>Ga0184612_10001856_pt1 | contig 10244 bp, 7 predicted proteins | sample PLM3_60_coex_FD_133163 | JGI IMG/M metagenome (GOLD analysis project Ga0184612, IMG submission 133163) | Groundwater sediment microbial communities from an aquifer in East River, Colorado, USA - PLM3_60_coex | ecosystem: Environmental > Terrestrial > Soil > Riparian zone | place: USA: East...
GCTGCCGCTCGTTCCGACTACGAGGCTCGCCGTGATGAACTCGGCCTCCCGGAGCGACAGGAGTTGACCCCTCACCAGGCGCGTCGTCTGCGGCCAGCCCAGCAGGCCGATGACGGCGATGACCGACGCGAGACCGGGCCCGACGATCGAGATGAACACGATGCACAGGAGGATCAGCGGGATCGCCAGCAGCACGTCGGTGAAGCGCATCACCAGCTGGTCCTGGATCCCGCCCGAGAAGCCGGCGACCAGCCCGAGGAAGGTCCCCACGACCAGGTACAGCGCCACCGCCCCGAACCCGACGATCAGCGAGACCCGCGTGCCGTACACGACGCGGGCGAAGATGTCGCGACCGGACAGGTCCGCGCCCAGGATGTGCCCCGGGCCGGGCGGCTGGCGGATCGCGCGGTAGTCGGTCTTGAGCGGGTCGAGCGGGATGATCAGGGGCAGGAAGACGGCCATCGCGACGATGGCGGTCAGGATGAGCAGGCCGACGATCGCCAGGCGGTGTCGCAGGAACCGCCGGACCGCGAGCCGGCGAAGACTCTCGTGCTGGCCGGCCACGACCTGGCGCGGCAGGCCGTCAGCGACCGCGGACATACCGGATCCTGGGATCCACGACCGAGTAGGCGAAGTCCGCGACGATGCTGGCGACGACCGTGAAGATGCCGACGATGAGGACGACGCCCATCATCAGGGCGGGGTCGCGGTCGCGCGCCGCGCGGACGGACAGCTGACCGAGCCCCGGCCAGTTGAAGACGGTCTCGGTGATGACGGCCCCGGCGATCAGCTCCGGGAGCAGGATGGCAAGGACCGTGATGATCGGGATCAGGGCGTTGCGCAGCCCATGGCGGATGAGGATGACCCGGCTCCCGAGCCCCTTAGCTTTGGCGGTCGTCATGTAGTCGCCGTTGAGCACGTCCAGCATGCTTGCGCGTGTGTAGCGCATGAGCAGCGCCGCGTTGGCGAGACCGAGGATCATCGCCGGCATGATGATGTGCGCCGCCCGGTCCACGACGTCGTCCTCCTTGCCGAACGTGAACAGCTCGCCGACAGGCAGGACCTTGAGCGTGACCCCGAACAGGTACAGCGCGACGAGCCCCAGCAGGAAGGTGGGAGTGCTGACGAGGAAGATCGTGAGCCCCGAGAAGGCGTAGTCCGTGCGACCGTATTGATTGACCGCCGACAACACGCCGAGCGGCACCCCCACCACGATCGTGATGGCGGCGGCCACGACCATGAGGGTCAGGGATGGCCCGAGGCGGGCGCCGACCTCGGCCGAGATGGGACGCCCGCTGACGATCGAGTACCCGAGGTTGCCCTGCAGGACGTCGCCCAGCCAGATGAGGTAGCGGATCGGGGCGGGCTGGTCGAGCCCGAGCTCGCGACGGCGCGCTTCGATGTCGGCCGGCGTCAACCGGGAGAGCACCTCGGGGTCCAGGCGGGCGAGGACGGGGTCGCCGGGAGCCGCGGACAGCACGAAGAAGGCGGCCATCGTGATGCCGATCATGACCGGGATGGCGATGAGCAGCCGACGGAAGAAGTACGCGCCCACGGCACCCCACGATAGAGGACGGCGCCCGCCGGGATCCGGCGGGCGCCGCGCTGGCTTGGCGAGACCCTATGGCGCTACTGCAGCGTCCAGGTCTCCACGTCCATGAACGACTCGCGCTCGTTGAGGTGGATGTCGAAGCCACCACCGAGCTTCTTCGTTGCCACCATCACGAGGTTCGGCGAATAGAGGTTGGCCTGCGGCACGTCCTCGTTGAGGATCTTGGCCAGCTCGTGGTAGAGCTCGTCCTGCTTGGCCGCGTCGGCCGTGGCGCGACCCTCGGCCCACAGTTCGAAGATCCTGGGGTTCGTGTAGGCCGATTCGGTCTTGCCGTCCTTGGGGAAGTACTGGGCCGACCGGTCGGGCGACAGGCCCTCACTGCCGCCGACGGCGATGAAGCCGTCCCACTGCGTTCGGTCGTTGTACTTGGCCAGGTACGTCTCGTTGTCGGTCGGGACGAGCTCGACCTTCAGCCCAGCGGCCTGCAGGTCGCTCTGGATGAGCGGCATGATGGCCGAGGCATCGGGGAAGGTCTGGTTGTAGAGGAGCTTGAACGTCTCGCCCTTGTATCCGCCGTCGGCGAGGAGTCCCTTCGCCGTGTCGACGTTATAGGCGTACTTGTTGAGGTCGGGGTATTCGGTGAAACCGGGCGGGTTCATGAGGACCTTGGCCCGGCCCTTGTAGAAGTCGTCGACGATCGCCTGGCGGTTGATCGCGTAGTAGAACGCCTGGCGGACGCGCTTGTCGCTCCAGGGTTTTGCCTCGGTCTTGAACACGATCCGGACGATCCCGGGGTTGGCGGCCGAGATGACGCTCAGGGTGGGGATCGCCGACAGCCGGTCGAACTCCCCGGGCGAGACCCGGAAGGCCAAGTCGAGATCGCCCGATTCGAGTTGGGCGACGGCGAGCGCCGGGTCGGCGAAGAGCTTGAAGATGATCTTCCCGATCTTCGGCGCACCCTTGAAGTAGTCGGCGTAGGCCTCCAGCTCGACCGACTGGTCGGCGGTGAAGGCGGCGAGCTTGTAGGGTCCGGTCCCGACCGTGATGCCCGGCTTGCCGAGCGTGAAGTCGACCTTCTCGACGTCGGCCTTCGTGACGGCCTTCAGGATGTGCTCGGGCAGGATGACGTTGGCCATGTCGGTGATGCTGTAGAGGAACCGCGCGTTCGGGGCGGCCAGGGTCAACTCGACGGTCGAGTCATCGATCTTCTTGAGCCCCTCCGGCGGATTCGTCGTGCCGAGCACCGCCTCGGCCCCCTTGATCTGGTTCCAGGCGGGCAGGAAGCCCTTGAACGCGTCGTAGTTCTGGACCGTCCAATTGATGGTGAACATGACGTCGTCAGCGTTGAACGCCTCGCCGTCGTGCCACTTGGCGTTCTTCACCAGGTGGAAGGTGAATTTCGTCGCGTCCGGGGAGACATCGAACGTCTCCGCCAGGTCACCGACGACCGTCTTGGAATCGACCTGGGCCTCGACCAGGGTGTTGAAGACGCTGCTCCACCACTGGAACTGGTTGCCGGTCTGGAATTCGACGGGGTGCCAGAAGTTGTAGTGGTCGGCGAGGCGCGCGACGCGCAGGACCGACGCCGCCGCCGTGCTCGGCGAGGCAGCCGCTGACGGCGCGACCGAGGCCGGGGCCGATGCGGGCGGCGCCGAAGGCGCGGTCGAGGTGGCCGTGGTGCCGCACGCGGCGGCAAGCAACGCGATCGCCATGCCGATCGCTGGCAGACGCAGGCGCATGAGTCCTCCTCCTGTCGTTGTCCGTGGATGGGTCGTCCCGGGGCGTTTCGACGATCTCGTCAAGCGTCTCCTCCTCCAGTGTCAGCCCGGTCCGGGCAGTGTTTCGAGTTCAAGCGATCGCCGAATGATGGCCGAAAGGTCGTCACGCGTCACGGGCCTCGGGCTGACGGCGAGGAGCCGATGCTGGTTCAACGCGCCGTCGACGATGGCGTCGACGTCCGCCTCGCCATACCCGAACGCGGCCGGACCGAGCGGGGCATCCACATCGCGGCATAGGGTGGCGATCGCCTCCGGAAGGGCATCCTTCCCGGGCTGGTGCCGGCCGCCGCCCAACAGCCGGGCGGCCTCCTCGTGCCGTTCCGGGCTGGTCGGGTAGGTGAAGCGGAACGCAGCCGGGGCCGTCGCCACGACCGCGAGTCCGTGCGGGATGAGTGGCTCGCCAGGGGGGTAGTCGGTCGCCCGATACTCGCGCACTAACCCGGCGATCGGATAGGCGCAGGCATGAGGGATGTGGACGCCGGCATTCCCGAATCCGATCCCGGCGAACGTCGACGCCAGCATCATGCCCTCGCGTGCATCGAGGTCGCCGGGATCATCGACGGCCCGACGGAACCAACGCCCGAGGAGGTCGAGGGCCCGCATCGCCCAGATGTCGCTGATGGGGTTCGCGCCGTTGTACACCGGTCGCGACTCGGGGCCAGCGGCCCGTGGGCGGCTGGCGTACGGGCGGGCCGTGTACGACTCGAGGGCGTGGCACAGGACGTCCATCCCGCTCGCGACCGTGACCCCGCGCGGCAGGGACGTCGTCGTGAGCGGGTCCACGATGGCCAGGCTCGGACGGAGGGCAGGGTGGCTGATGCCTGTCTTCAGGCGGAGGGCATGCAGGCCCATGATGCAGACCGGGGTGCTCTCGGCACCGGTCCCGGCGGTCGTGGGCACGGCGATCAATGGGTTGAGGGGTCGCGTGGGCGCACGACCCGCACCGAACGGCGGGTTGAGGTAGTCCGCGAGGTCACCATCGTTGGTCGCGATCAGGTTCATCGCCTTGGCCGTGTCGATGACCGACCCGCCGCCGAGGGCGACGAAGCCGTCGCACGGCGTCGCGCGGGCCCACTCGCCCGCGGTCCGCAACGACGAATCGGTCGGCTCGATATGCACGTCTGCAAAGCGCGTTGACGCGATGCCGGCGGCGGTGAGCGAGCGTTCGGCCCGATCGGGCAGCTCCGTTCCGGCGAGGCCCGGATCGGTGACCAGCGCGACCCGGCGAAGCCCGAGCGCGGCAGCGTGGTGCCCGAGTTCGTCCAGCGCCCCAACCCCGAACACGAGCGGCGGCGCGCCCCACGTGAAGACCGTTTCCGAGGGACGGGACACGGGTGCCTCTGCCATGCCGACGCTGGGCATGCGCTCCTCTTGCGGCGGGCTCCGGGACGAGTAACATGCTACATGCAACATGGCAGTGTCAAGCGTGCCCAACCGCGCCGGTTCGAACGGCCGAACGAGCCCGAAACGGCGCCCGGACGTCGGGCTCGGCCCGATCGGTCCGCGTCCCTCGCGGACCCGGGAAGTGCTCGATGTCCTGCGATCGTCGATCGTCAATGGCGAGCTCGCGTCGGGCAGCCTCCACTCGGTGGTCTCCCTCGCAGAGACGCTCGGTGTCTCGAGGACGCCCGTTCGCGAGGCACTCATCGAGCTGGCGGGTCGCGGCATGGTCCGGTTCGAGCGCAACCGGGGCGTCCGCATCCTCCAGACCTCGATCCACGATCTCGAGGAGATCTTCGAGATCCGGCTCATGCTCGAGGTCCCGGCCGCGCATCGCGCCGTCGCCCGGATGACGCCCGCCGACGTCCGAGGGCTCCGCAGCCAGCTGGTTTCGATGGAGCGAGCCGCTGCCGCCGGCGACCAGTCTCGCCTGTGGATCCACGATCGTCGCTTCCATCATGCGCTCCTGGTCGCAGCTGGCAACCGGCGGCTGGCCGACTACGTCGACAGCCTGCGCGACATGGTCCTCGTGCGGGGCGTGACGACGGCTGGCCGGGCCCGCAGCCTGGAGGCGATCGTGGCCGAGCACCAGGCGATCTTCGACCAGGTGGAGGCCGGGGACCGCGACGGCGCCGCGGCGACGCTGCGCGCCCATATCGAGCACACGGCAACGCTCCTCATCGCCCAGGAGCAGGCGTCGCCCGAACCGGCCTGAGCGCGTCCGAGCCCGCCCGAGCGTTCCCGCCTCGCCGTCCTCGCCGCCGGCTTCACACGCTGTCACGCGGGATCGTGAAGTCCCAGTCGCGCGACCAGACCATCGTGTCGTCTTCGAGGGCGTTCATCCGGACGGCAAGCGCGAAGTCGGTCGCCGTACATGACAGGTCGAGCTCCGCCGACACCCGGATCGTGACGCCGTCCCGGACGAGCTCGAAGTCGCGCCGGCTCTCCGCGCGCGCCGACGTCGGCTCGTCGCGGATGGATGCCCGATCGAAGCCCGTCAGGGCGACCGCGCGACCGGTCCGCTCGAGACGCACCAGCGGCCCTTCGACCGTGTTCGTGACCGACGTCTCGCCGAGCATGGCGTCCGTGTGCACGGTGCGCCCCCAGCGGCCGGCTCGCAGCTCCGTCGTGGCGGCCGGCGGTCCCCATGTCGGCTCGCCGAGGTCGGCCAGGTCCGCGTCGTCGGAGCGCGGTGGCCGGACGGGCAACTCGAGGACCGACCCCCGAGCGTGGACGGTGACGGTGACGGGCTGGGGCGATGGCCAGACCATGGGCCAGTAGTCGGTCGACAACGCGAGGCGGAGGCGATGCCCCGGGCGGAACGCATACGCGGTGTCGTTGAGCTGGATCCGGACCGTCGTGCGCAGGCCGGGTTCCATCGGCCGCGGCTCGGCGTGCCCCTCGCGATGGCTGAGGTTGCGCACGCCGAAGGTCACCCGGGTCGACGCGCCGTCCGGCGCGACGTCGCACAGGCGGACGGCGACGAACGCCGAGGGCCGGTCGACAGCGAGGTCGAGCGTCGCCACCGGTGCACCGAGGATCTCGATCCGGTCGGCGAGCGGTGCGCTGTCCCAGGTCAGCGATCGCCCATCGTCCTCACGCTGGTCGCCCGGGAATTCCGGACCGCGCCCGCCGGTGCCGTACGGGCACCATTCGCCGCCGGTCAGACCGGTCACCCGCGGCGACGCCCAGGACTGGACCGCGGCCGCGGCCGCCATATCCCCGAGAACGTCCGCGGGCGGATCCGTGTCGAGCCGGCCATCGCCGAGGTACCAGCCCAGCGTCTCGATCCGCGGGGAGGGCCAGACGGCCTCGCCGACCCACCGTCCCGGGGCGGTCGCATAGAAGGGTTGCGCGGGTAGCGCCTCGCCCATCCATGCCCGCACCATCGGTTCGTCCATCGCCCCGTTGTCGGCGCCCTTCAGCCAATGGTCGAACCAGCGGACGACGTCGGCCAGGAAGTCGTAGCCGGGTCCCGGTACCGCGAGGTGCGGGAACGCGTGGGCCCACGGTCCGATCACCGCCCGTCGCGGGACGCTCAGACCGGCCAGGAGACGAGGGATGGCGTTCGAATACCCGTCCAGCCAGCCGCCTACGGCCAGGACCGGGACGTCGATCCGGGAGAGGTCCTCGGCCACCGATCCATGGCGCCAGTAGGCGTCCCGCCGTTGATGCCGAAGCCAGGCCTCGATCGGCACGGAGACCTCGGCGAGGCGTCGCTGCCAGATCTCGCGCCACCGATCGCCGACGAGGGCGGGATCGGGTGGCAGGCCGAGCAGGGCCTGGAACATCGTGCCCCAATCGAGCGTGTCGGAGAGCAGGCAGCCACCCATGTAGTGCATGTCGTCGGCGTAGCGGTCGTCCGTCGAGCACGAGGTGACGATGGCCCCGAGCTCGGGCGGCCGGAGCGCCGCGATCTGCAGGGCATTGAACCCGGCCCACGAGTTGCCGATCAGGCCGACGCGCCCCGAGCACCATGGCTGGCGGGCGAGCCAGGCGATCGCCGCCACACCGTCGGCTAGCTCCTGGGGCAGGTACTCGTCGGCGAGGATCCCGTCGGATTCACCCGAGCCGCGGATCTCGAGTCGAACGCCCGCGAACCCGTGGCCGGCGAGGTAGCCGTGGAACGGCTCGTTGTTGATCGCGGTCAGGTCGCGCTTGCGATACGGGTTGTACTCGACGATGGCGGGGACGGGTTCGATCTCGGCGTCGATCGGCAGGAACACGCGGGCCGCCATGCGCTCCCCGTCCGGGAGCGGGATCCAGATGTTCTCGAGCTCCCGGATCTCGCGCGGCAGATCGCGGACGATCCTCACGCGGTGGGTGGATCGAACGCCAGGTGGAGCGTCCGCAGGCCGCGGCTCGTGATGTCCGCCCGAACGTCCGGCCGTGGGTCGACATCCGGGTCCAGGCGAAGGCCCGGCAGCCGGCGGACGAGCGCCTCGATCGCGATCTGCGCCTGGAGGCGAGCCAGGGACGCGCCAAGGCAGAAATGGTGCCCGAGACCGAAGCTGAGGTGGCGTGCGGGCGGCCGATCGATCCGAAAGGCGTCGGGATCGGCGAATCGGGCCGGATCGCGGCCCGCCGACCCAAGCGCCTGGCGGACGAGGTCGCCGGTTCGGAGCGTCTGGCCTGCGAGCTCCGTGTCCTCGGTGACGTAGCGAAGGTTCATCTGGAACGGAGCGTCGTAGCGGAGCATCTCCTCGACGGCCGACGGTACGAGGTCGGGCCGCGCACGCAGCAACTCCAGCTGGGCGGGATGCCGAACGAGTGCGCCCATCCCGAGTGCGATGAGCTGCGTGGTGGTGTCGTGACCACCGAGGAACAGGGTGATGGCCGTGCTCAGGAGCTCGGCCTCCGTGAGCCGTCCCCCTTCGAACTCGGCCGCGACCAGGGCGCTCAGCAGGTCGTCCCCGGGATGGGCCCGCCGCTCGGCGAGCAGCTGGTGGATCCAGGCGCGGGCCTCCCTGACCGCGGCGTCCGCGTCCTCGGCCGCCTCGGGGTCCACCGCCCCGGACTGGAAGAAGAACGAGTTGATCCGGTACGTCCAGTCCCGGAAGCGTTCGCGGTCGGCGACCGGGAAGCCCGCCAGCTCCGCGACGACGACCGCCGGCACGGGGTGGGCCAGGTCGGCCACCAGCTCGATCCCTCCGGTCGCCAGCACCGGCTCGAGGTATCCGTCCACGAGCTCTGCGATCCGGTCCCGCGAGGCCTCGACCCGGCGTGGCGTGAAAGCCGCGCTGACGAGGCCCCGGACGCGGGTATGGTCGGGCGGGTCGGTCTGGGCCATGCCCACCGCGAAGTTCTCGTGCAGGGCGGCAAAGCGGCCGGCCTCCCAGCCCGGCGTCCGCTCGATCACCAGGGTCACGCGCCGTGCGCTCGAGAAGCGGTGCGTGTCGCGGATCGTCGCCTCGATGTCTTCAGCGCGGGTGAGCAACCAGCAGCCCCAGGACTCGACCCAGTGCACCGGCGACTCCTCCCGGAGACGACGGAAGATCGGGTAGGGATCCGTGACGAACTCGGGCGATGCGAGCAGATCGTCGAGCCCGGTATCGGTGACGGTCATCCCCGCGAGTCTACCGAGCCGGCTCGTCCGGCGTCGGCCGACTCGCTACGCTGATGCCTTCAGCAAGGAGACCGACCCGCATGAGCAGCACGACAGCCCGAAGCCGCCTCCAGGGCTGCTACGTCACGATCCCGACGATGTTCCGCGACCCGGATCTGGAGGTGGACCTCGACGCGATCCGGCGGCACGTCCGGTTCCTCATCGACGGCGGCTTGACCACCGGCGACGCCGTGCTGCTCGCCGGGGGAGCGGCCGGCGACTTCTCCACGCTGTCCTTCGACGAGCGCCTCGCCGTCGCCGAGGCGGTGGTGGACGAGGCGGCGGGACGCGTCCCGATCGCGATGGGCGGCCAGACCACGAGCACACGCGAGCTCGTCCAGCTCGCCAAGGCCGCCGAGCGGATCGGGGCCGAGTACCTGCAGGTGTCGCCCCCGTTCTACTTCGGCCACACGGAGGGCGATTTCGAGGAGCACATCCGGGCGGCGGCCGACGCCTCCGACGTGGGTCTCATCGTGTACAACACGTTCTGGACGAGCCTCGGCCTCTCGGGCGCCATGGTCGAGCGTCTGGCCGGGATCCCGACGGTGGTCAGCTTGAAGTGGTCGGCGCCCGACGACGGGGCGATGGCCTTCGAGCAGATCGTCAGCGGCTTCTCGGACCGCTTCGCGATCATCGACAACCAGATGCGCTACGTGACCAGCCATATCCTCGGCGCGCGTTCGATCGAGATCCACGTCGCCAACTACTGGCCGCAGTGGGCGGTCGGCCTGTGGCACATGCTCGAGCGGGGGGAGTACGCGGACGCGCAGCGCGAGATGGCACGAGTCGCCATGCCGTTCATGGCCCTGTGGACCGAGATGGAGGCGTATACGAGCGGCGACGGGTACCTGGACAAGCTATGCATGGAGCTCGTCGGGCTCGATTCCAGCCGCTCGCGGCCACCCACTCGCGACGTGCGACCGCTCTTCCGCGAGCAGGCGCGCCAGATGCTCCTGGATTGCGGCGTTCCCGGGGTCGTCAGCCCGAGCGTCGTCTAGGACGGTTCAGGCGGGTCGCCCATCCGCCGAGCCTTAGCGGTCGCTGGTGGACCGCTGGTCGACCGCATCGCGAAGGCCGTCGCCGACGAAGTTCACGGCGAGGACCATCATGACGATGAACGACGCAGCCGGCACCCACTGCCACGGGTAGCGCTCGAGGACGGTCACGACCCGGGTCTGCTGGAGGATGTTGCCCCAGCTGGGCGTGGGCGGCTGCACGCCGAGGCCGAGGTAGCTGAGACTGGCCTCGAACACGATCACGGTGGCCACCCCGAACGTGGCAAAGACCACCAAGGGAGCCACGATGTTGGGCAGGATGTGGGTCACGATCATGCGCGGTCCAGAGACGCCGATCACGCGCGCCGCCTCGA
>Ga0184612_10001859_pt1 | contig 10235 bp, 13 predicted proteins | sample PLM3_60_coex_FD_133163 | JGI IMG/M metagenome (GOLD analysis project Ga0184612, IMG submission 133163) | Groundwater sediment microbial communities from an aquifer in East River, Colorado, USA - PLM3_60_coex | ecosystem: Environmental > Terrestrial > Soil > Riparian zone | place: USA: East...
ACCGCCGGCATGTTGCTCGTGTCCGTCGCCCTGATCGCCCGAATCGGTGTGGCCGGCGATTCTTCGCCGGAGCTCGGCGCCGCGCGCTCGCACACCCTGCTGGCGGGCTGGCGCGCCATCGTGTCCGAGCCCGGACTCCGGGTCGTGATCGGCCTCTTCTCGGCCCAGACTCTTGTCGCCGGGATGGTCAGCGTCCTCGTGGTCGTGCTGGCGGTAGAGCTCCTCGACCTCGGTACCGCGGGAGTCGGGTGGCTCAGCGGCACGATCGGGATCGGAGCCACGCTCGGCGTCCTGGCCGTCGCGGGCATCGCAGGACGGACACGGCTCTCTAGGTATTTCGCTCTCGGGCTCATGCTCTGGGGTGTCCCGCTGGCCGTGATCGCGGCGTGGCCCGAGCCGGCCGCCGCATTCGTCCTGCTCGCGCTCGTCGGCGTCGGCAATACGCTCGTGGACGTCACGGGCGTCACCCTGATGCAGCGCGCGGCCTCGGATGAGGTGCTCGGCCGTGTGTTCGGCGCCTTCGAGGCGCTTGCGCTTCTTGCGATGGGTGTCGGTGCGCTGCTGACCCCTCTGCTCGTATCGGCGTTAGGCTCGCGCGGCGCGATTCTCGTCGCGGGGCTGATCCTCCCCGTGACGCTCGTCCCATTATGGCGTCCACTCGCTTCGGTGGACGCGGCCGCACCGGCGTTCACTCGGCGAGTGGAGCTGCTACGCCGGATCCCGATCTTCACGCCGCTGCCAGCTCCGCAGCTCGAGCGTCTTGCCAAAGCGCTCGTCGAAGTGGAGGTCGAACCGGAGTCCGTCGTCTTCGCGGAAGGCGACCCCGGCGACCGCTTCTGTGTGGTCGCCGAAGGGCGCGCGGTCGTCGAGATCGAGGGCGAGGGTGTTCGAACGCTGGAGCCGGGCGACTTCTTCGGTGAGATCGCATTGCTTCGCGACGTACCCCGAACGGCCACGGTTCGCGCGCTGACGGCTCTTCGCCTCCTCGCTCTCGACCGCGAGACGTTCCTCGCCACGGTGACCGGCCATCCTGCGAGCGCCGAGGCCGCGGGGAGCATCGTCGCCGCCCGGATCCCGAGCCCGGTCAACAGTTGAGATGGACCCCAAGAGCAACGCGATCCTGCCGGGATGGCAGGTCGAGTTGTCTGAGGAGAAGGTTTACTCGCACCGGGACGACGACGCGGGTGCGGTGCTTATGACGCTGCCGGTCGTGTTGACACTCACACCTGCCTAGGTCCGACCCCGACACCCTCTCCGCTCCGCTAACAGCAGGCGAGCGACCAGGGCGAGAGCCTCGAGGACGACCTCTTCCGGCTTCTTCATAGCCGCTCACGGGCACACGGCAGCGCGGGCACAAGGCACTGCTTGTCGCCTTTCGGCTCTTCTGCGACAACCAGAGCCGGCCCGCCCCAGCGGACAGGACGAACGCGCGAGGACAGAGCCGGTGAGCGGCTCTCCGTGCCTGAGGGTCCACGCACGAACGTACGCCGCCTCGCGGCGTTTCAGCGGGGCCGACTAGGGCGAGCGACGGCCGCAAGCTTGCGCTTGTCGCGGGCGGCCTTCTTCTTCTTACGATCGTGCCGCCAGCGCCTGACTGGCCTCGAGCCGCGACCCATCACTCTCGACCCTAGCGAATCCGGCATCGAGCGCAAATCGAAGGAGAGTGCATCGGCGCCCAGATCGCTGAACGTCTCCTCGTCGTCCACGCGCTTCGCCGCGCGATCAAGAGGCTTGGAGACACGCTGCGTGGCGTCGATTCTGAGCGCACGACGGCGCCGAGCGAGACGGCGACGATCGGCATCGCGACGTGGCGTTGTCTCGTCGATCATTGGGCACGAGCGGCAGCTTCAGGAAGGCTTGCCTCCCATCGGCTGTCTTCGCTCACGCTGAGACGTTGGTTGCAACGAGGAAGAAGAGCTGGCGACTCGACGGACACAGCTGGACCGTCAGCGCGACTGGCTCGGTGTTTCCAACAAACGGTCTATCTCAAGCGCTCGCTGGATGCGGCCAGTGGCGTCGCCGACGCGGTGGGCCTCGCACCAGTCAAGGATTCCGAGCTCTGAGGCGGTGCGCATGAGTACGAGGACGGGCGCCCAGGAGGTGATCAAACGGGACGACCCGCGCTAGCCTTGAGTTGACGAGATCGAATCGCAGGAGGCCGAACATGGACGCGCGCGTGGAAGACAGAATCGTCGTCGAGTCGGAGCGGGCTGCTCAGTCGGGTCGGGCGGGCGTGATCGAGGAGGTTCTGGCTCAGAATCCGCCGCGCTTCCGCGTCCGCTGGGACGACGGGCGCACGAGCATCTTCGCTCCCTCGGCAGGCGTTGCGAGGATCGAGCGGCGCAAGAGAGCGCACGTGAAGGCTTAGCCGACGGAGAGGCCGCGCGTGCCGCTACCACTAGTGCGCCGGCAACGGTGCCCGCTCGTCGTCGGTCAGAGGCTTCGCTGCGTGCTACTTCCCGCGCGACTTCTTCTTTTGCTTCTTGACCTTCAAGCTGACCATTGGCGCCTTCACTCCGGTTCCGAGTGACACGGGGTTGGGCACGGGATGCTTCTTCGACTTTCCTGCCATGCCGATCCTCCTCGATCGAGGGCGAGTGGCAACGGACGATCCCACGTTACAAGCCGTGGGCGGATGCGCTGCCCCACTGCGCTCGTCGCGCCTCTCACAAAGGGAGTACGATGCATGGACTGGCCTTGCGGCCAGAATCCCGGCCGACACCCCGAAGGCCGTCAACGTGCGTTTAGCGCGCGAGACGATGGAGCCTCGGCAAACAGAATTCACGTCGCAGGGCCAGTACTTTTGCCAAGAGGACGGGCTCGACAAGAAACCGTTAGACGCTCCGAAGCACCCTGCCGGCGCGCCGTAAGGCGCTCATACAGCCCGGATAGGTAGCTCGTCGCCTGCGGTCTACGCTGCGACTGGTACTGCCCGCGCTCGGGAGAGAGCGAAGGGGGAGCCGTGCACGCAGGTCTGGTCGGCGTGCAGGGTGACTCGTTCGATGCGAACTGACTCAGGTTCGTCTCGACTCCGCGCGCTGTCGCCGGCGCAGCATGCCGACGTACCTCGCAAGGCGCTGACGTTCGTCATGCAGCCGCCTGATCTCGCTCAGCTCGATCTTGTTCAGCGCAGGCCAGCGGCGAAAGAGGACGGAAAGGCGCTCGTCACGAGCGTCTCGCGCGCGCCGAAGTCCCTGGCGGCCAAGCACTGACACATCCTTGGGAAGCTTCTTGATCATGCCGAGAGCCGGAACTCGGCGCCGCCCTCATTTTCCCAGGATTCCAGCGGCTCCGGTTCGGTCATCTCGTCCGCCAGCTTTCGTGAGGCGTGAGCATCTGACCCGGCGGGAAGTCGCGGAAGGTTCCACGCCTCGCGATCGCGCTCCCGTTCGTCGGCATCTACTTCTGCTTGCTCAACGCCTGTACGAGCTCGGGTCAAGAACGCTCTGCTCCCCGATAAGGCTCAGACCCTGGCGCGACTCATCGAGAGTGTCAGCGGCGGAAGGAGAGAGCTATGTGCAGATCCAGTCTACTCGGCATCCTCGGTGCGGGCGTAGTCAAGCCTTGGTCGTGCAGCGATGGCCACGCAATGGCAACCCGCCGCGAAGCATCCTCGGCGGACTAGGTGCGTGCCAGTCGCGCGTTCAGTGAGTTTCCCCGGTGAGCGGTCATAGGCGGGCTCAGACAGCAACCGAGACACTTCCTGCACAGCCCTATCTCCAGACGTTAAGCCAGATTCGACTTGGACGCCAGGCGGCGGGGGTGGGATCGAACCCACGGGACGCTCGCGCGCTCCACGGTGTTCAAGACCGCCGCGTTCGACTGTTGGATTGGGCGAATAGCAGGGGACTTCGCGAGCGGAACCGCTTGTGCGTCAGCGTGCGTGCCAGTCAGAACGGCCAGAGCGGAAGGCGGGAGCCCGCAACCGGCACGTTTGGCAGCCTGAAGGACGAGCACCGGGTCCGGTCCCTGGCCGTGTCGCCACAGGTCGAGGAGGCGATCGGTGAGGAGCGAACGCTGTGAGATGAAGTCGTCAGATGCGAGCGGCGAAGGGTGAAGCGCGGCCAGTGCGAGAACACAGTTTCGGCAGTGCGCCGAGCAAAAACAGCCAGTTGACGCGCGTTGACCATGCTTACCAGATCCTGGAATCGTCAGTTCCAGGCTCTCACCAAGCTCGGCTCGACAAAATGAGCAGCACGAGTCTTTCGCGCTCCGGTTGCTCACGCCGCCGCTCGCCGCAGCTTTCATCCGCTCTGCGTGGCTGTCGCTTTGCGACTCGATTGGGTAGCCGGGCGCGAGCTTCTCCGGGACCGTTCGTGCAAGCCGCTCTTGCGCCTTGCGCTGAACCGATTTCGGCGCGGCCTCGACCGCCTGTTCTTCAGGTGGACAGATAGACGAAAGCGCCTCGGTCACGATGATGCCTCTCCCCAGAGGGTTAGTCTCGCCGGATAAGTGATCGTCGCGAACGCGAAAAGGAACGCTACGTCCCGGTCACGCGCGCCAGTCATCTCGTTCACCCAGCACGGCGTTGTGTGACGAACAGTACGTGCGAATGCCGAGGCGCGTTCGGACTTGCCCGTACGAGCGATGCGGGAGCGCCTGCGTTCTGTGCCAGGGCTTGCATCCGGCGAGGCGCGTGCGAGCGGGGAGAGAACGATCCGCCCGGCGGCCGGAAGAGCGAAGTCGACCCCGTGTCGATGAGGAAAGCACGCCGGAGCGGGCCTTCCTCATCGGGCGAGCGGCGGCCGAACCGGCTAGCTGCCTACGGCCGGTACTGCTGATCGAGCGAGCGCACGGTGTCGACGTGAACGCGAATCCAGGCGCCGGAGTCCAGCGGCTCGAAGAGCTTGCGGTGCTTCCCGCCGTTGACGATTCGCGCGAGCTCGGAGACGGTGATCGGCGTCGCTGCGATTCCCAGCCCGTTGTTCGTGAGCACGGTGACGCGGGCACTCGACGGCACCACGTACGTCAGCAGGCGATGACCCTCCTCGATGACGTAGTTGTCGTTTGGAACGTCGCTTGAGCCGGTGTCCTGGAGCGCGGCGCGACTCGCGGTAATGCCACTCGTGAACCAGGCGGGATCGAAACGCATCTCGAAGTGCCCGCCCTTGGAGTAGTCGAAGGAGCGGCCGAGCAGGAAGAAGAACAGGTTGAAGACGATCGGGAGGCCGACCAAGAGTGCGCCGGCCGCCCGATCGATGTTCAACTAGCCTCCGCCTCAGGCTCGCTGGGCCGGAACAGGAAGGTCAGGACTAGCCAGGTCAGCAGCGCAAAGACGAGCGCTCCGCTGGCGCCGAAGACCGCGAAGTGTTCCTTCACATTCGCCGTGATCACGAACGTGGTAACGAACCAAGCGAGCGCCCAGGCCGGCGGATTGACGGCCACCCACCAGAGCGCTCCGGAGCCGCGCTTGGCGAGCAGGAACGCCTGGAGCCCGCCGACGGCGAGGCCGGTGACGGCGCCCATCAGCGCCAGGTCTCCACGGCTGATGCCGTAGTCGACGAGCGCTGCGCCAGCCGTGAGGCCGACGGCCATGCCGACGCTCGTCGCCACGACCTAGAGCCAGGGGACTAGCGATCGCAGCGCCAGCCATTGCGCGGCTCCGATGATCGCGCCGGCGATCAGGCTGCCGAGAAGGGCGCGGCCCCGACGCTGTCAATCTTGCCGACGATCAGGCTTGCCGCGTAGCCGCCGATCGGAAAACCGACGAGGATCGCGACTGGCCACGCCCAGCGCAAGCGCCTCACGGCACCTGCAAAAGCGCTAGGGGCTTGAATCAGTGGAACGGGAGGGTGAGTGACTGTTGAGCTCATGAAGTGCCTTCCTTTCGGTGGTTGGGCCACTGGTGGCGCCCATGTGGTTTCTGGCTCGCGGCGTGACCGGTTGCGTGCGCCTACTAGGCCGTCGGCACCGGGGCGGGCCGCACTGGTGGCTCGGGGGCAGGTCCGTGGGGTGCTTTGGTTGAGCTCGGGTCTGACGGCTCCGCACCGGGGGACCCCTCGACGTGGATGTCCGGCATCCAGCTGAGCCATGACGGGAGGTACCAGTTCCAATCGCCCAGGAGCTTCATGCTCGCCGGGACGAGCACGGAGCGGACGATCGTGGCGTCCAAGAGGAGGGCGACGGCGACCCCGAAGCCCATCTGCTGGAACATGACCAGGTCGCCGGCCGCGAAGCCGCCGAAGACGGCGATGATGATGAGCGCCGCGCCGGTGATGAGCCGCGCAGTGGAGCTCACGCCGAAGGCGACGGAGCCCGGCGTGTCGCCGGTCTGTGTGTATCGCTCCTTGATCCGGCTGAGCAGGAACACCTGGTAGTCCATCGAGAGGCCGAAAAGAACGGAGAAGAGGAACAGCGGCACCCACGCTTCGATCGTGTCGACCTGCTGGAATCCGAAAAACCGTTACCAACGCCTTTCTGAAAGACGAGCACGAGCAGCCCGTAGGCGGCTCCGACTGAGAGCAGGTTGAGCGCGATCGCGACGGCCGGGATGACGATCGAGCGGAAGGCGACAGTGAGCAGAAGGAAGCTGAGGCCGAGCACGAAGGCGAACACGATCGGCAGGTAGTTGCCGACAATGTCGAAGTAGTCGACGCTCTCGGCGGTCGTTCCGCCGACGAGCACAGTGGTCTCGAGATCGCCAAACGCCTGTGGGATCAGGTCGGCGCGCAAGTCCCGGATCGCGCTTGTCGCCCCGGGCTCGTCGGCGTCGCCCGCGACGGGAACCGAGAGCAGGACGAGGTCAGCGCCCGTTGACTCAGCCTGCGCTGGCGGACCGAACGAGTCCTGGCCACCAAGGCTCGCCTTCAATCGCTCGATCGCCGAGCGAACGGGTGCCGACGAAACGTCGCCCTGGACGACGATCTGCGCCGGGTCGACTCCGGTTCCGGGGAAGTCGCGGTTGAGCGCGTCGAAGCCTTGCTTGGACGGGAAGCGGTCGGGCAGCGTGCTGAGCCCCGAGGCCCCGGTGTCGATGGCAAGGACGGGAAGGGCGACTGCGAGCAGGAGCGCCGTCGCGGCTACGAGACTTACGAGCGGACGGCGCATGACCCGGCCGACGAGCACGGACCAGAAGCGGCTCTCGGAGCCGGCGCTTTGGATCGCCCTGCGGCCGAGCACGGGGATTCGCCCTGCGTTCACCCGGTCGCCGAGCAGGCTCAGCACCGCGGGCAGCAGCGTCAGCGCCGCGACCACCGAGACGATGCCGACGAGGATCGCGCCCAGCGCGAGGCTGCGCATGATCGTGGAGGGCACCAGGAACATGCCGAGCATCGCAAGTACAAAGGCGATCCCGCTGAACAGAACGGCCCGGCTGGCCGTCGCTCCGGACGCCACGATCGCGTCGGTCTTCTCCAGCCCGCGCCCGCGCTCTTCCCGGTAGCGCGAGAGGATAAAGAGCGCGTAGTCGATCCCGAGGGCGAGGCCCATCGCCGTGATCATGTTCACGACGAAGAGCGAGGTTCGCGGGGACGATCCCGACCTCGCGAGCTACCTGCGGATCGGGGAGCGCGGATCTAACAAACGCCACCCGAGTTAAGCGAGTCACCCCGCATGGGGGCTTCGTCCGTACCTCGACCCCTGCCATGATCCGTCCACGGTGCCGATCTACCACCTCCACGACACGGTCGGCGACGACCTCGGCCTGCTCGAGCATCCCGCGACGAGCGTCGAGCCCGGAGACGTCGTCCACCTCTCGGATGGCCGGGAGGCACTCGTCACCGCAAGGGCCGAGACGAACGACGAGGCAATCTGGGCGCTGCTCGAAGTCCTGGTTGCGCCGAACTCGCCTGATATCCCCACCTGGCGCGCTGTCGAGTTTCCAGCTCCGAGCTAAGCGTGGCGACCGCCGGCGTGTTCGACGCAGACTTCTTTTTCAGCAGGGGCTTCCTCGAGACGGTTCAAGAGTTCAGCCGAGACCACGGCGACCCCGGCTACCACGGCAATGCGAATCTGCGCGTCGAGATCGTGACGCTCACTGGAGACCGACTCGACACCTTGCAGCTCAGGGCCGTCGAGGCTGGGGCGAGGCTTTCGACACGCGACGATCGGCTCGTCTTTATCCCGTACGAGCAAATCGCGTACATCGACGTATCGGTCTTGCAGGATCACCGCATCCCTGGCTTTCAACTGGTGACGAGCTCCGAGTTGCCCGCGGGGGCGCCGCCGCGGCTCGCCACAGCGCGCGAAGTAGTGCCGTCGTAGTCCCCCTCGCGAAGAACGTGAAACAGAGCCTTCTCGATGACAGGAGCCGGGGGCGCTCACGGGCCAGACCGCTCGCCCCCCTGCTCCCATCTGCGCCTTTCGGGAGCCATTACCCCCAGCAGCCCCCCAAGGCGATTTGACCAAGGAAACGTATGGTGGCCGGACTCTTATTCCCCGACCGCGCTCGGAAAGATCAGGTGCGCGGTGATGACCCCGACCTCGCGAGCTACCTGCCGATCGAGGAGCGGAACTGGAGGCGGGCGATTCGCCGAATCGACGCTTGGACGCGAGCGGCTCCGGGTCTTTTCCGGATCGTTCCCACCGCTTCACGTAGAGCCGAGGTACAAGGACCTGCCTGCGTGGGGAGTCCGCCCTCGATAGACACCACGCAGGTCGTTCCCTTGGGGAGCTAGGGGCGACGGTCTGTCTGGCCGCGACCGTTGCCACTGGACTTCCTGGACTTGTGTACGGCGACGATCTCGAGCTCGCGAGCTACCTGCGGATCGAGGAGCGGGAGCTGGAGGCGCGCGGGAGCGAGCACCAAGATCGCGGCTCTATACACGCCATCCTCGAGCGTCACTCGCCTGCCGAGCTCGAGCTCCATGAGCGACGCGGCGAGCGACGCCGGCTCGATGCCCGCTGCACGCGCGATCTCGTCTGCACTAAGCGGGCCGTCTCCGAGAAGGGTGAGCAACTCCTGCGCGCTCGCACCGAGATCCGCACGAGATGGCTTCCGCGGAACGAGATCGAAGAGCTCGAGCACGTCCGCCGCGCCCGTGACCGGAGTCTCGCCCAGCCTGAGGAGCGCGTTCGTGCCCGCCGAGAGGGAGCTCGTCCTCTCACCCCTTGTTCGCCCCCTTCTTCGGACCGATCCCTGTGGGCTGAGCCGACAGTCCTCTGTAGGATCCGCCGGCCACAGATCGTGGTCCTAACTATCCGGGGGGAGAGGGAGGTTCTATCAGCATGCCGACCATCAGGTCAAAGAGGCTCTTGGCCGCGCTAGCCACGCTAGGTGTATTCGCCGCGCTTGCGTTCACGGCGACGGCTGGAGCTGGCGGGAGCGGTGCACTGGTGACGCAGGGCTTCTGCTCCTACCAAAACGCCGGCGACACCATCGAGGTTGAAATCGACAGTACGAAGAAGCAGAAGATCGAGACCAGGGGCGGCAACATTCTGATCACCTGTCACTTCACGGCCGCCGACATCATTAAAGGGGCGCCGTCGAAGTTCAGCGAGTCCGGGTTTGTCTGCACACTGCGACGCAGCGCGGACGGGAGCCTCGTCGACACGACCGATAGCCATTTCACCATGACCGCGCAGGGAAGGGCGACGCTGCACTGCGTCGTTCACGGCTGAAGCTCCAAGGCAAGGACAACCATCTCAGACAGTGCGAAGCCCCGGACTTCGGTCCGGGGCTTCGACCAATCAGCCTTTCCGCACGGCTGGCACCCATGGGCACAGGCGACACCGCCCTGGGGGACGCCCAAGGCGGTGCCCGCGGCGCTCTCGCTCGTCCTCTCACCCATTGTTTGCTGCTGCGATGTTCGAGCCGATCCGGCTCGGCTAGGCGTAATGCCCATGCCGGCGTCCAGAGCCTTGGTGCTGCTTGACACAAGTAGACGAGCTGCGGGACACTGCCGCTGCCGACAGGTCGTACTAGAGGAGGGATGAGATGGCGGTCGATGTGACAGCCGCGCTGCAAGAACTCCACTGCGTGAGGGAGACTGAAAACGGCTCCGAACCATACATCTGGCCGGTCCTACTTTGGGTGGATGACACAACGATCCATAACCCGGGCGACGAGATGCTCGGGGTGAGAGGCCCCGTGCTCGGCGATGCACGCGTCGTCCTCAAGCAGAGCATGAAGGCTGGCGAGAGTGCCCCAATTCCATTTCCGCTCGGCGCGCCTGGCGCTCGCCTCGAAGGCTCCATGTTCACGTACGTACTTCTTGTCGTTGCGCTCTTCGACCAGGATGAGACGCCTCAGTCGGCTATGTGGGCGGGCTGCAAGGCGTTCTCCAGCGAGCTTCGCA
>Ga0184612_10001860_pt1 | contig 10233 bp, 16 predicted proteins | sample PLM3_60_coex_FD_133163 | JGI IMG/M metagenome (GOLD analysis project Ga0184612, IMG submission 133163) | Groundwater sediment microbial communities from an aquifer in East River, Colorado, USA - PLM3_60_coex | ecosystem: Environmental > Terrestrial > Soil > Riparian zone | place: USA: East...
CCGATCAGCATCGTTTCGAAGGATGACGGCGCTTCGCGACCAGTGGCGACGTACAAGCCCAAGGCAGGCACGTTCTGTGATCGTCAAGTCAGCGCCGAGGTGGCGAGCCGCCTCATCGAAGATCCCGCAGCCTTCCTCGTCAGGTGGTCGCCTCAGGTCGGCGAACCGGTCGTCGAGACCAAGCTCATCGCCCAAGGCTCGTAGACGGTGCGGCGCACATGACGGAGGCCAGTGGATGTCGAATTCGTCACGAAACGACTGTTAGTCGGCCCGCGGCTCTCAAGGACTCAGTCGGACACGACAGCGTAGAGGCGCCAACGATCAGAAACGCCCTTCAGCTGATGCTCGCCGGCGTTCTCGAACGTCAGCCCGGAGCCCGCGACGAGGTCCTTGACCGTCTGCGAGACGCGCACCTCCGAGGGGCCGGCGGTCGAGGCAACGCGTGCTCCGATCGAAACCGCGAGGCCAGTGCATTTGCCGTCCACGATCTCGCATTCGCCGGTATGCACTCCCGCTCGGACCTCTATCCCCAGCTCCTGGACCCGCTGAGCGACGTCGAGCGCACACCGGATCGCGCGAGCCGGGCCGTCAAACGTGGCGTAGAAGCCGTCACCCGCCGTGTCGACCTCGACGCCGTGCCAGCGTTGGAGCGCCTCCCGAACGATTGCGTGGTGTCGCTGAATCAGATCCTTCCAGGCGTGGTCTCCTAGAGCGGACTGCCTTTCGGTCGAGCCGACGATGTCGGTGAACAAGATGGTGGCGAGGACGGTATCCAGGTCGGGCTTCGAGGGCTCGACGCCGACGAAGCGCCGGATCTCATCGAGCGCCGCCGAATGCAGGTCGGGCGAAGTCAACTCGCCGCCCGGCAGCGTCTTGAGCTCCGCTTGGGGCATCAGCGAAGCGATGTATCCAGCCTCCTCCACCTCGTGGGGTTGCGTCTCCTGGGCGAGGAGGAGTGTTGGGACCTTGACCGACGCCAGTACCGGCCGGATGTCGGTCGCGTACCAGTTCCTTTGGAGTTCGCGCGCAACGTCGGGAGTCCCCGTGTGGCGGGACATCTTTGCATGCCAGTTGATCTCGTCCTCAGTAGGGACGCGCCCGTACATGGCCTCGCTCTCCGCCCAGGCACGAGCGCCCTCCTGCGTCCCCCAGTTCTCCAACTCCCGCTCCGTGATCTCCACGTACTCGGGCCGCACACCCCACGGATAGTCCGGGGTCCACACGCTTCGCGCCGATGGGGCCCACCACACGATGGAATGGACGCGCTCTGGGTCGCTCGCGGCGAAGAGCACGTTTGGGGCCCCTCCTTCGAGCGCGCCCGCCAGTACCGGTCGCTCCGACCCAACCAAGTCGAGGATCACACGAAGATCGGCCACCCGCGTCTCGAGGTCAGGCGGAGAGATGTTCCTGCTTGATAGACCCGTGCCACGGCGGTCGTGGAGTATCAGCCGTGCGAAAGACGCCATTCCGGGGAAGAAGAGCGCGTAGACGGGCTCCTCCCAAACCAGGTCAACGTCGCCGACGAAGTCGAACTGCCACGCCACATCCACCGGACCTTCGCCGGTGACCTGGTACGCGATGTAGACGCCGTCGTGCGTCCTCGCATAACGAGTCTCGGGTATCACACCAGGAGTCTCCGCCTGCATCAGCGAGCCAGCAAGGGATGATTCACGGCCGCGGCAGCCCCTACTGAGTCGGCAGCGCCAGTGTTTCGAGCGCTGCGTTGATGTCGTTTCCGGCGGGAAGCGACATCCACGCGCGCCAACCACGGTTCGATGGACGACCAACAAGGACATCGAGCCCGATTGAGATCGCCAAAGCGACACGGCTGGTCCGCGGTTCAAGGGCGCCTGTAAGTCACCCGGCGGTGACCGCGCCTTCGGTTGGTTGTCGGAGGAGAAGCAGCGCGATCAATCCCGCAGCGGCGTGCAACCCGGCGACAAACAATGCGGAGATGCCGAGGCCGGTGTTTGCCTCGTTGAACTGATGTGTGGCCTCTCGCACGTCGAGGACTGCGAAGATCAGCATCCCGACTGCGGCGACAAGGAGCAGCCACCTCCAGCCGGGTCGAAGCCAGATGGCCGCGGCGAGAGCGAGCGACGCGAGCACGACCAGGACGACAATCGGCGTCGCCTCCGGGTTCACTCCGAGAATGGTTCCCTCGTCGGTCGCGGATTCGCTGGATTCTGAAGTCACTCCCTCTTCTCCGCCTTCTCCGCTTTCATCCGTGTGCGTCTCTTCGCCGCCACCCTCCTCAGTGTGGGGCTCGGTGCTCGTGGCATGCACGTCGGCATCCGAGCGTTCGAAAGCCACGGCGATGCCGAAGACGACCGTGGCCACGACGATCAGCCCGACAAGGAGCTTCCGGAGGTCCATTCAGCATCCCTCCGAACGCCTTCGTAGCCGTCTGGTCGCGATGTAGACGCCCACCGCGATCGCCGTTGCCACAACTGCGCCGAGGATGACGCTCCCTGTGGCTGCGCCACCGATGGCACCGAGCACCGCTGGTGCCGCTATGCAGCACAGCACGAGCAGGACGCCGCCGATCCCCATGGTCGCCTGCTTCCGCGCTTCAGGATTCATGCAACCGCCTCGTCGCCCTGGAAGCTCCGGACGAGGTCACGAACGATCGGGAGTGCCTCGGGCGGAGCTGTGATGGCAAGAGTCAGCCGATCCCGGCTGCCATCGACCTCCAGAACCAGGAACGGACAGCACTCGGACTCGGCCCGAACGATGGCGGCCAACTTCTCGTGCACCCCAGCCGCGTTCCGGAACGAGAGCGCCGCTCCATCGGGTCGGTCCTCCGCCGCCTCCAACGCTTGCACCCCGATGTCCCGGATCGCCGCGAGTCGGAGTCGGTAGTCGTCGGCACTCAAAGAGCATGCGATCGGTGCTCGATCGTCCATGGGAACCTCCCCAGTGTGATCCATCGCTGCTACCGTCTCACTTGAACCCAAGTTCAAGTCAAGGGAGACCCGGGATGGCCGACACGTTGACGATCGGGCAAGTAGCGTCAGCAGCAGGGGTGAATGCCTCAGCCATCCGGTTCTACGAGCGCCACGGGCTCTTGCCGGAGCCGCTCCGCGTCGGTGGGCAGCGACGGTATGACGACTCCATTCTGCGGAGGCTGTCCGCCCTGGACGTTGCCAAGCAGGCGGGGTTCTCGCTCGATGAGATTCGGCTTCTGTTCGAGGCGACAGATCGCGGAGCGCCCGCACACAGCCAGCTGAAGCAGCTGGCAGCGCGGAAGCTCCCGGAGATCGAGACCCTCATCGCCCGAGCCCAGGAGGTAAGGAGTTGGCTCGAACTGGCCAACAACTGCACCTGCGACGACCTGGACGAGTGCTCGCTCTTCGATCAGGGACTTCCGCAGGCACCCTGCGGCGATGGCTGTTCCTGCGGATAGGCCGTGGTAACGGCATTCGGAATCGTCGCCCTGACGTTCATGATGATCATGTACGCACTGGAGCGCAGAGGACCGGGGTTCATCGCCGCCTTCGCGTTGGGTTGTGCGCTATCCAGCATCTACGGCTTCGTCTCGGGAGCTTGGCCCTTCGGTGTTGTCGAGGCGATCTGGTGTGTTGTGGCCCTCCGTCGGTTTGCGCTCGTGCGGGCGTCATGAGGCTCTGCGAGCCATTCGGCGAAGTGTCCGAGGGCGGCCCGGTGGGTTCCGGCCGACTACCAACAAAGGCGATGAGCCCGTTCGGCCCTTGATCTTGACTGTGAACGGCCGCGTCTACTCGGAACGATCTCGGCAGGCGGTGGAGACCCGAAGGGCATGCCGATTCCGACGTGATGTCGGTTCCGCTCCAAAGCGACATCCGTGAACGAGGTGCCCGTCGTGCAGACGGCGTCCCGGCGCCTTGGCTCATATGCTTATCGGCATGGACGAGCCGCTCTCAAACCAGGAACTCTCCGAGCTGGAAACGCTAACCGAGGCAGCAGCCCCCGCCCCTTGGGTTGCTTTTATCGTGGGGCCCGGAATGGCTTCACCCAGCTTCGTCCGGCTTGATGGAATCGGGGACTTTCCTCCGGACATGTACATCATGTACGACCGCGAGATCGCTCCCAGCGCCGATATCGAGTTCATCGCCGCGGCTAGGAACTACATGCCCCGTCTGCTTGCCGAGCTTCGGCACAGACGTGGTCACAAGCCCTAGGGACACACCCGGCGGCGGGGAGCACGCAATGCGTTCATACCCACTTGACGGGACCTGAGCTGACCGAACTCGCGATGAACTCCGGGAGATGCAGCTGACCGACGCGAGTTCCTATCCAGAGCAAGGAGAAGAAGATGTCTGAGACCAGTCAAGCCGAAACGTTCACCGAACGAATCGACGTGACCACGCAGCCCGACGGGGCGTTCATCGGAACGTTGGAGATCGACGTCATTCATGGCGATCATCAGCAGGATCGCATCGCCGCCCTACAGGAGGAGAACACGGCGCTGCACGCCGAGGTCTTGACGCTCCGCAACCGTGTCCGGGAGCTGGAGGCCGTTCTGAACGGCCTCGACTGAGCGTGGGGGGACTCCTTTCTTGATCGTCCCCCCACGCGATCGTTCGCGATCTACGCCGATTCGGCGGAGCCACCGTCCTAACGGCGTTTCTCCAGGCACACGCGGTCGCCGTATCTGCTGTACCAGCACCCCCCTTCATCGGGGGGCAAGGGATTAGCCGACCCCGGGGGAACGGCAGGGAATCTGCCGTACGAGCGAAACGCCGCGTACCTGGAGGATGGACGACCCCTCGGGGGACGGCGGGGTGCAGCCGCTCCCGAATCTTGGCCGAGGACGAGTTCGGCTGCCGCCGCTCAGCCGTGCGCCCCGGCTCTCCGGAAGTACACATATCCGGCGCCTCGGATCCTATGTCGCTTGATCGCCAGTCGGCTCAGCTTCCGTTTGACAACCGGAAGAAGGCCTACCCTGTTCCGGGACACCTCACGGCGTTGGTCCGGGGCGAAACGCTGACCTACGCAGTAGCATTTGGCTGATCAAGTCGGTACCAGCGGGCGAAATCAACGGTCGCTCGGCTTCATTGACGCGGTGTCATTCGAAACGACGAGCTCGTAGGTCTTTGGTTCGAGTTTCAGACCTGGCGCGGTTAGCTCGACACGAAGCTGATAGGTACCCTCCGCGACGTGATGTATGAAGCCATCGGCGGCTTGGACTAGCCAGCCCAGATCAGGGTGTTTTTGGAGCACATTCAGGTACTGGGGGTCGCCATCGGCAGGAAGATCTCGGCGTCCAGCGCCGACCGGCGGCGGACTTGCCGGTCGACCTGAGCCACCCAGCCACGGTGCTTCTTCATGCATCCATTGAGCCTTGGGAACATCGATATCCCCCAGGCTCAATGCCACCTTCGTAGACGGTTGCCTCAGCCCATCCGCCCTTCGGATCGTTGGTGATCCTCAGCCGACATGCCACACCGTTGCCTGCTGAGGACGTGAAACCCCCCGGCAGGTGTTGCATCCAACTCATGGATTCGCACTCAAGTCGGTCCCCAAGAGTGACCTTCGGCTTGGAGCGATGACGGGTGCGAAGGATCAACCATCCTGATATGGCGAACGCTGCTACGGCTAGCCACGTGTACGGACTGCGCCACAGCGCCTTGGGGCTGTCCACACTAGCTATGACAAGCAGTGCAGTACCTAGCACCCCAAACCATGCGGCACCGATGCCGCTCGTCCTTCTGCCCATACCTGTTGTGCTCCTCGGGTGAAGACGCCTCCGTCGTCTCGTCTCGTGCGCGAGACGCGACTCCTCGCCCTCTCCGCCTGCTATTGCCTCAAGCGCCCTTTACCATCGCTCGACACTAACCCGACTCGTCGTCGGAGCTTACGAGGGGAGCGCCGTGCGGCGCGGGCTCCCGGTGCGCCCAGTGACCGGGGGTGACCCCGAGCCCGGCGATCCAGTGAACATCGAGGCCGCACTTCGAGCAGTTGGGGACGAAGTCCTCGAGCTCTCGTTCGAGATCGGCCTTCACGTTCAAGAGCTCAAGCCGCAACATCTTCGCGTGGACGACGAGCGGATCGGAGCGCCCGTGCCCGATCTCGATCGCCTCGTCCACGAGTTCGTCTGTCTTGGTGGCCTGTTCTGCCACGACGTGCACGGCGCGCTCCAGGATGCCTCGCTCACGTTGGGTCATTACGCGAGGCTACTCTGCCTCGTACACGTATCGACCTGACGCCTTCATGAGTTCGCGACGAGTAGCATCCTTGTCAACGCTGCCCGCCTCAACATCCTTTGTGAGGAGGAACAAGTGGGAGGTGTCAACAACCATCCCGTCCTGCGCCGCGAAGGTCGCCAGATCCTCCGGTGACGTTGCAAACGGGAGCGGCCGGGTGCCCGGATCTCGTCTCGTGAACTGGTTCACGATGTACCACCGCCGAGTCGGTACTCCGCCTGTTTCCTCGCGGAACAGGTCGACGAACCGACCCAGGCGGAGAAGATCCCCCGTCGCTGCGCCGCCGCCCGAGTAGCCGCGCACTTCGGCGAGTGCGATCCAGTCCGGGTCGTCGCCGGGTGCCGTTACGCGGAGGTCCTCCAGCCGAGCGTTCTCTGGGTTGATCTTGTCGCGGTTCTCCACGTCGAAGCCGAGCGCCTCCAGGGCCGCCTGCACCTCGTCGACCAGGTTGTCTCCCTGAGCGGTCAGGAGGCGTCGCTGGCCCTGCGTGCCAGAGTCAGCCGTGGCGGCGAACTCATCCTCCAGCTCCTTCTGCTTCGCATCGCTCTGTTCAACGAAGTTCTGACGATTGGTCTTCAGCCGAGCGATGTCGGCGGTCAGCCCCGCCTCCCGGTTCGTCATCCACCGTGGCTCGGACGGCCATCCGGGATCGAATGGGAATCGAGATGGATCCTGCTCATGCCACACACGGAGCGCAGCGCGCACCCACGGAACAGGGTCCTGGACCTCAGGCAGTGACCAAGACTCGGCTTCATCGCCTTTACGCCGGATCGCTCCCGCCAGCACCTTGGGCTCAGTCGTGACGACGAACGGCTTGACCCACGAATCTTTACCCGGCGTGATCTGACGCGTGTAGCCCCCTCCCGACAGAGTCATGATCGGGTTCTGCTCCTGTTCCTGAGCGCGGGGCATCAGGTCTCGCTCGACGAGGGCGTGCACGTCCGGGTGGAGGTCCAGTCCGATCTGGAATCCTGAGCAAACGTCTCATCTCCTAGATCCACGTACTGAGGGAAGCCAGGGGTCTCACGGTCCGGCTCGCCAAGCCCATCCGTTCCAAAGCCGATTGCGTAGATGTGCGGGGGGAGATGCTGGAATCCACCAAGCCTGAGGACGATGACGTCCCACTCCTCAAACCGAACACGCGCCTCGTCTCCAGGCTTGAAGGAGCGAGAGGTAGGGAAGAGCTCCGCAATCCGAGCCGCGACGTCGTCAGGGAACTGCATGATGAGAGCGCGCGGTCGCGGCCTGGCTCCTATCGTTCGAGTGTCCACCGCAGCAGCGTATCGGCTCGCTTGGACACGCCCTCAATCTCTCCGTTGGCCGGCCGTTCGGCCCGACTCCCCGGCCCGACAAGCGGGGCCAGAGGCTCAGGCCGAGGGCGCAGTGATGCGATTCGCTGCAATCGCCCTCGCGGTGTCGCTCGCCTCGCCCGTCTGGCGCGGGGCGCGCTTGCGGGGTGCCCGCCGGTGCTTCTCGGCCTCGGCGTAGGCGGCGTCCACTCCGGCAGCTGCTGCCTCGGGGACCTCGACCGCCTGGGGCTCGTCGACCTTGATCACGGCGTCCGACTCGTCGGCCTTGGGCTCGGGCTTCGGTGCGGCCTTGGCCTTGCCGCTGATCGCGCCCGCCTCCAGCCAACGCGCGATCGTCTTCTGCGCCGCCTCGCGAACCTCTGGCTTGGACTTCGACAGCCCGTGCGCTACGACGATCGCCCGGGCGGCGCTCGCGGAGAGCTTGAACTTGCCGCCCTCCAAGACGCGGTACGGGTGATCGCTCGCCCGCGCCGCCTCGACCATCCGGTCGAGCTTCTCCTGCGTGAACCTGGCGGCCATCTGGGCCCCCCTTTCTGCGAGCCCTGCGGCTCGCCTCGCCGAACCGTGCGTTGCGTTCGAGGGAACCCTCACAGGAACCCTCGGGGCCGTCCATACCGAGCTACCAGGGGGAACGGACGAACCGCCTGGTAGATCGATGGGACGGAGTTTTGCGCGAACGCAACTGTCGCCAGGAGCGGCGTAGACCCCGCGGGATCAGGTGTCGGGGCAACTAGGGCGGCGGCGGTGCTAGGCGGAGAGCAGCAGCGTGCTGCCGGAGGACGGGCGTACTAAAGGAGTGGTCAGGCGCGTTCCCGAGCACCCTCGCGCCACTCGACGCTGACGCGATCCTCGGGGGAGCGAGCACGGCCGGGCCAGATCAGGAGCGCCTCGACGACCTCCTCGACGATCGCCCGCCACTCAACCTCGCTCGGCTCGGGGACGTCCTCCAGGAGCGCCGCGAACCCGTGTCCCTCGCGGGGAGCGGGCACGTCGTCCAGCTCCTTCTGCAGCTGATCTCTCTTGGCGATCAGCGGCTCGCGCCCGGCACGGATCTCGCCGACGGACATCCCGGCTTCCGCTGCGGTCCGGGCGAACGCCTCAAGCTTCTCCTCGAACTCGTTCAGCTGAGCGAGCAGCTCGGCGGGCAGCGTCCCCGGATCGACGACCTCCTCGGCCACGAACTCGGCCTCGGAGGCGCGCCGCGTGGCGACCGCCTCGACCGCGTCGGCGGGGATCGACAGGTGGAGGGGACCGGTGGCTTTACAAACGTATTCGCGCCCAGCTCGCCCGGGACGGCCCGTCATGCGCGCCCCGCACAGGGAGCAGGTGACGAGCCCAGTCAGCATGTATTGGCTCGTCCGCTGGTAGCCGTTCCGCTCGAACGTGGCGGCGTCGACCTTCGCCATGAGGCGGCTGTGATCGCGGCGGGTGAGCGTCGTCCCGACGTGCCGCTCGTTGGAGACGACTTGGCGAACCTTCTGCCCGGTCCAGCGACTGCCCTGCGGGGTGGTGACGCCGTCCTCGTTCCAGGTCCGAGCGACCGACAGCCACGTTCCGTCCCCGAGGATCCGGCGCGCCGCCTCGCGGATCATCTTGGCCTCGCGCTCGTCCGGGACGAGCTTCCCCTCGACGACCTGGAAGCCGAACGGTCGGTGGCCGCCAGTTCGCAGACCCTGCTCGCGCTGGTCCTCCACCCAGCTGAGGGCTCGCTCGCTCTTGATCGCGGACTCGATCTCGGCGACCGCAGCCAGGACCGCGATGATGATGGACCCGTAGTTCGAGCCGGTGTCGATCGGCTGCGTCGCCGAGACGAACGCCACGCCGTGGTCGCGGCAGAGTTCGACGAACTTGAGTAAGTCGGCGGCGTTCCTCCCGGCGCGGTCCATCGCGTGGACGAGGACCACGTCCGTCCGCTCCGCCTCGACGTCCGCGAGAACAGCCCTCCACCCGGGCCGCTCGACGCCGCGTCGGAAGCCGCTGATCCCGCGATCCGTACGGCGCTCTACGACCTCCCACCCCTGGGACTTCGCGTACGCCTCGCAACGCTCCAGCTGTCGCTTCGTCGACGTCTCGGACGACTTCGCGGTTGGCTTGGCAGTACGCGCGGGCCTCTTCTTGGCCGTCGAGACGCGCGTGTAGATCGTTACCCGCTTGGTCACCGTGGGCCTCCCTGGTCCAGTGGTCCCGCATACCTTATCGCATGCTCGGCAAGCGCAGGAGCCGCAAGGAGATGGAGGCCGCGTAAGCCCCGTTACGCGCCTTCCTTACGGAAGCCCTCTCGCGTTCGCGGGGGGGCTTCCGGTCTAGGGACAACGTCTTATCAAGGGCGACTCGGTCGTTCCCGACAACTCCAGCAGACCGCTCCCCCGAGGAAGAGGTGGACGGCTATGCCATATGAGTTGGGAACTCCGGACATGCGGGAGGCCGAGTGTCCCTATTGCGAGCGCGAGGTGCTCGTGTGCGAGGATCCTCCGCGATGCCCGCTGTGCGCCTGTCCGCTGGACCAGGACCGGATGCGCCCCTACGTCTGGCCCGACGAGGAACCGTCACCGTCGGGCTGAGCGGCCAGGACCCGGTCCGCGATCGCTCGGGCCTCCTCCAGCCGGGTTCGGTCAACGAACAGCCGAACGCTCCGCTCCCAGATCTGGCTGAAGAAGCCCGGCGCCTTGTACCACCACACGATGCCCGCCTTCTCGAGCTGTCCCGCGATGGCATCGGCGTGCTCGTGCGTGTAGGCG
>Ga0184612_10001861_pt1 | contig 10231 bp, 10 predicted proteins | sample PLM3_60_coex_FD_133163 | JGI IMG/M metagenome (GOLD analysis project Ga0184612, IMG submission 133163) | Groundwater sediment microbial communities from an aquifer in East River, Colorado, USA - PLM3_60_coex | ecosystem: Environmental > Terrestrial > Soil > Riparian zone | place: USA: East...
CGCCCAACGTGCTGCTGCTGCTCGACAGCTCGGCGTCGATGAACCACCTGATCTGGCACCCGGCCTTCGACCCCGCCGCGCGCCTGGGCGAGGACCGCCCCGGGGATCACCGCCGCCAGCACGGCGGTCAAGACGGTGGCTTTCACAGCTCACGCCGCTGCAGCTGCTCAACCGCGTAGTGGCACGCGCGCGCGGTCAGCGCCATGTAGGTCAGTGAAGGATTCTGGCAGCCGCTCGACGTCATCGCCGCGCCGTCGGTGACGAAGAGATTCGGCACGTCCCACGATTGGTTCCAACCGTTGAGGACTGACGTCTTTGGATCCCGCCCCATGCGGGCCGTTCCCATCTCGTGATTGGTGCCGCCCGGCGTACTCGGCCCGCCGGTGTTGGGCTCGCTGTGCTTCGCGCCGGCGGCCTCGAGCAGCTCCGCCGCCGCGACGTTCATATCGCGATGGATCGCAAGCTCGTTCTCGCCCCAGCGGCACTCGATGTGGAGCGACGGAATCCCCCAGGCATCGACCAGCGTCGGATGCAGCGTCGCCCGGTTCTCCTCGCGCGGCAGCATCTCGCCGAATCCCGCGAAGCTCATCGACCACGGGCCGAGCTGGGTCAACCGCTGCTTGAGCGCCGGCCCGATGCCGGGCGAGCGGAGTGCCGCGTGCCAGCCTGCGCGATCCGCCCCGCCTTGGAACCCGTAACCGCGGAGAAAGTCAGGATGGCGTGAGCTGACGTTGCGGAACCGCGGGACATAGATGCCGTTCGGTCGCTCGCCGATCGTCCGGCGGTCGGTCCAGCCGTCGAACTGGCCGCTGGCGCCGCCCCACTTGATGTGATCCATGATGTTGCGGCCAACTTGCCCGCTCGAGTTGGCAAGACCGGAGTTGAGCAGAATCCGCGCGCTCTCGAGCGCCGAGGCGCAGAGGAAGATGAGGCGCGCGCTGTACTCCCGTTCCACCCGCGAGTTCGCATCGATCATGCGGACGCCCGTCACCCGGTTTTTCCCCGCGTCGTAGACCAGACTCCGCACAATGCTGAACGGCCGCAGCGTGAGCCGCCCGGTGGCCTGCGCGGCCGGCAGCGTCGCGTTGACGCTGCTGAAGTACGACCGCGTGATGCACCCGCGGTGGCACGGCCCGCAGTAGTGACACGGTGCTCGGCCGTGGTGCGGCGCGGTGAGATTGGCAACCCGGCCGATGGTGAGGACGCGCGTGCGTCCGAACTTGTCCGCGATCCGTTGCCGCACGTGCTGCTCGACGCAGTTCAGCGCCATCGGCGGCAGAAATGGGCCGTCCGGCAGATGCGCGAGGCCTTCGGCCTGGCCGCTCACTCCGATGAAGCGTTCGACGTGGTCGTACCATGGCGCGATGTCGGCGTACCGGATCGGCCAATCGACGGCGATGCCGTCGCGCAGATTGGCTTCGAAATCGAGATCGCTCCAGCGATAGACCTGCCGCGCCCAGATGATCGACTTGCCGCCGACCTGGCGCGCGCGAAACCAGTAGAACGGCCGATCGGACGGCGTGCTGTAGGGATTGTCGGCGTCATCCGTCCAGAACACGTGGCTCAATTCGTCGAACGACGCGGAATGGCTCTGCACCGACTGGCGCGCCGCGACGCCGCGACGATCGCCGAGGCCGCGGAACGGCACCTCCCAGGGGGGCTTGTGCTCTGTGTAATCCTGTTCGGGGACAATCGGCCGCCCAGCCTCGAGCACGAGCGTACGGAGGCCGAGCTCGGTCAATTCCTTCGCGGCCCAGCCGCCCGTCATTCCCGAGCCGACGACGATCGCGTCGAAATCAGCCGTCATACAGGTGCGCAGCCATCGTAGCGCCAGGGCAACGGGTACAGGCGGAGCGCCCGCATCCCTGCTTCCGACGTGCAGTAGCCGTACACGGTGAGGTACTTGAGCCTCGCGAACCAATGATCATTCGTGCCGGCGGCGGAGACTTCGTCGTCCAGCGCGGTGAGTACAGCAACCTGGTCGGCCTCAGGGCAGTCGGCGAAATCCCGCGCCGCGCGCGCACGACACCGGCGGTCGAGCTCGGGCAGCCCGGCGAGAAAATGCGCGCGCTCTTCGGGCGTGTGCCAGTCGGCGAGCATCTTGTCGATAAAGGCTTCTACGTTGGCCTCCGCGGCCCCGGGCAGGATGCGTTCCGTGGCGACGGCCAGTGTACGCTCAACGTGAGCGGAGAGGCTGCGGCGCAGGGGTCGCCGATGGACCTGGCGACCGAATGCCAGGCTTGGCAACCCCGCCGTCGCAACGAGCCACTGAATCAGCTCACGTCGGTCCATCGGCCGTATTCTACCGTACAAAAATGGCCTTGCCAGGTTAGACTCATGGACTCACGTAAGCCACGACTCTGACCAGGAGATGTGTATGGCCCGCACCGCCCGCGGCGCCCGCGCCGCCCGTGCCGTCGCGCCGCGCAAAGCCGGACGCTCTCGCCCCGCAGCTCAGGAAACAGTTCCCGAGAGCCGTTCGCGCGAACCCGCGCGACTCTACCAGACGAAGAACGATCTGCCTGAGACGACGCGCGTCGAGGTGATCGGGCTTCTCAATCAGCGGCTCGCGGAATGCATCGATCTGCAAACACAGTGCAAGCAGGCGCACTGGAACGTGAAGGGCCCGTCGTTCATCGGACTCCACAAGCTGTTCGATGAGGTCAACGAGGACGTCGAGCAGTACGTGGACACGATCGCCGAGCGCATCGTGCAGCTGGGCGGCATCGCCGAGGGAACCGTCGGCGCGGTCGAAGGCCGCTCGACGCTGCCGGACTACCCGCTCGCGCTGTCCACCGGCGCGGAGCACGTGGCCGCCTTGTCGGATGCACTCGGCGCATTCGGCCGGACGGCGCGTATCGCGATCGCAGAAATGAACGAGCTCGAGGATGCGGGCAGCGCCGACCTCCTGACCGGCGTGTCGCGCGGCATCGACAAGTGGCTCTGGTTTGTGGAGGCGCACCAGCAGAGCTGATGACGCACAGCGAAGCACCGGGTTTCTGGCCAACGATCCGCGAAGCGATTCGCGGCACCCACCACGACTACACCTCCGGGCCCATCGGCCGCGCGATCATCCTGCTCGCGGTGCCGATGGTGCTCGAGATGGTCATGGAATCGTTGTTCGCGGTCGTCGACATCTTCTGGCTCGCTCACGTCAGCCCGAACGCGGTGGCGACGGTTGGCCTCACCGAGTCGATGCTCACCATCGCGTACACGGTGGCGATGGGGCTGTCGATCGGCGTGACGGCGATGGTCGCACGGCGCATCGGAGAAAAGAATCCCGCCGGCGCGGCAGAGGCGGCGGTGCAGGGGATCGCGCTCGGCGTGATTACGGCGGCGATCATCGGCGTGCTGGGCGTGCTGTTCGCGCCGAGGCTGCTCGCGCTCATGGGCGCGTCGCCCGAGGTCATCGCGACGGGTCAGACCTACACGCGCGTCATGCTTGGCGGCAACGTCGTCATTCTGCTGCTCTTTCTCATCAACGCCATCTTCCGCGGTGCCGGCGACGCGGCGATCGCGATGCGCGTGCTGTGGCTCGCGAACTGGATCAACATCATTCTCGGTCCGCTGCTCATCTTTGGCGTCGGCCCCTTCCCGAGACTGGGCGTGACAGGCGCCGCGATTGCCACCACGATCGGCCGCGGCATCGGTGTGTTGTATCAACTGTACCGGCTGTGGCGGCGCGATGGCCGCGTCGTCATTCATCGGCATGACATCGCCCTCAAGCCGGCGGTGATGAAGACCATGCTGCGTCTGTCCGGCAGCGGCACGTTCCAGGTGTTCGTGGGGATGGCGAGCTGGATTGGGTTAACGCGAATCAACGCCTCGTTCGGCGCGGAGGCGCTGGCGGGTTATACGATCGCCATCCGCGTCATCATCTTCGCGCTGCTGCCCTCGTGGGGCCTGGCGAACGCGGCGGCCACGCTCGTGGGCCAGTCACTGGGCGCCGGCAAACCCGAGCGCGGCGAGCAGGCCGTGTGGAAAGCGGCCCTCTACAACGTGTTCTTTCTTGGAACGGCCGGCCTGATTTTCATCATCTTCGCAAACCCGATCGCGCGGCTGTTCACGACCGATCCGATGGTAGCGCCGATCGCCGCCGACTGCCTGCGCATCATCAGCTACGGCTACCTCTTCTACGCCTACGGCATGGTCCTGACGAACTCGTTTAATGGCGCTGGCGACACCTGGACGCCGACGTGGCTCAACCTGTTTTGCTTCTGGCTATGGGAGATTCCGCTGGCCTGGCTGCTGGCCCGCCATTTCGGAATGGGACCACAGGGCGTTGCCTGGGCAGTGACGATCGCCTTCTCGACGCTGGCGGTCGCGAGCGCGGTGCTGTTCCGGCGCGGGCGCTGGAAGCTCAAGACTGTATAATTAGACCCATGCGATTCGTCCGGGTCGTATTGGCGCTGGTTTTCGGCCTCGCAATGGCCGGACCGGAAACGCACGCATGTCCGGTACACAGCGCCGCCCCCGCCCAGGCTTCGCACCATCAGGATGCCGGCGGACATCAAGAGGCGGCGCACTGCACGTGCCCGCAGGCGTGTTGCCCATCAAGCGTCAGCGTCTCGCTGCCGACGCCATCGGCATGCTGGACGGCGGCGCACCCGCAGGTGCTTACGGTTGATGCGGCGCCGGTTCGAGCACTGTTCCTCCCGTCACGCAGACACTTTCTCCCCTTCGCCCTCGCTCCTCCACTCGCGCTCGCTTAGTCGCGCGCCCTAAGAAGCACTTCCTGAACAAACCGTAACCCCTAGTGGAGGGGCTTTATGTCTATTGGGAAATCGACGATTGGACTCGTCGTTCTGGTCGCGCTATTGGGCGGCGCAGGGCGGCGAGGGGCGGCGCAGGGCGGCACAGCGCCGGTCGAAGAAAGCACACCCCTGGTAATCTCTGGGTTCGCGGTCGGTACGGGAATGTACGATCGGAACCTCGCGCAGAATCGGGCCATGGCATCCAAACTCGCGCTGAGTCTGTTCCGGCCATGGTCGGATCAGCTGTACCTGTTCGCTCAGCTGACGACCCACGTGGCGGTGCACGATAGCGAGCCGGTACACACCCACGTCGAAATCGACAATCTCATCGTCAACTGGACGCCGGCGCACCTATCGGCGCTGTCGCTGTCGTTCGGCCGGTTCGATGCGCCGATCGGCTTCGAACGTGACGATGAGCCGCTGAATCTCATACCGACGTCCTCGTTCACATTGGAGAACGCGCGTCCGGTCAAGTTCACCGGCCTGTTGGCGCGCTACACCGTGAACCCAAAGATCAGCGTGCTTGGACTGGTGGCGAACGGCTGGGATCAAGAGGCGGATAATAACAGTGGTAAGACGGCAGGCTTCAAGTTGCAAGCCTTTCCCTCGTCCGGGCTCGCGGTGGCTGTTGGAGTGCTGTACGGCCCGGAGGAGGATTCGACGAACGCATCACAGCGTACGTTGCTCACCGGTGATGCCACTTGGCAGCCGATGCAACGCCTGATTCTCCAGGCCGAGGCGCACCGCGGGTCCCAGCCTGGCGTGAACTGGTCGGCGGTCGTCGGGCAGGCGTTCTGGCGTGCCGGCAGGTCAACGGGCCTGACCGTTCGAGGCGAGGTGTTCAACGACCCGGACGGTGTGAGAACCGGAACCGCACAGACGATGCGCTCGCTGACGATCTCACCCTGGTACTTCTACCGCGAGGCGCAGGAAGGCGTGTTCTCCAACGTGGAGTTCACGTCGTTCCGTCTCCCCGCATTCTCGATCCGACCGGCGCTGCGCCTCGATCACTCGAGCCAACCCGTGTTCGAGACGAAGGACGGGAGCCTGAAGCAGTCGAACCTGACTGCTCTGGTCGAGCTCGTCTTCGTCTTTTAGGAGCCCAAGTGCTCTACGATCTGCGGCACAGTGATCTGCGCGTGCGCTGGCTCGTTACCCTGCTGCTCGCCACGCTCGGCACGTCCTACCTGTTCGGCGCGTGGATGGTGGCTCTCTACGCGGGGTTCAGCCCCCGCAAAGTCGCGGAGACATACGGTCCGTCAGGCGAGATGAGGATGGCCATGCAGATGCCGCCGGATACCACGGTCGTTACGGAGCGGTCCGTCTCGATGGCCGAGATGGGGGAGGAAACGCATCACGTCGACATGAATCTGCTCGTGCAGGACACGCACGTGCACATGCCGATGTACGCGGTCATCGCCGCGGCTCTTTCTCTGGTCACCCTCGGTCTCACCCTCCCGCGTTGGGGAGGGCTGGCGATCATCACGCTGCTCTTCGCCGCGCCCTGGCTCGATTTCGCAGGGATGTGGCTCACGAAACTCGTATCGCCCCGCTTCGCGATCGTCACGCTCGCGGGCGGATGGGCGATGGCTCTCGGCTATACCATCGTGGCCGCGCTGGCCACCTATCAAATGTGGTGGAGGAATCGATGAAAACGATTTTACTGGCCGCGGCCGCGGCGGTGCTGCTGCATATCACGCCCACTGTTGTGCTTGTAAAGCGGCAGGATGCCGTCAACCGGCTGTTGCCCGGCGCGGACAATTTCGCAGCGCGGGAGCTGCATCTCAGCAGCGCCGATTCAAGACGGTTACATGACGCGGTCGGCTGGGAGCCGCCGGACGGCGTGGTCACGTTTTACGTCGGGAAGCGTCAGGACCAGGCCACCGGCGCGCTCATCTTCATGCGCGTGGATTGCCAGCACGGGCCACTCGAGCTCGCGATCGGTTTCGATCCGCGCGGGACGGTGCGAGGCGTGGAGGTCACCAAGGCGACTGTCGAGATGAAGCCGTGGGTGCTCGAAGCGCTGCGCGCGGGGCTCACCGACGCCTATCGCGGTCTCGCGCCGGATCAGACGCCGGCCGGGGCCGGGAAGGTGAAGCCGCGCGTCGGCGCGATGCCGGGCTACATGGCGGAGCTGATAGACAAGGGGGTGATGCACGCGGCCGCGGCGTACCGGCTGTTTTACGGCCGCAAATAGCCCCACGTGTGGAGCCGGTCGAAGTCTTCGAACCAGCGATCCCCGATGTCTTTGCGGTAGTACATGTTGGGGATCATGATGTTGTCGATGCGGTTGTAGGCCTGTTTCTGCGCGGCCTTCATCGTGGTGCCGGTGCCGACGACGATCAGGACGACGCCGGACGTGCCGGTCACGACCCATTCGTTGTTGATTTGCTTGACGTCCTCGATATGGACGCCGTCGCGCGTGGGCTTCTTGAAGATGATGACGGCGTCCTTCGAGTTCTTCGCGAACGTCTCCGGATCGGTGTAGGGGAACGGCGGCACCATGATGCGCACGCCGACCTGAAAGCCGCTGCGCGCCTTGAACGACGTGATCGAGCCTTCGGCCAGGCGATAGAAGAATTCGCCGATCGGCGTCAGCATCCCTTCCTGCTGGATGCTGATCGTGGGATAGCCGAAGCGTGAGGTGAACTCGAGCGGATAGATGCCGTTCGAGTTCACCATGCAGTTCACGTCGATGTAGCCGACGTAGTGCTCGTCGCGGAGCCGCGGTTCCATCTTCTTCAATGTCGCGTTGAAGATGCGCGTGGGCTCGCTCCAGAACATCGTCGTTCCCATCTCGCCGGTGGACGGACCGATGTCACCCGGAAACAGCTTCTTGTGCTCGAAGTTGATGTTCACCGGCAGGACAAAATCCTTGCCGTTGAAGAACGCGCCCGCTGCCACTTCGACACCAACAATGCGCCGCTGCAGCTGGAACGCTTTCACGCGATCCGCCCAGGCGCGCTGATAATCCTCGAGCACCTGAATCACGTCCTTGCCGTCTTCATCTTCGCCCACGAACAAGAGCTGCTTCAGGTTCTGCGCCTCGCCGCTCGGCTTGATGACGTAGCGGTTGGGATTGGCCCGCACGAACGCGATCGCTTCGTCGAAGGAGTGAAAGTTCTCCTGCGGAATGATGGGGACGCCGGCCTTCTTGAGCTCCTGCTGGCCGAAGGCGCGATCGTCTTCCAGCTGGTCGGTATACGCCGTGCCGCCGACCACGAGCTTGCCCGTCTGGCGCAGCTGGTGCGCCTTCGCCCCCTGGCCTAAGACATCGTCGAAGATGATGACGTCGGCCCATGGGACTTCACTCACCCAGTCGTCGGTCTTGGGGACGAAGCCGTCGGCGATCTCCCGCTCGTCCTTCGACTCGATGAACAGCTTCACCTCGTGGCCTTCTTTGACGACTTGCCACGCGATGTCGGCGATCAAGCCATCCAGTGAGACGAATAGGAACTTCTTCTTGTCCAAGGCTGCTCCGGCGCGGTGAGTAACGTTTTCATAAAGGTGGTGGCACGATACGCAAAAATCAGATCCCTCGCTACGCGCGCGTGCCGCGCGCTTCGCTCGGGATGACACCGCGGCCTCTCTTTAGAAAAGAAGGGACCAAGGAGTTCAAGGTCGGAGTCGCAACCGGACAACGGTGCACGGCACCGACGCTGTGGCCACAACAGGAGGGAGCGGTTATGAACGCTCAATTACGTAGGCGGCTGGAGATGGCCGCGCGGGCTCGGGATTTTCTTCGGGCCCACCAGATGGACGGAGTAGGGCAGGACCTCGGGCTGACGAAGCTCGAGCAGCTGCTGGAGCATGCGGAGAACCTCGCGACCCAGCAGCGGGTGGGGGTGGCGGTGGAGCGGTCGGCCGTGAAGCAGCGGCAAGAGCTCCGCCGCGCGCTGCAGCCCCGGATACTCGGCTATTTGAGTGCCGTGGGCGCGGTGGTAGCCACCCAAAATGCGGAGCTCGCGGAGCAGTTCCGCATGCCGCCGGCCAACACCACGCACCAGGGGTTGCTCACGATGAGTCGAGCGATTCTGGAGCGGGCGACGGCGCAGAAGGAGCTCCTGGTGCAGCTCGGGATGTCGGAGCAGGTGTTGGACGAGCTCACCACGGCGCTCGGGCAGTACGAGGACACGATCCAGGCGACCAGCGCAGGCCGGCGCGAGCATGTAGGTGCGCGCGCCGATCTGAAGGTGGTTGCGGCGGACATCAGCAAGCAGCTCCGCTTGCTGGACAAGGTCGTCCGCTATCGGTTCGGGGATAATGCCGAGCTGATGAGGAGCGTGGGAGAGTGCCCGCAATGTGGCTGGGCCGTTCAACACCACGAACGCGCCGCAGTCCGGGGCGGGCGGTAGTCAGACGCCGAAGGCGGCGTGATGTCTGCATTGGTTTCGGAGGGCGGCGATGAGGCGCGGTAGAGTGGTTAGCTACGGCGCCTTGTTTGTTGGAGATCCTTCCGGCGGGAAGACTTGGCCCGAATGGAATGAACTACTGACCTCACGCTTATCAGGCCGACTACGCTTGGCCTCATCGTTACTCACTGGTGCTCACTGAGCACAAAAACTGAAAAACGGGTGACGAGGGCCGAAGAAAAACAGCCGGAGTTGTTACAGTTCTTGTTACAGTTTTCTGCGCCGCCTATTCAGATAAGACAAGCTACTCCGCGTCGGGCTCGGGTGGTCTGACAAAGCCTATGCGCCTAGCGACCTGTCCCTGCTTCGGCAGCCGAACCAGCAGCACACTGATTTGGCTGATGTGCTGGATGAGCTGAACTGGGTTGCCCGCGTCATCCACGCCATCGAAGCGAATCAACGCAGGGTTCCACCAGGTGATATCGGTCAGCCGAATCACGACGGGGCCAAAGGCTACGAGACGAGCGCCAATTTCGTGATCGGCGTCGAGTGATTCCTCAAAGCCTGTGATCCAGTCAACCAAGCGTTCGTAGAAGCCGCTCGCCAAGTGCCCGTCCGGGGGGGCAGGAGGCGTGAACACACGTAGCCCGGCCAGGGATAGGGCGGGAGGTTCGATCATCTTGTGCAGCCTTTCCATATCGTCGATGTGCCTCTGCAACTTGAGCGCGGCCTCGACGGGCTCCGTCAGTTTCTGGAGTTGCCGCGCCTGCTTCACCATTCTCTCGAAACTTTTTTGGACACTGTTCACATTCGCCGTCCTTCCATGAGGCGTCGAGCGGGCCTCTCGCGCCATCTGCATTCACCAGAATAATAATCAGAGCACGTGATAATTATCAGTCACGAACCAACCTCACTGAGTGTCGTTATAGCTCCCACAGTCCGGACACTTGAACACGATCTCACGCACCTGACCGTCGACGATGTTCTTCGCCAGAATCGAGTCACAGGACCCGCAAAGTAGATCGAGTTTCCCCTGACCTCTCAGAAATGGAAACTTTGCGCGCTCTGGTGGTTGCACGAGGACAGAACGTGTGTTCGGGGCGGGCTCAGGGATCACCTTCAGTC
>Ga0184612_10001862_pt1 | contig 10228 bp, 6 predicted proteins | sample PLM3_60_coex_FD_133163 | JGI IMG/M metagenome (GOLD analysis project Ga0184612, IMG submission 133163) | Groundwater sediment microbial communities from an aquifer in East River, Colorado, USA - PLM3_60_coex | ecosystem: Environmental > Terrestrial > Soil > Riparian zone | place: USA: East...
CCGCCCCCCCACCAGAGCGTCGGCATCGACCCCGCTCCCAGGGACGAGGAGCGAGTGACCGAGCGAGGCGACGAGGCTCGACGAGCCGGGCTGGACCACGACCACGGCAAGGATCGCGACGGCGGCGCAGAGAGCGATCCAGCGGCCCGAGTGTCGAGACCGGCGTTCATGCGAGCCGAACGGCGACGTCCTCGACCTCCTGGGATGGGTTCCCGGTCCCGACATGGCTCGGTTCGGGGCTGGATGCGCCCATTATGATACGGAGGTGACTCGTCGCCGGATCCAGCTCGAACGACGGGGATCAGAGCCCCGGGTCCGGGGATCCACGTGAACATCCTGCCGTTGGCCGATCCTCGCTGGTCGGCGTTCGTCCAGGCACATCCGGCGGCGACGGCGTTCCACCATCCGGACTGGGCCCGTCTGGTCGCGGATTGCTACGGGTTCCGGGGGTTCGCGCTGACCACGACCGACCCGTCCGGCCAGATCCGAACCGGTGTCCCGATGGTCGAGGTTCGCCACTTCGGCGGTCGCCCTCGGTGGGTGGCGCTCCCCTTCACCGACTACCTGCCGCCGCTGGTCTCCGACCAGGACGAGGAATCTGAGCTCGCCGGCGGCGTGCGAGAGGCCGCCCAGCAGGCCGGCGTTCGTCGGGTCGAGGTGCGTGGCACTCTCACCGGGATGTCGGCGACCGGCCTCCCGGCCTTCCGGCACGTGCTCGCCCTCGACGCCGATGCGGAGGTGCTCTACGGGCGGTTCCACCGGTCGCAGGTCCAACGGAACATCCGTCGCGCGGAGCGGGAGGGACTGTCGGTACGGGTCGGCGAGCAACCGGAGGACCTCCTCGAGACCTTCTACGACATGCATCTGCACACCCGCCGGCGCCATGGCGTGCCGATCCAGCCTCGCCGCTTCTTCCGCCTCATCTGGGAACGGGCCCTCTCCAAAGGGTTGGGGTCAGTCCTCATCGTGGAGGCCGGCGATCGGCCGATCGCGGCTGGTGTCTTCCTGTCCTGGAACCAGACGGCCATCTACAAGTTCGGGGCGTCCGACTGGGACGCCCGATCCATGAAGCCCAACCACATGATGATGTGGCACGCCGTCCGCACCGCCTGCGAGCAGGGATACCGGTGGCTCGATTTCGGCAGGACGGATGCTGGGAACGAGGGCCTGCGCTCCTTCAAGTCGTCGTGGGGAGCTCGGGAGGAGCCGCTCGTCTACGGGGCCATCGGAGCTCCGTCCGAGCGGGCCGAAGCCTCTGCGGGCACCGCCAGCCGCGTGCTCGGCGCCATCATCCGTCGCGGCCCGCTGATGATCTGCCGCGCCACCGGAGAGCTTCTGTACCGCTACACGGCCTGAGCGACGGTCGGGCATCCCTCCGATGAACCGGCGTGTCGATCGTGCCCGTTGGGAGGGGAGTCGATGCAACGGGAGTCGGCGCTGCAGGAGCCGATGCAACATGAGTAGTGGGACCTCCATCAGCCCCGGAACCGGGTCATCGAGCGTGAGCGTGGCGAGATCGACGGGCGGACGGAATGAACGCAGGTAGTCGCCGATCCGCAGGCGGCCGCCGGCGATCTCCCGAGCGACCGTCGGCACGTCACCGGCAAGCCACATCCACCGGATCCCTGGGGCCGCCTCACGTCGAGCTGGAACGTCGCCTTGGGCAAGCCGCCAGTTCAGGTAGGCGAAGTCCAAGCCCGCCCGCCTGCCGATGGTGTGCCAACCCCACAGCCTTGGATTGATATCGAGCAGCTTCGCCTCACCGGTGCGGGGGTCTCGCTTGAACTCCACCTCGACCAGTCCCGTGTGGCCGAGCTCCGCCACCACGCGCCGACCGAGCGCCGCCACCTCCTGGTCGTCAACGGTCTCCACGAACGTGCTCGCTCGGCCGATGTCCATGGGGAGCTGTCGGGTCCGACGAACAACCATAGAGCAGATCGCATCGCCGTCCGAGGCAAGGGCTGCGAACGACAGCTGCGATTCCCCGCCACCCGGGATCAGCTCCTGCAAGAGGATCTCGTCGGCTGGGAGCAGACGAAGCGCATCGGTGTACCGAGCCTCGCATTCCATCCGATCGTTCACCCGCCAGGCCTTGGCCACAGTGAGGGCGTTCTCTCGCTCCCGGATGGACGGCTTGATGATCGAAGGGAACGTCCAGTCCTCCGGTGGCGGCCCAACCGCGAACTCCCACGTTCTCGGGAACGGCACACCGCTTCGAGCGGCCAGGCGATATGTCAATCGCTTGTAGCTCGCGTGCCTGATGAGATCCCAAGAAGGCGTCGTCGAACGGAACGTCCCCGACAGCGTCTGCAGGTTCCGGGCGCAGAGTCCCACGATGTCGTCCCGGGTGGGGAACAGCACCCAGCCCTGGAGGCCATGCTCCTCGGCGAGCGCGAGGAGGAACCGGACCCGCGAACCCTCAGACCCCGTCGGCCAGTGCACCGAACGCTTGGCGTACCGTGAGACGCTGGCGACTCGGCTCCCCGAGTCATGCAGGACCCAGACGTCCACGCCCCGGCGGCCGAGGCTCTGGACAGCTCCGAGCCCTCGGTAGTCGGAACCAAGGACGAGGGCACCGATCATGAGTACCCCACACGCTCGCCGCGGGTCGCCACGGGGATGAGGGCACCGCGCCACCCAGGCCGCCGCTCGGCCATCGCTCGGTTCAGCGCTCGAGCCGCATACCGCGCACCGGCCACGAACCGGAACAACGGACCGAAGCTCCACGCCGCGGGTGCCCCGACGAAATGCAACCCCTCGACCGCCGACTCGAACCGGGCGTTCAGACGGGGGAACCCCCCTACACGCTCGATGCCCTCGAGCATCGAAGGCGCCAGGAACCCATAGCGGGATATGTCGACCCGGTAGCCCGTTGCCAGAAGCACCTGATCGACCACGCGCTCTGTGCCGTCGTCGAGGTCGAGCACGACGCGGCCGGCCGAGGGGCTCGCGGAGACGACCGACCGACCGAGTGACATGGTCACGTCCGAGACCCGTGGAAGCAACCAGGCCGCCGCCGCGGGGCGGATGGCCCTGGCCGCAAGCTTGTCTTGGAGGCCCCGAGGGATACGACCGAAGACGGCCGGCCACTCGACCACCCAGCTCAATCCCGCCGGGCCGATGTCGGACGGTCCGTACAGGAGCGGCCTCAGGGAGCGCAGCCCGTGCAGCGCGCGGCTGCGGATCAGCCAGTTGATCGCCGGAGCTCTGGCGATGACCTCGACCTCGGCGCCCGACTCGAAGAGCAAGGCCGCCGATTCGATCGCGCTCTGGCCGGCCCCGATCACGGCGACCCGCGATCCCTCGAATCTCGCCAGGTCCGGATGTTCGACGGTGTGGGACACGCACTCGCGAGGCAGGCGCGAGAAGAGCTCCGGCCTCCACGCGAACGCGTCGATCCCGGCGGCGACGACCACCCGTTCGGCCATCACGGGCTCACCGTCATCGAGCGTGAGGCGGAAGTGACCGTCCAACCGCTCGATCGTGCCGACCGCTCGGGGATCGAGATCGGGTACCGCTCGCGCCTGGAACCATTGCCCGTAGCGCACGAAGCGCGAGAGCGGCACGGGCGCCTGCGCTGATAGACGATGGTAGCGCTCGAAATCTTCCAGCATCACCGACCGATCGGGAGCCGACAGGCTCGAGGCGCCGCGCGGCGACCGCAGGAACATGCCGCGGGGCATGTGATCGCGCCAGAACGACATGGGCCTGCCGAACACCCGGACCCCCACGTCGCCGAGATGCGCGCCCACGCTGAGGCCGTACGGACCAGCGCCCACGACGGCCACGTCCAATGTCGTTCGGCTCACGCGGGCTCCGTCCTGGGGCGTGGCAACAGTCGTTCCGCCGTCGGCTTCCCGAGCTCCCGCCATTCCCGGGCCCGCTCGTCATTGGATCTCTTGATCGCATCGATGAAGGGCGAGGATCGCACCTGCTCGAGCAGTTCGAGATTGGGCATCACGCAGTGGCCACCGATATGGCCGGGCTCGAAGCCGACCGGCGGGAGGAAGTCGATCTCCTCGAGGAACCGCAACGCCTCCCAGTAGTCGACGTCCAGGGCGGACGAGAACCGATCCATCTCCTGCGCCCAGCCGAGCAAGACGCCGAAGTAGCTGGTCTCCAAGAGCTTCGCCAGCTCCAGGACCTCGAAGGACGACATCCGTTGGGTCGCCATGCCCACGGCGGCGAGGTGCTCCTCCACCAGTCGAACGGCCTCGGGGGAGGTGCCGGCGACGAACTTCCGGTAGCGACGGAGCTCCTCCTTCATCCGGGTGTGCTTGCCTCGGACCGGGCTGTACACGGCCGGGGTACCCGCTCGATCCTGGATCGCGCGCGTGGTCCCCGGCGTCACCGTGCTGTTCACGACGACCACCTCGGGCCGGTAGCGCGAGACGTATCCGCAAGCCGTCTGGACGAAGTCCGGCCCGAACGGGAAGCAGACGTGCATGATCCTCACACCATGGAAGGCTCGATCCTCGATGTCGCGGCCGGCGACCGGTTGCACCTCACCGAGCAGTTCCAGGAGCGGTCGTCCCACCTCGCCCAGCCCGACGACGAGCACTGGCGCCTCGGTGGATCGTCCGTGGCCGTTCGCGCCCGCCTCCGGGGCTTTCGAGATCCGTGCGGGCGTTGGGGAACCGTGCGCATCCAACATGTCAGCGACTCCTTCGCGAGGCCTCGACGGTGCTGATCAGCGTCTCCTCCTGCGCCGATGGGTCGAGCCGTTCCAGCTTCTGCCGTGCCCGGGCCGCTCGCTCCTGCGCAGCCGCCGGGTCGGTCAGGACCTTTCGTATGGCGGCGGCGAGGTCGTCCGTGCTCCCGGGTTCGAAGAACAGCAGCTCATCGTCCGTGAAGTAGTGTCGCATCGTAGGGATCGCGGAACAGATCACCGGCAGCCCGAGGGACACGTAGTCGGGGACCTTCATGGAGAATACGAGCGAGCCGAAGATGTCCTCTCGCTGCGGCGAGATGCCAGCCGTGGCGTCGGCGACGAGGCGCGGGAGCTGCTCGTACGGCACCCAATGCAGGAACTCCACCCGCTCACCTACCCCGAGATCCCGGGCGAGCGCCGAGACGGCTGACGCGGCCTCTCCGTCGCCGATGACGCGAAGACGCAGAGACGGGAACTCGTCGGCCAGCTGGCCCACGGCCCGGACGACCAGATCGACGCCGTTGCGGTAGGCGATGTTGCCGCTGTACACGAGGTGGTGACCGTTTCGGCTCCCCGGCGACATCGGCGGGGGCACGAACCTCGTGGGATCGGGGAGGTTCATCACCACGGCTACCGGGACGCGCGTCGGACAGAGGGCGACCATCCGACGCCGCATCGATTCGTTGACCGTGATGACCGCGTTCGCGATGGAGAGGCTGACCCGCTCCTCCACCCGGGCGAGCCGGAGCAACCATCCCGGGGGGTGGCCTCCGTGGATCGAGGCGACGAGTTCGGGAGCCGGATCGTGGACGTCGAGGACCACACTGGCGCCTCCCATCTTGGGCACAAGCGCCGCGAACACGAGGAAGTTCGGCATGTTATGCACGTAGACGACGTCGTACCGCCGACGTAGGTGCCGAGCCGTGACATGCGCCAGGGCCCACAGGAAGAACGCGACGAACTCGAACGCGTAACGGGACGTCCCCGCGCGCCTGCGACTGATCCCGAGCCGGGAGATGTTCACCGACGGATAGCGCGGCTCCGATGTAGCCACTTTGGAGGCGACGCAGAAAAGGTCGACCTGGTGACCGCGCTCGGCCAGAGCGTCAGCGGCCCGTCTGACCCGCGAGTCTGTCTCGAAGTCCGAAAGGGCGAGCATCGCGATCCTCACGGCGGCAACCCCGCGCCGGCCACGTCCTCCGCCGCGGCCTCGTCGTTCCTGTCCGCGGAAAGCGCCGGCTCGTTCGGCAGGGCGAAACGGACGCGACCGTCCGCTTCCGCGGGCCCTCGGACCAGCCACGCGCCGTCTCGCTCTTCGATGCGAGAACCCGCCCGGCGCCGCCACCAGGCGCTCACCTCGCGGGGCACAGCGTGCCACACGCTGGGGTCGTCCCGGAACTCCCGCAGCAGCGACCCGTAGCCGTGGACGACCCTGGGATCGTCGGCGTAGTCGGGATGGGTGATCACGAGCGCCATCCCTCCCCGATCGCGGATGTGTCGAGCCTTCTCAATCCACACCGTCTCGTCCCGGTGCTGGAGGATGGCGAACAGCGTGTGATCCTGAGGAAGCGTGATGGGCAGCTCCACGGTGTTTCGGTTCATGTACGGGAGGTAGCTGCAGCAACCCCCGGGGAAGGGCTCGTAGCGGTCCGTGTCCGGGTACGAGGAGTCGTAGTCGAACCCGAGGAGCGGCATCCACTCCCATCGACGCTGGGTCGCGGGCGCCCGGAAGCCGACGGCGCCCCACCTCGCCGCGTATTCGCGCATTGCGGGGAGCCGTGATCGAAGCTTCCGCAGTGAGCCCAGGTCCTTCCCGTCGTGGCGAAGCCCATGGACACCGATCTCGCAACCCTCGGCGGCGAGCGCCCTCACGGTGGCATCGTCCACGCGGTAGCGAAGAGGAACGAAGTTCCACGACGACGCGAGCCCCGCCTTCCGCTCGGGCTCGCGGAGCAGGTGCATGCGCTCGTATCCCACCTGGCTCTCCACATCGTGCGTGAGCACCAGCGCCCATGTGCTTCCGTTCGGCCACGGGGCCAGCCACGGAACGGGCCGGCCCGCGAGTGCCACGACCTCCGCGAACAGCCACTCGTAGAGATCCACGAGTGCGGTTTCGACCGGCCAACTCGGGAAGGGGCGCGTTCCCTGGAACCGGGTGAAACGTCGCCGCGCCGCGATCTGCACCGACCTCGGAAGGACCGGCCGGACGAGGTAGTAGACCATGAGCGCGCGCCGACGGACCTCGGCCTTCAGGGACGAAGGTCCGGTGTATCGCTCGCTCCAAAGGCTCTCGACCGCCTCCGCGGGATCGAACGGGAGCATCACGTTGCCGTTGTCGGCACGCCATATCGACGCCACCCGCCGCCCGTTCTCGTCGGTGATCGCCTCCGCGCGCCGCAGCCGGCCCTCCGTCGGCAGCCATCCGGATGCTTCGGCATCGGTGAAAACCCGGCCGAAGAGTGGGATCTGTCCCAAGCGGTACCGACCCCAACGAAGGGACGCGACATGCTCGCCGGTTTCCCCTTGGACCCGTGGCCAGGACAAGAGGCGGGGCGGCCCATCGTCAAGCGGACGGGTCCGTACCCGTCCCAAGAAGCCATCGGGGGCTGGGGCCCACGCCCGCGGCGCCACCACGTACGGGATCCGGAAGTAATCGAAGAACAGGAAGGGATGAGAGGACTCGAACAGCGCGCTCCCCGCCTCCATCAGGCTGCCCCCTCGGGGGCCGGGTTCGGTCCTGCGTCGACAGCCTTGACGGCGGTCAGGGCCAGGAGCATGAACAGCAGGTCCGCGGAGCCTCGGTAGGTGAGGTGCGGGTCCAGGGTCATCAGGCACGCGACCACGCCGAGCGCCACCACCGAGGCCAATCCCGCCACCCCGACCGAGTCCAGCCTCGTCCGGGCGACATGCAGGCCGTATCGGACGTTCACCCACAGGAAGTACAGGAAGGCCAGCACGAGCGGGATCCCGCCGCCCCACAGGAGCCAGGTGTAGCCGCTCTCGATCCAGATGTAGCCTGCCGCTCGGTGTGGGGCAACCACCCTCGCCGCCGGCCGCACTCCCAGGATGAAGTTTCCGCGGTCGAACAGCACGGGCCAGAAGTAGTTGGTGAGGTTGTGCCAGCGCCCGATCCAGCTCTCCGGCAGGCCGCTGGCGGACTGGAAACTGGTCAGTCGACTCTCGATCACGGGACGGAGCCCGTAGGCGGCGAGCGCGAAGGCGGGAATGAACGCCGCCAGCGGCCGGAACCGCCTGAGAACGACAGCGATGATCACCATCCCGATCACGAGGCCGATGGCGCCCGAGAACTGGGCGGCCGCCAATACGCCCGCGACGAACAGCATCCCGAGCGCGAAGGTCGGGATGCGCGGACCGATCCGCCGGTAGAGGAACCCCACGGCGATGGCGAGGTTGAAGATCATGAGATCGGCAACGGCGATGGACAGCGACAGCGTCGACCCTCCTCGCTGATCCGTCACCGCGGCCGTGTAGCCGAAAGAGGTGTAGTAGGTGACGAGGAAGCGTGTCACGACCGGTACCAGCAGCGACTGAAGGATCGCCAGCACCCCGACGATGGCGGCGGTACCCATCGAGATCCACAGGCAGGTGCGAACCTGGCGTTCGATCTTCGCGCTCGCCCGCACGACGAGGTAGACGCCGTAGTACTTACAGGGGAGGAGGGCGTAGAGGACGTCGTCCATCTCGACCTGCTGGTTGCGAAGCAGCATCCACGCCAGAGGAATGACCGACGCCGCGACCGCCACGAACAGGATCGAGGCGCTTTGTGCGTCCATCCTTGGCCACGCGAGCGACCCCGTCCGGGCCGTCAGGATCGTGCGGAGGACCAAGCCGGCCGCGACCAGTGCGAGGACCGCTTCGTTCGGTCGGATGACCGGGATGACGGAGCCCCGATCCATCCCCGCCACGAGCGGCGTGATGCCGATCAGGAGGTACGCCGCGAACTGGGGGTAGAACGCGACGATGGAGATGATCAGGCAGGAGGCCAGTCCCACCAGCAGTAGGGCCCGGTCGACGAACGGAACGGCCGCCCCCAACACCAGACCCGTCCCGAGGGCCGCCGTTACGACGAGGCTGTGCCGGCTGGGACGAACGGCGACCGCCGACCCGACGATGCGCATGGCCCGGCCGATCGGCCGGGACGCGCCGAACGGGGCGGAGACCTCAGCGGAACGGTCGGCCACCGGGCTCACCACCTCCGCCCGGACAGCGGGTTGATGTGGCGCATGTCGGATCGCAGCCAGCCGATCTCGGGTGCCCGCAGGGCGACCAGCACCGCTACGTAGGCGCCAAGACCTGCGATCCCGGCGACCGCCAGCTCCGCTAGCCCGCGCGCGTGACCGGCGGGCGCCCCGGAGAAGGCCCGCGCCACGAGGCCGGTGGTCGCAACCATCGCCGCGGCGGCGACCAACGCGCGGGCGATCGACCCTGCCGGCGAGTATCCACCGCGCGGCATATCCCGGCGCAGGCGCCACCAGACGTGGGTGGCACCCACCAGGCTGCTGATCGTGAGCGACAAGCCCAACACGGCAAGGACGCCGGCGCCGTGGACGAACAAGGCCGGGATCATGAGCAGCAGCGAGACTCCGACCTTGGTCGCCATCGCGTACAGGGGCGAACGGACGTCGAAACGCGCATACAACGCATAGCTACCGAGGATGAACCACGTCTCGAACACAACGCCCAACATGAGGGTGGCAAGAGAGGCGGAGACCAGCGTCACCGCCGCTCGGGTGTCGAGCTCACCGAAGGCCAGTGTCCGAGCAAGGGGCGACGACAACGTGAGGAGCCCCGCGGCCATCGGCACTACGACCATCGTGGCCAGCGCGAGGCTCCGAAGGAACTCATCCCGGAAGCCTTGCCGGGCGCCGTCTTGGTGGAGCCTGGCCAGCTGCGGAAGGAGGGCCCTGGCCATCGGCCAGGTGACGATGGCCGTAGGTAGGTAGTACCAGGCCATGGCCACGTTGAAGGCCACGAACCCGCCTGCCACGCGATTTGCCACGAGCATGACCGCGAACAGCTGCAGACCCGAGATCGCCGTATAGGCGAGGGTCGGGCCGATGCGCCGGATGACCTGGCGCACCTCGGGATCCCTCCAACCCAGCCCCGGCACGATCGTGACCCCGGCGGATCGCGCCCCCAGCCACTGACAGGCCGCGTGCAGACCCACGGCAGCCGTCGTACCGAGTCCAAGGATCAGCAACTCTTGGTTCGAGATGTTGGCGACGTCGACGCTCGTCCCGTACACCGCCGCCACAACGAGGAGCACGACGATCATCCCGAGGCTCTCCAGCGCGGGGGCGGCCGCGGCGAGCGCGAACCGGCCGAAGGCGTTCATCGCGGCGGCCGCCGTTCCCACGACGGTGTAGAAGAGGATCTGTGGGATGAACAGCGCCAACAGGAGTAACCCCACCCGGCTCTGGGCCGCAGCGACCATCGGACCGGCGCCGATGGTGAGCAGGCGTACGATCACCGGGCTCAGCGCCAGCAGGACCAGCGAGAACGCCGCCCCGATGAGCAGCAGCGTTCCCAGGAACCTCCCGACGAGCTTCTGGGCAC
>Ga0184612_10001864_pt1 | contig 10223 bp, 12 predicted proteins | sample PLM3_60_coex_FD_133163 | JGI IMG/M metagenome (GOLD analysis project Ga0184612, IMG submission 133163) | Groundwater sediment microbial communities from an aquifer in East River, Colorado, USA - PLM3_60_coex | ecosystem: Environmental > Terrestrial > Soil > Riparian zone | place: USA: East...
CGGGTCAGAGTCAGATATTGCTCGCAGCACGCAGCACTCTGACCCCGTTGTTCTCTGACCCGTTTTCCAGCGGCGTGATGGTTTCGTGCTTCATGACTTTAGTTCAACATCCGGTCCAGTCGCACCACTTCGTACCCGCGTTCCCGCAACCGGGCGAGCAATAATCTCACCGTGGCGACCAATCGTTCGAAGGGGATGTCGCCGTCGTGCAACAGAATGATGGCGCCAGGTCGCAGCCTTCGCTCGATGCGGCGCACAACCTTTGCGGGATCGGTGATGCGTGTGTCGAGACTGCGAATGTCCCAGCCGATGACTTTCAATCCCAAAGCCTTGGCAACACGAAAGGTGAATGGGTTCGACAATCCGACCGGCGGGCGAAAGAAATTCGGAGTCGTACCGGTGTGCTTTTCGATGACCTGCTGTGCGCGGATCACCTCCGCCGTCAGCTTGGCTCCCAGGTAAAAGTTGGTCGCACTGCTGTGCTGGTAAGAGTGGTTTTCGAGCAGATGCCGACCACGCAAGATGTCGTTCGCGAGCTTGGGTTCGGCTTCGACCTTTTTCCCGATGGCAAAAAAGGCCGCCTCGACCTCGTGCTCACGCAGGAATTTTAGCAAGGCAGGAGTGGAACGCGGGTCGGGACCGTCATCGAATGTGAGAGCCACCTGTCGCTTAACAGAATCGCCGCGACAGATGTAAGGGCCGAAGAAGCGCAGTCGTGGAAGCGCAATGCCCAGCCCCATCACGACCAGAAACCCAGCCAGAGTGGAATAAAGCAACCACCACCTGGCGGTCACCACGGCCGCGACGATCAGAATTGCGGCGATCAATGCGGAGATGTGAAACCGGGTCATGCATCACATGCTTGGTTGCGCGTACTGGCATGACGGTCATGTACCAGAAAGACGGGGTCAGAGCCGGTTTCCTTCAACCGCCTCCGGCGTCCAAGGAAAACGGGGTCAGAGTCGGCTTGCGGGAACGCAGGAAAACCTACTCTGATCCCGATTCTCCCGGGTAATCCGGCTCCAGCACTGACTGAATCAACGAACAGGCCCCGAAAGAAATCCCGGGACCCGCTGCCTTGTCGACCTTCTTGCGGGCGGCTAGAATCTCGCTCTAGCCCCAGCTTTCTAAGTCTTCTCCGCGCTAGCGGCGCAAGTCCAGCCCGCGCCATTTCTATATCAGATAGAGATAGTCACAGACGTGCGCCATGAAGTCGCGGCGAAGGCTTCCGCGCGTGTAAGAGCTAGCGACATGACAAGAAACGGCACAGAAAACGCTGAATGGCCACCAAATCCGCCACCCCCCAAATGGGAGGAGCGGCGCCGGACCGAGAACTGCATAATGGATCCGAAGATCAGGTGGAGTAACGACTATTCCTGGAACGACAATGAGATCATTCCAGCAAAGATTCGGCGTAGAGGCTACAAAAGGGGAGGCGATGATGATGGAGTTGCGTTTCTGTGCGGTGTCTGTTGCTCTCGCAATAATTGTGATCGCAAGCAATACAACAGCTGGTGAGCTGTTGGAAAAATCAGCCAGTCCAAACTTGGAACGGACGGCTATGGTGCAGTCCAATCGTTGTTTAGCAATGATTTCGACGCCCTCAACAAGAATCCTGAAATATTGTATTCAAGACAGATAGCCGCTGCGCAATCGCACTATCTGGCTGAACATGATCGTCTCTCAAGGTGGATGGCCGATGGCTTAATAATTGGTGCGGCGCAAACCGAAACTGAGCAGCTTCTTCGCGAAGCGGGCTACACCGAAGCAGTTGAGGCTTCGCTGTTGCAAGCAGGGTCTCTATGGAAACTGTTGGCGGAGCAGAAAACACTGGAACAATACATTGAGAGAGTTCCGATCTTGGAACTGATCCCGATGGAGTCTCAGGAACTCGCTGAATTCATGACTGAGGAGCAAGCCGCCCTCCGCAGATCCGGATTCAGTTCTGAGCAATTGTCCGCCATTGGATTCGGCACCGAGGATGCAAAAGTGGTACTCGGTCGGATTCAAGAAATAATCGATCTGCTGAAAAAGGAGGGAAAGGAGGAGCTTGTTAAGCTGATCGAAGAAGCCGGGGAACTTCTCCAGAAAATTCCCGTGGAAAAAATCATTGAGTGTTGGCCAGCTGCGGGGGAGATCGCGGCCGGCATTGTGACGATTGGGGAGGATATCGCCAAAATAAAGAAGCAGCCAGTGACTGCCGGCGCATCGCTTCTGGTTGGTGCGGGCGCTGTCAAAGACGGGGTCGAGAACTTGATTAAATGCATGCAGCAGTAGCCGGCCATCTCCTAGTGATCCGACATGAGAGTACACCTCTACCATGAATCGAATTTCCAAAGACACCGCGATCAGATTTTGCGAGCTGTGCAACTGGGCATACGAGACATGGGTTACGCATAGGTTCCTTTTTGATGAGAACAAGACACCAGAAAACAACATCGGCAAATCTCCGGCTTTCACCATTCGGTTGGCATTCGTCACGCAGGAGTACTGCCTTCAGCAAATAGCCAAGTTGCATGATCCCGCGAAACAGGGAAACTCGCTAAATCTCACGATTGACTACATGATTCAATTCGGAGAATGGAACAATCGAAGGAACGAAATTGAAAATATATGCGCCATACTGCTGCAATTGTGGGATCGTCTAAGACCTGCTCGCAATAAGGCCCTTGCGCACAATGATCTGGAGACAGTGATGGCCAATGTTCCGCTCGGGAACTTTCCCCCGGGAGCGGACAACGAGTACTTTGAGGCGCTTCAAGCCTTCGTAAATGAGGTGCATGAAAAATGGGTTGGCGGCCCATACCCTTTCAATGATCTTGCCCAAGCTGATGTCGAGGAGTTTCTTGCTCTGCTCGAACGGGGTTGAATACGCTCGAGGAGAATCGGGTTATGAGCTTCTTGCCGACACGACTGAAAGTGTGCCAGCCGAGTATCCAATGTGCCCAGAGTCAAACAGCCAGCTCAACTCCGACTCCCACTCCCGCCACTGGCAGCTTCCGGCGTCCAGTTGCGCTTGCGGCGGGCGAGGCGGTTTTCGGTGGTCTCGCCCTCGAAATCCGCCGGCGCCGCGACGAGCTGCGCACGGTCCACGTCGTCGAACGTGTTCACATTGACCACGGCGTACCGCGCGCCCTCGATCTCGCAGGTCGCGATCGGCACCACGCCGCAGGTGGTGCAGATATGGAAATCCGCCGTCTTCGTGCCGAACCGGTACAGCGTGACCCGTTTCTCGTCGGCGATGGTCAGCGCGAAGCGGCCTTGGGGGTGCGAGGTCCAGACGCCTCCGTGCTTCGTGCACAGGCCGCAGCCGCAGGCGCGCACCGGGATCGTCGCCCCGGCGCCGGGCCAGTCGAAGGTGAAGCGGATGTTGCCGCAATGACAGCTGCCGTGGATCTGCCGATAGGAGATGGGGTCGGGCATGAACGCATCGGGGGTCGGAAGGTCGGTCGCACTCATTTACTTTGACGAACCGGAATTTTTTTTACAACCAGCCGATCGGGTTCGAGCGACTCAACATGTAGAATCTGCGCGTCTTCCCCTTGCGGTGACAGTTCCAATCGCTCATCGCGCAGCTTCCACCTGCCCGCGGCTACCACTGTCCGGTCCGTCGGACCCGGTTTCCGTGCGGTCAGTGTTCCGCCCGGCTGCAAGTGAAACCCCCTTCTCCCACGCGAGGGCGGAAAGGGGAATCGAGCCGGGCGGTACACACGGGTCGTCGCGGTATCCTCCTCATGCGAATGAACCCATTCCTGGGCCAAGAGGGACACGTCGATCTTCTTGCTGCTCATCGTAAGTCCTGCTGTCAGCGGACCAGGCTCTTGCGCGGGCCTTCCAACGTCGTGCGCATTCGAGAAACCTGGCCGGGAGTGAACATGAACATGGAGTCGTCGTCTGTGTAATCCATGTAATTCATGAACATGTCCCCATTGGGACCGTTTACGCAACTGACATGCGGAAATGCCGGCTTGCCCATGTTGGCCGTTTCGCAGTTCGGCGTGTCGTCGACAAGGTCGGAACCGGAACAGTCCTCGTCATCTCCCCAAATGTGCCGCAGGTTGAGGAAATGTCCAATCTCGTGGCTTGCGGTGCGGCCCAGGTTGAAAGGGGCGGCGGCGCTGCCGGTGGTGCCGAAGGCCGTGTTGAGGATCACGACACCGTCAGTGTTGGAGGGCCCGCCCGGAAACTGTGCGTAGCCGAGCAGGCGATCCGAGAGAGTGCAGACCCAGATGTTGAGGTACTTCTTCGTGTTCCAGGCCTTGACGCCGCCTGTCGCCTTGAATTTGACGGGGTCGCCCCGGTCCGAGAAAGACGTTCTTGTGGTCCGCGTGAAGGTGATGCCGGTCGTCCGCTGGCCGCGGGGATCCTTGGTTGCGAGGACAAACTCGATCATGGGGTCGGCGACGAGGCCACGGAACACGGCAGGGGCGTTGTTCCGGTCGGGATTCCGGGCGCGGAAATCGCGATTGAGGACCGCAATCTGACTTCTGACCTGCGCCGCCGAGATCCTCTCCTTGGGCGAGGCCGGGTTATGCACCACGTGAACGACGACGGTGATCTTCTGCGGCGCCCGCGGCGCAGCGGCAACCATCCGCAAGCGCGCCCTACTGGCGTGCTCCAGAGAAATCTGGTTTCTGCGGAAGCTGGGATATGTTTCCAGGAGATAAAGATGCTGCGGCATTGCCCCGCAGTTCCGCTGCTTGGGGGTCTGAGTCCGGGAACTCGCCGTTTTCTTCTTGGCCATGTGAACATCCTCCTCGTTCGAGAAAATGAAAACTCTCGGCATATGGCCCGTTGTCATGTCGGATCCGCTATCGCATCTGTTCTCCAGAGGACAACGGAACCAATTCAAGCACCGTAACGCTCAAACGCGCGACGCATTGGGTTCAGTATGCCGGCCTAAGGAAGAAGGAGGCTTCAGCTGCCGCGCGGCAGGTTCTCGTCAAGCAAGACGGCGCGGCGCCAAGCTTCGCATCTTCATGTCAACTGGTACCCCGGCGCGATTGACTGCCGCACCTCCCATTTGGGAGGGATGCATTTTTTCTCTTCACCCGAACTCAGCCAAGCGTGCGGCGTGCAATGCGGTCGGATAGAGACAGCGTATCGTGACCCTGGTTGGTCCCGGACGACACGCGCGGGGGAATGTGGGAAAAACGGGGCAGAGTCAGTTTCCTCGCATTTCTTGACATTCAGGACGATTATCCTATACTGAGGGTCCCGCAAAGTTTGCGGCTTGATGTTGGACATTGTGTATCTGTATGCCGCGCGGGCTCTCGGCGGAGAGTCCGGCCCCGGGATCGTATTCCTGTCGGGTGGCGATCCGTCAGCCTGCGCCAGGGTGGCGCGGGCGAAGAGGTGGCGTCTTAACTTCTTGCGTATGGTTGAACGTCATGATTCAAAAATTTCCGGCGGAAACGAGGCATCTTTCGCGACAACGCCTTGATCACGCGGACGGAAGCGGGCTTGGCGCGTGAAATCGCCGGACAATTTTCTTAGGCGGGACAAGAGCTTGCGCGCGGGAAAATAGCGCAAAATATGTGCGCAAAGCGAAGGCTCACCACGAAGTCACAAAGGACACAAAGCTATCCTACCCGAAACTAAATCGGTCGCTTCGTGATCTTTGTGACTTTGTGGTGAAACCTCTCTTGCGACCTTACCCCCGGAGCTGGATTCGCCGGTAGCTCAGCGCCTCGGCGATATGGGGCCGGCGCACGGATGGCGCGGCGTCGAGATCGGCCAGCGTGCGGGCGACGCGCAGCACCCGGTGATAGCCGCGGGCGGAGAGTTTGAACTTCTCCGCCGCGTTCGTCAGCAGTTTGCGGCCTTCGGCGTCGGGTGCTCCGATCTGCTCCAGCAGCTCGCCATCGGCTTCGCCGTTCGTTCGCACGATCCGCCCGGCGAGGCCGGCTTCGATGGCGCCGCCGCTGCCATTGCCCGCCAGCTTCGCGTTCACCGCAGCGAAGCGCTCCGTCTGCCGGCCGCGCGCCATCGCCACCCGCGCCGCCACCTCGGCCGAATCCTCCGCCGGCGGCGGCAGGCTGAGATCGCTGGGCGATACCGCCGGCACCTCCACATGGAGGTCGATGCGGTCGAACAGCGGGCCGGAAATGCGGGACTGGTAATCCTCGGCGCAGCGCGGCTGCCGCGAACAGCCTTGCTGAGGATCGCCCAGATAGCCGCATTTGCAGGGATTCATCGCCGCCACCAGCTGGAACCGCGCGGGATAGGTGACATGGGCGTTGGCGCGGGCGACGCTGACCCGGCCGGTCTCCAGCGGCTGGCGCAGGGACTCCAGGGTCGGCCGCTGGAACTCCGGCAGCTCGTCGAGGAACAGCACCCCGAGATGGGCCAGCGACACCTCGCCCGGCCGCACGCGCAGGCCGCCGCCCACCAGCGCCGGCAGCGAGGCCGAATGATGCGGGTCGCGGAACGGCCGCCGGCGCAAGAGCCGCCCGTCGGCGAGCTGGCCGGCCAGGGAATGCACCATGCTAACCTCCAGCGCCTCGGCCGGCGACAGCGGCGGCAAGATGCCGGGGAGGCGAGCGGCGAGCATGGACTTGCCGGAGCCGGGCGGCCCGATCATCAGCATGTTGTGGCCGCCGGCCGCCGCCACTTCCAAGGCGCGCTTGGCGGATTCCTGGCCCTTGATGTCCCGCAGATCGGGCTGCATGCCGACCGCCTCGGCCAGCTTCGGCTGCGGCGGGGTCAGCACCTGGCTGCCCTTGATGTGATTGATCAGCGCCAGCAGCGATGGCGGCGCCAGCACCTCGATCTGTCCGGCCCATGCCGCCTCGCCGCCCTGGGCCGCCGGACAGATCAGCCCGCGCCCCTGGCTCGCGGCATGGATCGCCGCCGGCAGCACCCCAGCTACCGGCGCGATCGAGCCGTCGAGCCCGAGCTCGCCCAGCGCCGTGTAGCTCGCCAGCGCGTCGGCCGGCAGCACCCCCATGGTGACCAGCAGGCCCAGCGCGATCGGCAAATCAAAATGACTGCCCTCTTTGGCCAGGTCTGCGGGCGCCAGGTTGCAGATGATGCGCTTGGACGGCAGCGCCAGCCCGATGGCGGCCAGCGCGCCGCGCACCCGCTCCCGGCTCTCGCCCACCGCCTTGTCGGGCAGGCCCACCAGCATGAAATTGACCAGCCCGCCGGTCATCCCCACCTGGGCGTCCACCTCGCGCACATCCACACCCTCGAAGGCCACGGTCTTGATGCGGGCGGTCATGCTTCCGGATTACGGTATGCGCGTTGCGGTTGTGGCGGGAGGATGGCGGCTACAACCGGCGATCTTACTGAGGCGATCGCGGCGCGGCAAAGGCGGGATTGTGGCGGGATCGTCGCCGATGCGCGGCGCTGTCCGTCAGGCTAAGATGAGATCCCCGTCAACTGCAGCAGGAGCGCCGCGCCATGTCGACCCAGTATCTCGTTGGCGTGAACCACAAGGCCAAAACCGACTCTGTCTCCGTGGAAGCGGAGGATGCACTGATCGCCGCCCTCAAGGTGAAGCACGACTACCCGCAGGCGATGATCACCTATGTGCGCAAACGCAACGCCCGCGGCGACCGCCGCCATCCCCATGAGGGGCTGCCGGAAGGTAAGGCGCGGCGGTCGGCGGCCTAGAAATAAGCCGAGCGGATGATCGTCGCCTGGATGGTCGCGGCGGCTTCCGGCGCGGTGAGCTTGGCCCGCGCGCCCGCGGTGACCTGGCTGTGCAGATCCAGGATCGCCCGGCTGCCGGTGCGCTCGAACAGGAAGGGGAAGATGCCATGGAGCATGCAGGCCAGGCCCGCCAGCACCATCCGGCCGCCGACCCCCGTGGCGAAGACGAAATGCTCGCCATAGGTCTCGCCCACAGCGGCGGGGTGGCGGGTGAAGGCATCGAGCGGGGACATGAAGGCAGCTCCATTAAGGTTTCTCAGGCTGTGAATCTTGCCACATCCTGCTGAAATGTGTTTGCTATCTTTGGCCGGCAACTGCCATTTTGTAGAAAATCCTTCTCAGAGCATGGGGAATTCTGATAATTTCACCTAATGGACGAATTCGACAAGAAAATCCTAACTCTGCTCCAGGAGGATGCGGGCTTGTCCAACGCCGATATCGCCGAACGGGTCGGCCTGTCGCCCACCCCCTGCTGGCGGCGCATCCGGATGATGGAGGAAGCCGGTATCATCAAACGCCGGGTGGCGATCCTGGACCGGCAGAAACTGAATGTCGGCGTCACCGTCTTCGTGTCCGTGCGCACCAACCGCCATCACCAGGACTGGCTGGATAAGTTCGCCGAGGTGGTCGGGAGCATTCCGGAAGTTGTGGAGTTCTATCGCATGGCCGGCGATGTGGACTATCTTCTGCGGGTCGTTGTGCCAGATATCGCGGCCTATGACGGCGTCTATAAGCGGCTGATCGAACAGATCGACCTGTTCGATGTGAGTTCGAGTTTCGCCATGGAGGAACTGAAATGGACGACCGCCGTGCCTCTGGCCTATGCGCCCCAGACCTCGGGCCAGGGATGATCCGGTGAGGGCGCGCCGCTGGCTCGGGGGCTCGCTCGCGGCGGCGCTATTTGCCGGCGCGCTGCTGTCGGCCCCGATGGCGCAAGGCGCCGATCTAACCGTGCGCGAAGTCGTGCAGCGGCTGGTCAAGGCGCGGAACGGCCCGCCGGCGGATTTCGCCGGCCTTGATCTCAGCTTCCTCGATCTCAGCGGCCTGGATTTCTCTTCCGCCAATCTGGCCGGCGCCAATCTCTTCGCCGCCGATCTCGTGAAATCAAATCTCTCCCACGCCAATCTGGCCAATGCGATGCTCGACCGCACGGTGATCATCGGCACCAACTTCAGCTACGCCAACATGACCAACGTCAAGCTGCGCCGGCCCGCCGCCTTCACCACCTTGGAAGTGCGCGATGACGAGGCGCCGAACTTCACCGGCGCCAATCTCTCGGGCGCGGAAATCTTCGGCAAGCTGAGCGCCGCGAACTTCGCCAACGCCAATCTTTCCGGCGCGAAGCTGGGCCAGTCGAAGCCGCGGGAACTCTTGACGGCAACGCGGAATGAGCTGGTGGATTGCAATTTCAGCGGCGCCAATCTCTCGGGCGCCGATCTCGGCAGTGTCTGGCTCACCTTCGCCGACTTCACCAACGCCAATCTCGCCGCGGCCAATCTGTCGCGCGCCGATCTGTCGAAGGCGAACCTGACGGGCGCGAACATTTCCGGCGCCAATCTCGAGCGCGCCAATCTCGACGGCGCCATCCTCCGCGGCGCCCGCGGCCTGCACGAAGCAGCCGGGCTGGAGCGGGCGCTCAATCTCGATACGATCATCCAGTAGGCCGCCTTTGCTCCGCGCTCTTGCCTTCATAACTGCAACGCTGGCGATGTTGGCCGCACCGGCATCGGCGCAGACTCCGGCCGACCGGGTCGACACGGCGCTGGTGTTGGCGGTGGATGTGTCGGGCTCGGTGGATGCGACGCGCTATGCACTGCAGATGGAGGGTATCGCTAGCGCCTTCGAGGATAGCGAAGTTCAGCGCGCGATCTTCTCCGGGCCGCGCGGCGCGCTGCTGGTGATTCTCGTGAACTGGTCGCACAAGCCCGAGGTGGCCATCCCCTGGACCATCATCGCCAGCCGCGACGATGCCGTGAACTTCGCCGCCCGGGTTCGATCGGCGCCGCGCACCGCCGACGATTTCACCTGCATGGCCGGGATGCTGCAGCTGGTGGCCGACAAGGTTCTGCTGCTGGCGCCGCTGCAGGCTGACCGCTGGGTGGTCGACGTTTCCGGCGACGGGCGCGACAACTGCAATCCGCGCACGGCGGTCGACAGCCTGCGCGACAGCCTGGTCAATCTCGACGTCACGATCAACGGCCTGCCGATCCTCGAAGGCACGGAGGCCGCCACCATCGAGCAGTGGTATGCGGACCACGTGATCGGCGGTCCCGCGTCATTCCTGCTGCCGGCCGCCGGCTATCGGGATTTCGGCCGGGCGATCCGGCGCAAATTCATTCTGGAAATCAGCGGTCGCACGCTGCGGTCGAGCTCATAGCGGCGCCGGGACCGGCCCGCTGGCAGCTAGGCGCTGACCTTGAGATCCGGCGACGCTTCGGAAACGACCGCAGCCTCGGGCTCGGCCACCGGCAGGTCGACCTTCACGATCGTGCCCTGGCCGAGGCGGCTGGAGAGCATCAGCTTGCCGCCATGGAGTTCCACCAGCATGCGCGACAGCGGCAGCCCGA
>Ga0184612_10001865_pt1 | contig 10218 bp, 8 predicted proteins | sample PLM3_60_coex_FD_133163 | JGI IMG/M metagenome (GOLD analysis project Ga0184612, IMG submission 133163) | Groundwater sediment microbial communities from an aquifer in East River, Colorado, USA - PLM3_60_coex | ecosystem: Environmental > Terrestrial > Soil > Riparian zone | place: USA: East...
GACGGAGGGGGCGCGGGCACCCCCTCCGTCCGTCCGCCGGTCGCCCGACGGGCGTCAATCGTCGGCCGGGACCTTGACCACCTCGTGATCGCTCTCGGGCACGCGAACGGCCTCCATCGTCGGCTCGTGGCCCTCCACATCCAACTTGGGCAGCCACTGCAACCACTTCGGTAGGTACCAGTTGCGATGGCCCAACAGTTTCATCGCTGAGGGGACCAGGATGGATCGCACGACCGTCGCGTCGAGGAAGACCGCGACCGCGAGGCCGAATCCCATCTGCTGGATCCCAGCGATCCGTCCGGTCGCGAAGGCAGCGAACACCGCAACCATGATGATCGCGGCGCCGGTGATGATGCCGCCCGTGGTCCGCAGGCCGTAGGCGACCGCCTCGGAGTTGTCGCCCGTCTTGTCGTATTCCTCTCGGATCCGGCTGATCAGGAAGACCTGATAGTCCATCGACAAGCCGAATAGGATCGAGAACAAGAACAACGGGAGCCACGCCTCGATCGCGTCGACCTGAATGAAGTTCAGACCATCGGCGATCGTCTTCGCGAAGGCCGGGCCCCCCTTCTGGAAAATCAGCACGATCAGGCCGTAGGCGGCGCCCACAGACAGCAGGTTCATCACGATCGCTTTCGCCGGCACGACGATCGAGCGAAAGACCACGGTCAGGAGGATGAACGATAGCCCGAGCACCAGCGCGATGATGATCGGCGTGTAGAAGCTCGAGATGTCGAAGAAATCCTTCGTGAGGGCGGTGTCCCCCCCGACGAGGACGCCCGAGTCCGCGCCGAACGCTTGGGGGACGTAGTCGTCACGCAACGCCGTGATGGCATCGACCGCCGCTTCGCTCGACGCATCCGTCGCCTCGCCCGCGAACGGGAACCGCACGAGCGTCACCGTTCCGTCCGCGCTCGTCTGCGCCGGCTGGGGCTCGCCGAACGACGGGTTGTTCGCGGCCGCGGTCTCGAGATCCTGGATCCCCTGCTCAACGGCGGGGTCCGACGAGGCTCCTGGGATCACAACGTCCGCGGTCGACTGCTGACCCGTGGTCGGGAACTTCGTGATCAGGACGTCGAATGCCTGTTTCGTCTGGATGTCGTCCGGGATCGTGGAGATGCCCGAGAAGCCGGTCCGGATCCCACGGCCGCTGTCGTGCGGGTTCGACTGCGCCCAGTACGGAACGGAGAGCAAGATCATGAAGCACGCGGTCCCGATCAGCCACACCCACGGTCGAGCCATGACGGTGCGCGTGATCCGATCCCAGAAGCCACCCGCCCGGCCGTGCTCGAGGGTGCGGCCGCGGCCGAAGAGCCAGCCCGGCTTCACGAGATGGTCCGCGAACAGCGCCATCAGCGCCGGGAGGAGCGTCATCGACAAAGCGACTGAGATAAGGACGACTATGATCGCGCCGCCCGCCAGGCCCCTGAAGATCGTGGTCGGGACCAGGAGCATCCCGGCGAGCGCGAGCACGACCGTCATGCCACTGAAGAAGACGGCTCGGTTCGCCGTCGCGCCGGACCGCCCCACCGCCCCGAGGTTGTCACGCCCACGCTGCCGCTCCTCGCGGTACCGGGAAACGATGAACAGGGAGTAGTCAATCCCGACGGCCAGGCCCATCATCGAGATTAGGTTCGGGACGAAGAAGCTGAACCGCCAGACTTGCCCGATCACGCCAACCAGCCCGAACGCCACCCCGATGGCGAAGATCCCCATGATGATCGGCGTGACGCCGGCGATCAGCGATCCGAACACAACCAGCAGGACGATGATCGCCACGACGACCCCGACGAACTCTCCCTTCGCAAGATCCTCTTCAGAGATCTTCTTGAAGTCATCGGTCGAGGTCGGCTCACCCAGCATGTAGAACCGCATGTCCCCTGTGTTGTACCGATCACGGATCGCGTTCAGGTCCTCGACGATCGTGGCGGTCTGTTCGCTATCGCCTACGAGGACCGCGTTGAACAGCACGGCGGTGCCGTCGTCCGATGGGATAGGTCCGAGCGCGGCGACCTGTGGGTCTGACGCCTCTTGCTCAGGGATTGGGAACGCGGACGGAACCTGGAGCACGACGTTCGGATCCAGACCGCGGATGTCGTTCAGAGCGGCGTTCACCGCCTGGGTGAAAGCGGGATCGGTCGTGGCGCCTTGAGGACCCGTCATCACGAACGTCTCCGGCGTGACGTCTTGCTCGAGCTTTTTCTGCTCGAGGAGCTTCTGCGCCTGGATCGCCTCGGGGTTGTTCGTGAAGTCGAAGTCCGTGGTGAGCGCGTCGCTCAGCAGGACCCCTGACGCTCCGAACCCGAGGATCAGGATCACCGCCCAGATCCCAACGGTCCGCCAAGGATGACGGCTGCTCGCCCTGGCGATGGTCTCCGGATTCAACTTCATGGCTCCCCCTACCTTCTCGGTCCGGTCCTTGCCCCGGGGTGGCTTACGGCATATGCTTACGGCGTCAGGTAGTCTATCCCTACGATGTAAGGTGTCAACCCACACAACGAGGAAATATGCCCGAGAAACTTGAACATCTTGAGAACGCGAGCGTCGAGCCCGCGCAGGACGACGTCGAGAGCTCGACGCCTCGCCGTCGAGAGCCCGTGACCAGGGACCGGATCCTGCGGGCCGCCCTCCACGTTATGGACGAGGAGGGGCTCGAGGCCGTCACCATGCGCCGCCTGGGCCGGGAGCTCGGCGTCGAGGCCATGTCGCTGTACAACCACGTGGCGGACAAGGAGGCCATCCTCGAAGGGATCCTCGAGGTGGTCATGGACGACTTCGAGTTCCCTGAGGAGACCGGGGACTGGGAGGCCGACGTCCGTGCGGGGGCCAGGGCCTGGCGCCGCCTGATGACCGCACATCCCACCGTCATCGCACTCTTCGCCGAGAGCAAGCATCCGGCGTCCTCCCCGGAGCGTCTGCGGCCCATGGAGTGGGCCTTCGAGATACTCGGCAGGGGCGGGCTCTCGGAGGTCGAGGTGGTCCACGCCTTCCGTGCCTTCGGCGGCTACATCATGGGTTCGGTGCTGAACGAGGTGGCCAACCCCGTGCCGGGCGTGGGTGACCGGGACCATAGAGCCGAGCATGAGCAGCTCGCCGGCGCGCTCCCTCCGACGGAGTTCCCGAACCTGGTGCGACTCCTCCCCCTCATGGCCGAGTGCGACGCGGAGGTCGACTTCGAGTTCGGCTTGGACCTGCTGATCGCCGGCCTTCGGGCCAAGGCCCACACCTCTCCGGCCTCAGACCCCTGATCCACTCGCTGTGCGCCGAGCGGCGGGTTTGACAGCACCCCCCCGCGACGGGGTCAAATGGGACGTCGACGTCCGAGGAGGTCCCCCCTGACCATCTTCCCCGCCTGCGACGGACCACTCCCACGCTCCCGAGTTTCGGGGGCGCCTGATGGCAGAACGCACGACGACGTCTCGGGGGCTCCGGGCGAATCGGACGATCATCGAGCGAAGGGGGAACGATGAGAGCACGCAGAACGATCCTGGGCGGTGCCGCTGCGGCGCTGGTCGCACTTGCCACGGCGATGCCGGCGCTAGCCACCACTTCGATCAAACCGTACGCCGAGGTGGTCGGCACCGAGTACGAGGTCACGCCGCTCTTCAGCGTCGACGACAGGGTGCCGGAGACGAGTAACCCCTCCCAGCAGTACCGGATGGTCGGTATCCCGGACGGGCTGGGCGCGCACTCGAACGGCGACGGCACGAGCACGCTCTACATGAACCACGAGTTGACGCAGTCAACGGTCTCCCAGCCGGTCGTAGGTGGGCCACAGTACCGAGGCACCTACGTGTCGAAGTGGATCCTCGACGCGAACGGCAACCCCATTTCCGGCGAGCGCGCCTTCGACACGGTGTGGAATGAGAACACGCTCGTCGGTCCCGCGGCGGAGGTCGGCAACGCGACTCCTGCGTTCGCCCGGTTCTGCTCCGGGTACCTGGCCGGGCCCAAGAACGGCTTCGACCAGCACATCTATCTGACGAACGAGGAGGAGCTCAGCCCGAACACCTTCGACGGGATTGGTGGCTTGTCCGTCGCCATCTTCGACAACGAGGCCCACACGCTCCCGAATCTCGGCCACTACTCGAAGGAGAACACCGTCGTCCAGCCAATGCCCGGCGCACGGACGGTGATCTTCTCGACCGAGGACGGCCCGGCGACGCTGGACAACCAGCTGTACATGTACGTCGGGACGAAGGATGCTTCCTCGAGCTCCGTGCTGGCCCGAAACGGCCTGGACAACGGCAAGCTCTATGTCTTCCGTTCGCTCGACCCAGATCGAAGCAGTGAGCGGACGTTCATCGCGGGGTCGGTGAGCGGCAAATGGGTCGAGATCCCGGGCGCGGATGCCATGACAGACGTGCAGCTCGAAGCGGCGAGCGACGCAGCGAACGCCATGACCTTCGTCCGTCCGGAGGATGGCGCCTTCAACCCGAACAATCCAAACGAGTTCTTCTTCGTCACGACGGGTTCCTCGAGCGGGGCAGACAACGGGGTGAACGAGCTCGGACGGTTGTACTCGCTCCGACTCAATCCCGTCGACCCGATCCGGCCGGCGACACTCAGGATCGTCTACAACGCCGACCTCGTCGTGGCCGCCGGGGGCGACATCGCCATCAGCCCCGACAATATCGACGCGAGCAGCCGGTACCTGTTGATCAACGAGGACGGCACCACGGAGAGCCGCCTGGTGATGGCCGCGAAGGGCCGCGACGGTTCGGTTTGGCGGTTCGACCTCACTGGTCGGGTTGCCGGGTTGGGCGTCGACGTCTCGACCGCGACGCGGATCGCGCAGCTGGACCCGCCCGGTCGCGATGGCATTGCCGTCGGCGCGGGGGTCTGGGAAACGAGCGGCATTATCGACACGTCATTACTCTTCGGAGCGAACACCTGGCTCTCCGACGTCCAAGCGCACCCACCCACGACAGCCCCTTCGGCGGGGACCGTGGAGGACGGCCAGCTGTTCCTGCTAACGCCGGCCGAGGAGTAACTCCGCCGGCTGGAGGTTCGAGGGGGGCTCGGCCTGCTCGCTAGAGCAGGCCGAGCCCGACTCCCACCCGTCGGAACGCCTCCAGGGCTTCCTTGAGATCCCCCTCCGTGTGGTCCGCGGTCACGATCGTGCGGACCCGGGCCCGGCCCTTGGCCACGGTGGGGAACACGATGGCCGGTGTGAACACTCCGTCATCGAACAGTCGTCGCGCGAACTCCTGCGTCTTCTCCTCGTCGCCGGTGATCACCGGCGTGATCGGCGTCTCGCTCTCCCCGGTGTCGAAGCCCAGAGCCTCCAGGCCATCCTTGAACACACGCGTGTTTGCCCACAGCCGCTCCAGACGGTCCGGTTCGTCCCGAATGATGTCGAGAGCAGCCATGCACGCCGCGATCACGGCGGGCGGGGCGCTCGTCGAGAACAGGTAGGGCCGACCCCGGTTCTGCAACCACTCGATCAGATGGGTCGGCCCAGCGATGAATCCGCCGAGCACCCCGATGGCCTTCGACAGCGTCCCCACCTGGACGTCCACCCGACCGTGGAGACCGAAGTGATCGACGGTCCCCGCGCCGTCCGTACCCAGCACCCCGGAGGCATGTGCGTCGTCGACCATCATGATCGCCCCATGCCGCTCGGCCACCTCGACGAGGTCCGGGAGCGGCGCGATGTCCCCGTCCATGGAGAAGACGCCATCGGTGATCAAGAGTTGCCGGCGCCCGGGCGCCTTCGTCTGCCCGAGCAGCTCGTCCGCCGCCCCGGCGTCCTTGTGGGGGAACACCTTGATCTCTGCCCGTGACAGTCGAGCGCCGTCGACGATCGACGCGTGATTCAGCTGGTCGGAGACGATCACGTCCTCCTTGTCCAGGATGGCCGCCACCGTCCCCGCGTTCGCCGTGAACCCCGACTGGAACATCAGCGCGTCCTCCGCGCGCTTGAACGCCGCGAAGCGACGCTCCAGATCGCGATGCATCGCCATCGTGCCCGCGATCGTGCGCACCGCTCCCGTCCCAGCCCCGTAGATCGACGCGGCGCGCGCGGCTGCTTCGTTCATCCGGGCGTGGTTGGCCAGGCCCAGATAGTTGTTCGACGCCAGATTGATGACCTCCCGGCCGTCGAACCGGGCTCTGGCTCCCGTCGGGCCCTCCAGGACCCGTTCGTGGAGCAGCAGCCCCTGCGCCCGGAGCTCCGCCAGCCGCTCTCCCAGGTAGTCGAGCGCGCCCCCCATCGGCCGGAGACGCTATCGCATTAGGCTGGAGCGAGCGGACGTCGGAGACGAGGAGATGACATGACCTCCATCGACGTGGACGGGTTCCTGGCGGACTCCGTCGTCACCTCCGAGGGAAAGCTGTATGTCCAGGGCGCCGGGTGGAATCGCATCTCCACTGCGTCGTTTCCGGCCGTGCACGATCGGATCGGGATCGGGCTGCTCTTCCGGTTCGAGGTGGAGGCGGTGGGTGAACCCCATCGGTTCGAGTTGCGACTCGAGGACTCGAAGGGGAACGAGCTGCCGCTCGGTGACGCACCTCCTGGCACGCAGTCACCGGGCAAGATCACCCGCATCGGCGGGGAGTTCGGGGCTGGGCCCGTCGCGCGCGGCGTCGAACAGATCGTGCCGATCGCCGTCAACCTGAACGGCATGGCGTTCGAGGGCCCGAGCACCTTCCGCTTCGTCGTCTCGGTAGACGGCGTCGACCTGAAGGCGCTTCCGTTCCGGGTCGAGCAATTCGCACCCCAGCGCCCGCAGGTCACGGGTGGAGGCGGCTACCTCTGATGGTCAGTCGGCCGGGAACATGATGACCTTGGCCGACTGACCCGACGCCGTGGTCTCGAAGGCCTCCTCGAACCGCTCCATCGGCAACCGATGGGTGATCACCGGCGTCACATCGACCCGGCCGGTCGACAGGAGCGTCGTTGTCTGCTGCCACGTCCGGAACATCTCGCGTCCGGTGATGCCCTGAAGGCGGGCCTCCTTGAAGATGACCTGGTCGTTCAGGTCCAGGGTCACCGGCCGGTCGGGAAGACCCAGGAGCGACATCCGTCCGCCTCGGGCGAGCATCCGGGTACCCTGGTCGATCGCCGACGCGTTGCCGGACATCTCCAACACGACCTCGGCCCCGGTCCGGTTCGTGGCCTCCAGCACCGCTTGGACCGGATCCTCCACCTTCGGGTCCACCAGCAGGTCGGCGCCCATCTTCGAGGCGAGCGCTCGCCGCTCGTCGTTCGGCTCGATGGCGATGACCTTCCACGCTCCGGCGGCTCGGGCGATGGCCACGGAGAACAACCCGATCGGCCCGCACCCGATCACGGCGACCGGATTGGTGGTCAGGTCCTCGCCACCGGCCGTACCGAAGGTTGCGTGCACGGCATTTCCGAACGGCTCCATGATGGAGGCCGCATCCGGGTCGATCCCCTCGCCGACGATCCACGCGTTTTGGGCCGGGATCACCACGTAGCTAGCGAAGGCTCCGTCGGTATCCACGCCGAGGATGCGCAGGTTCTCGCAGATGTGGGCCCGGCCGGTGCGGCACGTCGAGCAGTGCCCGCAGGCGATATGGGTCTCGGCGGCCACGAAGGCGCCCGGCTGGACGTGGTGCACCTCCGGACCGACAGCGGCGACGTGGCCCGCCACCTCGTGCCCGAAGGTCATGGGGGTGCGGATCCGGGCGGCGGCCCAGTCGTTCCAGTCGTAGATATGGAGGTCGGTGCCGCACACCGAAGCCGCGTGGACCCGAACGAGGATCTCTCCTTCCCCCGGCTCGGGGACCGGGACCTCGACCAGCTCGGCACCGGGGCCCGGGCGGACCTTGCGAAGCGCGCGCATCGTTGCGGACATCGTTCGAGGGTACTCCAGCGCGGATAGTGCAGGAATCAGGCTCGTGTGGGTCAGTGTCCAACGACCGGGGCCTTGCCTCCCGCCAACTCATCGAGTCGCTTCGCGATGCCGTCGATCTTCTGCTCCATCCGGTCGGCGCTGTCCTTGGACTCGCCGCTCCATCGATGGATGAGCAGCGCAGACAGGACCACGAACGAGAACAACTGGAGGAATTCGGACTGCCAGTTCTCGAGGGTCGATTGACGAGCACGATCGTTGTCACGGCGATGATCGATCCCTCCGGCATGGGCTCCTCCCTCCACCTCGAGCACGGCGAACGGATCATCGAGCGAGGGCAATCATCCCCAGGTGCCTGTGGCACAAACCCAGCCTGGAACGAAGTGGCCCTCCGGTGGCGTCGAACGCCGGACGATGATCTCCAGGAGGCTCTTACGATGAGGATCCGTGCCCTGGCCGTTTCGCTGGTTGCGCTCTCCCTGCTCGTCGCAGGGTGCGGCCGGCTGACCAAGGCAGGAAGCGGAGGGATCGACCATCCGACCGGCGCCGCCGACCTGGTCCTGCGGATGGACGTCGGCGGGGGATTCGTGGCGCCCACGTACGAGCTGCGACGGATCCCCACCTGGTCCCTGTTCGGCGACGGCCGGATCATCACAGAGGGACCGCAGATCGAGATCTATCCGGGGCCAGCGCTCCCGAGCGTCCAGGTCCAGACCGTCACCGAGGAGGGCATCCAGGCCGTCCTGGAGGCGGCGAAGGCCGCCGGGCTGCTGGGACCGAACCGGACTTACGGGCAGGACTGCGTGGCCGATGCCCCCACCACCACCTTCACCGTGTATGCCGACGGGACCGAACACGTCGTCACCGCGTACGCGTTGGGTATGGTTCCCGGTTCGTGCCCGGGGGAGGACACCGAGGCCCGGGCGAAGCTCGCCGGCTTCTCCGCCACGTTGAGCGACCTCGCCGGCTGGCTGCCCACCGGCTCTCTCGGCCAGCAGGACCAGTTCGAGTTCTCGGAGATGCGGGTGTACGTCCAGCCCTACACGGGATCGCCTGAACCGGGCCTTCACCAGGCCGCCGTCGACTGGCCTCTTTCGGACCCGTTGCCCTCCTTCGGGGACGCCGACGCCACCTACGGCGACTTCCGCTGCGGCGGCGTGGGCGGAGCCGACCTGGCGAAGCTGTTGCCCGACGCGCAGCGGGCGAACGAGCTCACCCCGTGGCGAAGCGGCGGGGCCGACTTCTCGTTGATCTTCCGCCCCTTGCTCCCCGACGAGCACGGCTGCTGACCACGGCTCCGTGCATTAGGACACCCTCCACTCGTCCGATCCATTGCCGAACGGGGGATGACCGTATGCCGCTCAAGCCCGCGCCGGGACGGCGCCGATAGGTAGTTCTGACCCGAGAGAAAGGCCATCTCCTGGTGACGGCCGAATCGAGGATACCCTCCATTTCGCCGCGCTTCGCGTCGCTCGACGCTGTGCGCGATCTCTTGGCACGTCAAGAGGACCTCCCTCCGGGCGCCCTCCAGGCGATCCAGGCCCTCTCGGGCGAGCTGCGTCGAGCCACCGAAGAGCTGAGCGACGCCGACGCGCGATACCGGGCCGTGGTGGAGCGGATCCCGGCCATCGTCTACACCGACGTCGTGGACGACACCATGACCACGATCTACGTGAGCCCTCAGATCGAAGAGCTGCTCGGGATCCTGCCGGAGGAGTACATCGCCGATCCGGACCTGTGGGCCAAGCAGCTGCATCCCGACGACAAGGAGCACGCGCTCCAGAGCTACCTCACGGGGCGGGCATCGGGAGAGCCTTTCAGCTTCGAGTACCGCCTGCTGGCCAGGGACGGTCGGGTCGTGTGGTTCCGCGACAGCGCGGTAATCGGGAACGATCGGGCGGGCTCGCCGGCGTTCGTCCACGGCGTGATGTTCGACATCACCGAGCGGAAGAAGGCCGAGGAACAGGTGGCCTTCCTGGCCTATCACGACAACCTGACCGGTCTTCCCAACCGGACGATGTTCGAGGAACTCCTGGAGCTCGGCATGGCCCGAGCCCGCCGTCATGACCTCTCGGTGGCCGTGCTGTGCATCGACGTGGATGACTTCAAGCTGGTCAACGAGAGCCTTGGCTACGAGGCCGGCGACGCCCTCCTCCGGGCGGTCGCGGAGCGCCTCCGTGAGGCCACGCGCGAGACCGACCTCGTGGCCCGCCAGGGCGGGGACGAGTTCCTGTTACTGCTCGCCGACATCGAAGGGGGGGAGGTCCCCGGGTTCGAGGGCACGGACGGCGCGATCCTGGTGGTCGAGTCGGTCGCTGCCCGTGTCCACGAGTCGCTTCGCACGCCCTTCAATGTCGACGGCACACAGCTGTACGTCTCGTCGAGCATCGGTATCCGC
>Ga0184612_10001868_pt1 | contig 10215 bp, 10 predicted proteins | sample PLM3_60_coex_FD_133163 | JGI IMG/M metagenome (GOLD analysis project Ga0184612, IMG submission 133163) | Groundwater sediment microbial communities from an aquifer in East River, Colorado, USA - PLM3_60_coex | ecosystem: Environmental > Terrestrial > Soil > Riparian zone | place: USA: East...
AAAGACTTTATCGGTCTGGAACGTAGCGCCGGCAACCGTGATCATGAAGCCAATCCCGGCGGTAGCGGCATAAAGCTCTCCCACCATGACACCCACGATCGCTCTTCCAAGCCCCAGCCTCAAACCAGTAAGAATAAACGGAATCGTTGAAGGCAGCACGACAGTCTTAAAGAGCATCCACTCCGAAGCGCCAAAGCTCTTGGCGGCATTCAGAAGATGTACCGGCGTGGTCTTCACACCGTCGCGCGTATTGATCAATATAGGGAAAACTGCGCCGAGAAAGATTATACCGACCTTCGAGAGTATTCCGATTCCCAACCAGATGATAACCAAGGGCAGAAGCGCCACGCGAGGGGTCGCGTTCATCGCGTTGACGAAGGGGTCGAATACGTAGGCCACCTTTTTGTACCAGCCGATCGCGATGCCAAAGGGGACTGCAACAATAGCCGAAAGGATATAGCCCCAGAAAAGTTCGATGCCGCTAACGTAGAGGTCATTGTAGATTTCACCTGAAGCAAAAAGCTGAACAGCCGCTTCCCAAATGAGCGAAGGCGCGCTCATGAACATCGGGTTGATCAACTGAAACGTATTTCCGACCAGCTCCCAAAGAGTCAGGAAGATGACAACCGCATTCGTACCGAGAATCTTTTTCTCCTGGTTCAGGTAGAACTTGTAGAGGCGCGAGGCTTCGGCGACCCTAACATCTAAGAGTAGTTCTCCAGTGGATTCGTTTTGATTAGCCATGGCGGATGTCCTTTCTTCGTTTATGGCGCATTTCTGGCTCAGTTGTTCCCGATTCTTCTGCTGCTGAAACAGACGGTTGGGTGTGTTCGATGAGGCCCTGAAGGATCTTTACAAATCTAGGTCCGGCGGATTGCAGTTCTTGCAGATGATGGATCGAAAGGGTTTTTAGGAATTCTTCGCCGTCATGAGTCAGCTTGAGCAGGACTTGGCGCCGATCGTCGGTGGCGCGCAAACGGCAGAGAAATCCTCTGTCGACGAGTCGATCGATGAGCTCGACAGCGCTGTGATGCTGCAACTGCATTCGTTCCGCCAACACGCCGACGGTCGGCTTGAGACCTTCGGGCAAGCCTCGCACCGCGAGCAGTAGCTGGTGCTGTTGCGGCTCGATGCCGGCTTCACGGGCGGCATTTTCGCTGAAGCGCAAAAAGCGGCGGATTTGATAACGAAGCTCCGCCATCGATTTGAAGTCCGGTAGATTATGCGTTTTTTTCATAATGTATCGTAGAACGATAATATCGTGATCCGATATATAATAACGCCGCTTACCTGTCAAGCGCCCTAAGTCAGGATCTAACGAGAGCGACCCGGCGCCGTGTTTGGATCGAATGGAGGTCGTGTTGCCTTAATCATTTTTCCGGCAAGCAATGACGATCACCAAGAGGGCGTGGCGGATTCACCGAAATGCGATAAGCATTCGCTAGAGTGGCTTTTCAAAGTGATTTGTTGACTTTGCCGGTATTTTCCTTTAAAAAATACGCTTCGAGAAAATTCTATGAAATATGCAGTAATTAGAACCGGCGGCAAGCAATACCGCGTGTCCGAAGGGGATGTCGTCAGAATCGAAAAGCTCGACGGCGAGGTGGGTGAAAAGGTCACCATGGATGATGTCTTGTTCGTCGGCGGCGATGGCGAGGCTAAAATTGGCGCGCCGTTGGTGGACAACGCGAAAGTGACCGGCGAGATCGTCGATCAATTGCGCGCGAAGAAAGTCATCGTTTTTAAAAAGAAAAGACGCAAAAGCTACAGCCGGCAGCGGGGGCACAGGCAATATCAAACCGCGTTGAAGATTACCGGTATCGAAGCGTAACTTAGGGAGTAGGCGCAATGGCACACAAAAAGGCGGGCGGCAGTTCGCGTAACGGGCGCGATAGCAACGGGCAGAGACGGGGCGTGAAGGTGTTTGGTGGCCAGACCGTGCGCGCGGGCAACATCCTCGTCCGCCAGCTCGGCACCAAGATTCACCCGGGCAAGAACGTTGGCTTGGGTCGCGACTACACGTTGTTTTCCCTGATCGACGGCGTCGTGAAGTATGGACGGCACGACAAGCTCCGAAAAAAAGTCGACGTCCTACCAGCTCAATAACTTTCGCTGCCGCGAACGATAAAGCCCCGGAAGGGGCTTTTTTTTTGCCTGGGAGAAGCAGATGATGGAAGAGGGCGAAGTACAGAAGTCAGAGGTCGGAAGTCAGAGGTCAGTCATCAGGAGTTGGGGCGCCATCGTCGCTTGCTGGGTTTGCGCTGATTTCTGACTTCTTTCCAGCCATGAAGTTCATCGATGAAACCAAGATTCGCGTTGTCGCCGGCAACGGCGGGCCGGGCTGCGTCAGCTTTTATCGCGCGAAATTTGTCCGCCGTGGTCCGCCCGATGGCGGCAATGGCGGGCACGGCGGCGACGTGGTGGCCGAAGCGGACGGGCAACTGACCACACTGCTCGATCTGCGCTATCGCAAGGAGTGCAAGGCGAGTCCAGGGAAGCGCGGCGCGGACGCCGATTGTAACGGCAGGCGTGGCGACGACTGTGTAATTAGAGTTCCGGTGGGCACGCTGATCCGTGACGTCGCGACGGGCGACTTGGTGGCCGACTTAAAAACTCCCGGCGAACGAGCCGTCGTTGCCGCGGGCGGACGGGGTGGCAAGGGCAACGCTCATTTCGCTTCGTCAACCAACCGAAGTCCACACTTTGCTCAGCCCGGTGAGCCCGGCGAGGAGCGCGAGCTGGAGATCGAGCTGCGGCTGCTCGCTGACGTGGGCATCATCGGTTTGCCCAACGCCGGCAAATCGACTCTGATCGCGGCGATCTCGGCCGTGCGGCCGAAGATCGCTGATTATCCGTTTACGACGTTGGTGCCCAACTTGGGAGTGGTCGGCTATGGCGAGGGCAAAAGTTTCGTCGTCGCCGATATTCCCGGACTGATCGAGGGGGCACACCAGGGACACGGGCTCGGCGACAAGTTTCTGCGCCACGTGATGCGCACGCGAGTGCTGATTCATTTGATCGACGCTTCGCAGATCGACGAGGCCGACCCGTTGCGCGAATGGAAGACGATCAATCGCGAGCTGGAACTGTTCGATCCTGAGCTCGGTGATAAGCCGCAGATTGTCGTCGCCAATAAAGTTGATTTGCCTGAGGGCCGTGAGAAAGCGAAATTGTTGGCGAAGAAGTTGCCCATGGCATTCCGGCCGTTGCACGTCATTTCTGCGGCAACGACCGAGGGTGTTCAGCCATTGGTACAGTTGGTCGGCTGGAGACTCGACGCATTAAGACAACAGGGTGAGTTGGATCGTGACGCAGCTGGAGCACAAGAAGCTAATCCTTAAGCGCGCGCGCCGCGTCGTCGTTAAGGTCGGCAGCCAGATTATTTCGTCGAGCGAAGGCATCGAAGAGGCGAGATTACGCGGCCTGGTGCGCGATCTCGCCGAACTACACGAGCACAACAAGGAGATCGTTGTCGTTAGCTCAGGCGCGGTGGCGGCGGGGATGACGCGGCTGGGGCGGAAAGGACGGCCAAAATCGATTCCTGAAAAGCAGGCGCTCGCCGCCGTCGGGCAAATCAAATTGATGGCGCTCTACGAGCGGGCATTTTCGAAATTCGACAAAAGCGTCGCGCAGGTTTTGCTAACCGCGGACGATCTCGCCAACCGGCAGCGCTACATCAACGCCAAACACACGTTTCAAATGCTGCTCGAGTCGGCGATCATTCCCATCGTCAACGAGAACGACACGGTCGCGGTCGAGGAGATGAAGTTCGGCGATAACGATCATCTGTCGGCGTTGGTGGCGACCTTGCTGGAAGCGGACTTACTGGTGATCCTAAGCGACGTCGAAGGTGTGTACGACAAAGATCCGCGGGCGCATGGAGATGCCGAGCTCATTCCCCTAATCACCGAAGCACGCGGCATGCGCCAGGCGATCGGCGGCGCGAGCATGAGTGCGGTGGGTACTGGCGGTATTGCGACCAAGCTGGCTGCCGCGGAAGAAGCCGCGGCGGCGGGGATTCCGACTTTGATTACTAGCGGTTTACAGAGCGGAGTTTTGGCGAAGGTTTTTGACGCTAACGAACAAGTCGGCACGCTGATATTGCCCGAAGAGAATCGCTTGCCGAGCCGCAAGCATTGGATCGCCTATAACTTGAAACCGAGCGGCGCGATCGTCGTCGACCAGGGCGCTCACGATGCCGTGGTGCAGAAGGGTAAGAGTCTGTTGCCTTCAGGATTGAAAGAAGTGCGCGGCACTTTCGGTGTCGGTGAGTGCGTGCGTTGCTTGGATCTGGACGGCAGAGAGTTCGCGCGCGGCCTGGTCAACTACAGCGCCCAGGAGTTGAATCGGATCAGAGGATTGCATACAAGCAGAATTGAAAAAGTTCTGGGCTACAAGGCTTACGAAGAGATTATTCACCGCGACGATCTCGTAGTATTATGAACTGCAAATGTCGGATCTAGCGCTACAACAAGAGGCCCTTCGTCTCGCCAAACAGGCAAAGATTGCCGCGCGCCAATTGGCGCCGCTCTCTTCGGCGGAAAAGAACCGGGCGTTGTTACTAATGGCCGACAAGCTCGAAGCCAAAAGCGCCTTCTTGGTCGAGGAGAATCAGAAAGATCTCGGGTTCGCCAAAGCCAACGGCGTGTCGAGCGCGGTGCTCGATCGCATCGCGCTCAATCCGAGCCGGGTGCAGGCGATGGCGCAGGGCTTGCGCGATGTCGCGGCGCTGGCCGATCCGGTGCGCGAAGTGGTCAAGATGTGGCGCCGGCCCAACGGCTTGCAAGTGGGCCGCATGCGCATTCCGCTCGGCGTCATCGGCATGATCTACGAAGCGCGTCCCAACGTGACCGCGGACGCCGCGGCGCTCTGCCTCAAATCCGGCAATGCGGTGATTCTGCGCGGCGGCAGCGAAGCGCATCATTCGAACCAAGCGATCGGCGCGGTGCTGCGCGAAGCTTGCGCTCAGACGCGGGTGCCGCAAGATGCCGTGCAAGTCGTGCAAAGCAAAGATCACGCGCTGGTTAACGAGCTGCTGCAATTGGAAGAATATATCGATCTGATTATTCCGCGCGGCGGCGAGGATTTGATTCGCGCCGTAGTGGCCAATTCGAAAATCCCCGTGATCAAGCACTACAAAGGCGTGTGCCATGTCTACGTCGATGCCGACGTCTCTTTAGAAATGGCCGAGCGCATCTGCTTCAACGCCAAGGTCGAGCGCCCGTCGGTGTGCAATGCCATGGAGACTCTGTTAGTTCATGAAGATGTCTCAGCGAAATTCCTGCCGGCGATGATTGTCAAGTTTCAGACCGCGGGAGTCGAGATTCGCGGCTGCAAAACGACTTGCGCGCTGGTGCCGGGAATTAAGCCAGCGACGGAAGAGGATTGGTCGACTGAATATCTCGATCTGATTCTCGCCGTGCGCGTGGTCAAAGACATGGACGAAGCGATCGCGCATATCGAGCGCTACGGCTCGGAGCACACCGAAAGCATCGTCACGACCAACTATCAAAAGTCGCGTGAGTTTATCGACCGGGTCAATTCTTCCGCCGTTATGGTTAATGCTTCGACGCGCTTCAACGACGGCGGCGAGCTTGGTTTAGGCGCCGAGATCGGCATTAGCACGAGCAAGATTCACGCCTTTGGTCCGATGGGCTTGGAAGAGTTGACGACCACGAAGTTTATCGTCTTCGGCGACGGACAAATCCGGGAATAGAAAAAAGGCGGAAGGATGAAGGCGGGAGGCGGAAGGGAAAAACGAATTCGTTTCGATTTGTGCTGCGGGATGTGGTCATCCTTTATCCCTCATCCTTCATCCTTACCTGCATCGCGTCCGGCAGTTGCCTCATGAAAATCGGCATCTTCGGCGGTACCTTCGACCCGATTCATTGGGGCCACTTGCGCAGCGCCGAAGAGGTCGGCGAAACTTATCGGCTCGACCGCGTCTTTTTCATTCCCGCTTCTCTCCCACCGCACAAAAGCGGCCGGACGACGACACCGGCGCGAGACCGTTTGCGGATGGTGCGCCTGGCGGTGGCGCGTAATCCACGCTTCACGGTATCCACCGTGGAACTGGCTCGTCCCGGCTTGTCCTATTCCATCGATACGATTCGCGAGTTTGCCGGCAAATTGAAAAAAGGCGATTCGCTCTATTTCATCATCGGCTTGGACGCCTTTCGCGAGATCGGCACCTGGAGGGACTTCCAAGAAATATTTTCGCTTTGTAGTTTCATCGTCACATCGAGGCCGGGAAGCAAGGAGAATGACCCGCTCAAGGGCACCGGCGTTGCCGTCAAAAAACACTTTTGTTATGATTCAAAGCGTAAGAATTATCGCCATCGGAGCGGCACACGCATATACTTCATCGAACTTACGGATATCGCCATCTCGGCGTCAGAAATCCGCGCCTTGGTCCGGCAAGGGAAGTCGATTCGTTACTTAGTGCCATCGTCAGTGGAACGCTATATCAGACGGCGCGGGCTGTACAGTAGCGGGCGCGGCTAACGGTGAAAAATTGAAAAACATAACTTCTTGGGACAAAGCCTTGCTGTTGACGCGCGCCGCGCTGGAAAAGAAAGCCGGCGATTTGGTCGTTTTAGAAGTGCACGAGCACACGTCGATCGCCGACTATTTCATCGTTTGTTCGGGCCGCTCCGACCGCCAAGTGCAAAGCATCGCCCAGGGACTAGCAGAAGATGCCGGCGCGGAGGGGATCAAACCCTTTGCGGTCGAAGGAGCGCAGCGCGGTCATTGGGTATTGATGGATTTCTTCGATGTCATCGTGCACATCTTCTATGAACCGGTGCGTCAGTTCTACGATCTCGACGGTCTGTGGGGCCACGCCCCTAGAGCAAAACTGCCTGACGCTTACGCCAAATTGATCAAGCAGTTTCAGGCCGCCGACGAGCGCTTATCATCTTAAAAGAACTTTCCCGCTTGCGTCACGGCGCGCCGGGAAATCCAGATTAGAAAGGAAATCCCTTGAGCACGACTCAGCCCGTGGTTCTGATCATCTTGGACGGCTTCGGCATAAATCCGCGCAAGGACTACAACGCCATCGCCAACGCCTCGAAGCCCAATCTCGACGCCTTGCTGCGCAACTATCCTAACTCAAAGTTGTCCATGTCCGGTGTCGACGTCGGTTTGCCGGCGGGGCAGATGGGCAACTCGGAAGTCGGCCACATGATTCTCGGCGCCGGTCGAATTGTTTTTCAGGATTTGACTCTGATCCACAAAGATATCGACGAGGGGAGTTTTTATCATAATGCCGTACTGCTCGATGCGCTGCGCAAGACCAAAGCGAAGAGCGACCGGTTGCATTTGATGGGACTTCTCGGTGACGGCGGCGTGCATAGCCACCAGCTGCACATGGAAGCGATCCTGGAGATGGCCAAGCGCGAGAAGCTCGGCCAGGTGTATCTCCACCTGTTTCTCGACGGCCGCGATACGCCGCCGAACAGTGCCGAGCAGTTCATGCTCGATTTGAATGACAAGCTCAAAGCTTTTCCCAACGTAAAAATCGCCACGGTGAGTGGGCGCTACTATGCCATGGACCGGGACAAGCGCTGGGATCGGGTCGAGAAGGCTTATGTTTGCCTAACGCAGGGGATTGGCAACAAAGCTTCATCGGCGCTCGAAGCGATTCGCAACAGCTACAAAGAAAAAGTGACGGACGAATTCGTCTTGCCAACGACGATTGCCGGCGTGGTTCCCGATGGTTTGATCCGCGACGGCGACGGCGTGATCTTTTTTAACTTTCGCGCCGACCGGGCGCGCGAATTGACTCGCGCGTTAACCGAAGCTGACTTCAAAGAATTTCCCCGCCCGCGGCGCATCGAGCTCGCTAACTACACGACGATGACGCAGTATGACGAGGCGTTTAAACATCCGGTCGCTTATCGACCGCGCGAGATTAGAAAAATCCTCGGCGAGATGGCGAGCCAGGCCGGCGTCAAGCAATTGCGCATCGCCGAGACTGAAAAATACGCTCACGTGACTTATTTCTTCAACGGCGGCGAGGAAAAGAAATTTCCCGGTGAAGAACGGATTCTCATTCCTTCGCCGAGAGATGTCGCGACTTATGATTTGAAGCCCGAGATGAGCGCGCGGCCGGTGACCGAAGCGTTGGTGAAGCACTTGCGCGAGCAAGATGTCGGCCTCGTGATTGCCAACTACGCCAACGCCGACATGGTCGGCCACACGGGCAACTTCGAAGCTTCGATTAAAGCGGTCGAAGTGATCGACGAATGCCTCGGCAAAGTCGTTGACGCCGTGCTCGGCAAAAAAGGCAAAGTTATCGTCACCGCCGATCACGGCAACATCGAGCAGCTAATCGATTACGACACCGGCATGCCGCACACGGCGCATACGACTAACCTCGTCCCGGTAATTCTGATCGACGAAGAGCATCAGAAGTGCCGCCTCAATCAAGGCACGGCGATCGACGTGGCGCCGACGGTGATGCAGTTACTCGGCTTGCCGCTGCCGGAGGAGATGACCGGCCATTCCTTGATCGTTGAGGCTTAGCGAAATGAAAATTCCTCTCGATCTCCTTTTTCAGGAGATTGTGTTGCTTTGCGTACAATCTTGAAAACGTCATCCTGAGCGCCAGCGAAGGATCTGCTTTTTCCGATGCCGCAGCAGAAAAGCAGATTCTTCGTCGCTTTGCTCCTCACAATGACATGAAGCCATAGTCTTCGGAGGGGGGAAGTTCCCTTGATCGGCGGAATTTTTGCTTTGCCAGTTGAAGCGTGGATTTGATAGATTTCACTGCGCGATGGAACTGGTTGCACAGCGAAACCTTTCCGATCGGCTCGATTGGCTAGTCGATTGGCTTTATCCGCCGCGCTGCCGCGCTTGCGCGGGACGGATTCATGGGCGGGATGCGGAATATTTCTGCGCGGCTTGCTGGTCACAGATCCAATTGGTTTCCCATCCGCTCTGTAAAATTTGCGGTCGGCCATTTCCCGATGCCGGCGGCGACGATCACACCTGCGGCGTTTGTCTGGAGCGCTCACCGCGCTTCGCCGCCGCGCGCGCCTGGGCCTGCTATCCGAGAGAAGAGTCGGCAGAGCATCCGCTGCGTCAAGTGGTGCATAAATATAAATATGGCCGCAAGGTATCGCTCGGCAAACCGCTCGGACGGTTGATGGCGCGTGGCTGTGAGGAATTTCTCAGTGAATTACGCGCTGACTTGATCGTTCCGGTGCCGCTCCATGCAAAAAGGCTGCGCTGGCGCGGCTTCAATCAATCGCTGCTCTTGGCGCGGCAAGTCAGCCGCGCTTACGGTGTGCCGGTCGATCCGTTCGTGCTTCAACGCTGGAAGGAAACCGCGGCGCAAACTCAGCTTCCGGAAGAAGACCGGCGGCGCAACGTGCGCGGCGCCTTTGCGCTTCATCCCGACAAATCGGTGAAAGACCGAACCGTCCTGTTGGTCGACGATGTTTACACGTCTGGCGCGACGGTGAGTGAATGTAGCTGGACTTTGAAAAGAGCCGGCGTCAAGGAAGTCTACGTACTCACGCTCGCTCGGGCGGTTTACTAGCCTGGATTTTTCGCCGTGACACAGCGATTGACGTGCAACCCTTCCGCAGCAAAGGCAATGGGCCTGTGCCTTGAAGAGGCGAACGCAGCGAGTTGCTTATGAGATCTACTGTGAAAAGGTCATACATCGTGCCAAGCGCCGAATATGACGATGACGCAGTTGTCCTGGTGCCTTCGCTCCTACAGGGTTGCACGTCGATCGACACATTGTCATGAGTCTCCCTCGTAGTATGAATAATCCGGGCTAGAGCGATGGAAGGATCACTCTTGTCTCGAGACGATCAAGTCAGATGGGATAAGCAGCACGCCGATTCGCCGGGCGCAGCGCAGCCGGCGACTTTCTTGCGCCAAGTTTTTGCAAGCGACGCTTGGCAATTGCCGCGTGGGCGAGCCTTGGACATCGCCTGCGGCAAGGGAGGAAATTCGCTCTGTCTTGCTGAGCTGGGCTTCGAAGTCGTCGCCATGGATATTTCCGCCGTGGCGTTGGCCGAAGGGCGCAGAGCAGCCGAATTCAAACAGCTTCGCATCGATTGGCGCCAGACCGATCTCGAAGACGTTCGACTCGACGAAGCTGCGTTCGATCTTATCGTCAACTTCAACTACTTGCAGCGCTCTTTAATTCCACAAATCAAGCGAGCGGTGAAGCTCGGCGGTTACGTTATCTACGAAACC
>Ga0184612_10001869_pt1 | contig 10214 bp, 9 predicted proteins | sample PLM3_60_coex_FD_133163 | JGI IMG/M metagenome (GOLD analysis project Ga0184612, IMG submission 133163) | Groundwater sediment microbial communities from an aquifer in East River, Colorado, USA - PLM3_60_coex | ecosystem: Environmental > Terrestrial > Soil > Riparian zone | place: USA: East...
CGGTGAGGAAGCCCAGCAGCCGATGAGCCAACTCGGGGCGAGACACAAGCAGATCAGGAAGCAACGGCTCCTTCTTGTTATAGCGCAGCGGCGAACCGTCGATTCTTGATGCGTGCAAGCCGGCAGCCGCGGCCACCGCCACGGGAGCCGCAGAGTCCCACTCGTACTGGCCACCCGCGTGGACGTATGCGTCGACCTCACCGACAACGACCGCCGCAACCTTCGCGCCGGCAGAACCCATCGGCACAAGCTGCGCGTCGAACTCCGCCGCGAGGAGCACCGCGAACTCGGGCGGCCTCGTTCGGCTTACGACGATTCTCAGCTGCCGGCTCGGATCGCGGGCCGGCACTCGCGGCGGCTGGGCGGTCGACAGGGTCATGCCCTGCGCCGGCAGTGCCACCGCTCCAACGACCAGAGCACCGTCAGGCAACACCGTGGCCGGGCCTGGTGAGTCGCCCCGACCGCGCTGCCACAGCGCGACATGAACGGCCCAATCCGTGCGGCCTCGTTCAGCGAACTCTCGCGTGCCATCGAGTGGATCAACAATCCAGACCCGATCAACCTGAAGGCGCAGCCGGTCATCCAAGGCCTCTTCTGAGAGCACCGAATCCCCCGGCCGCGAGTCCGCGAGAGCGCCGAGAATGTACTCATTCGACAGACGGTCCCCCAGCGCGCCGAGGTTTCGGTCGCCCCGCTCGCGCAGCGCACTGAGCCGGCGCCCGGCCTCCTCTGCGATGTCGCGAGCGAGGTGGTGGTCTTCGAGGCTGGGTGCCAGATCAGGCGACGGAGTCATCCAATGATCATTCCGGCCGCGGCGGTGCGGTTGGTCGTCTCGTCGATGAGGATGAAGCCACCGGTCTGCCGGTTGCGAGAGTAGGGATCAGCGAGCACAGGCTGTGTCGTGCGCAGCTGGATCCGGCCGATGTCGTTGAGGCCGAGGTAATCCGCGTTCTCCTCGCGATGCAAGGTGTTGATATCGATCCGATAGTGAAGCTGCTTGACCAGAGCGCGTACCGACCGGGTCGTGTGCTTGAGCGCATACTTGGCGCCGGCGCTGAGCCGCCTCTGCCCGTCCATCCAGCAGACGATCGCCTCCAGGTCCTGCGTCACGGTGGGCTGGTTCGCCGGCCGGCAGATCATGTCCCCACGAGATATGTCAAGGTCGTCTTCTAGGCGCAGAGTCACTGACATCGGGGGATATGCCTCAGCCACCGGTCCGTCAGCAGTGTCGATGCCGGCGATCCGGGTGGTGTAGCCGGATGGCAGCACCATCACCTCGTCACCTGCCTTGAGCACGCCGCCGGCAACCTTGCCTGCATAGCCGCGGTAGTCAGGGCAAGCGGCCGACTGCGGTCTGATGACGTACTGCACCGGGAAGCGAACGTCGACCAGATTCCTGTCGGAGGTGATGTGAACCTGCTCGAGATGCGACAGCAGCGAGGGACCCTCATACCACGGCATGTTCGCCGACTGGTCGACCACGTTATCGCCGTGGAGGGCGCTCACGGGAATCACGGCTAGGTCGGGGACCGCCAAGCGCGCCGCGAAACCCTCGAACTCGAAGCTGATCTCCTCGAAGACGTCCTGCGACCAGTCGACCAGATCCATCTTGTTCACGCAGAGAACGATGTGCGGCACGCGCAGCAGGGAGACGAGGAACGTATGCCGGCGGCTCTGCTCGACCAGGCCCTGTCTGGCGTCTACCAGGATGACCGCAAGGTCGGCGGTGGACGCGCCGGTCACCATGTTGCGGGTGTACTGGGGGTGCCCCGGCGTATCGGCGATGATGAACTTCCGTCGTGGCGTCGCGAAGTAGCGATAGGCGACATCAATGGTGATGCCTTGCTCCCGTTCGGCACGCAAGCCATCGGTCAGCAGGGCGAGGTTGGTGTAGTCGTCGCCCCGCTCCCTGCTGGTACGTTCGACGGCATCGAGTTGATCTTCGAAGATCGACTTCGAGTCATAGAGCAGTCGGCCGATGAGGGTGCTCTTCCCGTCGTCGACCGACCCTGCGGTTGCGAAGCGCAGCAGATCCTGCGGCCGTGACCGGCGGCGCGCCGAACCCGCTCCATCCCCGTGCGTGGCGGCCGTCATCAGAAGTAGCCCTCCCGTTTGCGATCCTCCATGGCCGCCTCGGAGGTGCGGTCGTCTGCCCGGGTGGCGCCGCGCTCAGTGATCCTCGTCGCCGCGATCTCCCTGATCACCTGCGCGACCGACTCCGCCGAAGACAGGACGGCCCCCGTGCAAGACATGTCGCCGACGGTACGGAACCGGACGAGTTCGGTGGCCACCGCTTCTCCGTGCTTCGGCCGCACATAGGCGCCGACGGCGAGCAGCATCCCGCCTCGATCAACTACCTCACGCCTGTGAGCGAAATAGATCGAGGGAAGGGCGACAGCCTCGCGCTCGATGTACTGCCAGACATCAAGCTCGGTCCAGTTCGACAGCGGGAAAACACGGATGTGCTCGCCGTGCTGAATTCGCGCGTTGTAGAGGTCCCACAGCTCGGGTCGTTGGTTCTTCGGATCCCACTGCCCGAACTCGTCGCGGAATGAGAGGAACCGCTCCTTCGCCCGTGCCTTTTCCTCATCCCTGCGGGCGCCACCGAAGAGAGCGTCGAAGCCGTACTCCTCGATCGCCTCGAGCAGAACCGGTGTTTGGAGCCGGTTGCGTCCGGCCGGGTCGCGCGACTCGGCGAGGCGACCGGCCGAGATGGCCCTCTCGACGGAGGCAACGACAACACGAGCGCCGACCTCCTCGGCGCGACGGTCGCGGTATTCCAGGACTTCGGGAAAGTTGTGGCCCGTGTCGACGTGAAGCAAGGGAAAGGGGATCGGCGCGGGCCAAAACGCCTTCACTGCGATATGCAGAAGCACCGCAGAGTCCTTGCCACCGGAGAAGAGCAAGGCGGGACGTTCGAACTCGGCCCCAACCTCGCGGATCACATGGATGGCCTCCGACTCCAGGATCTCGAGTTGGCTGAGTCGATAATCGATCGCCACTGTCACCTCGCGTGCTTTCCGGGTCACGGCTAGAAGGTGAACGTCCCCACTCCGCCCGCGCGCACGGCCAACACCACCTGGCGCGAGGAATCCGATAGTAAAGCGAGTTCGCGGGCGGGCAAAGCCAGCGAGCCGGCGACGGGGAGGCGAGCGTCGTACGAATCCAGCTCGGACGCCTACAACGGATGATAAGGACGCAGCGACGCTGTCCGTCGGGATGAGATGGTGACCTCCGCCGGACAGGCGTCGCCGCGACACTAGCTTGTGGTCTTGGCCAGCACCGGGGCTGGGTCGCTCTGGATGATTCCGCGCAGCCGCACCCGAAGGATGAGCCCACCGGCAGACCGGGGCTCGGCGGTGATCTCACCATGGTGGGCACGCACGATCGAGCGCACAATCGATAGCCCCAAACCGATGCCGCGACTGCCGGTCGTACGCTCCTCCTCAAGCCGGCGGAACGGCTCGAACAGCGACTCGACCTCATAGGACGGCACGATCGGCCCACTGTTCGTCACGACGAGACCCTCGAGCCCGGTCGTCACCTGGACCCAGCCGTCCGGCTCGTTGTGCCTGATCCCGTTCTGCACGAGGTTCTGCATCAGACGCTCGAGCAAGACCGGATCCCCGTCGACCGGGGCCGCATCGAACCGATGTCGCACGTCGATCCCGGCAGATCGGGCCTCCTCTGCCAGCAGACCGACGACATGCGCCCCGACCTCCGCAAGATCCACCTGCTTGTGCTCCACGAGCTCGTTGTCCGACCTCGCGAGGAGCAGCAGTCCCTCGATCAGCCGCTGACTGCGATCATTGGTCGCAAGCAAGGTCCGGGCGAGCTGCTTGGTGTCTGCAGAGGCATCCGGATCCGCGAGCGCGACCTCGAGGACCGTCCGATTGATCGCAAGTGGTGTCCGCAGCTCGTGCGAGGCGTTGTCGACGAAGCGACGCTGTCCGGCGAAGGACTCGTCCAGTCGCTCGAGCATCTCGTCGAAGGTGTCGGCAAGCTCTTTGAGCTCGTCCGCCGGTCCGTCAAGCGCGATGCGTTCGTGCAGCCCGCGACCCGAGCTCGCGGCAACACGGCGCGCGGTCGCGGTGATGTCGTTGATCGGCCGAAGCACGCGGCCGGCCATCAACCACCCGAGGCCGACAGCACCGAGACCGATCAAACCGATTGCGGCGCCGGAGCGTCTCAGCAGGCCCTGCAGCGCCTGGTTCCTGCGGTGCTCCTCGGCACGCTGAACCTCCTTCTGAAAATTCGTGATGGCCGCGCTGAACGCCTTCGGGACGTCGCGATAGGCCATCGTGGAGGTGGCTCCGGTGAAGGGGTTCGTGAACTGCACCTGCCGATTCGGATCAGCGGTCGGGTCGAGCGTGAGCAGCTTGTCCGGGGTGGGTCCCACCGCCGCCACCCCCGCCCGCAGCGGCTTCGAATCGTTCTGCTCCAGGCTGTCCTTCACCAGCAAGTAGGTCACGGCGAGGATGACGAGTCCGGCGAGGAAGAACATGCCGCCGTACCACAGGGTGAGGCGCGCTCGCAGCGACGGGCTGCTGCCGCCACGCCACAGCCAACGTGGCGGTCCGCCTGCACGGCCCCTGGGCGCTTGTACGGTCATCGGATCTGGTAGCCCGCGCCGGGGATGGTGTGGATCACTTGGGGCTCACCTAGCCTTTTGCGCAACGTCATGACGGTGACCCGCACCACATTCGTGAACGGATCGATGTTTTCGTCCCACGCCTTTTCGAGGAGGTGCTCGGCGCTGACGACGCCGCCCTCCGCGCGCATCAGTTCCTCGAGGACGGCGAACTCCTTGTTGGACAGCACGACCGGTTGGCCGTCTCTGGTCACCCCGCGGCTCGCGGGATCGAGACGGAGTCCCCCCCGGGTGAGGACAGGCGGAGCGGCCGGACGTGACCGGCGGGCGAGTGCCCGGATGCGGGCCACCAGCTCGGCGAACGCGAATGGCTTGCCGAGGTAATCGTCCGCGCCGAAGCCCAAGCCCTCGACCCGGGAGGACACCTCGGCGGCAGCAGTGAGCATCAGGATCCGCGCGTGCGCCTCCCCGGAGGCGATGAGGCGACGGCACACCTCATCTCCGTGAACTCTGGGGAGATCTCGATCGAGGACGACGATGTCGTAGTCGTTCACTGCGATCCGTTCGAGCGCCGCATCCCCGTCATAGACCACGTCGACGGCCAGCGCCTCGCGCCGCAGTCCGGTGGCGATCGCGTCGGCGAGCACCTCTTCGTCCTCGACGACGAGAACCCGCATCTTCCCACCTGATCCCGTCGGTTGTGACACCCCGTGCAGCGGAACGGCCTTGTGAGTTCCTGCAGGTCAGCGCCTGCCGCTTCATTGTCGCAGAGCCTTGCATAAGCACGGGATAAGTGATCGCGTCCGCCCGAGCTCTCACCTTTACGACGGTCCTACCGCCCGGGGCGTGAACTCCTCTCGAGGCCGGGACGCCGGCCATGGAAGGAGATCACGAATCATGCGAAGGCAATGGTTCGCGGTGCTCGTGGCCGTACCCCTCCTGCTGCTCGGCCTCGCGGCGTGCGGCGGCTCGGGGGACTCATCCGGCGGCGGTGCCAGCGACACATCATCGAGCGAGGACCCGCAGGATCAGGCCGTCAAGTTCGCGCAGTGCATGCGCGATCACGGCGTCGACATCCCAGATCCAGAGACCGATGACCAGGGCAGGGTGCGCCTGCGGCTGGGCAGCGACGACAAGGTCGACAAAGACAAGGTCGATGCGGCCATGGAGGCCTGCAAGAAGTACAACCCGATCGGCGACAGCGGCCGTCTGAATGACCTGCAGAACGACCCGAAGTTTCAGGAGGCACAGCTGCGCTGGGCCCAGTGCATGCGCGACCACGGCGTCGACGTACCTGACCCGGGCAGCGGCGAGCACGGCAACGGCCTCGTGATCGGTCGGGGCCAGAACAAGGAGAAGGTCCAAGCGGCCATGGATGCCTGCGATCCGATCCTGCGCGACTTCTTCGGCGACTCAGGCCCTGGAAAGAGCGGAGGCTCGGCATGAGCCAGACCACGGAGCGCACCCCGTCCGGTGATGGCGAAGTAACCGGCCCTGTCCGGCCAGAGGGTTCACCGTTCGCCCGTCGGGAGCCGGACGGCGCCGCTGCGGCCCGGCCGAAGGGCTCACGCCGCCGACGGCGCACAAGGATCGTTGCGGCTACTGCGGTCGTCGTCGTGGCGGGCGCCGGCGCGGTCAGCTGGGCGACCGGTTTGTTTGACAGCGACGACGGCAGCGCGGCGGCCGCCGCGGCGTCCGGGCTCTCGACGGCGAAGGTGGAGCGCGGCGACCTGGTGGAGACGCAGGACGTGGACGGCACGCTGGGCTACGGCGACGCCTGGGGGATCTCAAGTGCTGCGCAGGGCACGGTGACGTGGCTGCCGGCCGAAGGCAGTCGGATAACCCGCGGCGGGACTCTCTACGAGATGGACGAGAAGCCGGTGACGTTGTTGTACGGGACGATCCCGCTCTATCGCGCACTCGGTCAGGGCGACGAGGGCAACGACGTGAAGGAACTCGAGCAGAATCTCGCCGCGCTCGGTTACACCGGCTTCGATGTCGACGACAACTACACCAGCGCCACCGCGGCGGCGGTCAAGGACTGGCAAACCGACCGCGGCCTCGACCAGACCGGCCGGGTTGACCCGAGCCAGATCGTCTTCTCCACCGGCGCCTTGCGCGTGGCATCGCAGAAGGTCCGCGTCGGGGACCGCGCCGCCCAAGGGCCTCTCATCACCGTGACCCCGACGAGTCAAATCGTGACCGTCAATCTCGACGTAGGCGATCGCGACCTCGCCAGGAAAGGCCGCGCTGTCACGATCGACCTTCCCGGCGGAAAGACCGTCAAAGGCCACATCACCAGCGTCGGAACGGTTGCTGAGAGTTCGAGCTCGGACCAGAACAGCGGCGACCAGTCCTCGTCGGACAGCGCCACGATCGAAGTCATCGTGACCATCGACAAGGGACAGTCCGCCGCCGGGCTCGATCAGGCACCGGTCACGGTCAACATGGAGAGCAGCCGCACCAAGGACGTCCTGTCCGTTCCGGTGGCCGCGCTGCTCGCCATCTCCGACGACGCCTACGCCGTGCAGGTCATCCAGCCCGACGGCACCACAAGGATGGTCCCGGTCGACATCGGTACCTTCGCCGACGGCCGAGTCGAGGTGGAAGGCGACGGCATCACCGAGGGCACCGTGGTGGGGGTGCCGAAGACATGACCGCCGACTCGCCTCTCCCGGCCCAGGCAGCGCGAGAAGACGTTGCCGAGTTGAACGGGACCATTACCGGTGATCAGGTCGTGCGTCTGGAACGGGTGTCTCGGGTTTATCCGGGAAGCCCACCAGTGGTCGCCCTCGATGAGGTCAGCATCCGGATCGACCGTGGCGAGCTGCTCGCCATCGTCGGCCCTTCCGGGTCCGGCAAGTCGACGATGCTGCACCTGGTCGGCACGCTCGACCGCCCGTCGTCGGGGACTATCTGGATCGACGGCTTCGACATCGCGGCACTATCCGACCGTGAGCTCTCCGCGCTGCGGGGCAACCGGATCGGCTTCGTCTTCCAACAGTTCTTCCTCGCCGGCGGCATGCGGGCGCTCGACAACGTCGCCGACGGGCTGCTCTACTCCGGCCGCCCGCTCGGGGAAAGGCGGGAGCGCGCCGCCGAGGTGCTCGACCGGGTCGGGCTGGGGCACCGGCTGGACCACCGGCCTCATCAGCTGTCCGGTGGCGAAAAACAGCGGGTCGCCATCGCGAGGGCCGTCGTGGCCAATCCGGCCATCCTGCTCGCAGATGAACCGACCGGGAACCTCGACTCGGCATCCGGGTCTGAAGTCGTGGAACTCCTCGGCGAGCTGAATGCGGCAGGTACCACCGTGGCCGTGATCACCCATGATCACGACGTCGCCCTGGGGCTCCCCCGACAAGTCTCACTGCGGGACGGACGCGTCGTCGCCGACGTGACCGGCGCGAGCACCCTAGCCAGGGATCCAGGCAACGAATCAGCCGTCGGGTCCCCGAGGCCGGCGCTATCCGAGGGGGTGCCAGGGAGATGACCAAGCCATCGCTAACCAGCTGGCTACGCCCGGCGAGGCTCTCACCAAGGGATATCGTCCGGGTCGGTAGCTCGGGCCTGCGGACGCGGCCGCTGCGCGTCGTCCTCTCCGCGCTCGGCATCGCCATCGGCATCGCCGCCATGGTCGCCGTGCTCGGCATCTCGACCTCGAGCAAGGCCGAGGTCAATGCAGAGCTCGATCGACTCGGCACCAACCTCCTGGTCGTGTCGGCCGGCCAGTCACTCTTCGGCGAGGACTCGAGCCTCCCCGAAGAGGCCGTGGACATGATCGCTGGACTGCCCGAGGTCGAGCAGGTGAGCGCCGTAGGCAGCGTCGACGCCAACGTCTACCGCACCGACAAGATCCCGAGTGAAAAGTCGGGCGGGATCGCGGTCAAGGCGGCGCGCACCGACCTGCTCGGGACTGTGGGAGCGACGGCCCGCAGCGGGGCGTGGCTGAACGCGGCGACCTCGAAATATCCGGCCGTCGCGCTCGGCAGCACGGCCGCGCGCCGGCTCGGCATCACCGAGGCTGGGCCGGATGTCCGGGTGTGGCTGGGCGACCAATGGTTCACAGTCGTCGGCATCCTGGATCCGGTCTCTCTGGTGCCGGCGCTCGACGCCTCGGCGCTGGTCGGTTGGAGCGTCGCGGAGCAGCGACTTGGCTTCGACGGGAGCCCGACCAGTGTGTACGAGCGCTCGGCGGACGACGCAGTGGATCGCGTCCGGTCACTGCTCCCGGCGACGGCGAATCCCGAGCATCCGGACGAGGTCGAGGTGAGCCGGCCATCGGACGCGCTCGCCGCGCGGGCGGCCGTGAATGACACGCTGACCGGGCTGCTGCTCGGTCTCGGTGCGGTCGCCCTGCTCGTCGGCGGGGTCGGGGTGGCCAACACCATGGTGATCTCGGTACTCGAGCGCCGCAGCGAGATCGGCCTGCGAAGGGCGCTCGGCGCGACCAAGGGTCAGATCCGCGGCCAGTTCCTGACCGAATCGATCTTGCTTTCCGGACTGGGAGCGGTATCCGGGGTCGTCCTCGGCGCGGTCGTCACCTATTTCTACGCCCGTAGCCAGGACTGGCTGGTCTCGATCCCGGCGACGGCGCTTGGTGGCGCCGCTGCTGCCACCCTGCTGATCGGCTCGATGGCCGGTCTCTATCCAGCGGTCCGGGCCGCACGGATGGACCCGACCGCCGCACTTGCGACCACCTAGTGGCGCACTGGCGGTGGGGATTCCTCCTCGGCTCCCACCGCCGGTCGTACACCCAGAACGCCGCTCCCCGGTGGCGGTCGAGGTCGGCTGCCGGCCGACACGGAACGGGGAGCGGACCATCTCGACGGCAACGGCCACGCCTTGTCGTCCCCCACCACAGGGTCGTGGCGCCGCCGGCCGCGGCGAGCGCAAATGCGCCGCTGCTGATGGTGCCCGGCGGCGTGAACATGCGCCGGGCATCCTCGAACGTTAGTGATGACCTCGAAGGCTTCGATCGGGGTCCTGTCCACCGCGACGTTGGCGGTGAATGAGTGATCACTCACGATGTCGGTCTTCTTGGAGTGGGGTTGTCGTAGGCCCGCGGTCGAGGTGATCCTTCAATGCGTCGAGCGGGCCATCCCAGTCCCGGGCCAGCGCGGCCAGGAACTGCTGCGCAACCTGCATCGGGACCGAGCGCAGGTGGTACCGCACCCGGCGCCGCTCCCCCGGTTCGGCCGTCACCAGGCCGACCTCGGCCAGCAGGGCAAGGTGCTTCGCGATCGCCTGGCGCGTGATCGGCAGACGATCGGCCAGGTCCGTGGCCGTGGCGGGGCCGCCCGACGCCAGCGCCGCCAAGATGGCGCGCCGGGTCGGGTCGGCCAGGGCAATGAAGACCTGCTCGGCAATCGCCTCGCCGTCAGGCGGCATCGAGGTAGTCGACCAGCTCGCCGAGCTCGCTCGCCCAACCCTCGGTGTTGCCGTCGTACGCCTTGCGGTAGGCGTCCTCCGCCAGCTGCGCGAACCCGCTCTCGACCACGGTCAGCCGCGTGCCTGTATCGACCGGCTCGAGCGTGAACTCGACGTACGTGCGGCGCGGATCGTCCTCGGGCAGCCCGTAGATCTGCCAGGTGAACCCGAATACTGTCGGCTCCTCCACCCGCTC
>Ga0184612_10001870_pt1 | contig 10213 bp, 8 predicted proteins | sample PLM3_60_coex_FD_133163 | JGI IMG/M metagenome (GOLD analysis project Ga0184612, IMG submission 133163) | Groundwater sediment microbial communities from an aquifer in East River, Colorado, USA - PLM3_60_coex | ecosystem: Environmental > Terrestrial > Soil > Riparian zone | place: USA: East...
GCCGACGACAACGGAAGCGGGAGCGCCGGCCTGCTGGAGATGGCGCGCGTCTTTCGGGACCATCGTAGCAAGCAGGACTTGCGTTTCATCCTCTTTGGCGGAGAAGAGGAAGGCCTGTTCGGTAGCAAGCATTATGTTGCCAGACTCCCTGCTTCTGAGCGAGCCAGAATCCAGGCGGTCGTCAACATGGACATGATTGCATCTTTGAACACCTCTACCCGGAGCGTCCTGTTGGAAGGCGCAACCCTGTCGCAAAGGGTCATCGACGGACTGAGTGCGGCGGCCGCAACCTACACGCACCTTACCGTCGAGACATCCCTTCATCCCTTCGCCAGCGATCATGTTCCGTTCATCGACACGGGGCTCCCCGCGGTGCTCACCATCGAGGGAGCGGATAATGCCAACAGCCGCATCCACTCGAGCAACGACACGATCGATCACGTCAAGTCCGATCTGGCTCTCGAGATCCTGCGCATGAATGTCGCCTTCGTCGCAGGCGAGGTGGGTCAGATGTAGGGTGGAAGGGTCGTCCTCGACCGTCACAGAACGGTCAGACCCACGGCCTTGTTCACTGCCGTCGTCACCGCGGCGAGCGCCGCGTTGATGGCGTTTTCGACGGCAATGATTCCAAGACCCTCGATCGTCAGCATCACCGTCAGGGTGGTGTTCTTGTGGATCTGTACGAGCGCCCGCGCCTGCTGTTCGTTGACCGTTCCCGCGGCCACCAGCGTCCCTATGTCCGCCAGGGACTGGGCGAGTCGCTTGAACTCTTGCTCGGTATAGGCCCGGGCCTTGGGCCAGTCGGATGCCAGCGAATGCTTCGCCGCCTTCAGCATGGCGGCGGCGATCTGGGAAGGGTCGAGGGCCATGGAACGCCTCCTTTTCGAAGCTCGGATCGCGACTATCGCTCGCCTCGCTTCTTCGCCAGCTCGAGCTTCACGATCGCGCCCCACGCCTGGCTGAAGAGATTGCGGTTCACGTCGATGACCGCCTTGGCCAGCGGCCCGGCCTGGTGCTGCCTGCGCAGCTGCTCGACGCTGTCCATCATCAAGTCGAGCTGCTTCTCGGTCAGCTCGTTCTTCGGCTGGGCGTGGGCCCGGACCTGGAGCGCCCTCAGATCGACCAGGTATCGAGGATAGAAGGCCTTCGCCATGTCGTATGAGGCCTCGGGCGTGCCGGCCTTCGTTTCGAGATCCGTAAGAAAGGTATCGACCTCCTTCTGGAGATCGGTGGCGCCCTTGTCGATCTGTTCGTCATAGTTGGAGACCAGGCGGATGGCGCAGCCGCTGGCCATGCCGATGATCAAGGCGATGGCGGCCAGACGGTCCCCACGGCCACCGAAGACCCGACGAACCGCACGCCTCATGAGACACCTCCCAAGAGCTCTGTAGGGCCGGCCCGCCTGGAGCGCGAGAGCGGCGAAACATCGCCTGACCGCCGATGTACCCGTTGCCGAAGACTACAGGCCGAGGCGATCCCAATCGAACGCCGGCCCGACGTCCCATTTGTCCGACCGGAAGTTCCCGTGGGTGGCGATCCCCTTGTACGCGTCGAACGTGGCTGGTTCGTACTGCAACCGCACACCCGCCGCGGGGATCTGTCGGGGGATGCCAAAGCGCTCGCAAAGCGAATGCACGAGCCTCGCAACTGTATCCATCTGCACGTCGGGGAAGGCGGCGAAGTAGCCCTTTCCGCGGTAGTCTCGCTTGAGGTACCGGGCCGACTCGTCGAGGCGACAGTATGCGCGCTTCCACGAGTTCGGCCACCAGTTCAGCACCGCGGGATCCTCGGGCGACGGTTGGAGGGGACCGATGTTGGCGATCTCGATTCCGATCGAGCGACGCTCATGTGACGTGCCGCCCTTGACGCCGAGGTGGTAGGCCCAACAGGTGGGGGGAAACACCTCGTAGATGGAGCCGTCGACGTCGACCACATACGCCGTCGCGACGTGCTCGGGCGTCGAACGCCACGCGTTCACGGCGCTGCGAGCGCTGGGGCCGGCCGTGAAGTGGAGGACGATCAGGTCCTTGCTGACGTTCTCCGGGTAGTACTGGGTGGAGGGAAGCGCCAGCGTCGTGCGGTCGATCGACAGCGCGCCGTCCGACGCCGGCGCGTCCGCCGTCGCCAGCTCCATCTCGTCGGTGCTGACCACCCCCCGCGCGCGGGCCCGTTCCAGGACCTCGTCAAACGGGTACGCGGCGTCCGGGCAACGTGCCGAGGCGCGGATGGCGCGGTGCGGCACGACCGTCTCCTCGCTGAGCGGGATGGACCACCTGCTGGCAATCTCGGCGATGAGGGTCGCGGTAGCGGTGCGCTGGGCCTCCGGCCAACCGTTCGTTGGAGACGCCTCCTGATCGATGCCGAACGTGTAGAGGTTTGGGTTGATCCCTTCTCTCAACCCCGGCCAGGTCGGCTCGACGATCATGCCCGCGTGGAAGGCCGTGTCGGCCTCCGAGACGTACTGGTGGACGGAGCCGTCGAGCCCGACCGCGTAGTGCGCGGACACGGACGATACCGGGTCCGCGAACCGCGCCCGCAAATCGCTCAGCGATCCGCCGCTCCGATGGAGGACGATGGCCGAGGGCGGTAAGCCCGCCGCCCGACCGGCGCGGAAGTTCTCCGGAGCACACCCGATCCAGCGTGGCGTCATGAAGGTGCCTCCTCAGCCGCCACCGGGGAGAACGCCCCGCTCGCCGGGGAGCCGGAACGGCTTGGTCGTCCCGCCACCTCCGACCGCGGGAGCGCCCTGTCGCTCCGCGCGCTGCTGGTCGTCCTTCGCCGCCAGCGCCGAGCGGAGCTGAAGCAGGCGCCCGAGCGAGTTGTACCAGAAGGGCGCGCCCATGCTGAGGAGCAAGCCGGTCATGAGGACCCCGAAGACGTTGACCTTTCCCCATCCTTGGACCCAATCATCGCGGGTCCGGGGAACCGTGATCACTCCGTGCTCGGCGAGGAAGGCCAGATATTTGCGATCGATGGCCGTGTCCGCGGAGCCCGCGCCGGGCGCTTCCGCCGGCGCCGCAGGCTGCATCGACCGCGCCTGGGCCAGGAACGCTTCACGCATCTTGTCATCCGCCGACAGGCGGTTGACGAGCAACAGCGTGTCGACCTGCAAGATGACCGCGGTGAGGAAGGCGGCCGCGAACGTGATCGCGCGGGTCGAGGAACTGAAGCGCTGGGCAACGCGGTCGATGGTCTGGTCGAACCAGCTGTTCACCTTCGCCACGTAATCGCTGCGCGCCTCCTGCAGGATCGCGAGGCTTTGGCGTGCGTCCGCGGCCAGCTCGGGGCTCGCCGCCTCCAACTGAAGCGCCACGGTCCGGATGTTCTTGAGCATTGCCGTCGGATTGGACACACCATTCGCTTCCAGGGCCTTCTTGAGGACCCCGCGTGCGTCCTCGCCCAGGCGTTTGTCATCCCCCGACGCCAGGTGGAGAAGGAGCTTCGTGAATTCTTCCCGGTGCACCACGGACCCGAGCCGCCGCCCCGTCGCGCTCACCAGGGGATGAGTGAGGACCATGGTTGCGATCGCGCGTCCGGTCTGTCCGGTCAGCGCCGGGTCGATGAGGCGGAGCAGATCGACGAGGCCACGTCGCAGGTGGCGCCCCCGACTGTTGAGGACCGTGATCATGAACTGCGTCATCACCGTGACGCCCATGCTGAGCGCCAGCATGATCACCGTGAGGCCGATCAGCACGTCGATTGATTTCAGCATGGTCGCCGGCAGGAGCGATGCGACACGAACTTTCGATTTTGCGAGTGACTCTATGAGCTCGTGATGTCCGAGTCAAGGGTCTCGGTACCTCAATTCGGTCACGTTCGCCGCAGCCTGGACCGGTCGTGGCGGGTTCGGAGGATCTCACTCGACAAGACGCGGTCGTCTTCTATACGATTCTTTGGCCGGTCAAGGTCCGAGCGAAGCCATGACCCGACCTCTGTGTTTCGTGCTGATGCCGTTCGGCAAGAAGCCCACCGCTTCAGGGTTGTGGGTGGATTTCGACGCGGTGCACCGAGACCTCATTTCTCCGGCCGTCGAGGAGGCGGGCCTCGAACCGTTGCGCGCCGACGAGGAGATGGCCGGCGGCATCATCCACAAGCCCATGTTCGAGCGGCTGATCCTCTGCGAGTATGCGGTCGCCGACCTGACGACGGCCAATGCCAACGTCTTCTACGAGCTCGGGCTGCGGCACGCGGTGCGCCCGGCCAGCACCGTCCTGCTGTTCGCGGAGGGCACGGGCCAGCTTCCCTTCGACGTAGCGCCCCTGCGAGGACTTCCCTACCGCCTGGGGCCGGACGGCAAGCCCGCAGATGTCGAGGGGGCGCGCACCGTGCTGGTCGCGCGGTTGCGAGAGGCGCGTCACGCCGACGCCGACAGCCCCGTCTATCAGCTCGTGCAGGGCTTTCCGGACATCCAGCGGCTCAAGACGGATGTCTTCAGGGACCAGGTGCGCTACTCGGCGGAGAAGAAGAGCCGCCTTGCGGCGGCGCGCAAGAACGGAGCCGAGGCGCTTCGCGCCGTGGAGCATGACCTGGGCGACCTCGCCGACGCCGAAGCGGGGGTGGTCATCGACCTCTTCCTTTCCTACCGGGCGGTCAAGGCATGGAACGACATGGTCGCGCTGGCGGGGAGGATGTCTCCCGCGCTGGCGGCGACGGTGATGGTGCAAGAGCAGCTCGGCCTGGCGCTCAACCGCGCCGGCCGCGGTGAAGAGGCAGAGCGGATCGTGCTGGACCTGATCGCCCGGCGCGGCCCCAGCAGCGAGAGCTACGGCATCCTCGGCCGGGTTTACAAGGACCGCTGGGAGGCGGCGCTCAAGCGGGGCGACCAATTTCTGGCCCGGGGCGTGCTCGACAAGGCGATCGACGCGTACCTGAAGGGGTTCGAGGCGGACTGGCGCGACGCCTACCCCGGCATCAACGCGGTGACCCTGATGGAGCTCAAGGAGCCGCCCGACGCCCGGCGGACAAGGCTGCTGCCGGTGGTGGCGTACGCCGTCGAGCGAAGGATCGCCCAGGGCAAGCCTGACTACTGGGACCATGCCACGCGCGTCGAGCTGGCGGTATTGGCCAGAAACGAGCCCGAAGCGGTGGCCGCCCTCGGCGACGCGGTGGCCTGCATACGTGAGCCCTGGGAGCCGGAGACGACGGCCCGCAACCTCCGGCTGATCCGCGAGGCCCGTGAGCGACGGGGTGAGGCGGTCGCGTGGGCGACGCCGCTGGAGCAGGAGCTCCAACGCCGGGCGACAACGTAGTTGAAGGGCGGCCCGGGATCGAAGCTCAGGACGTCCCGGAAGTATCGGATCCGGTGATGGCGGGATCGGGCGACCCGTCGGAAATTCCAGCCGTGCTCCGCATGAACAGCGCCTGCAGCGGCTTGATGGTCTCGTCCTGTCTCATCAAATCCGCCACCCGTATCGCTTGCTGATACATGGACCCGGCATTTCTTGGCTCCGGGGACAGGGCCAGCGCGTTGGCGTACGCCGCCAGCGCCGCTTCCGGATTGCCCAGGTACAGGTGCGCTTCCCCTTCCGTCGCAAATCGCCATAGATCGCGCTTGCCGAATGCGGCGCAGTGTTCGAGGGCCCGCGTCGCCATCGAACGCGCGGCGGCGACATCCTGCCCGTACGCAAGCTTCATGAACGCGACGTTGATCGCATGATAGAAGGCCTGCGGTCGATCGGCCTTCTGTTCGGCGAGCTCCAGCGCGGAACGGTACAGCGACAGGGCTCGCTCGGCATCGGCCCCGCGATGCTCCACCAGCCAACGCCTCTTGAGCCGGCCGGCCAGCACTCCCATCGGGTCGGTCGTCTTCGTGGCGGTGTTGCTGAGGATCTCGATGGCTTCCGGCTGCCGCCCCACCGACTCGAGCGCCAGCGCCAGCGTGACGAGCGCCGAGTCGTCCAGCTCGCGATAGTGAGGCAGGAACTGATCGATGGCCTGCTGGAAGCGTCGTGACTCCGCGGCCACCCGAGCGCTGTCGAACGGGCCCGCCCCGCCCTCACCGCCGAGCAGCGCCTTGACCCCCGTCTTGAAGCCAAGGTGGTCGGCCGCGGGCGGCTTGACGATCTCGAGATGGTTGCCGTAGACCACTCGCCGGCACGCCCCGGCAAACGGCTCGAGCGACGAAGTGTAGGGAACGAACTCGTCGCGGTCTCCGGCGATCGCCGCGAAGACGAACGGCGGCGTGCCGCCGAATCTCTGGTCCCATCGTGCCCGAAGCGTCGTGATGAACTCGCTGCCGGAGGCCATGTCGCGGATCTGGCGCTTCCAGAACCGGAAGGGGGAGGCCTTCTCGAGCCCGGCGCTGGGGGTGCCGAAGAGCAGCACGTGGCCCGTGCGGCTCGCGAGCCGATCGCTGCTCACGAGCGCCTGCTGCAGCAGCAGGCCGCCCATGCTGTGAGCCAGGAACGCGAGGCTTTCGTAGCGGTCGAACGGGGGGACGTCGGCGACCGAGTCCAACAGGCCGCCCAGGGTAACGAGGGAGGGATCCGCGCTCCAGATCCCGGCGAGGTCGAATGCCAGGCTCGTCGCGTATCCGACGCTGAACAGATCCCAGTTCCGCAACCGCGGGTCGGCCGCGAGCAGCTCGGGAAAGCGCCCCCAGGTGGCGGCCGCGTCCCCGCCGAATCCGTGGATCAGCACGACCGCCGCCTTCGACCCCTGATCGCGATGCACCATCAGCCGCGGGCGGTCTGCCACGTGAGCGCTCCTCAGCCGCGAGAGGTTGCGGCGGGCTTGACGCAGGATACATAATCAGCCCCCAAATTACACTCCAGTGCGTTGGCGGCGCCCGGAGCGAATCGCCGGACCGTCCGGAAAGCGAGGGCCAACGGTGGCGGAACCGACCTCCCCGCCGAAGCGTGGCAAATGCTTCTGGATCGCCACGGCCCTCGTGGTGCTGGCCGTCCCCTTCGTCTTGTTCGGGCTCTACCTCGCCTTCCTGCTGATGCAGGACGAGCCGGTGGTGTACGCAGACATCCGCGAGCACTTCAAGTACGGATCCACCGGCGGCGAGCGGGAGTCGGGCCTTCCGTACTGGATCTTCCAGGCCATGCCCACCGTGTGCGCGCCGCACCTGCCGGGGCCGGGATGGGCATCGCTCGGGTTCATCTTCGAAGACGGCAAGGACCTGCCCGTCGGCATGTCGAAGCGGCGCCGCATGGGCGTCGATCGGACCTTCATCAACTGCGCCGCCTGCCACACCAGCACCGTGCGCGACACGCCGCAGTCGAAGCCGCGCCTCTACCTCGGCATGCCCGCCAACACGTTCGACCTCTTTCGGTTCCAGAAGTTCCTCTTCGACTGTGCCCGCGACCCGAAGTTCTCGACCGAGTACGTCGTGCCCGAGGTCGCTCGCCTGATGCGCGAGAAGGGCCACCGCCTGGGGCTCCTCGACCGCTACGTCGTCTATCCGATCGCCGTGGGCCTCATGCGCGAGCGGCTCGGGATGCTGCACGGGCGGCTGGGACCGCTGCTCGAGCACACGGAGTGGGGCCCCGGCCGGACCGACACCTTCAACCCCAACAAAGTCCTGTTCAACTTCCCTCTGGCCCAGTTGCCGGACCGCGAGAAGAACGCGGCCGTCGATTTCCCCTCGATCTGGCTCCAGAGGCGGCGACAGGGGATGCAGCTCCATTGGGACGGCAACAACGTGATGGCCGAGGAGCGCAACAAGAACGCGGCGTTCGGCACCGGCACCACGCCGCCCACCATCGACCTGGCCGCGATCGGGCGCCTCGAGGCCTGGCTCCTGGCCGAGGAGCCCCCGAAGTATCCCTATCCCATCGACTCGAGCAAGGCCGCGCGCGGCGCGCTGATCTACAAGGAATACTGCGCGTCCTGTCACGGCTCCAGCGGCCGCGACTTCGCCCCGCCCGCGGGCGACACGTCGCGTGAATGCCTGAAGCCGGACGAGCGCGACGACGGCCTCTATGGTCCGTATGTCGGCCGGATCACCCGCATCGAAGAGATCGGCACCGACCGCCATCGGCTCGATTCCTTCTCCTACGAGCTTGCCGTGACCCTGGGCACCGTCTACGCCGGCTACCCGCACCGCTACTGCCATTACCGCAAGACCTTCGGCTACGCGAACATGCCTCTGGACGGCGTGTGGCTGCGCGCGCCGTATCTGCACAACGGCTCGGTGCCGACGTTGCGCGACCTCCTCGAGCCCTCAGCGGCCCGTCCGAGGGAGTTCTATCGGGGCAACGACGTCTACGACACGACGAGAGTCGGGTTCGTCGGCAGCGTGGCCGGCCAGGGCGGGCAGCGGTTCTTCCGCTACGACACCGCCCTGCCCGGTGACTCGAACGCGGGCCACGAGGGCCGGCCTTACGGCACCGAGCTGAGGCCCGGGGACAAGGACGCGCTCGTCGAATACCTGAAGACCTTCTGAGGCAAGGCCGCCATGCCAGAAACGCCGCCGCGCATCTCCCGCAAACGAAAGCTCTGGATCTCGGTGGGCATCCTCGTCGTCATGGGCGCGGTTTTCGGGGGCTACGCCTACTACCGGCTGATGTGGGAGCATCGCGAACCCCTGATCCAGGATCCCGAAGAGCGGTTCAAGTACGGCTCGATCGGGGCCGAGCACGACGCCGGTGTCCCGTACTGGATCTTCTACGTGCTGCCGCGCATGTTCCCCGAGAAGGTGCCCGGGCCCAACGGGCTTGCGTCGTTCGGCGTCTCCTGGGAGCAGGGACGGGAGCTGCCGATCGGCTTCACCAAGAAGGTGATCGGCATTCCCCGCGTCGGGAACAACTGCGCGGCCTGCCACATCGCGAACTATCGGACCCGGCTCGACGAAAGACCGACCTTCGTGACGGCCGCACCCGGGCACACGCTCAATCTCGAGGCGTTCTTCCGCTTCCTCGTGGACTGTGCGAAGGATCCCCGATTCAACGCGGACAACCTCATGCACGAGATCGCGCTCGTCACGGACCTCGACTGGTTCGACCGGATCGCCTACCGCTTCCTCATCATTCCGATCACCAGGAAGCGTCTGCGGGAACGTGAGACGCAGTTCGCCTGGATCTACCACAAGGAGTTTCCCGAGTGGGGCCGGGGCCGCGACGACGCGATGAACCTCACGAAGTACTTCATGATCAAGGTGAAGATGGACGACAGCTTCGGCCCGAGCGACATCCCCTCGATCTGGAACCTGAAGAAGTACGACCGTGAGGGGACGACGATGAACTGGTCGGGCGACAGCCACGACTCGTACTCGGTGATCATGGACTCGGCGCTCGGCCTGCTCGGCGCGGCGCCGCACGACAAGAACGAGTTCCTGGACCAGGTGAAGTGGCTCCAGGACTATCTGCGCGCGAAGGCGCCGCCCAGGTATCCCTTCCCGACCGACGAGAAGATCGCCGCATCGGGCAAGAACGTGTTCGACCAGCATTGCGCCGGCTGCCACGCGAGCGAGAAGACGGGGACGCGGATGCCGCTCGCGATGGTCGATACGGATCCGGAGCGGATCGGCACGTGGAACAAGGAAAACGCGATCGCCGCGAACAAGGTCGTGCGCAGCTTCGGGATCGAGCGCAAGGGCCTGGTCGAGGACTCGCTCATCGGCTACAACCCGCCGTTCCTCGACGGGATATGGCTGCGCGCGCCATATCTGCACAACGGGTCCGTGCCGACCCTGCGCGACCTTCTGACGCCACCCGACAAGCGGCCGAAGGTGTTCTGGCGCGGCTACGATCTCTACGACCCGGTGAACGTCGGGTTCGTATCGCAGGGCCCGGAGGCCGAGCGTGTGGGGACGAAATACGACACGGCCGAGCGGGCCAGCCACAACCAGGGCCACGTGCCGGGCACGACCCTGTCCGACCAGGAGAAGAATGCACTCCTCGAGTACCTGAAGACGTTGTGACACCGATGGGAGGGACCGGATTCTGGTTGACCGCTAGCCGCCAAAGGGCTACCCTCCCGGCCAACCGAGACCTCTGACTCATTTTGGGAGCAGTCATGCGACGCATCTCTCCGTTCCTCGGCCTCTTCCTCTTATGTATGGCGGCCGGCCTGGCCGTGGTCGGGTCGGGCCGGGCTTCGGCCCCTTCGCCCGCCGAGCTGCCGGTGAGCGTCGTGAGGGGAACGGCGGCCGTCACCCACAGCGGGCCCGCCGTCCCCCTTCCCGCCTCCTACACTTCCTCCGGCTTCTATTCCGGCGAGATCGGCCTCGACCCGTCGGAGCGCGCGGGCCGCGAGATCTGGTACA
>Ga0184612_10001871_pt1 | contig 10213 bp, 6 predicted proteins | sample PLM3_60_coex_FD_133163 | JGI IMG/M metagenome (GOLD analysis project Ga0184612, IMG submission 133163) | Groundwater sediment microbial communities from an aquifer in East River, Colorado, USA - PLM3_60_coex | ecosystem: Environmental > Terrestrial > Soil > Riparian zone | place: USA: East...
GCGCTATCGTTCCGTAATCCGGCGCCCGCCGGATCGATCCATCCGGCATCGCGCCGGAACGGAGGCTCGCCCGCGATGGCCACCGGCACGAGCCTCGACCGCGCCCGCGTTGGCTCGCTCATGGAGCGCGAGCAGCGCGCGTTCGTGAACGCCCACCCGATTTCGGGAGCGCTCTTCGACCGCGCCCGGGGCTCGCTCCTGGCCGGCGTGCCCATGCCCTGGATGGTCAAGTGGCCCGGGGCGTTCCCGCCCTTCGTCGATGTCGCCGACGGCGCCCATTTCAGCTGTGTGGACGGCCACGACTACGTCGACTTCTGCCTGGGTGACACGGGCGCGATGGCAGGCCACGGACCGGCGCCCACCGTCGCGGCGGTCGAGCGCCAGCTGCGGCGCGGTATCACGCACATGCTGCCCACCGAGGACGCGGCCTGGGTGGGCGAGGAGCTGCAGCGCCGATTCGGGCTACCGTCGTGGCAGTTCGCGATCACCGCCACGGACGCCAACCGCTTCTCCATCCGCCTCGCCCGCATGATCAGCGGACGGCCACTCATCGCGGTTCACGACTTCAACTATCACGGCACCGTGGACGAGACATTCGCCTGGCTGGCGGACGACGGCCGCGTGGAACCGCGCCGGGGCAGCATCGGTCCGCCGATCGACCCGGCGCTGACGACGCGGGTCGTGCCCTTCAACGACGCGGCCGCGCTCGAGGCCGCCCTGACGGACGGGCATGTCGCGGCGGTGTTGATCGAGCCTGCGCTGACCAACGTCGGCATCGTCCTGCCCGAGCCGGGCTATCACGCCGCCGTCCGCGAGATCACCCGACGCACCGGCACGCTCCTGATCATCGACGAGACACATACGATCTGCGCCGGGCCTGGCGGGGCCACCGCCGCCTGGCGCCTGGAGCCCGACGTCCTGGTCATCGGGAAGACGATCGGGGGCGGCATACCGTCCGCCGCCTACGGCTTGAGCCAAGCCGTGGCCGACGCAGTCACGGCCGGCATGTCGCTGGAGGACGCGGATGTGGGCGGGATCGGCGGAACCCTCGCCGGCTACGCGCTCTCCCTCGCGGCGACGCGGGCGACCCTGGGCGAGGTGCTGACCGATGCGGCCTTCGACCGAATGCTGCCGCTTGCCGAGCGCTGGGCCGAGGGGGTGCGGCAGGTCATCGACGATCGCCACCTGCCGTGGCACGTCACACGCCTGGGCGCTCGCGCCGAGTACCACTTCATGGCGCATCCCCCGCGCACCGGTCGTGAGCAATGGGATCACGCCGATTTCGAGCTGGAACGCCTGCTTCACCTGTACGCCCTCAACCGCGGCGTCCTCATGACGCCGTTCCACAACATGGCGTTGATGAGCCCGGCCACGAGCGAAGCCGACGTCGATCGCCACAGCCAGGTCTTCGCGCAGGCCGTCAACGAGCTGCTCGCCTGAGCACACGGTGTCAGGCGAGCTGACACGCCCGGGACTACGCTGAGGACGTGCAAGTCCACGGCGACACCATCGTCGTCAGCGCATCGGATCTCGTCGGCTTCCTGGCCTGTGACCACCTCGCGACGCTGGAGCTCGGCCGTGCCCAGGGCCTCTGGGAGAAGCCGCCCCGGCGCGAAGACCCCGAGCTCGCACTCCTCCAGGAGCGCGGCCTGGAGCACGAGACCGCCTACCTGGATCGGCTGCGCGCCGAGGGCCGCTCGATCCACGAGGTCCAGCTGCGCCACCCCGACTCTCCCGAGGAGCTGAGGGCAGCGGAGGCGGAGACGTTGGACGCGATGCGTCGCGGCGTGGACGTCGTCTACCAGGCCACCTTCTTCGACGGCCGCTGGCGAGGCCACGCTGACTTCCTGCTCCGCACCGAAACGCCGAGCGATCTCGGAGGGTGGAGCTACAACGTCGCCGACACGAAGCTGGCCCGAGGCGTGAAGGCCGGGGCCATCCTCCAGGTGTGCGTGTACGCGGACCGGCTCGCGCAGCTCCAGGGTCGCGCGCCAGAGCGCCTGGTGATCGTCACCGGCGATGGCGTCGAGCACGTCGAGCGGTTGGCCGATTACGCGGCCTTCTACCGGGCGGTCAAGCAGCGCTACGAGATGCGCATCTTCGGCGACGAACCGCCACCGCCCACGTATCCCGATCCGGTCGACCACTGCCGGGTCTGCGCCTGGTTCCCGACGTGCATGGATCGGCGTCGGGCCGACGATCACCTCTCGATCGTGGCGGGCATGACGCGCACCTATACCGAGCGGCTCGTCGATAACGGTATCCCGACGCTGACGGCGTTGGGCGAGCTGCCGGCCGAGCGGGCCGTGCCCTACATGAACCCCAGGCCGCTCGGACGGCTCCGCCACCAGGCGCGCCTCCAGCTGGAGGGCCGGCGGTCCCGCACCCTGCGGCATGAGCTCATCGCGCCGGATCCGGACGCGCCCGGCCACGGCCTTGCTGCCCTGCCGGAGCCCTCGGCGCTCGACGCCTTCTTCGACATCGAGGCGGACCCGTGGGCGCTCGACGACGGGCTGGAGTACCTGCTCGGCATTGCCTGGCGAACGAGCGCCGGCGAGCACACGTACCGCCCGCTCTGGGGCCACGACCGGAGTGGCGAGAAGGCCGCGTTCGAAGCATTCGTTGACCTGGTGATCGAGCGCCTGGAGCGCGACCCGCACATGCACGTCTACCACTACGCCGGCTATGAATCCGGCGCGATCAAGCGACTCATGCAACGCCATGCCACGCGCGAGGACGAGGTGGACCGGATCCTGCGGGGCCAGGTCCTCGTCGATCTCTACCAGGTGGTCCGGCAGGGGATCCGAGCGTCGGTGGAGTCGTATTCGATCAAGCAGATCGAGAAGTTCTACCTGGCCGCTCGGGAGGGCCCGATCACGGAGGCGGGCTTCAGCGTCGTGGAGTACGAGCGCTGGTTGCGCGACGGCGACGAGCGACACCTGCGTGACCTCGCGGACTACAACCGCGACGACTGCGTCTCCACCTTGCTGTTGCGCGACTGGTTGGAGGAGCGCCGGCGGGATGCGATCCTGGGCGAGGGCTGGAGCGTGCCCCGGCCGGTGCCGGAACAGGCGACGCCGTCCGAGGCGCTGACGGACCGGCAGAGCGCGACACGCGCTCGCGAGGCCGCGCTGCGTGCCGGCGTGCCGGACGACCCCGCGGAACGGGCCGACGAGCAGGCCGCCCGCTGGCTGCTGGCGGCCCTCGTCGACTGGCACCGGCGCGACGCCAAGCCCGGCTGGTGGGAATACTTCCGCCTGCTACGCCTGTCGATGGAGGACCTCATCGGCGAAAGCGCGGCGCTTGCCGGACTCGCCTATGTGGGTCAGGTCGGCACTGAGGCACGCTCCATCGTCCACCGCTACCGGTTCGATCCGCTCCAGGACACGAAGATCCACGAGGGCGACGAGGACTGGGTGGACCCCCTGACCGAAAAGCCGGCCGGCGCGGTCGTCGCGTTCGATCCGGTCGTGGGGACGATCGACCTGCGGCGGAGCGCGGCGAGCAGGGCGCCTCACCCGGCGGCGCTCATCGAGCCCGGGCCGCTGTCCTATCGTCCCCTGCCGGAAGCGCTGGCGGCCGTGGCGGACCACGTCATCGCCAACGGCGTCGAGGGGCCGGGCCGGTTTCGGGCCGTCCGCGACCTGCTCCTCCGGCGGCCGCCGCGAGTAGCCGGGAGCGCCCCCGGCGAGCCTCTGCGCCACGCCGACGAGTCGGCAGTCCAGGCCGCATTGCGCCTGGCCACCGCGCTCGACGAGGGGACGGTCGCGATCCAGGGACCGCCGGGCACCGGCAAGACCTGGACCGGCGCGCGCATGATCCTCGAGCTCGTCGATGCCGGGCGTCGGGTGGGGGTGACCGCCCAGTCCCACAAGGCAATCGCCAACATGCTCGTTGCCCTGGATGAGGCGGCCCGCGAGACCGACCGGACTGTGCGCGTCATCCAGAAGTGCGAAGCGGTGGCGCTCGGCGCGCAGGTCGACAGTGTCCATGTCGTGACCGATCCGAAGGACGTCGCGCCGGCCCTGGCCGGCGGCGGGTACGACGTGGCCGCAGGGACGCCCTGGCTGTTCGGGCGCGACGACATGGCGGGCGCCATCGACACGCTGTTCGTGGACGAGGCCGGACAGCTGGCCCTTGCCAACGTGGTCGCGATGGGCGGTGCGACTCGTTCGATCGTCCTGCTGGGCGATCCCAACCAGCTCCCACAGGTCTCGCAGGGCATCCACCCAGACGGGGCGGGCCGCTCGGCCCTCGAGCATGCTGTGGGCGACCAGCCGACGATCGCCCCGGACCGAGGGCTGCTGCTGGATGTGACCTACCGCCTCCACCCGACGCTGAACGCGTTCATCTCCGAGGTCTTCTACGCGGGCCAGCTGGCGAGCGATCCCTCCACCGCCCTCCAGCGGATCGGCGGCCCGAACGGGGCTGGCGACGTCGGGCTGCGCTACGTCCCGATCCAGCACGCGGGCGATGCGACCAGCTCACGCCCCGAAGCGGATGCGGTGGTCGACGCGGTGGCCGGGCTCATCGGCCGGCCCTGGACGGACGCTCGCGGACAGACCCGCCTGCTTGGGCTCGAGGACATCCTGGTCGTGGCGCCATACAACGCCCACGTCGCCGAGATCGAACGCAGTCTGCGAACCCGCATCGGCTCGCCCGGCCGCGTTGGCACCGTGGACCGTTTCCAGGGCCAGGAGGCGCCCGCCGCGATCTATTCGATGGCCGCCTCCTCGTCGGATGACGTTCCTCGGGGCATCGAGTTCCTCTACAACCGGAACCGCTTCAACGTGGCGGTGTCGCGCGCTCGTGGCCTGTCGATCCTGGTGTGCAGCCCGGAGTTGCTCCGCGTTCGCTGCCGGACCCCCCAGCAGATGCGCCTGGCGAACGCGCTGTGCCGCTACGTCGAGGTCGCCGGCGGCGGGCCCGGCGAACCCGTCCGGGCCATACCCCAACCAGGCGGTCGCCTGCGCCGTGAACCCGCCCCGGCCGGCTGACGGACCGGACCACCGGGCCACTTGACCGATCCGCCGCGCGGACTGACCCTCTGGCAGGACGCGAACCGCCGGAGGGACAGAGCGATGGACGAGTCACGAGCCGAGACGCGCCGCGCGGCGATGGAGGATCAGCCACGCACATCGCTGCGGGCGAGCCTCCGGGGCCGCGCCATCCGGGTCGTGGCCGGCATCGCGCTTGCGGGAAGCGCAGTCGCCGGCGGCGGAGCGGACGCGCCGGCAGCCCGGTCTTCGGAGCTCGCTCCGTCCGTGCTTGCCTCCGTACGAGCGCCGGAGCGGGTTCAGACCGTCACACCGTCGTCGTACTCACCCGGCCACCTGTCGCTTCGGCTCGTGCGCGCGGCGGGCGGCTTCAACCGGCCGCTCTTCGTCACGCATGCAGGTGATGGAAGCACGCGCCTGTTCGTGGTGGAGCAGGGGGGCCTGATCAAGATCGTCAAATCCGGAGTCGTCCTGGCCAGCCCGTTCCTGGACATCCACACGCTGGTGAGCTGCTGCGGCGAGCAGGGTCTGCTGGGATTGGCATTCCATCCCGCGTACAGGACGAACGGTCTGTTCTATGTCAACTACACCGATCTCAACGGCGACACGGTCGTTGCCGAATACCACCGCAGCGCGACGAACATCAATCAGGCCAGCACCGCCGCGCGCGTGCTCCTGCGGGTCGCTCAGCCCTACGACAATCACAACGGCGGGATGCTCGCCTTCAGCCCGGGCGGGAACCTGTACATCGGCCTTGGCGACGGCGGATCGGGCGGCGACCCCGGCAATCGCGCCCAGAACCTGGGCAACCTGCTCGGCAAGATCCTGCGCATCGACGTGAACCATCGGACGGGCACCCTGGCCTACGCGATCCCGGCCACGAATCCGTTCGTCGGCCGCACGGGTGACGACCGGATCGGGGCGTACGGCCGGTGGAATCCGTGGCGGTTCAGCTTTGACCGGAGCACGGGCGATCTATGGATCGGCGACGTCGGCCAGAACCGCTACGAGGAGATCGACCGGGCGACTCGGGCAAGCGGCGGCGGACGAGGCCGCAACTTCGGCTGGCGCGTCATGGAGGGTCGCGCATGCTTCTCTCCACCCACCGGCTGCAACACGTCCGGCAAGGTGTTGCCGGTATCTGTCTACTCGCACACGTACGGCTGCTCGGTCACCGGCGGCTACGTCTATCGGGGCACGGCGTATCCGGCGATGACCGGTGCCTACCTCTTCGCCGACTTCTGTTCGGGACGGATCTGGGCACGCCCGGCTGGCTCCTCGACGCAGTCGGCTCGAGTGGTGCTGGACACCAGCCACAGCATCAGCTCGTTCGGTGAGAGCGAGTCGGGATACCTGTACATCACGGATCTGGCTTCGGGCGAGCTGTTCAGGCTGGCCGGCTACTACCGCTGACACCGTCACGGATCCGCGAGGGCCGGGCTCCGGCCGTCGCCTACCGGCGACGAACGTCGCTCGCGAGGGTCCGCACGAGCCAGGCGGCCAGGACGCGCGCGCAGTCGACGACCTCGGCCAGCGGGACGTGCTCGTTGGCCGAGTGAGCCACCGCCGGATCTCCGGGACCGAAGATGACCGTCGGCGTCCGGCCCTCGTTGACCAGGAGGCGCATGTCGGCGCCGTAGGGCTCACCGCGCAGGGCCGGTTGCCGGCCTGTGATCGCCTCGACCGTGGCGGCCAGGCTCACGGGCAGGGCGTGGTCGGCCGCGATCCGAGCTGACGAGAACCGGCCGCCGGTCACCTCGACGACCGCGGGATGGTCTCGCAAGAACTCGTCGCGAGCGCACGCTTCCTCGATCGCGGCGCGAAGCTCGCCCTCCGCCTCACGCGCCGTCTGGCCGAGTCGGACCCCGTAACGGCCCTCGGCCACGATCTCGTCGATCACGGTCGACGCCCAGTCGCCGCCACTGACCTTGCCGATGATCGTCGGATAGGGCAGGCCCAAGGCGGTCATGAGCGGGTCCGATTCCTCGCCGTTGCGCCGCGCCTCGTCATCGGCGAGAGCCTGCTGGAGGACGTACAGCTTGTCCAGGGCCGACACGCCCTCTCGACGCATGGAGGCATGGGCCGCCCGGCCGGGCACGGCCAGTCGGAAGGTGATGGCGCCGGCGTGCGCGATCACGACGTCCAGCGCCGTGGGCTCGGTGATGATCGCCAGGTCGCCCGTGCAGCCCGCCCGGATCGCCGCGAGCATGCCCTGGCCACCGTCCTCCTCGGATGGCACGCTCACGAACCGGACGTCGCCGGTGAGCTGCTCGGTCGCCCCGCTGGTGACGAGAGCCCGCAGCGCGGTGAGGATCGAGGCCACACCACCCTTCATGTCGCAGGCGCCGCGCCCGTACAGCCGGCCATCCCGGATGGCCCCCGAAAACGGATCGTCGGACCAGGTGCGCGGGTCGCCCACAGGCACCACGTCAACGTGGCCCACCAACAGCACCCGCGGCCCCGGACGCCGGCCGGCCAGGCGCCCCACGACGATCGGCAGCGCCGTGCGGGGCATTTCCGCACCTGGGAAATCGGGATCGGCTGCGATCGCCGATGGGTCCGGCTCGATTCGCTCGACGGCCAGGCCGGCCTCGGCCATGGCGTCGGCCATCGCCGCCTGAACGGTCTCCTCGCTGCCCGTCACGCTGGGGATCCGGACCAGCGCCGCCAGGTCGACGGTCGCCCGCGCGTCGTCGATCGCGGCGAGGACGGACCGCTCGAGGTCGCCGAGGGCGGTCACCCGCGAAGGATCGGCCGCGTCAGGCAGGTCGGGCCGCCCGAGCCGTTGTGGCCGATCTGGGTGGCCGCGAAGGTGTGGACCTCGCAGCCCGCCTCGTGGAGCGCCCGCTCGGTCCGCGGATTGCCCTCCACCATGACGACCACGCCGGGTCGCACGGCGAGCACGTTGCAGGCGAGCGTCGCGTACTCGTCGGCTGGCACCGATATCGTCCGGATGCCCAGATCGCCCAGCAGCTCCCACAGGCCGACCGGCAGCTGCGGCAGGAAAACCACCGCCAGATCGTCGGCCACCGGCGACACGACCGAGAGGAGATGGAGGCATTCGCCGGGGCCGCCGGCATATGGCAGGTCGAAGATGCGCACGTCGCCGCCCACGAATGACGCGAGCTGGCCCGCGCCCACTGCGTTCGTGCGCAGCGAGTGGCCGATGCAGAACAGGCCGGACCGAAGCCAGAACGTATCTCCGCCGTCGACTGAACCGGGCGCCGCGATCCGCCCCAGAGTGGGGATGTCGTGGGCCCTGGTCCAGGCCTCCAGCACCGCCTCCTCGCCCAGGCGCCCTTGCTTGCCCGAGCGCAGGGCGATGGCCCCGGCGTCGCTCACGATCAACGGGTCGAACGTGTACACGAGGTCGGGGCTGGTCGTCTCCGCCTCGAGGATGTGGACGATCGGGCCCAGCCCGGCCAGCAGCTCGACGAACGCGTCGTGCTCGCGTCGCGCGACCGCCAGATCGACCGGGCGGCGGTAGCCGTTGGTCGGGTCGTCGAAGGCGGCCCCGAAGGCCGCTCCCGGCCGCTTCACGACGACCTCGCGCAACGGCGCCGTCATGCTCTGGGCCCCGAAGGTCCTGGCGGCCGGCGTGGCGGTCATGGCCACAGGATACGGCGAGCCACGTGCGCTCAGGCGGAGGGTGCTCCGATCTCGGCAACGGCGCCCACGTTCGCGGACGCGGCGATCTCGCCCACGGCCGCCAGGACGCGGTCCACCTCGGCGGCGGTGTTGTAGTGGACGATGCCGATGCGCAGAAGCCCCCCGGAATCCGCCAGGCCCAGCCGCTCGACGAGCGACATGGCGTAGAAGTCGCCGTCCCACGTCGCGATTCCCCTCCGGCCGAGCGCTTCGGCGGCTGCCCGCGGCGCCACCCCGCGGATCGTGACCGCGGCTGTCGGCGTCCGCTCGGCGGCCAGTCGCCTGCGCTCGGTCACGCCCCATACCCGGACGCCGGGGATCGCCTGCAGACCGGCCAGCAGCCGCTCGAAGAGGCCCATCTCGTACGCGCGGATCGCGAGCATGCCCGTTCGCAGGGTGAGCCGCCGGCCGGTGAGACGCCCGGCCTGGCTGACGAACGACGCCCCGAAGCGCTCGCCGACCGAGGCGAGATAGTCGACGGCCGCGGCCGCGCCCACGATGCCCTCGAAGCTCGGCGTCCCCGTTTCCCATCGGTCGTGGGCTGGCCGGACCTTGTAGGCCGGCAGCCGCTCCAGAAGGTCAGCCCTGCCGTACAGAACGCCCAGATGCGGGCCGAAGAACTTGTACGTCGAGCAGGCAAGGAAGTCGGTGCCCAGCGCCGCCACGTCGATCGGTCCGTGCGGCGCCCAATGAACGGCGTCGACGAACGTCAGCGCACCGGCGTCGTGCGCCCGGCGGACGAGCTCCGCCACCGGATTGATCGTGCCCAGCGCATTGGACGCCCAGCCAACTGCCACGAGCTTCGTCCGGTCCGACAGGTTTGCATCGAACGAGTCGAGATCGAGCGTCCCGTCGTCGGTCCGGATGTCGACCGTGCGAACGATCAGCCCGCGATCGTCGGCGACCAATCGCCAGGGCGAGATGTTCGCCTCGTGGTCGAGCATGGTGACCACGATCTCGTCGCCGGGCCGGAGGCTGGCGGCGATCGACCTGCTGGCGTGGAGGGTCAGGCTGCTCATGTTCTGGCCGAACTTGATCTCGTCGGGCGAGCGGGCGCCCAGGAAATCGGTCATCGCCGCCCGGGCCTCCCGGACGGACGCATCGCTGCGCCGGCTCGTGCCGAACGCGCCGCCCTCGTTGGCGTTGGAGGTCCTGTAGTAGCGACCCATCGCATCGATGACGCGCCTGGGCACCTGCGTGCCACCCGGGCCGTCGAAGAGGGCGACTGGTACCGCGTCCTCCTCCAGCTCGAGGGCCGGAAACTCGCGGCGAAGGGCGTCGACGTCGAAGGCGGACATGGAACGCTCCGGTTGGCAGGACGAGCCCGCGTCGGGCACCCGGTCATGGTAGCGGACGGCTCCGCCGGGACGGCCCACGATCGCGGCGACGCGCGACGGGTCGTTGCGGCCTCAACCACCGCCTCGATGCCCTATCATCAATCGCGGAATGACCCTCAACCAGCCGCCTGTCGCGACCCTGACCCCGGCACATCCGCATCTCGACGACTGGCGGACGTTCCTGCGCGCCCACGCGCTGCTCAGCCGACGGCTGGATGATGAGCTGCGAGC
>Ga0184612_10001872_pt1 | contig 10211 bp, 11 predicted proteins | sample PLM3_60_coex_FD_133163 | JGI IMG/M metagenome (GOLD analysis project Ga0184612, IMG submission 133163) | Groundwater sediment microbial communities from an aquifer in East River, Colorado, USA - PLM3_60_coex | ecosystem: Environmental > Terrestrial > Soil > Riparian zone | place: USA: East...
AGCCTGACTTGGACCACCTAGAACACCTCATTCTGCACACCACCGGCCGCGCACAGCCCACCTTAACCTCGATCGGCCGCGAAAGGTGTTGACCGTGATCCAGCGGAGCCGAAGGTGGAAGGCGCCGGTACGAGCTGCTAACTACTGCTTACGCCCAGACTGCTTCTGCGATGTCATCAGCACGCCCAAGGCCGTCGAAGGTGATGATGCTTCAGACGCCGCCAAGATCCAGGCCCGGCTGCTTCACCAGTACCACCACGCAGCCCGACCACGCCACCGCGGCTGTCCTGCCCCTGCGCGCTGTACCAATGACCTTGACGCGGTTGAGGGGCGCCGGCGCCGGCCGATCAAGGCCGCAAGCCCGATGCACAGCAGGCGCGCATCACCGTGCCACTGACAGCGCTGCTGTTGTTCTGCCGACCGGCTCGGTAGCGTCCCTCAACATGCGGGTGGGGATTGTGATCCTTCCGGACCAACGGTGGTCGGTCGCCGTGCATCGATGGCGACGCGCCGAGGCTTACGGCTTCGCGCACGCCTGGACGTACGACCACATCGGCTGGCGGGACCTGGTTGACGGGCCGTGGTTCGACGCAGTGCCTACGCTGACCGCAGCGGCCCTGGCCACTTCGCGGATCCGGCTGGGCACCATGGTCGCCTCGCCGAACTTCCGGCACCCTGCCCACTTCGCGCGCGAGATCACCGCGCTGGACGACATCTCAGGCGGCCGGCTGGTCCTCGGCGTCGGTGCGGGCGGCGTGGCCGGGTACGACAACCACGTGCTCGGCCGGGCGCCCCTCGCCCCCCGAGCCAGGGTCAACCGATTCACCGAGTTCGTGGACCTGCTCGACCGCATCCTGCGAGGCGAGCGGGTTACCTGGTGCGGCGAGTACTACGCAGTGGCCGACGCGCGCGGTACGCCAGGGTGTGTGCAGTCGCCTCGGGTGCCTTTCGTGGTGGCGGCGACCGGACCGCGGTCCATGCGCCTTGCCGCCCGCTACGGCGCCGGCTGGGTAACCACCGGTGCCCGCGCCGAGGAAGTGGACGGCTGGTGGCGCACGGTGTCCGAGATGGCTCACCGCTTCGACGACGCACTGGACGCGACCGGTCGGGACCCGGCGACCGTGGACCGCTACCTGATGCTGGACCCGGCATCGCCGGCCTATTCGCTGTCGAGCCCCGGTTACTTTGCTGACGCGGTCGGGCGGGCCGCGGAATATCGCTTCACCGACACGGTCACATACTGGCCCCGCACGACGAGTTGGTACGCCGGCAACGAGGCGGTCCTGGAGGCCGTCGCCGCCGATGTACTGCCCTGTCTCTGACAGTCTGGGCATCACCGTGCGGATCGTGGGGCAACTCTCGTGTCGTGTGGACACTCGGGCCAGATCGCAAACCAGTTCTCATCAGTATGCCCATGGGACAGAACGTGGACATCTCTTTTGAGAATGGGCCATGTCTGTTGAGAACCTACAATAATCACTGTAGGTTCGCGTCAGAAATGTCGGAAGCCGGTGCTGTTGACCTGGCGTTAGTTCAGGCTTTCTCATCGATTTGTCGGCGGATTCTTCTCACCGATCTGTCGTTTTCTTGATGATCTTGTTTGGTATGCGAGTCCAGGGGCCCGATCTGGTGAGGCGGGAGAAGGCGCGGTTGCGGCACGCCGGCCGCGTGTGATGCCCGGATCTTGATTTGGTGGTCTTGTCGTACCGGGCTCCTACAATGTGCCGGTGACGCGATTCGTGCAGCAGCCCGACTACACGGGTGCGGAGTTCATCGACCTGTCAATGGCCAGCGCAACCTTCCGCGAGGTGGATCTCACCGGCGCCCGGATGCATGGCGTGCTGCTGTTCAACGCCGACATCGACGGGGCGATCGACGGGCTACGCATTAATGGCGTGGAGATCATGCCGTTGGTCGAAGCCGAGCTGGATCGCCTGCACCCCGAACGGCCGCGACTGCGGCCGACCACACCCGAGACGGCGCGCGACGCGGTGGATGTCATCGAGGAGCTGTGGCACGCGACGGTCCGACGCGCGAGCGCGCTGCCGGAGGAAGCCGTCTACAGATCAGTGAACGACGAATGGTCACTCGCCCAAACCCTGCGCCACACGATCTTGGTCGTGGACGCCTGGTATGGCCACGCGGCGGCCCTTCGCCCGAGCCCGTTCCATCCGATCGGCGTGCCCGCATCGTTCACCACCAACGGCGCCGAGTTCGGCATCGACGAGTCGGCCGCGCCCACCCTCGGCGAAATCCTCGCCGTGCGCGCCGAGCGGATCGCCGATCTGCGCGCGTATCTGGCGGAGGTCACGCAGGAGGAACTGGACCGGGTGCGGGGGCCGAACACCGCGATCGGCTGCCCGCCGCCCGCCGAACGTACGGCGGTTGAGTGCCTGCAAGTCATCGTCAATGACGAGTGGGCGCACGTGCAGTTCGCCAGCCTTGACCTGGCCATCCTGGAACAGGAGTATGCGTGATGGTCCACGAGGTCAACTGCTAAACCATCAATTCTCACGAAGATGTCGCAAGCGAAATGTCAGGCGACATGCTCGTGAGAAAGTGACATCTTCAGTGGGAATCACGGTCCTCACACCCTCACGCCGACGGAGGCTAGGTACGCCACCGGATCGGTGGCGGTGGAGCTGTCCACGGGAGGGGCGTGTAGGTGGACCTGGAAGTGCAGGTGCGCCCCGGTCGAGTTGCCCGTGGAGCCGACCCAGCCGATGACCTGCCCGGCGGTCACGGTCTGTCCTTCGTGGACGGCCAGGGCGCTGGCGTGGCAGTACATGGTGGCCACGCCATCCACGTGCAGCAGGATCGCCCGTAGGCCGCATCCCGCCGTGGTGGGGCGGCCGTTGGCGTCGACGTCGCCGGGGCGGTCGCAGAACGGGGAGGTGCATCCGGCGGCCTCGACGGTGCCGGCGGACGCGGCCCGGATCGGGGTGCCGGTCGGCGCGGCGAAGTCCTGCCCGTCGTGGTGGGTGCCCCACCGGGGCCCGTACGGGCTGGTGAGTTGGTAGCTGCCCGGCGGTAGGGGGTTTACCCACCCGCCGCCGCAGTCGGTGGGCAGGCCGAGCCGGGAGGCGACGAGGTTGACCAGGGCTCGGGCGTTGGCCTCGTGCTTGGCGTACGCATCGGGGTAGGCGCTGACCTGAACCGCCTGCGCCGCCTGCGTGAGCGGCATGTGCTGCCAGCCGGCGACTCGCAGCAGCTTCTCGTAGAACCTGGTCGCCGCGTACACAGGGTCCATCACCTGCTCTGGGGTGCCCCAGCCTTGGCTGGGGCGCTGCTGGAACAGCCCGAGCGAGTCGTGGTCGTTGCGCTCGCCGAGGTCGCCCAGGTTGTGCAGCGACGATTCCTGCATCGCCGTGGCGACCGCGATGACCCACCCGTAGGCCGGCACCCGCATGCGGGCGCCCACCGCCACGATCGTGGACGCGTTGGTGACCTGCTCGTCGCTCCACCGCGTCGACGCGACGCCACCGGCGCGCACGGCGGCGCAACCGTCCGCGCCGGGCGCGGCGACCACGGCGAGCGCGCCGACCCCGCAGATCGCGACCGTCACGGCGAGCGCCGCACCGGCAGCGACGGCGGCCGGGCTCACGGCGTCACCGCCGCACGGCGACCCGATCGGTCAACGTGGCGCGGGGATGTGGTGACCATGCCGGACAGGCTGGCGTCGTGGTGTGGACCAACCCGTGGACCACGAAATGGTCCACGACTGGTCCACGGGTTGGTCCACGCCGACCGGTCACGGTCTGCTCACCGCATCCGACCGGGTGCGGTCCTCCTCACTACAGGAGCCGACCGTGGACCCTTCGACCATCGACGCCGTCCTCGACGTGGCGGCCACGTACCCGCCCACCCCCGGCCCGATCGCCCCGCCCGGCCTGGAGGACCTGGGGAACACGGTGATCGGCTGGATGAAATGGATCCTGGTCATCTGCGGCGTGGCCGGCCTGATGTGGTGCGGGATCATGATGACGATCGGGCGCCGCAACCGGTCGGCCATGGCCGCCGACGGGGCCAGCGGCATCCCGTGGGTGTTGGGCGGACTGACCTGCGGCCTGGTCGCCGCCGCCGTCGTCGCGATGATGCTGGGCCTGTAGGCGGCGGCGATGACCCTCGACGTGATCGTCGCCGCCCGGCGCCGCACCCGCCGCCGGCTCACCGCCGCTGTGCTCATCGGTGTCGGCGTCCTGGCGGCGTGCGTGTATCCGGCCGGCCTGTACGTCAACACCCAGCGCGACGACGCCGTGTCCTCGTCGCCCACGGCGTCGGTGCCCGCACCGCTGACCAGCCCGGCCCCGGCCTCGGGCTGGGTGTTGCCGGCCGACGTGGGCTGGGTGCGGGTGGCCGGGGTGGACCTGCCGGTCTCGGCCGCGACCGGCCCGGCCGAAACCGTGGGCGGGCTCGCGCGTGGTTTCGCCCGCGCCCCGGCCGGGGCGGTGGTCGCCGCCCTGCACCTGCTGGTGCGCACCACCCCGCAGGTCGGGCCGGCGGTGTTCGACCCGACCCTGGAAGCCCAGGTGGTGGGGGCGCATGCCGCACAGATGCGCCGCGCCGTCACGGCCGACTACACCGAGGCCGCCGCCCGGACGGGCGTCGCCTACGGACAGCCGTTGGGTGACCTGTCCGCCACCGTCGCCGGGGTCCGCGTCGACGCCTACACCGACGGCCAGGCGTCGCTGTCCGTGCTCACCTCCGCCGTCGACGCGACGGGCGTCACCCGCTTCGCCGCCACCCCCGTTTCCCTGGTCTGGGTTGGTGGGGATTGGCGGCTGGTCGCCCCACCCGACGGGCGGTGGGACGCGCAGGTCCGCATCGTCGCCCCGTCGTTGGCCGGCGGCTACCCGCCGCTGCGGGCGGGGTGAGCGTCGTGTGCTCGCCGCTGGATCCGCTGGGTTGCGTCGACGCGATCGCCCAAGGTGTCGCCGACCGGGTCACCGAAACGGTCACCGACCTGGCCGAGAACAGCCTCACCACGATCCTGACCGGCCTGACCGAGCAGCTGCATGTCGGGATCAAGTTCCTGTCCGTGATGCTGGCCGGCTGGATCCTCGTCCCGTCCACCCAGGTCTGCCCCGACAGCGGCGGCGACTGGGTGGCCGCCTGCACGTCCGGGACGTCGCCGGCCGCACAGGTGCGCGGCTGGCTGCTGCCCATCACCGCGCTGGTCGCCGTGCTCGGCATCCTGTGGCAGGGCATCACCATGGCCATCACCCGCAAAGGCGAACCGCTGCTGATCGTCCTGAAGGGACTGTTCGCGACCGCGCTGTGGGGCGTGGTCGGCATCGTCGGCACCCAGCTCGCGTTACGGGCCGGCGACGCCTACGCGTTCTGGATCCTGCAGCAGGCCATCTTCGGCGACTCGCTGCACCCCACCGAGGATCTCGGCGAGGCGATCGCGTCGATGTCGGCCGGCGAGTCCTACACCGCCGTACTGGTATTGCTGCTGTTGCAGATCCCGTTCTTCCTCGTCACCCTCGTCCAGATCATTTTGATGATCTTCCGGGAGGGCGCGGTCGTCGTCCTCGCCGGCCAGCTCCAACTCGCCGCCGCCGGCGGCTTCACCAAGCTCACCTCCGGCTGGCTGGCCAAGGTGACCGGCTGGATGCTGGCGCTGATCGCCTACAAGCCGGTGGCCGCCACCGTCTACGCCGTCGCGTTCGCGCTCATGGGCGATGGGCTGCGCAACCTGGTCATGGGCGTGGCGGTCATGGTCATGGCGGTGATCGCCATGCCCGCGCTGATGCGGTTGTTCAACTGGTCCGTCGGCGCGATCGGCAACGCCAACGCCAACACCCTCGGCATGCTCGGCACCTCGCTGGCCGCCGGGCTGCACGGCGCCTCCGCCATGCGAGGGCTGGGCGGGCACGGCGCCACCGAGCACGCCCGCTGGCTCGACGCGCACGGACCCGGCACGAGCGGCGGCCCCGCCGGTAGTGGCGGCGCCGGTGGTCCGATCGGCCCCTCACCCGGACCCACCGGCGGCGCCCCATCGGGCGCCACCGCGTCCGGGGCGGGCGCGGCGTCAAGCGGCGCCTCCGGCACCGGCGCGGCCAGCGGCGCGGGTGCCAGCGCGGCGGCCGGAGCGGCCAGCGGCGGCGCCACCCTCGCGGCCGAGGCCGCGGTACAGGCCGGGCGGCAGGCCAAAGAGCAGGTCCACCGCGCCGCCGACGCGGCCGGCGGCGCCATGGAAGGGAAATGAGCCCATGGACACCACCGGCCGGCCACGCACCTACGGCGGATGGCGACGCAGCCGAGGCATGGGACTGATGGGTCTCGGTCCACTTCAGACACTGCTGGTGCTCGGTGCGGTCACATTGCTGGTCATCGCCGCCACGGTGTCGTTCACCGCGTTGATGGTGCTCGCTGTTCCGAGCGTGGCGCTGCTGGTGGGTGTGCTGGCCCGCTTCGACGGCGTGCCCCTCATGCACGGTCTGGTGGTGCGGGTGCGGTGGTGGTACGCCACCACACGGGGCCACACCTCCTACCGGTCCGGGGTCATGGTGGCCGGCGAGCACGCCTGGGGACTACCCGGCGTGCTGGCCCCGACCCGGCTGCTGTCCGTGCCGGATCCGGGCGGCGACTTCGGTGTGGTCCACAACCCCCGCACGGCCAGTTTCACCGTCACCATCCGGTGCGCGGCCACCTCGACCTGGCTGGCCGACCCGGACGAGGGCGCCACGTGGGTCGCGTCCTGGGGGGCGTGGCTGGCCAACCTCGGCCACCACCCCAGCATCGGCCACGTCGCGGTGACCGTCGACTCGGCACCGGATCCAGGCAGCCGACTGTCCGACCACCTCTCCCGCCGGATCCTGCCCGGCGCCCCAGCCTCGGCGGTGCGGATCCTGCGCCAGCTCGTCGAGGTCGCCCCGGCCGCCGCCGCGGACGTGCAGACCCGCGTCAGCATCACCTTCCATCACCCTGCATCGCCGGCCAGCCCCGACGACCCAGGTGAGGCGCTGGACCACATGGCCCGCGCCCTGCCCGGCCTGACCGACTCGCTGGGTTCGTGCGGCCTGTCCGTGCTGGGCCGAGCCTCGGCCGCCGACCTGGTCGGCATCGTCCGCACCGCCTACGACCCGGTCATGCGCGGCGACGTCGACCGGATGCTGCGCGTGCGCGGCGGCGTGGAACTGGCCCGGTGGCTGGACTGGGACTCGGCCGGCCCGGTCATGGCCGAAGAACACCTCGACCACTACGTGCACGACACCGGCGTCTCCATCACCTGGGCCTGGCACGAAGCGCCGCGACAGCAGGTCCACGCCGACGTGCTGGCCCGGCTCGTCTCACCCGGCCCGTACCCGAAGCGAGTGTCGCTGCTGTACCGGCCCCTGCCGGCCGGCGAGGCCGCCCGCACCGTGGAGCGGGAGGTCAACGCCGCCGCGTTCCGCGCCAGCCTCAACCGCGTCCAGCGCCGCGACGAATCCGCCCGCGACGCCACCGACCGGGAACGGGCACAGCGCGCCGCGTGGGAGGAAGCCACCGGCGCCGGCATCGGTTTCATGAGCCTCCTAGTGACTGTCACCGTCACCGACCCCAGCCATCTGCCCCGCGCAGTCGCCGACATCGAATCCCGTGCCGACATCGCGAAGATCCGCCTCCGCAAGCTCCTCGCGTCCCAATCAGCCGGCTTCGCATCGACCCTCCCTTGTGGACTCTTCCCTCCAGCCCTCGCCCGCGCGTGGCCCCGATGACCACCACCACCACCACCACCACCACCAATGCTGCGGGGAAGGCGTCACTGTTGGCGACCGTCCCTGGTCCAGGGGCCCACAACAGCCGAACGCCCGCCGACCTCAGCCCAATATCCAATGTGGAGGGCATCAGATGAACCGGATGCTGTACTACACCGCCACCGTCGTCACCGTGGACGGCTCGGACACCAACGCCTACGGCGAGGCGTGTGAGCCCGGCCATGGCTACACCGAACAGAGCGGATGGTGGAACCCTGACCGCGACTACTGGTCGGTCCACCCGGGCCGCGACCAGGCGCAGCCCGACACCTACCCCTCATCGGGCGAGCTGCCGCCGGCTCACTGGCTGGCCATCCGGCTCACGGATCGGCTTGGCCCCATCGATCACTTCGACGGCGAGCGGACCTTCTACAGCGCCCGAGAGGCCGCCTGGCCCGGCCGCCCAACCGGGACCGTCACGTCGGAACCGGCCCCAGCACTCATCGCCAGCGATGCCATCGACAGCAGGCGACACCACCCCAGCCCAGCCGGTATGAAGACGCTCACGGCCGCCGGCCACGCGCACGGCTTCACCGACCAAGAGATCCTCGACGCCGCGCGCCTGCTCGGCGTGGCTATGCCCGACGACAGCACGCGGCCACACATCCGGGCCGCAGCAACCGACGAAGCGTTGGCTGACCCGCGCACCAGCCAGTACCTGGAGGCATCGGCCTCGATGCGCGGATTCGTCGTTCTGCGCCAGGCCGAAGGCCCAATCACCCTGCCCGGCGTACCCGGCCTCCCGCCGCATCCGCACGAGCGCGGCGCCCATCAAGGCACGTCGCGGTGACCAGCACAAACGGCTGCTGTGATGTCGATTCCTGGAGTTCACGATGATCATTGACACACCCGACGCCGACGAGGTGGCGAACCTACTGCTGCCGCTGGACGGCCCGTACCACCCCGATCGCGTCATCGAGGCCGCACGGACGGTCGCCGAGCTGGTGCGCCGACTCAACCACGCCACGTTCCACGGCTCGGCGATGCGCTACCCGCCGCAGCTCAACCGCACGGTGGGGGCACTGCGGTCCGCGGTGTATGGGCTGGATCAGACCTTCAACCAGATCGCCCGCCGGCTCGACGGGTTCGCCAATGACCCGTGTGTTGAGCACGACGACAGAGGCGATCCGTGGGCCGGAAGCGCTGACGCGGCACAGCATCTGCGCCATGCCGCCGAGGAGCTGCGCGCCGTCACCGGGCCGCTGGACAGGGCGAGCGCCATCACCAGCCACCTCGGCTACGACACCACGGCCGCACGCAGTCAGCCGCGCGGTCACCCGTTCCGGCCACCAGCCGAGACCGACCCGCCGGCAACGCCGTCGCCCACGGCCGGGCAGAGCCAGCCCGGTGGCAGGGCCAACCGCGCCCGCCCTCGGTGAGCGGCCCGCCAGAAATATCGCCGCCGGGTGTCGCTGTACGCGCTGATCCTTCCCGACCGCGACCTCGCCCACGACCACCACGACCAACCCCGACCGCAAGGAGGCACCGCGATGACGCGCCCGCCGGACTCCGATGAGCTGCACCACATCGCCGAGCAGGTCGTGCGGCACATCGCCGCTGGCACTGGCTTCACCACCATCGCCACGATCGGCGTGGGTGCTGACGGGATCGCCGTGGCAACCAAGACCGGGTTCTCACCGGTGGATCTGGGCGCCAGCTACGGGCGGCTTCTGGACACCGCCGCGAGTCTGGAACGCCGCCACCCTCGGGGTGCGCCCGCGTACGCCTGCGCGCTGATCCTGCCCGAGCGCGACGTCGCCTACCTGCACCACCACGAGACCGGCACTGGTCTGGCACAGCTGATGACCGTCGGCCGCAGCCCGGTCGACGACACCGCGACCCACATCGAGGTCAGTCGAGGTCTGGCCACTCTGATGCGCGCGCTAGTCGACACGCAGCCACCGCACCGGCCCACCGGTCGCGCGTTCCTGCATCACCCCAGCGCGCAGGTGGTCGCCGTGCCCCCGTCGCCGCTGCAGCGTCCACCCGGCTACCACGGCCGGCACCGCTGAACCCCCGTCCCACCGAAACGAGGCAGACCATCATGACCGACCCCGAGCGGCCAGCCGACACCACCCGCGTCGACCCGGCTGCCGCCGAGCAGCCCGGCGTCGAATCGCCGCGACGGCCTTCGTTTCGCCAGCGGTGGGCGCACGTGATCAGCAGCACCCACCCGCCGCGCCAATGGGCGGTGATTGCCGCCGCGATCCGCACCGCCGACGCCGTGCCAAGCGACGAGTTCGGCGAGCCGGTGGTCCGCGGCGACGAGGCGTGGTGCCGGGTAGCCGTCACCGCGTTGGAGAGCCCCAGCAGCGCCACCGCCGCACAACGGTTGCCCGACGCGCTGCCGCAGCGGTGTCTCGCTGATGCGGACCTGCTGTGGGCGTGGCTGAACGCACCCGCTGTCTACTCACACGACGGGCGCATCGTGGCCGACGGCCTGGACCTGGTCGACTGGGGCACGGCAAG
>Ga0184612_10001873_pt1 | contig 10211 bp, 7 predicted proteins | sample PLM3_60_coex_FD_133163 | JGI IMG/M metagenome (GOLD analysis project Ga0184612, IMG submission 133163) | Groundwater sediment microbial communities from an aquifer in East River, Colorado, USA - PLM3_60_coex | ecosystem: Environmental > Terrestrial > Soil > Riparian zone | place: USA: East...
AGGGTTCGGTCGTCGGCGGCGGCTGCGACGACCAGTTCGAGTTCGAGTTCGCGCTGGATCTAGTGCTCGATGGCCTCGAGCGCCTCCGCGCGACGACCTGACCGATGATTCGTGCATGCGCAGACCGCTCTAGCCGGCTGGACCGACGACCTCTCAAACGCTGGTTGTCGTCCGGCCGGGAGCAGGGCCTACAACAACGTCAAGCGGGAGACCGACGAGCTCGATTATCGTGCTGTACTGAGGGAATAGGCGGGCTACGAGACCAAACTGTGTGACGCGCATTCCGCGTGAGAGGCCCCCCATCTCCGACTCCTCCGACCACAACGTCGTCTCGCTGTAGTGGCTGCCTACGCACACCCCTAGAAGACCTACCAGGTCAGTGTCTCGTCCCATCGATGTCGCGAATACTGGAGCACCACTCATTCCTTCAGGGATAGCACAGTCAATCTCGTAGCTAGGTGACGCCAGCGTCTTGCCAGCCACCTGATCGCCGATCTCAAGACGTCGAGTTACGATGCCGTGCAGACCTCGTAGCCTGAGAACCATTCCACGCTCGCTCCTTTCGACGAGCGCGTCCGGAATCCCGATCCCATAGACATCTTCCAGGATTGAGGCTTCGCGCGGCGCGAGCCCAAACATGTGCTCAACGCCCTCCTCGGGACGCAGCACGACGACTGCGTCGTTGCCTCGAAGAACCTCATGCTCCTGAATAAGGAATGTATGCAGGTTCTCGTCTTGGCGGAGTGTTATCGCCAAGCGAGCGGGCGGCTCGATGTGATCAGGGAGTACATGAGACGCAGACATGAACAACCGATACGGTTGCGATAGAGAGAACGCAGTCCCGAGGAACTCGATATTACGGCGCCCACCTTCGCCATCGACGGCTAGCGTTAGAGCCCCAATGTAATGAGTGATATCTGTCGGCATCCGGCCAGGGTCTCATCTAGGAGCACGAGCTGGTCAGCCGGAGGGGTCGTCACCCCTGAGGACATGATGCTATTCGGGCTGCAGTGCACTCCTCACGAATCCGACGACCTCGCGTTCACGGCGGCGGAGTGACGCGCGGCTCTTGTCCTTTCCGACCACGGCGTTGAGCACGCTCGCCTCGGTGAGAGAGCCCACTACCGCGGTGTACAACATGAAGAGCAGCAATGCCGGGTCCTGCTCCCGGATCTCGCCCGCGACCATCCCGCCCTGGAGGAACGCTACCGCCCTTTTCCGAAGCGGGTCGATCACGCTCGCGAACCGCTCGAAGCCCTCCGCTCCGAGCCGCCCGGCCTCGCGGACGAACATCGGGAACTCGGGCCACTCTTCGGCGAGCGCGAACACGGCGTGGATCACGGCCTCGGCGCGGTCCCAGTAGGTCTCCTTGCCTTCGAGCGCGGCCGCGATCTCCTCGGCAACCCTCTGCCCGGCCGCCTGGAGACACGCCTCGAGCAGCGCGTCTTTCGTCGGGAAGTAATAGAGGAGCGTCTGCTTGCGGATCCCGACGGCGGTCGCGATCTGGTCCAGGCTCGCGCCCGAGTAGCCTTCGCGGCCGAACGCGCGGATCGCCTCCTCGATGAGGGCGTGACGCCGGACCTCGCCGCCCTGCCGTGTCATCGCCAAGCCGGGGGCTCGCCGCTGCGCCGGATCGGGCGCGAGCCCTCCCAGGTTCGGAGCCATCCGGGACCAACCGGTCCCGAGAGCTTGGGCGTCTCGTCGCGCGCAGCGCGCCGGGCGGCCTCCCACCACGACGTGCGGTCCTCGTCGAACAGTTCCGCCACGCCCTGCTGCATCCGCAGCGAGAGCTGCTGGTGCGTCTCGCCCTCGACCGGGACGATCGGCCTGCCGTAGCGAACGCGGATCGGCGGGCGACCCCGCCGCGGCCACGACCGCCCCTTCGGCATCGCGGCGTACGCACCCACGATCGCGATCGGCACCACCGGCATTCGCATCTCGAGCGCGAGCCGCGAGGTGCCGTGGCGGAACCGCTGCAGCCAACCGTCGGTCGAGCGCGTGCCCTCCGGGAACACGATGATGTTCCACCCGTCGCGGATCAGCTCCTTGGCCTTGGCGGTCGCCTTCTCGCCCGCTCCGCGCTCGACCGGGAACCCGGCGTACACGAGCGCGGTGAACGCGGAACGCCACCACACGTCGAAGAAGTAGTCCTTGGCCGCGGCAGTCGCCGTCTTGTCGCGCCAGGAGTGCGGCAATGTCGTCAGGATGATCGAGGCGTCCAGGTGGCTCGAGTGGTTCGAGATGAACATCACCGGAGCCCTGACGCCCTCGAGGTTGTCGAGGCCGAACACCTCGGGCGTGGTCTCGTTCCAGATGATCGGCTTCAGCGCGGCGTCCAGGATCACGTCGCGCGTGATCCGGCCGGCCTCGGTCCGCGCCCAGTCCGTCGGGTAGCTCCAGATCTTCGGGGGCGGCGTCGAGTCCAGGGCCGATCGCGGCGTCATCGTTCGCCGGCCCCACCGCCAGCCCTTGGCGACGTCTTGGATCTCGCGCGTCCAGCCCATCACCGCACGTCCGCGATCGCAAGCGGGGGCACGTGCAGGTAGGAGATCGAGGGCGAGCGCCCGACGGTCTCACCCGCCATCTCGAGTGCGTCGCGGAAGCTCGAGGCGGCGCGATACCCGAGACGTTCACAGGTCTTGGGATCGCCGCCGACCACGATCACGTCGCCGAGATAGTCGAGCCCGTGGGCGCCCCAGTACCACATGTAGAAGGGGTGCACGCCGTGGTACGCGTGGCTCTTCCGGTACAGGTGGATGTACCACGGATCGGTCGCGTAGCGCTCCTCGTACTTCGACTCGATCGTCGAGGGGTCCGTCGTCTCGGCCAGCACCTCCTCGAAGAAGTCGACGTAGGAGGGGTGATGCACCTGATGGAACTCGTTGCGTGTGGGGTGGAACATGATCATCGCGCCACCCGGCCGAACCACCGGCTTGTTGCGATACAGGTTGAACAGGTATCCGAGCCCGAGACAGTGCACCAGGATCGGGTTCATGATCGAGTTCACGTTGTAGGGACAGATGTACGGGAGACCCACGACCATCACGTCGGCCTGCCCCTGCACCTCGACGAGCTGCTGCTCGTGCAGTCGCGCGAGCGTTCGCTCGTGCACCGCGTCGGTGTCCCCCGCGTTGATCCCGGTCACACCGGCCGGCGACTTGATCCGGGTCCAGACCTGGTGCCGAACCTGTGAGGGACCGAGTTCGTTCGCCTTCTTCGCGGCCAGGTAGGTGCCCTGCTCGAACAACGACCACTCCCACTCTCGCTTGTTCATGAAGCCGAACGGATCGGGGAAGGTGTTGTTGTTCATCGTGGTCTCGATCGTGAAGACCTTGAGGCCGTTGGCCTTCAGCAGATCACCCATCCGCCGGCACGAATCGTGGATCGCGCTCTTGCCGGGGCGCGGATCCATGTAGGACTTCGAGTGCAACATCGTGCTGACGTTGTGGTGGTGCTTCACGCTTCGGTAGCTGGCCAACCCGACCGGCACCGACTTGTGTCCGCCGTCCATCGCGACGAGGTTGATGTTCACGTAGACCAGCAAATCGGACTCCATCGCCCGCTTGTTGATCTCGACCTCCTCGCCCTGGTCGGTCTTGCCGACGTACGCGAGATTGTCGGGATCCTCGGCATCGTGGTTCCTCAGGTCCTTCGGGTAGAAGGACCGGAACACGCGCTCGCCGACCGCGTGCTTGATCTCGTCGGCGGTCATCCGACGGTGCAGGGAGTTCGCCATGGTGAGCTTGATGTCCTCAACGCCCCGCTGGGCGGCGAGCTCGATCACCTCCTCGAGCACGAGCTGGCGGATGTCGGGGCTCTGCATGGGCGGCAGCGGGATCGAGATGTCGTCGATCGCGATCGTGAGTCGCATCCCCGGCGTGAGCAGCTCGCGCAGGGGTTCGGAGCCGTGCGGGTGATCGAGTGCGTCTCGGATCGCTTGGCGGAGCCCTCGGATCCTCGGCAGCGGGTCCGGCGGGTAGATCACCCGCGTGCCGAGCGGGAACTTCTGGAGCCGGAACCCCTCACCCTGGTGCACGAGGAGCGGAGGCGTCCGCTCGTCCACTTCGAGAACGAATCCTGGTCGTGCCACTCGGTCCCTCCTAGTCCAGCCTTGGGTCGAACGCCACCTTGAGCGTGCCGAGCCTGCCCGCCCCCAGCGCATGGTCGATCGCTTCGCGCCAGCGACGCAGTGGGTAGGTCGCGCCCACGATGCCGTCGATCGGGTTCTCCCTCGCGAGCTCGGTCGCGAGTTCGAAGCTGTGGCGTCGCTCGCCGTTCAGCGTCTCGTCCCCACCCGTATACGCCCCGACGAGCTCGAGCTCGCGGAACCACACCGGCGTGAGGTCGGCGCCCTGGGTCGGGATCCCCGAGACGACCACGCGACCCCCCGCCCTGGTCACCCGGAGCGCGAGGTCGAGCGAGCCTCGCGAGCCGACGCAGTCGATGACGACGTCCGCACCGCCGAGCAGGAACGAGGCACCGCGCTCGGGCCGGAGCTTCATCGCATGCGTGGCACGCCGGACCGCGTTCGTCGCGTCCTTCGGCTCGACGATCTCGCTCGCCCCGAACGCGCCGGCCCACTCTCGCTGCTTGGCGTGCTTGGCGACCACGGCGATCCGGCCGGCCGACGTCAGCTCCTTCAGCGCGAGGAGCGTGAGGACGCCGATCGTGCCGGCGCCGATCACGACGACGTTCGCGTTCGGCTCAACGTTGGCTCGCAGGGCGGCGTGGATCGCGCACGAGAGCGGCTCGACGAGCACCGCTCGCCGGTCGGGCAGCTCGTCCGGCAGCGGATGCAGCTGCGAGCGGTGCGCGACGAACATCTTGCTCCATCCGCCACCGGTGTCGGCGCAGTAGCCGGTCTGCAGCCCGGCGCTCACGTGCCCGGTCGTGACCCGGTCGCATCGCCCGGTGAGCCCGCCGGCGCAGTTCGGACACGGGTCGAGGCCACGCGCGAGGCACGACAGAACCGGGCGCAGGCAGATCCGCGTCCCGACCGGGAGCTCGTCCACATCGTCGAGGAGCTCTCCCACGACCTCGTGGCCCGGGACGAACGGGAGTGAGACGAGCGGGGAGAAGTAGAACGACGACTTGCCCGAGATCGTCGAGAGGTCCGAGCCGCAGATCCCGGAGAGCAACGGGCGGACACGCGCCCACCCGGGGCCGAGCGGTTCGACGTCCTTGCGATTCACCAGACGGAGCGACGCGAGGGCCCCGGACAGCAGGCCGGGCACCTTGTCGCCGATGGCGCGGGCGGCGAGGTAGCGCGGGGCGGATCGGAACAACTCGATCGCCTGCGTGGTCATCAGCGCATCGCCGGCTTCGGGAATCGGACGCGGGGCATGCCCCCCGCCATCTGCCATTCCTCGATCGGCCACCGCCGGCGGCGGGCGACGCGAAGCAGAGCCGCGTCGGGGCTCACGACGACCGGGTTGCCGACGGCCCGCAAGAGCGCCAGGTCCGAGTGGCTGTCCGCGTACGCGTACGAGTTCTTCAGGTCGGCGCCCTCGAGGTGCGCGTACCGGCGGACCCAGGCGCCTCGCGCCTCGCCGACGAGCGGCGGCTCGGCGAGGTAGCCGGTGTACCCGCCGTCCCGGATCTCGAGCTTGGCCGCGATCACCTCGTCGAACAGAGCGGCGATCGGCTGCACGAACGGTTCGGCGGCGGCCGTGATCAAGATCGTTCGGTGGCCGGCGGCTCGGTGCTCCCGGATCCGCCGCACGGCGGCGGCCGAGATCTTCTGCAGCATGAACTCGGAGACCACCTCCTCGACGAGTCGCTCGACGCCCTCGACGGTCGCGCCCTCGTACCGCCGGAAGAAGGTGCGGAGGAACTCGCCGCGATCGCGCCGGTCGGCCATCAAGTAGGAGGGAATCCGCGAGAACACGCTCGCGAGCTCGTTCGGCCACCGATCCCACGGCAGGTCCGCCATACGCGACCAGACGTAGGACTCGACGACGTTGGACGGCAAGATCGTGCCCTCCATATCGAACAGCGCGAGCACGAGCTGTTCGCGCTCGCGGATCCTGACCTGCGGTTTGACCCGAGAACCCGAGAGCGCCCGAAGGCCCGCGGTGACGGCCGGGCAGTGCGCCTCCTGGAGGTAGTAGCGCCAGTCGACCGCGGCCGAGTCGAACGGGAAGTGCTTCTGATCGGCCTTGGACAGCGAGCCGAACAGCTCGAGCGTCCGGTCGTCCGTGTAGATCACCTCGGCCTCTGTGTACGCGCCGTACAGGTCCGAGTACCGCCGGACGAACTCGACGCGCCCCTTGTCGCGGTCCACCCGGACGACGAGGTCGCGCATCTTCTTCGACTTCGGAAGGTGGCTCACGACCTTGTCGGCAACGTCGACCGCACGCTCGGCCGTCCGAAGGAGGCGTTCGACCCGTAGGTTGCCGGGGAAGGACCACTCGGGAACCTTGACGGCCCCACGGCCCTGTTGGGGCAGCGGATCGCGCTCGAAGTACTCCTTCACGAGCTCGTACAGACCCTTGTATTGCAACGGGTTCCGCGCGCCCGACGAGACGTGGTAGTAGGCCGGACGTTCGGGCTCCGGCGGGTTGGCGGCGGCCGCCAGCATCGCGTTCACGACGAAGTCGGCCGGGATGATGTCGACGATGCCCTCGGGGATCCCCGGGAACTCCGGGATGGTGCCCCGGCCGTACGCCAGGATGATCGGCTCGGCCATCTTGAAGCCCTCGATCCACCCAGGGAACGGATGCTTGTAGCTCGACTCGATGATCGAGGGCCGGACGATCGAGAGCGGCGTGCCGCGCTCGGCGGCGAGCTCTTCGACCGCCCGCTCACCCATGGCTTTCGTGAAGGTGTAGTTGTCGGGCCACCCCAGCGTCTGTGCCCGGGCGCGCCCGTACTGGACGAGGCGCTTCGTGACCCAGGTCTTGCGTCGTTCCTCGGCATCGTCGGCCACGGATTGCGGACCGGCCCGACCGTGCTCGACCCGGGCCTTGCGCAGGAACGAGTCGAGGACCTCGGGCTTGCGGCTCGCGGCCTCGACATCCTCGCGCGCGCGGAGCGCGAGCTCGGCCTCCCCGGCCCAATCCACGCGGTGGTCGAGGGTCGCCTCGGGGATCACGCCCTTGCGCACACCGGCCACGTACGCCGTCGAAACGTGGAGCAGATGCGGGCGTTCGTTGCTCGCGAGCACCGCCTCGTACAGGCGAACGGCGCCGAGGAGGTTCGTCTGGAAGCCCTCATCGATGGGCGGGTCGAAGGCGACCGCCGCGGCGCAGTGGATCGTGACGTCGATCCCGCCGGGCAGCTCGAGTCCCTCGTGTGAGAAATCGCCGTCGACGACGCTCACGCGCTCGTCCAGAATCGTGCGGATCCCGTCGTTGCCCACCTTGTCTCGGAGCGCGTTGAAGGTCGGCCGGCCGATGATCGACTCGACGCGCTCGCGCCCGGTCGAGCCGAGCTGTGGCCGCACGAGCAAGGTGATGCGCGTGTCGGGGAAGTCGATCAGCAGGCGCTCGAACACCGCCTGGCCGAGGAACCCGGTCACGCCCGTGACCAGCACGTTCTTGTCGGCGAGCTTGCGCACGATCGAGCTCGCGCGTGGGTTCCGCGGGGTCGCGGCCTTCTCTACCACACGGCAGATTATGCCTCTCTACCGTTCGGTAGACAAGTCCTTCGGACCGAGCCGACTACGCGGTAACTAGCAGTTGGTCGCGACGTCTCCCGTGTCCGTCAGGCACGAGTCGGGGCCGTTGCCGCCGTCCAGCGAATCGCCTGCGGCACCGTCCTGCGCGTTCAGGGTGTCCTTGCCGTTGCCACCCTTCAGCGCGTCGAGGCCCGGACCACCGATGACCATATCCTTGCCGTTGCCGCCCATCATGGTGTCGTTGCCCTCGCCGCCATTCAGGACGTCCTTCCCGTTCTGGCCGAGGATGATGTCGTTCCCACCCAGGCCATTGATCGTGTCCTTGCCGTTGCCCCCGCAGATGATGTCGTCGCCGGGCGTGCCGTTGAGCGTGTCCGAGTGGTTCGTCCCGGTGATCGCGCCGGCGCTCGCGCACAGGTCTGCCGCGATCCCGACCAACGTGGTGGTCGTAGCCGAGTTGTTGCCGCTTACCCCGTCGGTCGTCGAGGAGGCGATCGTGGCCGCGTTCGTGATCACGGTCCCCGACGCGGTGCCTGGGACGACGTTCACGACCAGGGAGAACGAGCCGGTCCCTCCTGAGGCCAGACTAGGGTTGCTGCAGCTCACCGTGCCGGTCCCGCCAGCGGGGGGCGTCGTGCAGACCCATCCCGCAGGCGAGGAGAGCGAGACGAAGGTGGTGTTGGCGGGGACCACGTCGGTGAGGACGAGAGCGTTCGCCACCGATGGTCCGGCGTTGCTCACGGCGATCGCGTAGGTGATGTTGCCTCCGGCGGTCGTCGGGTCGGGCGAGTCGGCCTTCGTGACCGAAAGGTCGGCCCCCGTCGTCACCGTGGTGGTGGCCGTCGCCGAGTTGTTCGCGACGACAAGGTCATCGGGGGACGACGCCGATGCCGTGTTCGAGATGATGGTGCCGGTGGAGGTGGCCGCGCTGACGTTCACGACCAGCGTGAACGAGGCGGACCCCGGGAACGCGAGCGTTGGGTTCGTGCAGCTGACGTTCCCCGTCCCTCCGACCGCGGGCGTCGTGCACGCCCATCCCGCCTGAGCGGTCAGCGAGACGAAGGTCGTCCCGGCCGGCGTCGCGTCCGTCAGGGCGACGGTCGTCGCGGCATCCGGGCCGAGGTTCGTCACGCCGATCGTGTAGGTGATGTTCGCGCCCGCGACCACAGGGTCGGGAGAGTCGGTCTTCGTAACTGAAAGGTCGCCCGTAGCCGCGAGGGCAGGCGCAGCGGGGAACAGCAACACACCCGCTCCCAGCAGGGCCAAGAAGGTCCGTCGCATCATCGCCGATCTACTCACGATCCACCGCCTCCTCGTCCGTGCTTTCCGAACTACCCAGTCTGCCACCGGGTCACACCCGATACCGTCGGCCCATCGGCCCATAGAGAGGTCCCGAAGCAGATCCGCAGGCACCATTTCGCTACGTAGGCTGTGACGGATGGCCGATAGCAAGGACGCGGAGACCGTTCGTGCTCACGCCCGCAGTGAGGCGGAGGCCGTTGCTCCGCGATGGCGAGAGGTGTTCGCGGGAGCCCGCGGGCGACTGACGATCGGGCTCCTGCTCCTCGAGGCGCTCGTCGCGATCGAGGCGCTGATCGTCGCGACGATCCTGCCGGCGGTCGAGCAGGACCTCGGCGGCCTGTCGCTGTACGGGTGGACCTTCACAGCGCTCACGCTCGCCTCGCTCGGCACGGTGCCCATCGCCGGGCGGATGACCGACCGACTGGGGCCACGCAAGGTGCTGGCCGCCACCACGGTGCTGTACGTCACTGGGTTGCTGATCGCCGCTCTGGCGCCGTCGATGTTGATCCTTGTCCTCGGACGGTTCGTGCAGGGGATGGGTGGGGGCGGCCTGTACGTCGCGTCGCTCGGCACCGTCGCGAAGACCTATCCGGAGCGGATCCGTCCCCGTGTGATGGCGCTGCTCGCGTCGATGTGGATCCTGCCGGGGCTGATCGGACCGCTGGTCGGCGGCTTGATCGCCGAGACCATCGGGTGGCGGTGGGCGTTCCTCGCGCCGATCCCGGCGATCGGGCTCGGCGTGCTCTTGGTGCTCCCCTCGATGCGCGCTGTGCGCGGCGCCGCCGACGAGGAGCGCCTTCCCGTCCTCGCGAGCCTCCAGCTAATGCTCGGTGCGGGTCTGTTCCTCGCGGGGCTCACGAGGATCAGTTGGGGGACGGTCGTCCTCGTTCCGGCCGGCCTCGCGCTGGGGTTGCCCGCACTCATCCGGATCACGCCGCGCGGGACGCTGGTCGCGAGGCGAGGCCTCCCCGCAGCGGCGGCGGCGGCGTTCCTCGCCTCGGCGGCGTTCCTGGCGATCGAGGGGTTCCTCACGCTGATGCTCGTGAACGTCCGAGGCCTCTCGCTCACCCAGGCAGGTCTCATCGTCACGGGAGCGGCGCTCGCATGGGCCGCCGGGAGCTGGCTCCAGTCGCGCACGCTCCAGCGGGTCGGGGCGCGATGGCTCACGACGTTCGGGGCGTCGATGATCGCCGTGTCGGCGGTCCTGGTCTCGACCGGGCTGATCGAGGGGTTGCCGATCGCCATCGCATACGTGGGATGGGGGTTCGGTGGGTTCGGGATGGGCGTGGTG
>Ga0184612_10001874_pt1 | contig 10210 bp, 8 predicted proteins | sample PLM3_60_coex_FD_133163 | JGI IMG/M metagenome (GOLD analysis project Ga0184612, IMG submission 133163) | Groundwater sediment microbial communities from an aquifer in East River, Colorado, USA - PLM3_60_coex | ecosystem: Environmental > Terrestrial > Soil > Riparian zone | place: USA: East...
CCGGGGCAGTCGCTGCGTCCCACCACCTCCCGGAATGAGCCCGAGCTTGATCTCGGGCTGACCGAGCTGAGCGCCCTCCGCCGCGACCCGGATGTCGCAGCACATCGCGAGCTCGAGCCCGCCGCCGAGGCAGAAACCGTGGATCGCGGCGACGAACGGCGTGTGAGCCGCGTCCATCCGGTGGCCGAGCTTCTGGATTCCGCGCGCTGCGCCCCCCTCGTGCGCCTCGTCGGCAGCCGCGCGGAGCGAGGGGAACTCGGAGATGTCGGCGCCCGCTACGAACGCGCGCTCACCCCCGCCTCTGAGCACGATCGCGCGCACGGTGTCGTCGGCGTCGAGCCGCTCGATCTCCGCCTCGAGCTCCTCGAGGAGCGGGGCGGAGAGCGCGTTGACGGGTGGATGGTCGATCGTGACGGCGACGACCGCGCCGTCCTGTTTTGTGGAGATGAACTCAGCCATCGCCGTGATCCGTGGCGTCAGGCCCGAAGGGTCTGACCTCTGTCACGTCGCCTCCGCCGGCTGCGTCGCGAACTGCTCGCGCAGCGCCGTCTTCCGGAACTTGCCCACGGCCGTCTTCGGGATCTCGTCGACGTACTCGAAGTGATCGGGCAGCCACCACTTGGCGAAGTCCGGCGCGAGGAACTCGCGAAGCTCGTCGTCCGTCGCTGTTGCGCCCTCTCGGAGCACCACGACCGCGAGCGGCCTCTCGGACCACTTGTCGTCGGGAACCGCGATGACCGCGGCCTCGGCGACCGCGGGGTGTCCCATGAGCGCGTTCTCGAGCGCGACCGTCGAGATCCACTCGCCGCCCGACTTCACGAGATCCTTCGCACGGTCTTGCACCTCGACGAAGCCATCCGAATGGATCGTGACGACGTCGCCCGTCCTGAACCAGCCGTCGTCCGTCCAGCGGTCTGCACCCTCGTCCGACTCGTAGTAGGCCGAGGCGATCGAGGGCCCACGCACCTCGAGCTCCCCCATCGTCTCGCCGTCCCACGGCACGAATCCCTCGGCGCCACTCGCGCGGATCTCGACGAACGGAATCGCGATTCCCTGCATCGCGCGCCGACTGTACGCCACTTGCGGCTCGAGCCCGGTCTCCTGACCGGGAGCGCCGGAGAGCGTTCCGACGGGACTCATCTCAGTCATCCCCCAACCATGGGTGATGTGCAGGCCGTGCCGCTCCTGGAACGCCTCGATCATCGCGCGCGGTGGCGCCGCGCCGCCCACCGTCATGGTGCGGATCGAGGAGAGATCCCACGCGCCGGGGTCGGCGTCGAGCGTCTGGAGGATCCCCATCCAGATCGTCGGTACCCCGGCGGTGACGGTGACCTTCTCCTGCTGGAGGTCCTCGAGCAGGCTCGAGGGGTCGAGGTGAGGTCCCGGGAACACCTGCTTGACGCCGGTCATCGTGCACGAGAACGGGAAGCACCACGCATTCGCGTGGAACATCGGGACGACCGGGAGGCAGACGTCGTCGGCGTACATCCCGAGACAGCCGATCACGGTGAGCGCATGGATCGCGATAGCGCGATGCGAGTACAGGACTCCCTTCGGCCGCCCCGTCGTGCCGCTCGTGTAACACATCGCCGCCGCCGACCGCTCGGGGAGGTCCCGATACGAGAACGCGGACTCGTCGGCGTCGGCGAGGAGCTCCTCGTAGTCGATCGTGCCCTCTGGGGCGGGACCGTCGCCCACGGCGATCACGTGCTCGAAACCGCAGCGGCCCACGAACTGCTCGGCCAACGGCCAGAGCACCTTGTCGACGACGATCGCGCGGTCACCCGCGTGTGTCGCGATGTACGTGTTGTCGTCCGGGTGGAGCCGGAGGTTCAGCGTGTGGGTCACGAAGCCGCCGACCGGCGCGCCGATGTAGACCTCGAGGTGCTGGGAGTGGTTCCACATGAACGTCCCGACCCGGTCGCCATCCTCGAGCCCGAGCTTCCGAAGCGCGGACACGAGCCGCTTCGTGCGCGAAACGCAGTCCGCGTACGTGTACCGGTGCCAGCTCTTGTCCGGCAGGCGGCTCGCGATCTCGCGGTCGCCGTAGAGATCATCGGCTCGACGAAGAATTGCGGGCACGTTCAGCTCGTAGTCCATCATCAGACCGTCCACCTCAGCCTCCTCGTGTTGCGGCGACCGGCGCCTGGCTCGAGCCAGGCACCTTGGGTGCGTCCAGCAGCGATGCGGCGACCTCGGCCCGGAGCCTGGTGCCCGGCGTTCCGAAGCTCTCGATCCAGAGCGCGCGCTTGTACAGCCGGTGCAGCTCGTGCTCCCACGTGAAGCCGATGCCGCCCAGCACCTGAATCGCCGTCTCGCACACGGCGACCGCGCTCTCCGCGGCGTGGGACTTCGCCGCCGCGGCGGCGAGCGACGCCTGCTCGTCGTCGGAAGAGACGCACCACGCCGCCCAGAGCGCAAGCGAGCGCGACAGCTCGAGACGCGTGTACGCGTCGGCCAGCGGATGAGAGACGGCCTGGTAGATGCCGATCTTCTTTCCGAACTGCTCTCGTGTCGAGGCGTAGTCGATCGCGTACTCGAGTGCGCGCCGCGCGACGCCGCAACCCTCGAGAGCGAGTGCCGTGAGCGAGCGCGACTCGATCTCGGTGAGGACACTCGCGTCGGCGAGCCTCACCCCGGGATCGCCGCCGCGGACGACTCCGAGGGGTCGCGTGACATCGGTCGTCGCGAGGATCTCGTGCTCGGCTCCCTCGAGCTCGTAGATCCCGTCGCCGCCGACGATCGCGACCCTCTCGGCCGTGTCGAGATCGGGCACGAGCGGGCCGAGTGCGAGCGTCCAGCTGGCCTCGCCGGCTGCCACCTCGGCGCGAAGCGCGGCGGGCAGCGCGGGAAGCGTCAATGCGATGGTCGAGAAGTAGGGCCCGTGGTAGAGCGCCCGTCCGAGCTCCTCGAAGAGCACGGCTTCCTCCACGAACGTGAGCCCGGCGCCCCCGTCCTCCTCCGCTACCGAGACGCCCGTCCAGCCGAGCTCGGCGAGCTGCGCCCACGACGGCTCCGGGTTGGCCGCGAGGAAGTCCCGCGCCTGCTCGCGGAGCGCGTCCTGCTCAGGTGTGAAGGTGAAGTCCATCAGCGGGACTTGGGGAGGCCGAGCACGCGCTCGGCGACGATGTTGCGGAGGACCTCCGAGGTCCCGGCTTCGATGGTGTTTCCGCGGCTGCGGAGCTGCTGGTACTGCCAGTAGCCGCCGTATGGCGCGTTGTCCTCGCCGAGAGCGGCATCCGGTCCGAGCAGCTCGAGCGCGAGCTTCGTGACGCGCTGATTCGCCTCCGACCACACGAGCTTCGAGATCGAGCCCTCGGGCCCTGGCATCCCCGTCTTCATCAGAGCCGAGAGCGAGCGGTAGTTCGTGTAGCGGACCGCCTGCATCTCGGTCCACTCGCGCGCGATACGGTCGCGCTGGAGCGGGTCGGCTCCTCGGTCGCGCGCGAGTGCGATCAGCTTGCGTACCTGCACCTCGAGCGCGGCCTGAAGCGCGAAGCCGAGCGTCCCGCGCTCATGGAGGAGCGTGGTCATCGCGACCTGCCAGCCGCCGCCGATCTCGCCGAGGAGGTTCTCGGCCGGCACGCGAACGCCGGTGAAGAAGATCTCGTTGAACTCGGCCTCGCCCGTGATCTGCGTGAGCGGACGCACCTCGACTCCGGGCGCGTGCATGTCGACGATCATGTACGTGAGGCCTGCGTGACGCGTCGACTCGGGATCGCTGCGCGTGAGAAGGATGCACCAGTCGGCGAGGTGCGCGAACGACGACCACACCTTCTGGCCGTCGACGACGAAGTGGCCGTCGTCGAGCCGTGAGCTCGTCCGCACGCCGGCGAGGTCGGAGCCGGCGCCGGGCTCGGAGAAGCCCTGGCACCAGATCTCCTCGGCGGAGAGGATGGGCGCGAGGTAGCGCGCCTTCTGCTCGTCCCTGCCGTGGGCCATGATCGTCGGCCCGGCCATCCCGAGGCCGATCACGCCGATGTGGGGTGCGGCCTCGGCGCGAGCCATCTCCTCCAGGAAGATCGCCTGGTGCGTGTAGGGCGCGCCGCCGCCGCCGTACTCCTCGGGCCAGGTGAGGCCGGCGTAGCCTGCGTCGTAGAGCGCGCGGCTCCAGGAGCGCATCTCTGGCCCGTCGAAGCGCGACGCACCCCCGCGGTGACCCTGGAGCCCCTCGGGGAGGTTCTCCTCGAGCCAGGCGCGAAGCTCGGCTCTGAAGGCGGCCTCTTCCGGCGTGTCGCGGAGGTCCACGATCCGATCCTAATGACGTTGGACGGGACGCATGCGCTAACGAGGCCAAAAGCCTCAGAAGGTGTAGAAGCTGCGCGCGCTCGCCCAGAACCCGTGACCGCTGCGGTTCGTACAGGTCAGTCGGGTACGACTGCTCGTGCACGTGAAGACCGTTTCGCCCGTGTTCGCCGAACATCGTTCGGCGTAGTTGGCGGTGACCTTACGACAACGCCATTCGAAGATTTCGCCGAATGCGAGCTTGCGGAATCCGTGTGGGCGGAAGCCGATTGCCTTCTCGCTGTGGCGATGGCCAGCACTCCGCCCGGGGTACCCGATGCCAATGACGAGCCCGTCAGACGGGTTCCAGCAGTCGAGAGTCGGGTACTCCGGCGCGAGTGTGTCCTGGTCGATCCCGCAGTAGATCCCGTGGCCGGTTCTGAACAGCGGCAGCACATTCGGCGGAAAGCCGGGAGCGTCCCAGAAAACTCGGTACCCGCGGTAGCGGCCGAGCGAGAACGAAAGGCCGTCGTAGAGCTTGCAGGTGACGCCCGTCCGACGGCTCCAGCAGGAAACGATCTGGGCGTCACTCGTGGTGAAGAACTCGCCGAAGCCAAGCGTTCGCGGCGCCGGGCCCCCGTAATCCCGGTAACGGTCGGACTCGCCCTTCCTTACGTCGGCCCTCGCCGTGCTGCCATAGATCCCGGTAAAGCGGACCCAGAAGCCGTCGTCGGGTCTCATGCACACCCAGCCGTCGTCAACACCGCAGTAAGCGGCTCCGCCGGGCGTCTTGAACCACCAGTTGTGGGACGAAGCGGCGGCCGGCGTCCCGAGTAGGGCGACGCCCAAAGCAAGGAGGGCGAGGCGCCTCACAGCCTGCTTGTAGCCATTCGGTTCGTTCCCGTCAATCGGTCGCTAAACGTCCGCTTGTGCACGGCTCGGGCTCCGAGGTCATGACTTCGACAGCCGCGCGGGTTGCGTTCCACTGCCGTTTCGACCGACGATGCGCGCATGAGAGGCACCCGCGGCACCGTCGCTCGGATCACCGTCTGGTCTGGGCTCGTGGTGAGCGCGGTGTTCGCATATCTCGCGTTGAAGGACGCTCGACTGGACGAGGTGTGGTCCTCGCTCGAGGCAAGCCGCTACGAGTGGACCGTCCCTGCGCTCGCGGTGATGACCTGCGCGTTCTTCATCCGCGCGCTGCGCTGGCAGGTGCTGTTCGCGCCGCCGCGACGACCTCCGTTTCGCATCGTCGCAAGCGCCCTCTACGTCGGCTACTTGTTCAACAACATTCTTCCCGCGCGGGCCGGTGACGTCGCCAGCATCGTTGCTCTGAACCGGCGTGCGCGCACGCCGGTGGCCGAGGCCACGGGCACACTCGTGGTCGAGCGAGCGTTCGATCTCCTCTCGCTCCTGTTGCTGCTGTTCGTTTCTCTACCCTGGCTTCCCGACCTGAGCTGGGTCCGCGCCGCCGGCCTCCTCGCCGGTGGGTTGTTCCTGGCAGTCGGGCTGCTGATCGTCGTACTTGCCGTCTTCGGAGAGCGCCCCTTCGCCTACGTCGGACGTCGTCTCGAGCGCGTGCGGTTCTTCGCAGATCTGGGCATTGGCGAGGCACCCGCAAGTCTCTTCCGCGGACTGCACGGGCTCCGCCGACCGTGGACGGGTCTGCTCTGTTTCCTCCTCACGACGCTGTCCTGGCTCGTCCTGGCGGTCGGCTTCTGGCTCGTGACCATCGCCTTCGATCTCGGTCTCTCCTATGGCGCCGGCCTTCTCGTCGTGATCGCGGTCGGGCTGGGAATGGTGCTGCCCTCGTCTCCCGCAGCTCTGGGAGTGTTCGAGGCGGCGACCGTACTCGCTCTCGCCGCCTACGGGATCCCGGACTCGGAGGCCGTGTCGTTCGCGCTCGTGCTGCACGCACTCAACGCCCTGCCGTTCCTCGTGCTCGCGCTGGTTCTCCTCCGGCCGTATCGCGGGCTGGTGTCGCTCACGCGTCAGGGCGATGCGGCGTCGACCCCGGCTCGCGAATCGTCACGGACGTAGAGCCACTCGTCGAGGGTCCCTTTCACGCTCCACGCCTCACGTCTCAGGAACCAGCGCCATACGTCACGCGGGGTCACGTCCGCCCAGTCGACCACCCACCATTCGCGCAGATGGAATCTGTGGCCCCGATACCCGTTCAGCTCGTCAACGAGCTGCTGGCGGTTGACATCGGTCACTGCCACGATGTCGGCCTTCGGGACGTATCCGGCATCGCTCATGTCGGGGTAGCCGACGGGCGCGTCGCGCAGATACCAGGCCCACGGCCAGCCCGTGCCGCCCCAGGAGTCGACGTCGGTCGTGATCGAGCGGCTCGCGGAGAGGATCTCATCGCGGATCGGGAGCGCTTCCGTCGACGTCTGCGTGAAGACGAGGAGCTCCGCGGGGTCCGCGGGGTGGGCATACGCGACATTGACGCCGCCGAAGACGAGGAATGCGGCGCCCGCCGCACCCAAGACCACGGCAGCGGGCTTCGAGGGCCGCAGCTGCCACAGCTCCTGCGCGCCGATCCCTGCGAGAAGCACCAGGGGTAGCAGAACGTGCAGCGTCAGCCAGGGCATGCGCTCGCTGGCCCACGAGTAGACGACGAGGCTGGCGACGGCGTCCCACACGAGGAAGAGCCGGAACAACGTCGGCCGCCGAAGCGCCGCGACCGTACCGAGCGCGGCGAGGAGCAGGATCGGCAGCTCGTACGCCGGCACGACCACGAGGTAGTAGAACCAGGGCTGGCCGCCCCTGTTGACCGGCTGTTGCGAGAGCCAGTAGTGGATGCTCTCGTACAGCCCTGTTCGCAGGCCTTGCGGCTCGGACAGGAAGGTCGTGAAGAGGATCGTGTAGACGAGCGCGAACGCGGCGAGCGCCCAGATCCAAGCGTCCCGACCGGCGGACGAGATGGCTGCCACGATGGGTGCGCTCCGTAGGCCGAGGTCGCGTCGGCGCGCTCTGACCACCTGGAAGGCGATGGCCGCGATGAAGAACGTCCCGCCGACGAAGACCAGGATGTACGTCGTCTCCTTCGTCGCGAAGTTCACCGCGAGGACGGCTGTGATCGCCGCGGGTAGCCACCTCGTCGGTCGTTCGAGAAAGCGAAATACGAGGACGACGAGCAGGAGCGAGAAGAAGGCCGCGTAGATGTCCTCGCGGGCGAACCTCGAGTAGTAGAGATAGGCGGGACTGAGGCAGAGCGCGGCTGCGGCCGTCAACGCGCCCCCCGAACCGAGCTGCCGGCGGAGGAAGTAGGGCAGCACCGTGATCGCCGAGCCGAGAAGCGCGGGCGCGAACCGGATCGCGAACTCGCCGACCCCGAAGATCGCGTACATGAGCGCGCCGAAGTAGAACTGGACGGGACCGTGGTACGTCGGGTCGTACTCGTAGCCCTGGCCGGTCACGAGCCTCCACGAGAACCACGCGTGCAGACTCTCGTCGTGGTGCATGGGCTTGGCCGCGAGGTCGACGAGCCTGAACGCCAGCGCGGTCACGAAGATGCCCGCATACGCGAGCCGCTCGGCACTCCACACTCCGACCAGGGCGGCCGAGACCGTGCTCCGACCGGGAAGCTCGATCTCGCGATGCGTCATGCTCGGCGCGGGGCCCGTCGGAGGGAGTACCGGAACATCACGAGCTGAACCAGCCCGCGAAGACTGAACCGCAGAAGGCGGATGGAGCGAAGGCTCGACCGGCCCCGCGTCCGCGGTCGATGGGAGACCGGCTCCTCGACGACGCGATACCCGCGGACTGCCGCCCCCAGTGCGACGAGAATCGACGGCGCAAGCGCGTCATGCGGCATGAGACGCGACAGGTCGTCCCAGAGCGATCGCCGAAGCAGCCGGAACGGCACGTTCGGGTCACGGAGCCGGCGACCGGCGAGCAGCGACACGATCTTGGACACGATGCGCGAGAGCACGAGCCGATGCACAGGGTCCTGCCTGTGCAGGCGCACTCCCAGGACGAGGTCGGCTTCCTCGTGGCGCCTCCAGAGGGACCAGAGCTCCGCGACGACGAACTGGCCGTCGGAGTCCAGCTGCAGGATCCAGTCGCCTCGGGCGTGGCGCAAGCCTCGGAGCACCGACGGCCCGTGGCCGCGATTGCGGTCCGATCTCAGCACGTGCAGGCGGCCGTCGAGATCCCCCAGACCGGCGAGGACCGTCGGCGTCGCATCCGTGGAAGCGTCGTCCACGACGACGATCTCGACACGCTCGAAGCGCGTTCGGACCTCACGGTCGATTTCGGCGAGCAGGTCGCCGATCACGCCCTCCTCGTTCCACACCGGGATCACGACGGAGAGGCTTTCGCTGAGAACCTCTCTCATGATGATCGCCCGACATGGTCGTTCATTGTGAAAGGGGTTCTTGGGCGTTCCACAGCTCTTCGGGCTTTCCCTCGAGCAGCAGGCGCGCGACGTCGATGCCCATCTTCACAGCGTGGTCCATGTTTCCGATCTCGTAGCGCCACGCTCCGAAGCGCCCGCGCGAGTAGATCGAGCGCTTCTCAAGCCACGGCTGGATCGTCGACAGCGACGAATCTCTTCCGAGCGTCGGGATCGGATACGCGTACGCGATGTCCACCTCGTGAATCGAGGCGACGGGGGCCCCGGCGTCGACGAGCTCGACCTCGACGAGGCCGTCTCTGACGCGATCCGCGAGATCCGCGCCGGCTAGCGGCCGGTGATCCGAGTAGGACGTCTCGGTCAGGTAGGAGCGATATCGCGCCGTGTCGGCGCCCGGGACGTTCGCGGCGGCGTACTTGGCGAAGTTGGTGACGCGGTAGAACGGGACCGAGGGCTCCGGGAAGTAGAGCCAGGACCGATCGTCGGCCAGCGCCCGCTCGTATCCGATGCCGACCATGCGCACGCCCGAGTGCTCGAGTGCCTCCGCCGCCTCTCGTACATCGTGCGGGCACCCGTCGATCGCGCTCACGAGCAGATCGATCGGCATCGTCGAGACGAGGGCGTCGTACCCTTGCTCGCGCCCGTTGGCAAACCGCAGCTTCCGTCGTACGGCGTCGACGTGCACGAGCTCGTGCTCGTAGTGGACCTTCTCGCCCAGCGCTCCTGCAAGCCGGCGGTAGATCTCACCGGTTCCTCCCGCGATCGGGAATCTGAACATGTTGTTCGGTCCCCACCCGACGTCGTCCGCGGCGAGGACGAGGCTCCGGAGAGCGCGCCTGTAGTCGACGACGCTCACCCGGTCCGCGATCCAGGTTGCGGACATCCACTCGGGAGGTACGGCCCAGACCTTGGAGTTGTAGGGACGCATGAAGTGCCGCGTGATGCCGGATCCGAACGTCCCTTCCATCCAGGTTCCGAAGTCCGCTGCGGCGTCGGCGCCCGTTGCCTCGACGAGCCCGAGCAGGCACTCGTAGGCGTCTTCCGGCGGGAGGTAGCGGAGATTGTTCTGGAACGGGTACGGCACCCAGCGGTCGCGGTAGCGGACGTAGGACGAGCGCTCGTGCTCGGAGACGTCTCCGCCCATGATTTCCTCCAGGAGAGCGTCGAACTCACCGAAGTGGCTGAACACGACGTGGCCTCCGAGGTCCCACGTGAAGCCGGCGGGATCCACGACCGACGAGGCATGCCCCCCGGCCGTCGCCGAGCGCTCGAAGAGCAGCCAGTCGTCGTGGCCCTGCCGTGCGAACTCCCGCGCGCAGGCGAGCCCGCACGGGCCGGCACCGATGATGACGACGGACATGTCTCGCGGTGTCGGCATCGCGCGGTCTCGATCTTAGGCGGGAGAAACAGCAGCAGAACAGGGGTTGAGACATCCGTCCGGGCCGTCGGCCGTGCGTGGTTTTCCGACGTTTGACACGTTGGCGAAGATCGGCGAGACTGAGGTGTTCCAACGTGGGGAGGTAGAGCTTCGTGCGGCGTCACGCCCTAGCTGTCGTGCTTGGTCTCGTGGTCATGGCGATCGTCGTCGTGGCCGCGTTCGCGAGCACCTCCTCGTCCTCCGCG
>Ga0184612_10001875_pt1 | contig 10209 bp, 8 predicted proteins | sample PLM3_60_coex_FD_133163 | JGI IMG/M metagenome (GOLD analysis project Ga0184612, IMG submission 133163) | Groundwater sediment microbial communities from an aquifer in East River, Colorado, USA - PLM3_60_coex | ecosystem: Environmental > Terrestrial > Soil > Riparian zone | place: USA: East...
CCCCTCGTAGACCAAGTACGCTGGCCAGAAGATGGCCTTCGGGAAGATCGCCCAGACGTATTCCCAGAACGAGTCGGCCTGCTGCCAGTAGTAGAACAACGCGCCGAAGATCCCGAGGCCGTAGAGGGCTCCACCGCCCGCGGCGGCCCCTGTGTTGCCTTTCGCCATCGGCTTCCCTCCCCGTCGACCGTCCTGAGGACCCTATCCGAACGAAGGTGGTCCCCGAGCTACCGGCACGCCATCGAGCGTCTCCTCCCGGCATGATCACCGGAACGCCCTGCCGGCAGGACCAACACATCACCGAGGGGCCGGTCTCCTACGACCTGACCCGAGGACGCCCATTCGCGCGCCGAGCGCGGTACAGCGCGATCGGTCGCGCCATCCCTTTCAACTCGACCAGCCCGACGTTCGCGAATCTGACCCGCGCGTCGTGGACCGCTCGCTCGACGCGATCGCTCACCAGTACCTCGCCCGGCCCGGCGTGAGCGGCGATCCGCGCGGCGGTGTTTACCGTTCTCCCGAAGTAGTCGCCGTCTTGGAGAACCACCGGCCCCGCGTCGATGCCCGTATGGGTCGGGGGGAGCCCGGTGCCCGGGACGGTCTTTGCGAGTTCCAGCGCCGAGAGCACCGCCTCTCGGGGTTCGGCGAAATACAGCATGACCCCGTCGCCAAGCCACTTCACAGGCCGGCCTGTGTGCTCCGCGGCGCTCCGCTGCACCAGTGTGGCCAAGGTCGCCGCCATCTCCGCTGCGGCCGCGTCGCCACGCTCCTCGGTGAGCCGTGTGTAGCCCGAGAGGTCGAAGAAGGCTATCGCCCGCGGTTCCGCCACGGTGTGATGTAGGCCCGACTTCTCCAGGATGGCCTCCACCGACTCGACGACGTTCGCCAGCCAGACGTGTTCCGAGTGGCCGTGGTACATGGATACGAGCGCCCGGTCGAGCGAAGGGATCCCCGCGGCGACGGCCTCGTTCGCCACCTGCATCATCCGCCCCTCGCTCATGCCCGACCGCAGGAGAGGGAGCTCGATCTGCGTGCGGTAGAAATTCGCCGCGGCCTCGGTCATGCGCCGCATGCTCTCGCCCCAGACACGTAAGAGCCGCTCGACGGACGCCGGGTCAACCCCGGCTTCCACGACGACGTTCAGGACTGGGACGAAGTCGAGCTCCTCCTCAGGGACGAGATCGTCGGGCTCGGGACGGGCGAACCCCATCGACTCGCGGAGCGCCTGGAGCAGGTCGATGCCGAGGCCCGATTCGGCGCTGAGCTTTCGGTACGTCTTCCCGCTGAAGCCGCCATACCACTCCCAGCTCGGAAGGTCCAGGAACGCGAACGTGAGGTCGCCGTTCTGGATCGCCGTCGCGATCCCCTCGAGCGGGAGCCCGCCCTCTTCTAGGCCCCAAGCGAGGCGCACCCTCCGAACGTCTCCATCGGAGAACGACGCTCCGTCGCTCGGTGGCACGAGGATGCCGAGTTCGACGAGCCGATCCACGTAAGCTGGCCGAACGCCCGATCGTTCGGCTAGCCCATCGCGCGTCCAGGCACCCATGGCGGCATCGTACTTGCCGCCCACAGCTCACCTCCCCGGGAGGAAGAGGCCGCTGCCTCACCGCGCGCCCGTTCGGTGTGGCCTCGCCTGTGCTTTGGTTCGCGGCCGTGTGGATACACGTGCGAAGCGAGGCTCGACTACCATTCGCACTGGGGATGGAAGGATGATGAGACGTCTTCTCGCGATCCTGGCGATCTCATCCGCGCTGGTGGCGTGCGGCGAGGAATCTGCCGGGCCCAACCTCATCGAGGTGTTGGAGGCGGATGGCCGATTCTCCACCTTGTTGCGGATCGCACGGGAAGACGCCGCGTCCCGCTTCTACGACTTCATGACTTCGAACCGCAACCTGACCCTCTTTGCTCCCCCGGACGAGGCCTTCGACGCCCTGCCGTCGGGCGAGCTCGAGGCGACACTGGCGAGCGACGAGTCCGTTCGAATGCTTGTGGCTCATCATCTCGCCGAGCCCACCTTTCAATTGGACGAGCTTGAGGCCAAAGCTCGGTCGGATGATCCCTTTCTGTCGGTCGGTGGGTGCTGCGAAGTGAGGCTCACGATGGAGGGCGAGCAGCTCAAGGTGAACAATGCGGCCATTGTGGAAGGAGACATCGAAGCGTCAAACGGCCTCATTCACGTAGTCGACCAGGTGATCGAGTTCGAGTTCGACGCCGAGCTGTGAACTGAGGCGAACGGCTCCACGCTCCTTGACCCCGGGCTCCGCCCAGGGAGTCTCCTCACACCCGTGAACCGCTCACCGAGCTGCGCCGCGTCAGCAGTCCGGGCGGGTGAAACTCTATGGCCAACCTGCGTGCGGCACATCGACACGGGCAGTCAAGACTTGACCCGTCTTCGCCTCTATCAGCTCGTCGATCCTGTCCGGACCGAACCACTTCGCCACCACCATGAAGAGCGTCCTGCCGTCCTCGCCGCCCAGCATGCACGCGTAGCAGGGGCGGTCGAGCTGGATCCGATCGAGCACCTCACCGCCCTCGCGGACGCGTAGACAGACACCGCTTTCGCCCGGTCCGACGTCGCTGCACCAGATGGCGCCTTCGGCGTCGATGCAGATCCCGTCGCCCGTGACATCGGCCCACACGCGACGGTTCGCGAGGCTGCCGTCGGCGGCGATGTCGAAAGCGGTGAGTCGACGGGCGAACGATTCGGCGACGATCAGCTTGCCGTTGTCCGGCGTCACGACCATGCCGTTCGGGAACGCCAGATCGTCGGCGACTTCGCGAGCGTCACCTTCAGGCGTGATGAGCGCGATCTTCCCCGGCGCCCTCCCGCTCCCGAGGACGTCGTTGAAGTCTGCGAAGTCGAAGTTGATCGTATTGATGTAGATGTTGCCGCGCCCGTCGACGGTGATCTCGCTCCAGCCGTATGGGGAGATGTGGCTCAGGTCGGCGTGTTGGACGCGAGAGCCGTCGGGCTCCATGCGGATCAACTCCTCGCCCGTGATGAGCGTGCGTCCGTCCGGGAGCCAGTTGGCGGCCCAGCCGCTGCTCCCACCGCCGCGCCCCATGGCCTCGCTGTTCCCGTTGGGGTCGACCGCGACGATCACGTTAGTCCCCCAGTCGGAGAACCAGAGGCGGTCTTCGTGCCATCGCGGTGACTCGCCCATGCCGAGACCGCTCAATAGGACGCGTGTCTCCCGGGTGGACGACTCGTGCGCCACCACCGTCCTCCTTCCTCGGCCGGCCGCAGGGTTAGACCACGGCATGGGCCGGAACTCATCGCTCCCATCTGGCGGTCTCCGAAGTCGACGCAACCCACGCTCGGCAATCTCCGAGGCAATCTCAGAGGCTGTACGCCCCTTCTACCTGCACGAATGCACTGAAGAACCTTCGTCACCTTCGTCCGGTTCCGGCTGGGGCACAGGTGCGGCCGTCTCACGGCCTCAAGTACGAGGCCCTGTCGCCGGTGGCTCACGGTCGGGATCCCCACGACGGATCGAACTCGAAGGCGCGCGACCTCGTGATTCGGTTAAGCCTCTCGCCCTCCGACCCGATCACGTAGAGTTCCCAGTTCGAGCTCCGGTCGCTCACGAAGGTCACCCACCTCCCGTCCGGCGACCACGTCGGTGAGAAATCGTCGGCCGGATGATCGATGAGCAACCGTTCCTGGGAGCCATCGGCGTTCATCACTACGACGTCCAGCCGCGGAGTACCCTCGAGCCTTCCGCGCGAGAACAGAATGCGGTCGCCCTGCGGGGACCACTGCGGGAAGGCATCGTCGAGTGGGTCGTCGGTCAGCCTCGTGACGTCGGTCCCATCGGCGTTCATCACGAAGATATCCCACTGATCCCCCAGCCGGCGCATGAAGGCGATCCTGGCGGCGTCAGGCGAGAATACTGGGGAGAACTCGTCTCCTGGGTCGTCCGTGAGCTGCACCTCTCCGCTGCCATCGGCGTTCACCACCCAGATGTCGAATTGCTCGATGTCGAGCACCCCGCGGTAGATGGCGAGCCTCGTTCCGTCCGGAGACCAGCCGCCCATGTGGTCGCCGAGCGCGTTGGCCGTGAGCCTGGTAACGGTCGTCCCCCGCGCATCGACGACGAAGACATCTGCCTGACCGTCGTCGACGGTCCGATCGAACGTGATGGCAGAGCCGTCGGGCGACCACCGGGGCGCTTCGTCGCTGGCCGCCCCAGAGGTGAGCCGCCGAAGCCCGGTCCCGCTTCTCGAGATCCGGAAGAGGTTGCCGGTCCCTTTTCCGAACCGCGTGAAGACCACGTGCCTCCCGTTCGGCGACCAGTCAACGTAGAGCTCGTTGGCCCGAGAGCGCGTGAGGTTGATCGGAGTCATCCCCGAGGGGTTCACCACGAACACGTCCACCGCGCCTCCCCGGTTCCGAAGGAAGGCGATCTTGCCGTTCGGCCGGATGTCCGCCGCAGTCTCTGAATCGGCGCTCGCTCGTTTCATCCAAATTCCCGTGCTGGCGGCTGCGTGCTGTGCGGCTGATGACCCGCTCGAGGAGACGTTCAAGGAAGCGACCAATGAGAGCGCCGCAATCGAAAGGGTGAGCTTCCTTCCCTTCATCCCAGACTCCTTCTTCCAGCACTCGAGGGTGCTGCAAACGGTGTCTTTATCCGGGCGATTCCGCGATCAGGTGGTCGGAGGACGCTCGTGCTCCGTAGCGTCATGTTTGCGGACGGACTTTCCGAGTAGGCGACGGCGATGCCGCGGGGCCGTCGCGGATCACACCGCGCACCTGATTGACCGACGCCGCCTCCGATGGGAACTCCACCATCCACCATGTGGCACCCGCCTCGGCGTAGGGGGCCGGGTCAGTGCCGGGCGGGAGGGCGGCGACGACGTCGTAGGGCTCCGCAACGTCTCTTCCGATCTCCCTGCGCAGCAAGGTGAGGTCGGCGACGATCTCGGCGAGTTGGTCCGGATGTTCGAGGTTGACCGGAAAGAACCCCTGGTGCCGGGCTGCCCGGCGTAGCGGCTTGGCCTTTCCGTTGTACCCGGCGACCCACACCGGTACCCCCGGCCGCTGAACCGGCCGGGGGAGGAACCGCATGCCGTCGACCGTGTAGTGCTCGCCCCGGTGGCGCACAGGCTCACCCGACCACGCAGCCACCAGGATCTCGAGGGACTCGTCGAGCATCCGGGCGCGCCGCCTGTCGTCGAGCTCCTCGCCGGTCATCGAGTACTCGTTCCCGAAGCGGTCGCTACCAAGGCCGACCCCGAGCGTGAGTCGGCCCTGACTCAGCCGATCGAGCGTCGCGGTTTCCCTGGCAACCTTGACCGGGCGTCGTCGGGCAAGCGGCGTGACCATCGGGCCGAGCCGGATGCGCTCGGTGGAGGTCGCGATCGCCGTCAGCGTGATCCACGCGTCGGCCACGTCGATGACCGGCTCCCGCCATCGCACGTGGTCCCACACGAAGACCCCGTGCCAGCCGGCCTCCTCCGCCTCGGCCGACAGCCGGGCGACGATCCCGGGGTCGGCCAGCTCATCGAAGGGCGGCAAGAAGAGGCCTGAGCGCACAGGGCGATGCTACGAGACTGGCGGGGACGGCTGAAGGACATGGATACCCGGCCACCTGACCGATGATCGAACGCCTGGATAGGAGTCGCGATCAGGCAAGGACCGACCGGCTAGTCCGCGGCGACTCACCCGGTGGACGCCGCGAACAGCTCCCAATCCCCGGGCACGCCCCTAAGGTGGACCGTCCCGAGCGGTTCGAAGATCAGGTCCGTCCCGGTCGCGAGCTCGCGGACCGTCCGCGTCACGACGACCTGGTCGTCGGACGCCTCGCCCAGCACTCGCGCAGCGATGTGCACGCCGATCCCGCCGACGTCCTCGCCCAGGATCTCGATCTCACCCGTGTGGACGGCGACGCGGATCCGCAGCCCGATCTGGCCGACCGCATCCATGAGACCAAACGCGCATCGGAGCGCGCGCGTCGGGGCGTCGAACGTCGCCAGGATGCCGTCGCCCGTCGTTTTCACCATCCGGCCCTGGAACCGCTCCACCTCCGTCCTGGCCGCCCGGTCGTGACGGTCTAGGAGCTTCCGCCACTCGCGGTCGCCGAGTGCCGCGGCCTGCCCAGTGGAATCCACGATGTCGGTGAACAGGACCGTCGCCAGGACGCGGCCCACTTGCTGGGCGGCATCCAGCGAGCGGATCTGCTCCTTCGTCCACGCGAACCTGTCCACGTGGCGGCTGGTTGGCGCTTCCCGCGCGGGCTCGTACGAGAGCAGCACGATCCCGGAGGCGAACGCCCACGTCTCCCGCAGTCGCATGTGGACGATCCCGGCTCGCTGCCGGAACAGGTGCTTCCCGCTGCCCAGGACGACCGGGTAAACCGCGATCCGGTACTCGTCGATGAGGTCGTGCCCCATCAGCGTGTCGACGAGATCGGCGCTCCCCGATGTCAGGATGTCGCCGCCCGGCTGCCCCTTCAGCTTCCGGACCTCGTCGACGATGTCGCCAGTGAGCAGCGTCGTGTTCTCCCACTCCACGTCCTTCAGGGTCTTCGAAACCACGTACTTCGGGAGCGCATTCATCCGGTCGGCGAAGCCCTCGTCGCGAGGCGCCGACGGCCAGAACGCCGCCCATATCTGGTACGTCACGCGCCCTAAGAGGAGCGCGTCCACCCCGAAGAGCTCCTCGATCTTTGAGCGCTGCATGTCGTCGGTCGCGTGTTGCAGCGCCCAGGCGTTCTTGCCGTCGGGGTGCTCTTCGTGTCCCGGCGCCTCCATGACGCCGTCGAGCGTCATGAACTCGGATGCGATGAGCCTTCTGATCGAGGACCTCCTTGGACGGGGTCTCGGCCCACGTTACCCCTCGGTCGTGTCCAGTTGGGGGACTGAAGTGGGCTGCCGCAAAGGTGGCCGCTCACCAGGCTAAAACACTCCCCTGGAATCCAGCTCACCAGCCCTGTTGACGACTGCCGACTGTGCAGTCGCATGCCGGAGGCGTTCCGGCGGCGAACGGGTTCGGCCTATTCCTTCACTTGGAGCCCTCGCGCGTGGACAATGATTGCGTGAACAGCCACCGAGCGTGCATCACGCTTGTCCTGAGTGTCGGGTTACTCCTCACGTCGTCGCCGGCCCTCGCCGTTGAGCAGCCCCCCTACGAAGCCACCGTCGCTCGCTTGGATCGCGAGACCCGCCAGCTCATGACGGGGCGCTCGTGGCACCGTGGCTGCCCGGTCGCGCTGAGGGACCTCCGGCTCGTGCGGCTCACGTACTGGGGGTTCGATCGTGAGGCCCACCGTGGTCGCCTCGTCGTCCACCGAAGATGGGCCGACGAGATCGTCATCGTGTTCCGACGCATCTACCGCGCCCGTTTCCCCATCCGGCGGGTCCGCCTCGTCGACCGCTACGGCGCCGACGACCAGTCATCGATGCGGCACGACAACACCTCCGCGTTCAACTGCCGCTACGTCGCCGGAACCACGACGTGGTCGCAGCACGCCTATGGGCGCGCGATCGACATCAACCCCGTCGAGAACCCGTACGTGGACGGCTCGTACGTCTCACCGCCGAATGGCGAGATGTACGCCGACCGCTCGCCGGAACGCGGGAGCATGATCTTCAAGGGCGATGTCGTCTGGCGCGCGTTCCGCGGGATCGGTTGGGAGTGGGGCGGCACCTGGTCGAGCGTCCAGGACTACCAGCATTTCTCGGCCAACGGGAAGTAGCCGGGAGTAATCCCGAATGCGCCGGTTACGAGCTATCCTTGAGGGGCGATGGCGACTTACGAGTACATCTGCCTGAGATGCGAGCGCTCGTTCGAGGAGCGCCGCCCGATGGGCTCGCCGGTCCAGGCCGAGCTCGCGTGCCCGAACTGCGGCAGCGAGCGGGTGCGTCGGCGGTTCTCGTTCGCGGCAGCGCCAGCCGCGACCAACGAGTCCGCCCAGACCGCAACGAGCGGTGGCTGCGGCTGCGGCGCCTGCACCTGCGGGAATTGATCCCGCGCCCGAGATCTTCTTCGAGGTCGCGGCGGCGGACCAGCTCTTCTACAACGCGAGCCTCGCGAACCTGGCCCACTCCTACGGGCTCACCGTCGCGCTGAAGAACGAGTCGAGCAGCTTCCCGATCTGAGCCCGTACTTCGACTACGCCATCAATGAGCAGGGCCAGCAATACAACGAAATGCGATGGCTACGCGATGTATTTCGCAAACAAGGGTAAGGCGGTCTTCCAGGTCGAGTACAGGTTGGGATTCTCGAAGTTCTGCCCACGAGCGACCAGCGCGAACCGTAACGCGATCAAGAAGACATACGACCTTTTCGACACGCCCTGGACCTCCTGCAGGTAGCAGGCTGGGAGTCTGCGAGCACGTCCTTATCCGCATAGCGGGTTGGCCACGTCCACAATTCACGTCGCGCAGGGGGGAACCTGCCGGCCCGCAGCATCGGCCGGGTCGGACGGGCGGTGGTCGGGCATCATAAGGCCCATGGACCTCGGAACCGAGGAAGGCATCGACTCCCGAGGGCTATTCCGGCGCGGGCTCGGCCAGATCGTGTCCCACGTGCGGATGCACCCGCGGCCGTTCCTCATGTCCGTCCTCGGCGCGCTGTTGTACGCCGCGGGGACGGTGGCGGTGACGGTCGCCCTTGGCCGGGCGACCGACCGTATCCTGAAGCCTGCGTTCGGCCGGGGCGTGACCCCGTCGGCGCTCTGGATCGGCGTTGGGGTCATTTTCGGCTTGTCGCTGGGGCGAGCCGTGGGCATCGGGCTCCGCCGCTACTACAGCGGCGTGTTCGGCTCGGCGGTCGCCGCCACGCTCCGGGACCACGTCTCCGACCGGTACCGAGACCTGTCGCTCGCCTATCACCGTCAGACGCCGACCGGTGAGCTGCTGGCCCACATGGAGGCGGACGTCGAGGCGTCGATCGAAGTGCTGTACCCGATCCCGTTCGCCATCGGTGTCGCGTTCCTCATCGTGTTTGCGCTCGTGTCGCTGTTCGTCGCCGACGTGTTCCTCGCGCTCATCGGGATACTGACGATCCCGGTGCTTGCATTGATGAATCGCTCGTTCGCCAAGCGGATGGAGGGTCCGGCGCGCCGCGCGCAGGAACGGATCGGCGACGTCTCGTCGGTCGCGCACGAGTCGATCGATGGTGCGCTGGTGGTCAAGACACTTGGACGCGAGCACGCCGAGGTGGCGCGCCTACGGGAGCGAGCCGAGCAGTTACGCGATGAGCGCGTGACCGCGGGCTACATCCGAGCGGGGTTCGACTCGGCACTTGAGGGGTTGCCGCAGATTGCTGTGATCGCGCTGCTCGCGGTGGGGTCGTGGCGGCTCTCGACCGGTGACATCACACTCGGGACCCTCGTTCAGGTCGTCACGCTGTTCGGGATGCTCGCGTGGCCGATGCGGTTCGTCGGCTGGATCCTGGCTGAGCTGCCGAGGGCGGTCGTCGGCTACGGCCGCGTCAACGAGGTGTTGGTTGAGCCAGTGACGGTGACGCGCCCCTCGGCGCCGGTGGTCCTGCCCGACGGCCCGCTCGACGTTCGCGCGGAGGCTCTCACGTACGACATCGACGGCGTCCGGGTCCTCGACGAGATCGACCTCCGCATCGAGCCCAACGAGTCAGTCGCGATCATCGGGGCGACGGGTGTCGGCAAGTCAACCCTGGCAGAGTTGTTCGTCCGGCTGGACGATCCGACCTCGGGCGAAATCCTGATCGGCGGCGTGAATGTCCGCCACGCCGACCCCGCGTCGCTTCGTCACGCCACCGCGATCGTCTTCCAGGAGAGCTTCCTGTTCGCGACGACGATCGCCGAGAACATCGCCCTCAGCTCGCGTGTCTCGTCCGACGAGATCCGGCGGGCGGCCCGTATCGCGCAGGTCGACCGCTTCGTCGAGCTCCTGCCGAACAGCTACGACACCGTCCTCGGGGAGCGAGGGCACACGCTGTCGGGGGGCGAGCGCCAGCGCGTCGCGCTGGCACGTGCCCTCGTCCGCACGCCCCGCGTGTTGATCCTCGACGACGCGACGAGCTCAGTCGACCCGACGATCGAAGCGGACATCCTGGCCGGCCTTCGCGCGGAGCTCACGACCACGCTGATCCTGGTCGCGTATCGCGTGTCGACGATCCGCCTGGCGGACCGAGTTCTCTATCTCGAGGGTGGCAGGTTGCGTGCGACCGGCACGCACGAGGAGCTGATGCGCTCGCAGCCTGGCTACGCCCACATGATCCACGCC
>Ga0184612_10001876_pt1 | contig 10208 bp, 10 predicted proteins | sample PLM3_60_coex_FD_133163 | JGI IMG/M metagenome (GOLD analysis project Ga0184612, IMG submission 133163) | Groundwater sediment microbial communities from an aquifer in East River, Colorado, USA - PLM3_60_coex | ecosystem: Environmental > Terrestrial > Soil > Riparian zone | place: USA: East...
AATTCGATCGTAAAAAGCTACTTCTTTTTTTCTACACCGGTTTTATCGGCGGTACACTGCTTTGTGCATTTGCCCCGGACTATCACTCTCTGCTGATCGCCAGAATTATCACAGGAATATTCGGAGGAGTGATTGGTTCGGTAAGTTTTGCAATTATCACCGACCTGTTTCGTATGGAGGTGAGAGGACGCGTAATGGGATTTGTACAAATGGCATTCGCCACCAGCCAGGTCATGGGTATCCCTGTGGGACTCTATCTGGCCAACAACCTGGGATGGCATTCGCCGTTCTTTATGATCGTTGCAATTAGCGTATTGGTGGGAATTGGCATTGTGATCTATTTTCGTCCCATCAATGCTCACCTGAAAACTCCCTCGGACCGAAGCCCCCTCCAACATTTGATTAAAACCGTTTCTCACCCAATTTATTTGAGAGCCTTTGCGGCGACAACATTGCTCGCGACCGGCGGCTTTATGCTTATGCCTTTTGGTAGCGCATTTAGTGTTAATAATCTTGGCATTCGGCAAGATCAGCTGCCATTACTTTACATGATAACAGGAGTCTTTTCAATGATAGCCGGCCCGTTGGTGGGTAAACTTAGCGACGTGATTGGCAAGTATAAAATATTCTGTTTAGGATCATTGATTGGAATGACAATGGTCGTTATTTATTGCAATCTTGGAATCACGCCGTTATGGATTGTAATTATAATGAACGTAATCATGTTCATCGGAATTTCGTCACGCATAATATCGTCGTCGGCATTAATGACAGCTATTCCGGATGCTAAAGACAGAGGCGCATTTATGAGTGTCAATTCTTCTATCCAACAAATCTCTGGGGGTGTTGCTTCTGCAATCGCCGGACTGATAGTCGTTCAGACGGAGAGTGGTGCATTGTTACACTATGACACCCTCGGGTACGTGGTCGTCGGAGCTATGCTCATCACCATGGTAATGATGTACTTTATCAATGAGCAGGTGATGCGTAAAAACGCAAGTGAAACATCAGCCAAACGTGTTGATATAATTCCGGGCATGCAAAAAGACGTAAGCAAAGTATAAGTTGAGCGCGGTGGCGGATATGAAGTTAAGCCGCATGGTGTGTGTAAAGTCAGCTTTTGTTTCATCCTTATAAACCTGGATAAACCAAAAGGTGAAATAAAGAACTACAGGTAATAGAGCAAGTACGAAACGCAAGGCGTATTTAGCGGAAAAGACTGTATTAAAATACATTACAAACCCGACGGTTACGATCCCAAAGACACCGCCCACAAAATAGAATGTTCCCCGGATACCCAACATCCTGCTGAAGGTTTCATCTCCACGCTTTCCATCCTCTTCATGCTGGTAGATTTGAGTCATCGGATAATTGGCCCAGAGCATCAAGGTGCTCAACACACCCGGTACCAACACTGAAGGCTTCCAAATGTTTTCAAGTTCGAATTTATTAATACCGATGTAGCACATTACGAGGCTGAAAAGTCCCTGAAAGAGACCAGCCACCAACCACCCTGTGATTGGAAACTTTTTTAACCGGATGCCTGGATGACTGTATGCTTTTGAAACCAGCCCATACACCAATAACATTATTGCGAAGGTCAGGCTGATCTTTAGGTACCCAAGAGCGATCGCAATGATATCGAATAGTATGGCCAGGTAATACAATCCTTTGTTCACCGGTGGGGGATTCTTCAGACCACCAATGCTCTTTTCATCCTTGTCGAAGTAACTATTATACCCGTTGCTGGCGGGGTAAAGGAACAAATGAACGATTATAAAGGTCCATAACAGGGCATTTTCGCTGACGTTTGGCGAAATGACAAGGCTAAACAAAAAAACAGGCAGCAAAAAATAGGAGAAAGGTATTCGCAAGTGCAGCCAGGACGATTTGGATAGCATGGTTTCTAAAATTAATTCTCTGAGTTTGGAACAGGTTGTCCGAAATTATAGTTTTTTAAAATATATATTGAAATGAATGAGCAGTATTACAGCAATAGGCACCGCCACCCCAGAACATCGTTTTACCCAATCTCAGATCGCCGAGTTCATGGTAAAGGCAATGCAACTAAATCAAAACGATAGCCGGAAACTACGCGCGATCTTTAACGCAAGCGGTATTGATTACCGCTATTCCGTGCTGGAGGACTATGATCAGGAAAAGGCTAATACATTTTATGCTAACTCAAATGATTTTGAACCGTTTCCCTCGACGGCTAAACGACTAAACTGTTTTCGAAGTAATGCGCTGGAACTGAGTTTCAGGGCGGTTCAAAACATGCTTTTGAGGATTCCCTCATTTAACCTGAAAGAAATAACGCACATTATTATCGTGTGCTGCACGGGAATGTATGCACCCGGACTTGACATTGACCTAGTCAAAAGGTTAAACCTCCCAACAACGGTACTGAGAACCAGCATCAATTTTATGGGTTGTTATGCAGCTTTCAATGCATTTAAGGTGGCGGATGCCTTTTGTAGCGCTGACACGACCGCAAAAGTGCTCATTGTTTGTACGGAGCTTTGCAGTTTACATTTTCAAAAAACCGCCACGGACGACAACCTGATCTCTAATGCTTTATTCGGCGACGGGGCGGCGGCCGTGCTCGTTGAAGGCAAGACGGAGGCCTCACTTCGGTTGAAGCCGGAAAACTTTTGTAGCGATCTTGCCATAGACGGAGAGAACGATATGGCGTGGGAAATTGGGGATCTTGGGTTCGAGATGAAGTTGTCTACTTATGTGCCCTCCATAATAAAAAGTGGAATCTCGAAGCTCACCACCACGCTATTGGACAAACTATCCAAAAAGGTCTCTGACATCAGATTCTTTGCAATTCATCCGGGTGGTCGCAAAATATTGGAGAGTATTGAAGAGGAACTTGGTCTCACCAAATGCCATAATGCACCAGCTTATCATGTGCTCAAAAATTATGGTAACATGTCGTCACCGACTATATTGTTTGTACTTCAGGAAATCATATCAAAGCTCACACCCCAGGATCATGGTGAACATATTTTAGGTTTTGCGTTTGGACCGGGGCTTACGTTAGAGAGTATGGTTTTGAAAATTGAAATGGACTAAGCGATCATGATTGACCTCTCCAAAAGATCCAATGATACCGAGATAATGGACGACCTGGAGTATGCAGGTGAAATGATGGACCGCACGTTGGGGGAACTGGAAGTTATTAATAAATGGCTCGGTGGTAATAACGTTACAATAGAAGGGATCCGCACGTTGTTGACCGGCACTGATAAACAATCTACCATTTGCCTTGCCGACCTGGGTTGTGGTCGCGGCGATATGTTGCGATTGATAGATGCATGGGCCAAAAAGACAAATCGCAAGCTGCGACTGGTGGGAATAGATGCAAATCCCTACATTATCCGGGCCGCTGCAAAGAATCTAAAAGAACAGCCGCACATTGAGCTTCAATCCATCAATATTTTCTCCGATGCTTTCAGGCAGCAGAAATTTGATCTTGTAGTAGGTACGCTTTTCTATCATCACTTTACCGATGAACAGTTGATGGGTTTTTTCAAACAACTGAAGGGCCAGGTAACAGTGGGGTTTTTGATAAACGACATTCACCGCCATTCGCTGGCCTATCATTCCATTAGACTTTTAACGAGGTTTTTCTCACGTTCATCCATGGTCAAATTTGATGCACCACTCTCTGTCTTGCGGGCCTTTACCAAAAAAGAGTTAACCGACATCCTGATCAGTGCCGGTATTAAAAACTTTACCATTCGCTGGAAATGGGCTTTCCGATGGCAGGTACTGGCATATTCCGCTTGATAAACCCCATGATAAGGCACCTGATTGGAAAAAGTGGCAATAATACTCTGGCACAATTTTTCGTACTTTTGCTCGCAATCAAACGATTGAATAGTTATGAGATCAGTTCAGGCATCTGCTATCTTTTTTATTGGAGCCGTCTTATTGACCTCTTGCGCCTCCGGCCCACTTGGAAAAAAGGTTAACGAACCGTTTCAAGGAAATGCGTATGAATCCAATAACCGTTTCTTTAGAGGAACGGGCAAAGGAGCAAGTTCACAGGATAATATTGCACGCGGCAAGGCGGACCTCGAAGCAAAATCTCAGCTCGCGGGTCAGGTAAATACCACGATGAAGCAAGTTGCCGATCAATACCTTGGCCAGACCGAAAATGAAAAAGCAGCGGACGTAGCCGACAAATTTCAGAGCCTTGTACGTCAGGTGATGAACACTAATATTGCAGATCTCCGAAAAATAGGCGAGAAAAAATATTTCAACGAAAAGACTAAAGAGTACACAGTCTTCATGGCGTACGAAATTAAGAAGAATGCCATGTTCCGGTTCATGAAGAAACAAGCGAAAACGGATAAAACCATTGACGAACGTCAGCTGGAAGTGATAGAGAAAATTCTGGATGAAGAACTTAAAAAGGCGGATGAAGCTGACCAGGACGAAAGTTAGAGTTTTTGTTTACAGGTAGAATCGGACCTGCTGGGGAGCCCTGGCAGGTCCTTTTCGTTGCAACCTATTCCGTGCGCCACGCGTCAAATGATCTATAACGCTCGGGATATTATGAAAAAATCTGTTTTTACGGTCTCAATACTGTTTTTGTCCTCCGTGGTATTTGCCCAGGACGGTGAATTTCACCTGGACAAGGAATATAAAATTGACAAAGTGGGCTTAGTGGATATTACCACATCCGACGCGAAAGTTTTTATTACCGGATCGACGCGGAATACCGCTCACGTTAAGATCGACCGCAAGGTAACGGCCAAAGGATGGACATTCGGTGAAGAAAACTTTCACGTTGATGTCGATGAAGAGCATGGCAGTTTGATCATCGACGAAAAACAACGTGGTCCGCAGGGTGGCGTAATGGGTTTCTACCATGAAGACTACAGGATTGAGTTGGAGGTACCTCGCGGTGTGAGCCTGAAAGTTCGCGGTGATGACGGCGATTATTATATCAAGAATGTCAACGGCTCTATTGTGCTGAATCTGGACGATGCGGACGCAGAATTAGTAGGATGCGAGGGAGATAATTTTGAATTCAGGTTAGACGATGGCGACATCCGGATGGACCGGGGCCGCGGCAGACTGGAGTTGACAGGCGATGATGCAGACGTTGAAATTCACAATGCGAGTTTCTCGTCCATACGTGCGGACCTCGATGACGGCGATCTGATCATTGAGACTTCGTTAGCAGAAAAAGGAGAGTATTTCATCTCTTCGCAGGATGGAACAATTGTAATGAATATAACGGGTGGTGGCGGCGAGGTTGACATCCGGCATGATGACGCCAATGTGTCAACCGAAGGGGATTTTAAGGTCCTCGAAAAAAGCGAAAGAGAAACTAGAGTGACTCTGTCAAATGGGTCAGCAAAAGTTAGCGTTAGAGCCGACGATGCGCGCGTCAGGCTCAGAGCAAATTAACCTGACGTATCATCCCGGAATTCATTACCCCTGCCATTGGATGGGTTCCAACTCAAACCACCTACGCTCGATCGCGCGGTCTGATCGTTTCATTAATAAATCAAAATATTGGTAATAAATTGCGTTCGGGACGAAAGTTATGATTCGCGTTTATACCATCAGTGAAGGAAAGATCAGCCAATTCAAAAACCCCTCATTTAAGGAGATCGGGACGTTAGAGAATATCATTTGGATTGATTTGCAATCGCCCTCCAGGGAGGAAAAGGAGTTTGTAGAGAAGAATTATAAAATCGAATTCTTTACGTCTCAGGAATTGCAGGAAATCGAAAGCAGCTCGCGTTTTTTAGAAACAGATGAGACGGTTGAAATGAATCTCGGATTTGTTTCCAGCGACCCCGAGCTTTCCGTGCAAAGTGTGACCTTCATATTGAGAGAACATCTTCTCTTCACGTATCGTGTCGGCGACCTCAAGATATTCGCAGAAACGGTGCGCAGATTAAAATCGGCAAGCTCTTCGGAAAAGAAAGAACACGGCCTTAACGTGTTTCTTACCGTTCTTGAAACCCGAATCGATGGAGATGCTGATCTGATAGAAGGAATCAACAGGAAACTCAATACGATCAGCAAGGAACTCCTGGCGCAACGTTCCCTCAAAGAGGACTTGCTGTTAGGCATAGCGCAGTTGCAGGAAAACGTGATGTTATTGCACGAAACAATCACGGAAAAACAGCGGGTAGTAAGTTCGCTGATTCGAATTCCCGAGTTTAACAAGATTGAGAACGAACGACTGAAGATTATAATGAATGATATCGCGTCACTATTGCAGCACTCGCAGTTCAGTTCCGAACGATTGGAATATCTTCAGAATACATTTCTTGGATTGGCTAACATCGAACAAAACCAGGTGATCAAGATCTTCACCGTTGTGACGGTCGTATTTATGCCACCTACATTGATAGCCAGTATTTACGGCATGAACTTTAATATTATGCCTGAGTTGAAATGGGCGGCCGGATATCCATTCGCAATCGGGCTGATGATCTTTTCTTCTGTTATTTTTCTCTGGTATTTTAAGAGAAAGAAGTGGCTTTGACCAGCTGTCAGGGTTTGTCTATTACTACGCCTTCTTTCATCAACCATTGAACGCCCCTGAGCGCTGAAATATCTTTTGTTGGATCCCCTTTTACCACGAGTATATCCGCCTTAAGTCCCGAAACGATCTTACCTACTTCTTTCTCCACGTGAAATATGCGGGCATTAATGCTGGTAGCTGACTTCAAAACGTCCGTCGGATTCATACCATATTGGACCATGAGTTCCAGCTCCCGGGCATTTTCGCCGTGAGCAAAGACCCCTACATCTCCGCCAGCACAAATGGTCACACCAGCCTTCAATGCCTGCTTAAAGCTTTCGCGCTTAAGCAAAATGAGCGCAGGCTCAGGTTCAGTACCTTTCTTCCAGCCCCTGTATTGGGCGATGGCATCATCTGCTGCCAGCGTTGGGCAAAGGGCGACGCCTTTTTCCTTCATTAATTGAAAAATTTCCAGCGTACCGGTATCACCATGTTCAATTGTCTCAACTCCCGCCATCAGGGCCCTGCGCATTCCCTCCACGGTTGATGCGTGAGCCACAACTGGCCGGCCACTGCTCGTGGCGGTTTCCACGATAAGTTTTAACTCTTCAACGGAAAATGTCTGCATCGTCGTCCCTGCTCTGCCCCATCCGTAGTCAGCATATACTTTTATCACATCGGCACCTTTTGCGATCTGATCACGGACAACACGAATTAAATCATTTCCATCTGCGGGTTCAGCGCCAAGCATTACATTAAAATCCGAATCAAACCCTTTAGGGCCATAACTGCCCGTCGCTACGATAGCGCGACCAGCTACGATCATTCTTGGCCCCGGGATGATGCCTTCATTTATGGCCTTCTTCAATCCAACGTCGGAGTACCCAGCGCCTTCCGTACCGAGGTCCCGTATGGTAGTAAATCCCGCATATAGAGTTTTACGCGCGTGAACAGTAGCGCGGGCTACACGTAGCGCATCAGATTCCCTCAACACCTGGTCATCCCAGGGAGTTTCATCGTACGGGTGCAAGAGGAGATGAGAGTGACCTTCAATAAGGCCAGGCATTAAGGTGCACCCCGGAAAATTCAATCTTACTGCATCTTTTGAGTCACCCACTTGAGTTGCAGGACCAGCGGCAGTAATCTTATCATTTTCAACACGTACTACCCAGCCTGAATGAATTTGCTCACCGTCGAAAACACGATCGGCCTGGAGGATGTACGTTCGCTGTGCATTCACACCAAAACCTATGAACAACAATATCGAAGAAAGGGCTACATTGAATCGATAATTTTTCATGTTTAAAAGGTAACTTTATTTGTAAATGCATCCAAGCGTGCTTATGGTAAGTCACCTCGGTTATGTCGTCGTTTTATTGCTCAGTTTCGATAGTTTTGCGCAACCCGCTTCAGAAATATATCTGTTCGATCTGCAGATAAAAAAAAACAAGATGGTCCTTTCCGATGGCGCGAACATAACCAATCACCGCGGTTATGATAAGCAACCTTTTTTCCACCCTGATAACTCGTCGCTTTATTTCACTCAAGCGGACACGTCGGGCAGAACGGATATCTATGTTTATGATTATTCGACCCGACTTACAAAACAAGTAACCAATACGCCGGAACGGGAGTACTCACCCACCATAACCCCGGATAAGAAATTCATTTCTTGCATTATTCAGCGCGATGATGGCGTTCAGGATCTGGGAAAATATCCGATCGACGGCGGAGAACCCATCGCCCTTATCAACAATCTTAAAGTGGGTTATCATGCCTGGGCAGACAACACGAACCTCATTCTGTTTGTTCTAGGCGAACCCATGACCTTGCATTGGTATTCTTTAACGGATAATAAAGATATGGTCCTCGCCGGACAGATAGGGCGCTCGTTGCATGCCATTCCAAGAACAATAGACATGAGTTTTATTGATAAAACTGTGTCGCAATGGTGGATCAAAAGGATACAAAGCAAAGACAAGACTATCACCAGTATTGCAGAGACCTTGCCAAACCGGGAAGATCTCACCTGGACTCCAGATGGCAGGATAGTGATGAGTGACGGAGAAAAACTCTTCTATTTAAAGCCAGGGGAGGGTACGTCATGGAAAGAAATTGAAACAACTTCGGCGTTTGCCTTAAAAGGGATCACCCGACTAAGCATAAGCAAGGATGGGAAAAGAATGGCGGTAGTCGCTGGCGAATGAAGCTTGTAAATGAAGTGTAGCGACAATGCAAAATAAACTAAAGCATATTGCGATTTGTGGAAATATAGGAAGTGGCAAAACGACGCTGGCTGAAAAACTTTCCAAACACTATAACTGGATTCCGCTATACGAGTCGGTTGACCACAATCCCTACTTGCGCGATTTTTACCAGGATATGACCCGGTGGGCATTTCATCTGCAGATCTATTTTCTCAATAGTCGCTTCCGGCAGGTAAATCAGATCAGGGCTAATGACAGGACCACCATACAAGACCGGACGATCTACGAGGATGCATATATATTTGCTTCCAATCTACACCAGAGTGGAAACATCTCTGACCGCGACTACCAGAGTTATCTCGATATTTTTAATTCGATGATAAATTTCGTGAAGCCTCCCGATTTATTGATCTATCTGAAAGCAGATATTCCGAGACTTGTACAACAAATTGAAAAGCGCGGACGCGATTTTGAGTATTCTATGCGCCTCGATTATCTGAGAAAATTAAACGAACGGTATGAGAGCTGGATTGGAAGTTATAAACTGGGGAAGTTGTTAATCATTGACGTTAATAAGCTCGACTTTGTAGAACGAATTGAAGACTTTTCCGCGATCGTAGGGAAAATAGACCTGGAATTGAACAATCTTTTTGAAATGTAGGATCATTTCTCACAAAACGCTCCTTTGGCTATCCAAAGCTTTTTAATATCAAGGGTAAGGAGCCCTTCTACAACCGCTGGATCTGATTCGATTTCAACTTTGGGAAGCTCTCCCCGGAGAACTAGAATACCTTCATTTGAGTCACCAAAGGTTGCTTCCGTGATCACATTGCCTTTTTCCCCAATTTGTTTCAGGTGATCGTCATGCTTACTGTTTATTTTCGGAGAACCTTTTGAGGGGGAATTACCCTTGGACGTTGTATATCGGATGAAATGGTATGTTACCATTTCATAGGGTTCTTTAACAGCACATACCGATCCGACGCGAGGCCTGTACGGAAGTATTTCAACGTCCCAGCGATTAGCTTTTACTCCGGGGTCCGTGCTTAACCATTGTTTAGCCTCTTCAGTAGAGGTGGTGTTGAAAATAAAAATTCCACCACCACCTTCGAATGGTCCTGCCGCTATCAACTTACCCTCTTTTGCGAGCCTGTTAATATTTGCCATGTGGCCTTCCATGATTTTATCGGCCTCTTCTTTTGGAATCTGTGCAGCATCCGTTTTTTTGTTCAGGAAGACGAAGGAGTAATTGTCATCTTGGCAAAATACCGACGAAGTGGAGACCATTAGCGAAACAAGCAGGACGATTTTCATGACTGGATTATTTAGAACGGAAGCTATGCAGAAGGGTAATGAATTAAAATGACGAAACAGGTACATTTTTCTTAACCGACTCATAAGCTGCTCAAGGGGGAAAAAAATAGCCTGAAGTAGCCTATAGATCGTCCTTTTTGTGTCCAATAATCAATACTCCAAATAGAATGAAAGCAGTTCCAATC
>Ga0184612_10001877_pt1 | contig 10203 bp, 5 predicted proteins | sample PLM3_60_coex_FD_133163 | JGI IMG/M metagenome (GOLD analysis project Ga0184612, IMG submission 133163) | Groundwater sediment microbial communities from an aquifer in East River, Colorado, USA - PLM3_60_coex | ecosystem: Environmental > Terrestrial > Soil > Riparian zone | place: USA: East...
GAGGCGGCGCGGCGGCTGTTCGCCGAGATCCTCGAGGAGCGGCCGATACCCCAGACGCACGTGCTCATCGGCCGGACGTACCGGGACTTCCGCGAATGGGAGCTCGCCCGCGCCGAGCTCCTGGAGGCCTTGAAGAAGGACCCGCGGGTCCTGCACGCGCACTACTACCTCGGCACGCTCGGCCTCATGGCCGAGGGCGCGGCCCGATTGGAGGAGGCGATCGCGGAGTTCCGGCAGGAGCTGGAGCTGAACCCGAACGATCCCCTCGCCCGGCTGCGCCTGGGCATCGCGCTGCTGGAGTCGCGGCGGCCGGAGGAGGCGCGGGCCGAGCTCGAGCTCGCCGTCCGCTCGAACCCGCGCGAGGCGGATGCCTTCCATTACCTCGGCCGGGCCCTGCTCGCGCGGGAGCGGCCGGCGGAGGCCGCGGCCGCGCTGCGGCGGGCGGTCGAGCTGGTCGGGGACCGGCCGAAGGACCCCGTCCAGCTCGGGAGCATCCACTACAACCTCGCGATGGCGCTGCGGAAGGCCGGCGCCGACGACGAGGCGGCCGCGCACTTTGCCGCCGCCGAGCAGGCCTCGGCGAGCATCGCCGAGAGCGCGCGCGAGCGGCTGACCCGCTACATGCGCGACAGCCCCGACCCGGAGACGGCCGCCACCCTGGAGCTGCCCTTCGACGTCCCGCTGACGGGCATTCCCCCGTCGGAGATGCCCGCCCTCGGGCAGCGGACGAGGACGGCGCTGGCCCGCGCCTACCTGAACCTGGGGGTCATGCACGCGCAGAACGAGCGTTTCGCCCGGGCGGCCGAGCTGTTCGCGAGCGCGGCCGAGCTCGAGCCCGCCTTCCCCAGGGTTCAGTACTCGCTGGGGGTGGCGCGGTTCAACGCAAAGGAGTTCGCCCAGGCCACCGGGCCGCTGGCGCTCGCGGTGGCCGACGAGCCGGCGGACGTCGACCTCAAGCGCATGCTCGCCATGGCCTGGCTCAACACCGAGGCCTTCGACAAGGCGGCCGAGCTGCTGCGCGACGACCGGGGGCGCGAGGACGACCCCTCGCTGCAGTACGCGTACGGCCTCGCGCTCGTGCGCGGCGATCGCGCCGCGGAGGCGGAGCCGATCTTCGCCCGGCTGCTCGCGCGGCACGGCGCCACCGCCGAGCTGAACGTCCTGCTCGGGCAGGCCCATGCGCAGCAGGGCGACTACGACGCGGCCATCCAATCCCTGCAGCGGGCGCTCGAGCTGAAGCCCGGCGTCGCGGAGGCGAACGCGACGCTCGGCCTCATCTACTTGAAGCAGGGCCGGCTGCCGGAAGCGGAAGCGGCCCTGCGCGCGGAGGTGAAGGCGAACCCTTCCGACCTCAAGGCGGGGCACAACCTCGCCACCGTCCTCGACCTGCAGGGCCGGCCGGAGGAGGCGCTGGCGCTGCTGCGCGCCGTGCTGAGCGCCAAGCCCGACTTCGCCGACGCCCGCTACCTGTTCGGCAAGGTGCTGCTCGCCCAGGGCGCCGCGGAGGAGGCCGCCCAGCACCTCGAGGCCGCGGCCCGGCTCGCTCCCGACGACGCCAACGTCCATTACCAGCTCGGCCAGGCTTACCAGAAGCTCGGCCGGACCGACGCCGCCCGGGAGCAGTTCGAGGTGTTCCAGAAGATCAAGGACAAGCGACGCGGGGGCGCGTCGTGAGGGCGGCCGCCTTCGGCGTCGCCCTCCTGCTGGCGGCGCCCGCTTTCGCGCAGACCGTGAAGAAGCCCGCGGCCCGTCCCGAAGCCAGGGCCGAGTCCGTGAAGGCGCTGCTCGACCTCGCGCGGAGCCAGTCGAGCCGCCGGGCTCCGCAGGCGGCCCTCGATTCGCTGGCCCGCGCGCGGAAGCTGGCCCCGAACTCCGAGGACGTCCTGAGCGCGTACGCGCAGATGGCGCTCGCCGTGCACGCTCCGGTGCCCGCCATCCTGGCGCTCGAGCCGCTCACGCGGATGGCGGCCTCGGTGGGGCAGTACCACTACCTCTACGGCGTGGCGCTCATGCAGGCGGGCGACCTGGAGGCCGCGGGCGAGGCCTTGCAAAAGGCGGAGCGCCTGGAGCCGAGCCGCGTGCTCACGCTGATCGCGCTCGGGCTCACGCTGAACGGGCGCAAGCTCCACGCGGAGGCGAAGTCGCACCTCGTCCGCGGCCTGGACCTGGAGCCCGACAACGTCGAAGCGACCGCCGCCCTCGCGGAGGCCGAGGAGGGGCTGGGCGAGGAGGCCGCGGCCGAGGCCCACGCCCTGCGGGCGCTGGCGCGCGAGCCCGGCCACGCCACGGGCAACCTGGCCCTGGGCATGGTGCGCATGAAGCAGGAGCGCTACGCGGAGGCCCGGGACGCGCTCGCTCGCGCGGTGGCCGCGGACCCCTCGTCAGCCAAGGGGCACTACCAGCTGAGCCTGGCCTACGCACGGCTGGGCGACGCCGCGAGCGCGCAGGAACAGGTGCAGCTCTACCAGCGGGCGCTGCGGGAGGTCGAGGAGCGCGTGCGGCTCATCCACGGCCAGGGCGCCCCCGGGGACGGGATGCGTCCGTGAACCGCGCCGCGCGGCTGGGGCCGCTGGCGCTCCTCCTGGCCACTCCGGCCGTGCTTGCCCAGGTCGCCGGCGGCGTCGCGGGCAAGCAGCTCTTCCGCGACGTCCGGGAAGAGGCGGGCATCACGTTCCAGCATCATTCCGCCCCCGAGAAGAAGTACATCGTGGAGTCCATGGCGGGCGGGGTGGCGCTGTTCGACTACGACGGCGACGGGCGGAGCGACATCTACTTCGTCGACTCGCTGACCGTGGAGAGCGCGAAGGACCCGCAGGCCGCGCGCAGCGCGCTCTATCGCAACCTCGGGGGCGGACGCTTCGTGGACGTCACGGACAAGGCCGGGATCGGCCATCCCGGATGGGGCATGGGCGTGTGCGCGGCCGACGTGGACGGGGACGGGGCCGGGGACCTCTACGTCACCGCCCTCGGCGGGAACCACTTCTACCGCAACAACCGCAACGGGACCTTCACCGACCTCACCGAGCGCGCGGGCCTGGCGGGTGGCGGCTGGTCGACCGGCTGCGGCTTCGCCGACTACGACCGCGACGGCCATCTGGACCTCTTCGTCGCGCGCTACGTGAAGCTCGACCTCGACAACCTGCCCGAGTTCGGCAAGGGCAAGACGTGCGAGCATCGCGGCGTCGCCGTGCAGTGCGGGCCCCGCGGCCTGCCCGGCACGTCCGACCTCCTGTTCCACAACGACGGCGACGGCCACTTCACCGAGGTGGGCGAGAAGGCCGGCGTCTCCGACCCGCGGGCGTACTTCGGTCTCGGCGTGGCCTGGTTCGACTACAACCAGGACGGGTGGCCCGACCTGTACGTGGCCAACGACTCCACACCCAGCTTCCTCTACGTCAACCAGAAGGACGGGACGTTCAAGGAGGTGGCGTTCCCGATGGGGGTGGCGGTCAGCGAGGACGGCGCCGAGCAGGGAGGCATGGGCCTGGCCGTCGGGGACTACGACAACAGCGGCCGCATCAGCGTGTTCAAGACGAACTTCGCGGAGGAGTACAACAGCCTCTTCCACAACGACGGCGACCACTTCACGGACGTGTCGTTCCGCTCGAAGACGGCGGCCGTCAGCATGCCCTTCGTCGGGTGGGGCGCGGCCTTCTTCGACTACGACAACGACGGCTTCCTCGACATCATCGCCGTCAACGGCCACGTCTACCCGCAGATGGACCAGGCCCGGTTGGGCGCCTCCGCCGGCTACCGCCAGCGCAAGCTGCTCTACCGCAACCTCGGCGACGGCACCTTCGAGGAGGTCGCCGCCCGGTTCGGGCCCGTCCTCATGGAGCCGCGCGTGAGCCGCGGGCTCGCGGTCGGCGACCTGGACGACGACGGAAGGCTCGACGTGGTGGTCAACGACCTGGACGGCCGCCCCCAGGTCCTCAGGAACGAGCTGCCGGATGCGGGCCACTGGCTGCTCGTCAAGCTCGAGGGCAAGGGGAGGAACACGGACGCCATCGGCGCCGTCGTGAAGGTGAGGGCGGGAGCGCTCCGCCAGATGCGCGTCGTCCAGAGCGGGACCAGCTACCTGTCGCAGGACGACATGCGCCGGCACTTCGGCCTCGGCGCCGAGCAGCAGGCCGACTCGGTCGAGGTGCTCTGGCCCGACGGGACCACGACGAAGCTGGAGAACGTGAAAGCCAACCAGCTCCTGAAGATCAAGCAACGCTAGCGTCGCGTCGACGAGGTGGAGGGCCACACAACTTCGCGCGCCTCGGGGCTGCCTTCGCGGATGCGGTAGCGGCGCCGCGGCTCCAGGCCGGATACCCTCTGGGTCTCACCCGTGGCGGGCCAGAAGACCTCGACCCCGTCCACGCGCCGCGCGTCACCGAGGCCGATCTCCAGGCGGAGCGGCGAGCCGCCGAAGCTTCCGCCGCTGCCGACAGTGCGGTAGATGAAGCGCGGTCCCGCCGCGGTCGCCGCGGCGATCTTCACCCGGGCGCCGACGGCTCGCCGGTTGGAGCGGACCCCCTCCAGCTCGAGCCCCAGCCACGCGTGCCCGCTCCCGGGATTCGCGTAGAGCGCGCTGTGCGCCTTGTCCGCGAGGTACGCGCCCCCCATCTCCTCGAACACGTCCTGGTCGCCGTCGTTGTCGACGTCGCCGAACGCGACGCCGTGTCCCTTCTGCAGGTGGCCGAAGTTGCCGGCCGAGGTGACGTCCTGGAATCCCCGGCCCCCGTCGTTGCGGAACATGCGGTTCGGCACCAGCAGGCCGAGGTCGGGAGCGCCCGTGCCCGCGTAGAAATCGAGCCAGCCGTCGTTGTCGAGGTCGCCGAAGTTCAGGCCCATGGCGGGGACGACCTTGTCGAGGCGGGCGGCCTTCGTCACGTCCCTGAACGTGCCGTCGCCCTCGTTGTGGTAGAGCCGGCCCGGCTCGCCGTCGTTCGGCAGGCCGAGGTAGTCGGCGGCCACGTCCTCCACCACCGGCATGCCGTCGCGGCCCTTCCGGCCGTAACCGGCGACGAAGAGGTCGAGCCCGCCGTCGTTGTCGTAGTCGAAGAAGAACGTGGAGAAGCTGGCCCGCGGCTGGGTGACGCCCGCCGCGGCGGCGACGTTCGTGAAATGCCAGCCGCCCGCCCCCGCCGGCCCGTCGTTGCGGAAGAGCAGGTTGTCGGCTCCCCACACGGACACGTAGAGGTCGGGACGGCCGTCGTTGTCGTAGTCCCCGCCCACCGCCGCCTTCACGAAGCCCACGTAGGCGACCCCCGCATCCTTCGCCCGGTCGGTGAACGTGCCGTCGCCGTTGTTGTGGTAGAGCTCGCACGGGTGGGCGTCGCCCGGCGCCGACTCGTTGCCGACGAAGAGGTCGAGCCGGCCGTCCCCGTCGTAGTCCAGCCAGGCCGCGGTCTGCGTCGGCGCGAAGCGGAGCAGCCCCGCCGCGCGGGTCACGTCCGTGAAGGCGCCGTGGCCGTCGTTGCGGAGGAGCGACAGCGGGAATCGGCCCTCGCTGCCCATCCACCCTCCGCGGAGCACGAGCACGTCGACGTGGCCGTCGTTGTCGTAGTCGGCCTGGACCATGTTGAGGCCGCCCACCTCGCCGGTGAGCCCGGCCGCGCCCGTGCGGTCCTCGAACCAGCCGTTGCCCTCGTTGTGGAGGAGGCGCATCTGGTCCTCGAACCCCATCCCCGACAGCATCAGGTCGAGGCGGCCGTCCTCGTCGAAATCGTCGAGGATGGCGCCCCCGGCCAGGCCGTAGGCGTCGAGGCCCGTCTCCGCGGCCACGTTGTCGAAGCGGGGGAGCGGGTAGTCCGAGGCGAACGCGGCCGGCGGCACGCGGTACCGCGCGGGCACTCCGGCGGGGTAGCTACCGAGCGTCATGTGCGCCACGTTGAGCAGCCAGCGCGCGCGGAGGTTCTCGGGCTCCTGGGCGAGCACGGCGAGGAGCGCCTCGCCCGCGCGCGTCGAGCCCTCTCGCTTCTGGTGGACGCCCCCGCCGCGGATCGGCGCCAGGCACGCGTCGCGATTGTTGGCGAGATGGCAGTTCTGGTCCTCGGCCAGGCGCAGGTAGGCGATCGCCTCCAGCATCCGCGCGCCGGACTGGTACTGCCGCCAGCCCTCGGGGTCGTGGGTCCGGGCGTCGGCGTCGAGATCCTTCAGGGCCTGGAGGGCGTCGGGGATGCGGCCGGCGTTGATGAGCTCCACGACGGCGGCCCCGCGCAAGCGCAGCCGGTCGCCGAGCGGGAGCGGGCGCGCGAGCTGGCGCGAGATGAGGTCGGCCCGCCGATCGTTCACCACCAGCGAGAGCGCGAGCGGGTCGACGAGCGCGGCCCGCTGCTTGAGGAGCGCCGCCATCTCGGCCGTGCCCGGGCCGACGAGCAGCCCTCCGGCGACCCAGGCCGCCGCCCGCCAGGCCCCTCCCGCCGTCAAGGGGCCTGCGAGGGCCGCGCCCGCGCGAGGTCGCTCCACCGTACGAGCACGAACCCCTGCGCGCGCAGGAAGTCCCGGAACTCGGGGCTGCGCACCAGGTCGAAGTCCGACTGCCGCCAGGCGGCCCCCCAGTCGGGATGGTCCCAGGTCGCGCCGCGCATCTCGTCGTCGTCATAGGCGAGGTGCACGATGAGCTCGTAGACGCCCGGCGGAAGCGGCGCCAGCAGCTTCTCGTACGCTTCGCGCCAGCCCGTGGGAGAGACGCCCGGTGAGATCCCCAGCACCTGGTCCACGAGCGCCTGATCCTGGCCGCCCGTCACGAAGCTGCCCGTCGCGGCCCGGCGCTCCATGAGGAGCGGGAGGCCGTATTCCGCACCGAGGCGCCGATAGACGTCGAAAAGCGCCGGCGAGCCGAAGAGAGCTCCCATGTGCGAATCGAGGTGGGAGAGGTGAACGCCCGCCGCCTTCGCGCGGCCGATCTGGGCGCGCAGCTCACGCTCCACCTCCAACGGCTTCGCCTGCTGCGCGACCGTCGTCTCCACGAGCGGCAGGTAGCCGTCCGCGTCCACCAGGCTGGGCACCGCGGCGGCGCCGCTGATCGGCCCCCACCGGAAGCCGGTCCACTCACTGTTGAGCGCGAGGTGGATGCCGAGGTCCGCCTCGGGATGCGCCTGCGCCCATCGGGCGGCGTCCGGGAACCACGGGCAGGGGACGAGGATGCTCGCCGACGTGATCCAGCCCTTCTCCAGCGCCTCGAAGGTGGCGCGGTTCACCGAGCGCGCCATCCCGAGGTCGTCCGCGTGGATCACCAGCAGGCGCGCGCTCGGAGGGTGGCTGAGCCTTTCCGCAACGCTGGGAGCGGGCGCCTGCGCCGGTGCCGGCGCTCCCCCCAGCAGCGCCGCGAGGCCCGCCGCCCACGCCCCCGCCCGCGATCCCCGATCCATGTTCGACCTCCCTGGCAGAGTTGTACCCCGGCGGGGCCTCAGTTGGCGACCCGGGTCTCCCGCACGCGCTGCCGGAGGCGGCCGCGCGCCTCGGTCGTGGCCATGAGCAGGCCGCCCCAGAGCGGCGCCTCCTTGCCGAGCGCGGATACGACGACCTCGATGGGCGCGCGGGCGATCCGGCGCACGACGTTCCTCACCTCGCGCACGAGCGGCTCCGCCTGGGCGAACAGGGCTCCGCCGAGGACGATGAGCGAGGGGTCCACGACCGCGACGACGTTGGCCACGGCGATGCCGATGAGCCGGGCCGTCTCGTCCACGGCCTTGCGCGCGCGGGGGTCGCCGGACTCGGCGGCGTCGAACAGCTCGGCCAGCCACTCCGCGGGGTCGCGACCGTCCGCGCCGGGCCACCGGCCGGACAGCGCCTTGAGCCCGGCCAGCGTCTCCAGGCAGCCCCGGGACCCGTAGTTCACGTCGAGGTACTCCTCGCCCATGCACATGACCGCGATCTCGCCCGCCATGAAGTGGTGTCCGCTGTGCAAGGCGCCGTCGATCAGGATGCCCGCTCCGATACCGGTGCCGACGAAGATGAAGGCGCACGTGTCGTGGCCGCGGGCGGCGCCCCGCCAGTGCTCTCCCAGCACGGCGAGGTTGACGTCGTTCTCGACGATGACCGTGGTGCCGAGCGCCTGCTCGAGGATCTCGCGCATGGGCACCTGCGTCCAGCCCTCGAGGTTGGGCGCGACGGCCACGATGCCCTGGCGATGGTCGACCGCTCCCGGCGCTCCCGCCGCCACCGCCAGCAGCCGCTCGGCCGGCGCCTGGGCCTCGCGCATGAGGCCGAGCAGCGACTCCGCGAGCTGGCCGAGCAGCGCCGCCGGCGGCAGGCCGGCCGGCGTGGGGACCACGTCGTGGGCGAGCCGTTCGCCCCGCAGGTCCGCGACGGCCAGCCGGGTGCGGGTCGGTCCGAGGTCGATGGAGGCCACGAAGCCGTGGCGGGCGTTGAACTCCATGAACGCCGGCCGGCGTCCCCCGCGCGACGGGCCCGCGCCCAGGTCGCGCACGACGCCGCTGCGCACGAGATGGGCGACCAGGCTGCCGATCGTGGGGGCGGAGAGGCCGGTCGCCTCGATGAGCTCAGCTCGGGTGAAGGGGCTGGGGTGGCTCATCACGACGGCCAACACCCTCTGCAGGTTCAGCCGGCGCAGATGGCCGGCGTCACCCGCCCCCACCTCCGCGGCAGGGCGGAGCGTCAGGGCTCGACCACGTTCCATGCGAGTCTTCGGCTGGAAGCTTATCGAAGTCGGCGGCCTCAGGGCAAGGGAAACGCGCCTTGACGCGCCCCGAAGCCTGAAATAGTCTGCGCCCGCCGCCGACGAAACGAGGTGCCGCGATCATGGACCCGAGCCCGCCGGCCGCCCCCTCCCAACCTCACCTGACCCGGGGTTTCGGCCTCCTCCACGCCACCGCCCTCAACATGGCGAACATGGTGGGGATCGGCCCGTTCATCACCATCCCCCTGTTGATGGCCGCCATGGGCGGCCCCCAGTCGCTGCTCGGGTGGTGGGTGGGGGCCCTCATCGTGCTCTGCGATGGGCAGGTGTGGAGCGAGCTGGGGGCGGCCCTCCCCGGCTCGGGGGGCAGCTACCGGTTCCTGCGTGAGGCCTACGGTCCCGAGAAGTGGGGCCGGCTGATGGCCTTCCTCTTCATCTGGCAGTTCGTGCTCAGCGGCCCGTTGGAGATCGCCTCCGGGATGATCGGCTTCAGCCAGTACGCCACCTACCTCTGGCCCGGCCTCGCCGGGGGGGGGTACCGGTTCGTGGCCGTGGGGGTCGGGATCCTGGCCGTGGTGATGCTCGCGCGCCGGATCACGTTCCTCAGCCGGCTGACGGTGACTCTCTGGGCGGGGACGGTCATCACGATGCTGGCCATCCTGGCCGGCGGGCTGCCGCACTTCAACGCCGCCCTCGCCTTCGATTTCCCGCCAGGAGCCTTCGACTTCAACCGCGGCTTCGTTCTGGGCCTCGGCACCGCCGCCCTCGTCGCCATCTATGACTACCTCGGCTATTACGACATCTGCTACATCGGCGACGAGGTCCGGGAGCCCGCGAAGGTCATCCCCCGCTCGATCCTCTACTCGATCCTCGCCTGCGCGACCGGCTACTTCCTGCTCCACCTCGCGCTCCTCGGCGTGATCCCGTGGCGGGAGATGCTGGGCTCGAAGTTCGTGGTGTCCGAGTTCATCGAGCGGCTCTACGGACGCGGGGCGGCGGTGGCGCTCACGCTCATGATCCTGTGGACGGCCTTCGGCTCGGTCTTCGCCCTGCTCCTCGGCTACTCCCGCATTCCGTTCGCGGCCGCCGTCCAGGGTGACTTCTTCCGGGTGTTCGCCCGGGTCCATCCCACGAAGAAGTTCCCCGACGTCTCGCTCTACGTCCTGGGGGCGGTGGCCATCGTCGCTTCGTTCTTTACCCTCGACCAGGTCATCACCGCGCTCATCACCACGCGGGTCCTCGTGCAGTTCATGGGGCAGATCGTGGCGCTGCCTCTGCTCCGAAAGCGGATCGGGGAGCGAGCGCTTCCCTACAAGATGTGGTTCTACCCCGTGCCCGGGATCATCGCGTTCATCGGCTGGGCCTACATCTTCCTGACTTCGGGCTGGGCGTACGCCGCGGTGGGCCTGCTCACCCTCCTGGCGGGCATCGGGGCCTTCCTGGTCAAAGCGCGGCTGGAGCGGACGTGGCCATGCAAGGCCGCGGCCGCGATCCTTCTCGCCGTCGCCTTCCCCGGGCTCGCCTCCGCCGCCGACGCCGGCCGGGTGCCGCTACGTACGGGCTGGACGATC
>Ga0184612_10001878_pt1 | contig 10201 bp, 7 predicted proteins | sample PLM3_60_coex_FD_133163 | JGI IMG/M metagenome (GOLD analysis project Ga0184612, IMG submission 133163) | Groundwater sediment microbial communities from an aquifer in East River, Colorado, USA - PLM3_60_coex | ecosystem: Environmental > Terrestrial > Soil > Riparian zone | place: USA: East...
CCGCCCCAGGTCCTGTTGCGTGATCGGAAGGGCCAGCCGCACGCTGCGTCCGTCGCGCACGCCGTGCCGACCGGCCAACTCGCACAGCGTTCGGCACAAGCGCGTGGGGACGTCCTGTGCCAGCGCCTCTTCCAGCGCGCCCGTGGTTCGGTGCAGCCGAGAGGCCAGCAATCGCAGGAGCTCGGTGGCGGTGCCGGGGCTGCGTTCCAGCACCGCCTGGAGGGCCGTCAGCGGCACGGCCTCCACCTCGACGGGGCAGGCCGCTCGAGCCTCGACCGGGGAGGGCTCCCCGAGGAGCGCGCATTCCCCGAACATGTCGCCGGGTCCGAGCATGCCTACGACCACCTCGTGTCCTGTCGGTAGGGCGGCCGCCAGTCGCACCACTCCGGCCCGCACCAGGAACAGGCAATCCGGGACCTGGCCCTGGCGGACGAGCGCCTGACCGTGGGCGAACCGGCGAGCGGGGGAGGCTACATCGACGATGCGGGCCTCCATGTCCGGACCCTAGCGCGAGCCGGTGACATCCCAGCCGCTTCGACATCGCCGCGGCCGCCGGAGTAGGCTGACCCGTCGACCGGATGGTTGCGAGGGAGTCCGACGCGGTGGCAAAGCGAGAGCAGGAAGCCCTGGCTCGGGTCCCGCTGTTCTCCGGCCTCTCGTCGCGCCACTTGCGGCGCCTCGCCGACTCCATGCAAGAGGTCCGATACATGGAAGGGGCCTCGGTGGTGAAGGAGGGAGACGAGGGCGACAGCTTCTTCGTCATCCTCCAGGGTGAGGCGAAGGTGGTCGGCCCGGGGGGAACGGAGGTCAACCGGCTGCGGCCCGGGGACTTCTTCGGGGAGATCTCCCTCCTCGACGGAGGAGCCAGGACCGCGACCGTCGTCACGGAGACACCCATGACGATGCTGGAGCTCAAGCGGTCGGAGTTCCGGCGAATGGTCGAGGATGAGCCCGACGTCGCGGTGAAACTCCTCTCGCACACCGCATCCCTGCTTCGACGCGTTGAACGTTCACTGGCCGGATAGGCCGACCCTGTGCGCGCGGAGCTCTACCGACCCGATGCCCCCGATGCGGTCGTCGCCATCGCGACGTGGGATGGCGCGCAGGCCCGACTCGACGTGAAGGATCCATCGGTCCCGGGTCTCGACCGGATCTTGCGGACCACGCCGATCGCGAGCGACGACCCGTCGCTCCGGCATCCCGGCACCTCCGGGCCCGTCGTCCTCCAGCCGGGTGACCTCGAGTGGTTCCGGGCCGCGCTCCTCACGCGAGCTCCTGAGTTCGGGCTGACCGTGCGCTTCGTCTCGGAGGCCGTGGTGGGTGGGTACGATCCCGCGTCGCAATACCGGAGCTTCGAGGAGCAGGTGGAGCGGCTGTCGAGTTAGCCTGGCCTCACGTCTGGGTCTGGCCCACGAACGCCTTCCCCGGGTCGCAGAAGGACAGGAAATCGCACCACCGGCAGTGCTCGCCGGGCGTGGGCTCGAACCGGCCGGCCCCGATCGCCGAGAGCCACGCATGCACCCGATCGCGGATGGCTTCGGCGTCCTCGACGGCGAAGGTCACCTCGTCGCCGGTGGCGAGGTACAGATAGGTGAGCGTCAGCTCCTCGGGCCGCTTGCGCCAGACGTCGATGCAGGCAAGCGCGTAGACGTCGAGCTGAACGCGGGACAGGGGGTCGTCCTCGGGCTTTCGGCCGGTCTTGTAATCGACCACCTCCCATGGCCCCTCGGGGACCCCGTAAATCGCGTCGATCCGGCCGCTCACCGTGAAGCCCGCCAGGGACAACAGGAAGGCGCGCTCGGCGTGGAGCGGGGTCATGTCGGCGAACCGGCTGGCCAGGAACATGTCCCGAAGCTGTTTGACCTTGCCGGGCTGGCCGGCGAGCTCCTCCGCGGTGAGGTCGGGCTCTTCCTCCAGCTCGATCAGGGTGGTCTGTCCGGAGGACTGGCGCTCGATCCACGCGTGGACGTCGGTCCCGATCCGGGCCGCCGGGCCAGAGAACCGCGGCAGGGGCCGGACCGAGCTCCAGTAGAAGCGCTTGGGACACCGTCCGTAGTCCACGATCCCGCCGACCGAGACGGTGGCCGGGATCCCGATCTCGTCCTTCGTCGCCGCCTCCCGTTCCAGGAGATGCCCGGCCAGCGTTCGCCGATGTGCCGCGAGGTCCTCGAACCGGGCGCGCTCCGCCGGGTCCAGGGTAGCGAGGGCACTACCTCTGATCTCGCCCGCCGCGGCGGCCTCCAGTGCTGCTCGTCGCCACCCTCCGGGGAACAGGGCGTCGGCCTCGTCCGGCCCGGCCGGCCCGGGCCAGGGTCGGACGAAACGCTGCCGGAACCCCGCGAGTGGGTTCTCCTCCCTTTCCTCACCCTCGATGTGGGTATCGGCGAGCTGGGTTCGGCGGGCCCACATCATGAGCTCGGTGAAGAACCTGCCGACCGTCTTCGCGTTGATGTTCTCGCCGTACCAGATGGCGGAGGACAGGAACAGGCGGCGCTTCGCTCTGGTGAGCGCGACGTACGCGGTGCGGCGCTCCTCGAACACCTCCTGGTCGCGAAGCGCATCCACGAAGCGGTTCATCACCCCCTCGAATCGGGGGAGGAGATCGCGGTCGCGACGGAGCTCGATGTCGAGCGAGCTCCCCTTCCGCATGGGGTTCTGCTGGATCCGCGCATTGGGGAACAGGTCCTTGGCCAGGCCCGGGACGAACACCGTGTCGAACTCCAGGCCCTTGGCCGCGTGGACCGTCATGACCTTGACGGTGTCGTCCTCGCTCGGCTGCACCGGCGACCATTCGCGGTCGTCCTCGATCGAATCCACGTAGTCGAGGAATGCGCGAAGCGTGAGCTCGCCCTCGATAGGTTGGAAGGCATGCACCTGGTCGAGGAAGGCCGCGAGGTTTCGCCGCCGGGCGGTTGATGCGGCGACGTCGACCTGGGCATCGAGCTCGGCGAGGAGCCCGCTTCGACGGATGACCTCGGCGAGGAACTCGCCCACCGGACGCCGGGCCGCGTCTCGCAGCTCGGCCAGCTCGGCGGCGAACTGCTCGAGGCGAGCGCGTCCCTCGTCGGAGAGGCCTTCGATTTCGGCGAGGTGCTCGAGGGCCTCCGCGATGAGGAACGGCTGGTCCTCCAGGATGTCCTCGTCCTCCGCCAGCCGCTCGCTGAGGCGGTCGAGGAAGGCGAAGCCGCTCACGCGGGTCCAGGCCGCCACCCGCGCCAGGTCGCCGGGGCCGACGCGATACCGCGGTCCGGTCAGGATGCGGGCCAGGGCGACGCCGCCGCCGGGGTCGGCGGCGGCGCGCGCGTACGCCAGGACCTCGACGACCTCCGGGAGCTTGATCAGGCCTGCGAGGCCTATGAACTCGGCCGGGATGCCACGATCGGCGAACGCCAGCTGGAGCGGCTCGAACAGCCGATGGGTCCGGCACAGCACGGCACAGTCACGCCACGACACCTCGTCCTCGTGCAGCGCCAGGACATGGTCCGCAACGGCCTGCATCTCTGCGATCTCGTGCTCGTACTGCGCCACCCGGACGAACCCGAGGCCGTTCGGCGGGTGCGGGCGAAGCTCCTTGTCTGGATCGGGGCGCTGGTTCGCCGGGAGCGGCCCGATGACCTCGTCGGCCGCGCCGAGGATGCGAGCGCCTGAGCGGAAGTTCGTGTACAGAGGAAGCTTGTCGGAAGGCGTTCCGTCGGCATTCGGGAACTGCGTCGGGAACTGCAGGAGGTTGTGCAGGCTGGCCCCTCGCCAGCCGTAGATGTTCTGGTCGGGGTCGCCAACCGCGGTGACGGGATGGCCACGCCCGAAGATCCCCTCCATCAAGACGGCCTGGGCATGGTTCGTGTCCTGGTACTCGTCGAGGAGGACGGCCTGGAAGCGGGACCGATAGTCCTCGGCCACTTCCGGATGCTCCCGAACGATCCGAACGGCGAGGCCGATCTGGTCACCGAAGTCGATGACCCCGAGCTCGCGCTTCAGCCGGCGGAACTCCTCGACGGCCCCCGCCAGCTCGATCCGCTCGAGCGCCGCTCGATGGGGGTCGGCGGACTTGGCCGTCTTCAACCGCTCCAGGTTCGTGCGGTTGAAGTCCACGACCTCCTGGGGTTCCACGACGTGGTTCTGCAGCTGCTCATCCAGGGAGAGGATGTTGGCGACGATGGTCGGCTGCCAACGCGTAGTGAGGTGATCGAACGTCATCCGGTCCAGGACCCGAGCCACGAGCTCCGCACGTTGGGCCGGCGTGATGACTCGCTGGCCGGGTTCGATCCCGATCAGCATGCCGTGGCGATCGAGGATCTCGGCGGCGAACCCGTGGTAGTTGAGGATCTCAGGCTCCTCACCCTCCTCCAGGTGGAGCGTGCGAAGCGCCCGCCTGATCCGGAGCAGGAGGTGCTCGGTGGCCTTGTTGGTGAAGGTGAGGCACAGCACGTTGCCAGGCATGGCCCCGTCGTGGCCGGCGTCGAGGAGACCCGTGGCCGCCATGCCCAGGTAGATGACCCGAGCGGCCATGACCGACGTCTTGCCCGAGCCGGCCCCCGCCACCAGGACGTAGGGCACCAGGGGCATGGAGATGGCGCGCCACTGCTCGGGGGTGGGTTCTGCTTCCAAGAAGTCCACGATGGCCTTGGGGAAGCCGGTCATCGGTTGGCGTCCGCGGCTGCGTTCAGCGCGACCGGCGAGGTGACGGGGAAGACCTCGCCCCCCTCGGGATACCGAGAGCACATCGTCTGGAACCGGCAGAAGAAGCAATTGGCGGTGGTGCTCGGCGCGGAGTGTCCCTCCCGGTCCAGCCGCCGGACCGATTCGATGAGGCCGGACAGGCGCTCTCGCATGGCGCCCTTGTACCTCTCCTCAGCGCCCGAGACCTGCCAGGACAGCGGGACGAGCTCCCACTTGCCCTTCTTGCCCGGCAGGTAGGCGAGTTCCACGGCGTCGACCGGTCGGTAGGGCGCCAGGTCGTCGCACTCGTTCACTGCCAGGTAATAGATCCCCAGCTGCAAGCTCTCGGCCGGCCTGTCGGCGTTGTCGGCGGCGCCGGTCTTGTAGTCGGTGATCCTGCGACCGCCTTCGGGCACCGGTCCGATCCGATCGATCTTCCCCTTGATCACCGCGCCCTCGTATTCGAAGCGGAACGCCTGCTCTGTGACTTCGGCCGGCAGGTCGGCGTAGCGCTGGAACCAGTTGGGGATCAGCACCCGGATGGCGTGGCGGCGTTCGGCCTCGGACACCGCGTACGAAGGGAACCGTGCCTCCTGCCATCGCTCGTTCAACGCCTCGATGAAGGCCGCCTGGGTCCGATCGACCTTGCCGTTCTCGACGTCCTCGATGAGCTGATGGATCAGGCGGCCCACCCAGGCCTGGTACCCCCCGCCGGGGTCCAGGCCGAGCTCATCGCCCAACACGAACTGGAGCTCGCAGTTCTCCAGGCGATCCAGGCGCGAGAACGAGAGGGACAGATGTTCCTTCGCCGGGACATCCCGGGCCGTCCACTCCCGCTGGAACCACCAGCGGCCGGGGTCCTCGCCGAGGGCGAGGACCCCGGCCATCGCCGCGAGCCGCTCCGGCGCTTCGACCGTGGCGTCGCCCAGGGTGCGACGCCATTCCGCGGCCGCCTCCGACAGCGACACCGGATCCGTACCCATGCGGATGGGGGCCTGAGTCCACGCCACGCCGAGCTCGTCGACGAAGCGGGACACCACGGCCTCCTCGGACTCCATCCCATGTGGATCGCTGGCCGTCAACACGACCCGACGCCGAGCACGTGCGACGGCCGAGCGGAACAGCCGACGCTCGTCCGCCAGGCGAAGCCGATTGACCTCGGACCGAGAGCGGACGCCCCGAAGGGCGGAAAGGTCGAACATGGGCTCGGGACGGGTCAGGCTGGGGAAGTCGCCCTCGACCGCGCCGGCCACCATCACGGTGTCGAACTCCAGCCCCACCGCGGCGTGCGCGGTGAGCACGCGGACTTCGTCCCGTGCACGGTCCCCTTCAGCGCCGGCCGGGGCTCCCTCGCTCACCTCGGCGAGCTCCAGGAACTCCTCGATCGAAGGGCTGGAGGAGGTGCCGACCTCTGCAACCAGCCGAGAGAAGGCCAGGACCGCCGCCAGGTCCACCCGAGCCTGCATCGAGGTCTCGGCCGCGGCGACCAGTCGCCGCGAATACGAAAGGCCTCGCCACAGCACGCCGAACGCATCGAGGACCGATCTGCGCCGCTCGCTCGCCTGCCGGAGGGTCGCGCGCAGTTCCGCCAACGCAGCTCGTTCGGGATCGCCGAGGCCCTCGTCGATCTCCAGAGCGTGAGCCGGTGGGTGCCCTCCGGCCCTGGCCAGGCGCAGAAGCGAGCGCGCGGCAGCCGGGGAGATGCCACCGAGCTCGGACGTGAGGACCGACTCGACCATGTCGTCCCGGCGACCGGCGTCGGCCACGACCCAGCGCAGGCCGAGGATGTACGGGAAGGTCGCCGGCGCCGCGGATGCGGAGAGCCCGGCGCCGGCCTGGCTGCGCGGGATGCCCGCGTCGTCCAGGGCCCGCACGAGCCCGCCGATATGCGGCCCGTTCCGGCGAACGATCACGGCGAGCTGATTCCACGGGATGCCCTCGGTCACGTGGATCCGCCGAAGCTCCCGCGCTACCGCCGCGTGCTCCTCCGACGTGTGCGGCAGCCGCCAGGCATCGATGGAGGGGACGCCTCGATGGCGGTTCGGGAGGCGTACCAGACCCGCCCCGAATCGTTCGACGAAACGACCGATGGGCGCGTCGGTCATGCCCTGGAAGGAGAAGACGTGGGCCAGTGGGTCCCCCGCCACCACCAGGGTGAGCGGCGAGAGCCGGCCCAGCAGTCGTTCCGCGGCCACGGTCGTGTCCTGGAAGTCGTCCACCAGAACGTGATCGAACGGCCGGTTGGCGGCGGCAGCCGCCACAGCCGCCTGGACGACGACGCCCGCGAAGTCGACCGCGCCCTGCGCGTCGAGCACGTCGAGGTACCGACGATAGAAGCCCGCGAGGTCCCGCCATCCGGGGAGCCCGGCCTCACCCGCCTCCTGAAGGATCCGTTCGGGATCAAGCAGTGCCTCCTGAGCCCGAAGGACGAACTTGCGTACTTCGTCGGCGAAGCCCCTGAGCGACAGCATGTCGCCGTACGCCGGCCACTCCGTGGCTCGCTCACCGTGGAGCAGGTCCTGGACGAGACCAAACTGGTCGGTGGCGTCGAGGATCCTGGGCGGTTTGGCGTACCCGAGGAGATCTGGGTGCCGGCTCACCAGTTGATGCGCCAGGCCCTGCATCGTGGTCACGCGAACGCCGGGGAGTGAGCGTTTCAGCCGTCGGAGGACGGCGAGCCTGGCCTCGTCCCTCGCCCGACGCGACCCGACGACCAGGGTCACGTGCTCCGGATCGGCACCGGCTTCGATCAGCCGTGCGAACCGCTCCCGCAGGACCTCGGTCTTGCCGGTGCCCGCATTTCCCTCGACCAGGAGGGCACCGGCATCGTGGTCGAGGATGCGCTGCTGCGCCGGGTCGGCCTGGAATTGAGGGTTGGTCACGCGGCGATGCTACCGCCGAGGGCCGACAGCCCAGCTAGAAGCTGCGGCGACCCGCCATCCACCGGGCCACGGTGCCCCCCGTGATCGCGCCGACCAGACGGCCGTCGTCGAGCACCAGCGCCGATCCTCCGGCCCCAAGACGAGCGACCGCTTCCTCCAGGGGTTCCGATACGTCCACCGTGAGCACCTGAGTCAGGGGGATCACGGCGTCTCGGACGGGACGAAGGGGTTCTGCCATCCCCACGTCGCGGGCGGAGCCGAACGTGAGCATCCCGATCACCCGACCGTCGTCGACGACCGGGAAGGCCTCGCCCTCGTGGCCCCGCAGGTATCGGTCGAGGGCATCCGACAGGGAGAGGTCTGCTGGGATGGGAGGCGGGGGCGGCTCCATGACCTCGGCCACGGTGCCCTGCGCCAGTCGCCGGCGCAATCCGATCTGTGCTTCCGCTGCCCGGGCGGCCTGGAAGATGAACAACCCGATGACGGCGAACCACACGCCTGTGAACAATTCGCCCTGCACCGCCTCGAACAGTCCGCCTGCAAGCAGCAGGGCGCCGAGGCCCATCCCGGACCACGCGGCGATCCGAGTGCCGAGCTCATGGTTCCGGCTGATCCGCCATACCGCCGCCTCGAGCATGCGGCCGCCGTCCAGCGGGAGGCCGGGAAGGAAGTTGAACCCGGCCAGCAGCAGGTTGACCCGTCCCACGTAGCGGAACGAGGCGGAGAGCGGCGCGCTGGCGTCGGTTGGTACCGACAGCGCCAAGAACAGCGCCCCGAGCGCCAGGCTGGTCAGCGGGCCGACGGCGGAGATCACGAACGCCGGGCCTGGGCCCTTCTCGTCGGATCTCGCACTGGTGAACCCCCCGAAGACCACCAGCGTGATGCCGAACACCTTGATCCCGTGGAGCCTGGCGGCAACGGCGTGCGCCACCTCGTGGAGGAACACCGAGCCGAAGAACAGGGCCGCGGCGAAGGCGGCAAGCCCGAGAGCGGTTCCGCCGTGGATGTTCGCGTATTCCACGTCGAACCGGGCCCACAGGCTGTAGGTCACGAGGGCGGCGATCCAGATCCACGACGAGTCGACGTTCACGGGGATGCCCCAGATCGTCCCGATGCGCCACGACCGTCCGAACATGCCTCTTCGCCCTCCCGTTCGCCGCCCCGAGCCTACCCGGCGCGCGGTCGAATGAACGTGGCCGTGTACCAGCAGGTGCGATGAATGGATCGGACGCTGCTACGCTGGACGCGCGTCTGGCCCGGGCTACCCCTCCCTTCCACGCGGGCGTGCCCGCGGGTCCGGGCCAGACCCTATTCCTCCTCCAGGAGACTCCGGAGCTCTCGCGCGTTGTTCACCGCGTAATTCCGGTAGCAGTTGTTCATCAGGACATGGGTCTCACGGGCCTGGTCGGAGAGGTCCTTGATCTTCGGCACCCATTCGCGGAGCTCCGGCTCCCGGTACTCGTAGCGGAACCGCTCCGCGGCCGTCTCCGACTTCGTTGTCCAGGCCTTGGGGTCCCGCCCGTGGAACCGGACCATGGCCAGATCGCTGGACGTTGCCACAGCGATGGGAGGCAGGCTCGAGTCGAAACCCTGGGGCATGTCCACGCACACGAACGGGAGGCCGTTGTCCTCCAGGAACCCGATCGTCTCCTCGCGGTTGCGCTCTTCGAGCCAGCTCTTGTGTCGGAACTCCACGGCGATGCGGAAGTCCTTCAGCCGGTCACGGCACTCCAGGAGGTACTCCTTGTTCTTCCGGGCGATCACGAACCACTGGGGGAACTGGAACAGCACCGCGCCGAGCTTGCCCGCCGAGTGCAGGGGCATCAACGCATCGTGGAACCGCTGCCACACCTGCTCCACGGCCTCGTCGGGGAGCTGTTCCCGATACAGGTTCCGCTTCTTCTCCAGCTCCTTCGGGAGTTCATCACGAAGATCCGCGTAGAGCGATTCGCGCTTCGTCGGGTGATTCGTGAGGAGGGAGTACGCCTTGATGTTGAACGTGAAGTCCTTCGGAGTGCGCTCGATCCACAGGACCGCGTTCCGCTCCGAAGGCGGGAAGTAGTAGGTCGAGTCCACCTCGACGATAGGAAACTGGCTCGCGTAGAACTGAAGTCGGCCCTCCGCCGTCTTCGCCCCCGGCGGGTAGAAGTCGCTCTCCTTGATCAGCGTGCGCTCGGTCCAGCTTGAGATCCCGACGAATGCGCTGCCCATCGGGGCAGCTTAGCGAAACGCCCGCCGGGGAGGTTTTCGGCGGGCGTCGTCGCTGTTACGAGTGGGGCTGGTTAGTCGTCCTCAGCCTCGTTCTCCCCCTGATCGTTGGCGTCCTCGCCCTGATCGTCGGAGTCCTCGCCCTGATCGTCCGAGTCCTCGTTCTGTCCCTGGTCGTCGTCGGCCTCGTTCTGGTCGTTCTCGTTCTCCCCTTGCTCGTCCGCATCGGGCGACTCGGTTTCCTCGGCCTCCGGCGCCTCGGTGGCATCGTTCTCCGCTTCGGGTGTGCTGACCACGGGCAGCCTCGGGGGTGTGCTGGAGCCAGCACCGCTCCTGGCCAGGGCGGCCACCGAGATCCCGCCGACGAGCCCGAAGGCCCCGGACGTGGCTGCGATCTTGAGCAGCAGCTTCGCAGTCATCGCCCGAGTCCCCTCTCCCCTGCCAAGCCAAGC
>Ga0184612_10001879_pt1 | contig 10199 bp, 8 predicted proteins | sample PLM3_60_coex_FD_133163 | JGI IMG/M metagenome (GOLD analysis project Ga0184612, IMG submission 133163) | Groundwater sediment microbial communities from an aquifer in East River, Colorado, USA - PLM3_60_coex | ecosystem: Environmental > Terrestrial > Soil > Riparian zone | place: USA: East...
CTGAGCGACCAGCGCGTGGTGATCAACAACCACCTACGGCGGGCGCGCGGCGGGAAGGTCTCATACACCCACATCATCGGTTACGCCATGGTGAAAGCCCTGAAGACGGTGCCTGCCATGAACAACGGCTACGACCTCATCGACGGCAAGCCGACGTTGGTCGTACCAGCTCATGTCAATCTCGGTCTGGCCATCGACCTGCCTAAGGAGGATGGCACCCGCCAGCTGCTCGTGCCGAGCATCAAGAACTGCGAGGAGTTGGACTTCGCCGAGTTCTGGTCTGCGTACGAGCAGATGGTGAAGAAGGCACGAGCAGGCCAACTGACGGTCGAGGACTTCGCCGGCACCACCATTACCCTGACCAACCCGGGCACCATCGGAACCAACCATTCGGTTCCCCGCTTGATGCAGGGCCAGGGCGCGATCATCGGCGTGGGCTCGATGGAGTATCCGCCAGAGTTCCAGGGGTCCGATCCTGATCGGCTCAGCGACATGAGCGTATCCAAGATCATGACGCTGACCTCGACCTACGACCATCGGGTCATCCAGGGAGCGCAGTCCGGTCAGTACCTGGCTCGCCTGCATGCGTTGCTGCTCGGCGAGGACGGCTTCTACGACGACATCTTCGGTGCGCTACGCATCCCCTACGAGCCAATCCGTTGGGCACAAGACATCAGCAGCCTCCACGAGGACCAGATCCCCAAGCAAGCCCGGATCATGGAGATGATCAACGCCTATCGGGTGCGTGGCCATCTGATGGCCGACACAGATCCGCTGGAGTACCGCCAGCGGCGCCATCATGATCTTGACGTGCAGTCGCACGGCCTGACCCTGTGGGATCTGGACCGTGAGTTTGCGACCGGATCCTTCGCCGGCGGGGAGGGCCGGATGAAGATGCGGAAGATCTTGGGCATCCTCCGCGACTCCTACTGCCGGACCACCGGCATCGAGTACATGCACATCCAAGAGCCCGTGCAGCGCAAGTGGATCCAAGATCGGGTAGAGCGACCACACGAGTCGCTTCCCCGCGAGGAACACCTGCGAATTCTGGACAAGCTCAATGAGGCCGAGATCTTCGAGACATTCTTGCAAACCAAGTTCGTCGGACAGAAGCGGTTCTCCCTGGAAGGGGGCGAGTCGGCAATCGTGCTGTTGGACGAGGTATGCGAGCAGGCAGCCGAAGCCAGCTTGGAGGAAGTCTGCATCGGCATGCCGCACCGCGGCCGGCTCAACGTGCTGTCCAACATCGTCGGCAAGTCGTACGAGCAGATCTTCCGGGAGTTCGAAGGCAATCTGGACCCTCGCACCGTCCAGGGCTCCGGCGATGTCAAGTATCACCTCGGCTCGGAGGGAAAGTTCACTGCGCTCAATGGTGCGACGATCAAGACGTCCGTGGCGGCCAACCCGAGCCATCTCGAGGCGGTGAACCCGGTGCTGGAAGGCATCGCCCGAGCAAAGCAGGACATCCTTGACCGCGGGGCGCAGTTCCCGGTGCTACCCGTGCTGATGCATGGGGACGCGGCATTCGCGGGCCAGGGTGTCGTCGCCGAAACCCTCAACCTCAGCCAGCTGCGCGGCTACCGGACCGGCGGCACCATTCACATCGTCGTGAACAATCAGGTTGGCTTCACCACCTCGCCGACCGAGTTGCGGTCCTCCGTGTATTGCACCGATGTGGCCCGGATGATTCAGTCCCCGATCTTCCACGTGAATGGCGACGACCCAGAGGCCTGCATCCGCGTGGCTCGGCTGGCGTTCGCCTTCCGACAGGAGTTCAACAAAGACGTGGTCATCGACCTCATCTGCTACCGTCGCCGCGGTCACAACGAGGGTGATGACCCGAGCTTCACCCAACCTCGGATGTATGACCTGATCGAGAAGAAGCGGTCCGTCCGCAAGCTCTATACCGAGGCTCTCATCGGCCGCGGCGACATCACCGTCGAGGACGCCGAGAAAGTCCTCACGCGCTTCCAGCAGCGGCTGGAGAGTGTCTTCAAGGAGGTCAGGGGTACCCGTCAACCGCCCAGGGACCTCGGATACAGCCGCGTGCCGGCGTACCCGAAGAAGTCTGCCGCGAAGCATGGCACCGCAATCAGCATGGAGGCACTCAAGAAGGTCGCCGACGCGCACACCACGTTCCCGCAAGGCTTTACAGTCCATCCGAAGGTGATGCCACAGCTGCAGCGGCGGGCGGCTGCGATCACCCAGGGGCCGATCGACTGGGCCACGGCCGAGATCTTGGCGTTTGGCTCGTTGCTGTTGGACGGGCGTACGGTCCGGCTCACCGGGCAGGACACCCGGCGCGGCACGTTCGTGCAGCGGTTCGCCTCCATCGTCGACCGCAAGACCGGCGAGTCATGGGTGCCGCTGAAGCACCTGGATGAGAACCAGGGCAAGTTCCACGTCTTCGATTCGCTGCTGAGCGAGTACGCGGCCATGGGCTTCGAGTACGGCTACTCGGTGGCGAGTCCGGAGGCTCTGGTTCTCTGGGAAGCTCAGTTCGGTGACTTCGCCAATGGTGCGCAGACCATCATCGACGAGTTCATCACGTCAGGTCAGGCCAAGTGGACCCAGCAGTCGGGCGTCGTGCTTCTCTTGCCGCACGGCTATGAGGGCCAAGGTCCGGACCACTCGTCGGCGCGTCTCGAACGCTTTCTCCAACTGGCCGCTGAGGGCGCCATCACAATCGCCCAGCCGTCGACTCCGGCCAGCCACTTCCACATGCTCCGGCAACAAGCACTGGGAGAGCTCCATCGGCCGCTGGTCGTCATGACACCGAAGTCGATGCTGCGGAACAAGCTCGCCGTCTCCGAGCCGTCGGATTTCACCCAAGGATCGTGGAAGCCGGTACTCGGCGATCCAACGATCGAAGACCCAAGCCAGGTGACCTCGGTGCTGCTCTGCTCGGGCAAGATCCGCTGGGACCTGACGAACGCTCGGAGTCAGGCCGGCAAGGCTGGGCAAGTCGCGATCATGGCGATGGAAAGGCTCTACCCACTCCCTGCGAAGGATCTCGCCAAGCAACTGAGGCGCTTCGACCGCGTCGAAGAGGTGCGCTGGGTGCAAGACGAACCCGCCAATCAGGGGGCGTGGCCCTTCATGGCACTGAACCTGCCGCAGCGCCTCGCTGAACTCGAGCCCGGTCGGTCATGGCGGCTGACCAAGGTGACTCGACCGGAATCGTCGGCGCCTTCAGTGGGGTCAGCGAGCGTCCATCTACAGCAGCAGCGTGCGCTCATGGAAGCCGCCTTCGCATAAGAAGCGGAAGGCCATCCTCGGCGAGCTTCGCGTGCGCGTGCTGGTGATCGGAAGGGACATGTATTTCACTGATCGGGGCATCGAAGAGCTCAAGGCACGGCGGGGCGAGGATGAAGTCACGCTGCTGTGGCTCGCTGATCAGCTACGCACCTTCGTCGACCTGTATCCGGAGTTCGAGACGCCGGTGGAGCGGCTGGCGACCTGGCTCGCTCGCCTAGATGACGACGAGTAAGCTCCGCAGCCGGCCGGCGTACTGGTCGGCACTGACGCTCATGGCTCAAAGATGATCTTGCCAAAATGATCACCGGCGATCATAGCAGCGAATCCCGCGGCGGCATCCGCCAGCGGCAGGACGCGGTCGATGTACGGCCGTATTCCGGTGGTCACCAGCATCTTGGTCAAGGCGATCAGCTCGTCCCGGGTGCCCATCGTCGAGCCGATCACCCGAAGCGGCTTGAAATAGATCTTGGTCAGCTCAGCCCTCGGTGGATTGTCACCGGACGTCGCCCCGCAGATCACGAGCGTCCCACCCGGCTTCAACACATTGATCGAATGTGACCAGGTGGCGGCGCCGACGCTCTCCATCACCGCATCCACTCGCTCCGGGAGCCGGGCGCCGATCCGGAAGGCCTGGTGCGCCCCGAGGCTGACGGCTTGGGCGCCACGGGCTTCGTCACGCGAAGTGACCCAGACACGCATCCCAGCATGCCGGCCGAGCGACGTAAGAGCGGTCGCCACTCCCCCGCCTGCGCCCTGGATCAGTACGGTGTCGCCAGGCCGGGCCCCCGATTGGCTGAAGAGCATCCGGTACGCCGTCAGCCATGCCGTCGGCAAACAGGCCGCCTCCGCAAAGCTCAATTCGGGCGGCTTGTCCACCAGATTGGCGGGCGGCACCCAGACGTACGTCGCAAAGGTGCCTGGATAACGCTCGGAGAGCAGTGACCGCTTGGGGTCGTAGGTGGCATCGGAGCCAACGAAGTCGGGGGCATTGATTACGGCATGCACGATGACTTCCCGACCCTCCTCGGTGACACCAGCAGCGTCACAGCCAAGGATCATGGGGAGCCGCTCGGCCGGAAGGCCGACCCCACGCAGCGACCAGATGTCGTGGCCATTGAGAGCAGCAGCCGCAACCTGCACCCGGACCCAGCCGGATGGCGCTCCCGGCGGCTCAATCTCGCCGACGACCAAGGCGTTCAAGGGCGCCTCAGGATCCGCCCGGACCGCGTAGGCCGCCATCATGGCCTTTACCTTATGGGCGTTGGACCCGCGCTTGGCGCGGTCCGGTGGCTTCGCCCGATGCGGTGCGTCTACAGTGCGTCGCGTGAGCAATGACGCCGCCGCTCTGGTCGAGGCCTTCCGTGCTCGGACTGAGCGGCAGCCAGCCGGAGTCTGGACTGCGCCTGGTCGCGTCAACCTGATAGGCGAACACACCGACTACAACGAGGGCTATGTCTTGCCGTTCGCCCTCGCACAGCGGGTATTGATCGCCGCCGCTCCGCGGCAAGACAGCCTCTGGAGCGTCACGTCGCTCAACAATCACTCGACCGAGAACTTCCATGCTGCCGATCTGCAGCCCGGTATGACCGGCTGGCAGGCTTATGCGGCTGGCGTCGTGTGGGCCCTTAAGGAAGCCGGACACGGGATTTGTGGAGCTGACCTCGTACTCTCATCCGACGTTCCGGTAGGCGCGGGCCTCTCGTCATCGGCGGCACTCGAGTGTGCCGTGCTCACTGCGCTAGCCGACCTCAACGATCTCGACATCGACGGCCTGGAGCGTGCAAAGCTCGCGAGGCGCGCCGAGAACGCTTTCGTTGGCGCCCCGACTGGCTTGATGGACCAAGCCGCGTCCACCCTGTGCACCGTGGGCCATGCGCTGTTCTTCGACTGCCGAACCGCTGAAGCCGAGCAGGTTCTATTCGACACAGCCAGCGCCGGCATGGAAATCCTGGTCCTCGACACCAAGACACCGCATGCCCTGGTCGACAGCGAATACGCTGCCCGCCGAGTCAGCTGTGAAGAGGCAGCACGGCTGCTCGGAGTGGCAGCGTTGAGAGACGTCACTGACCTGGATTCCGCGCTGCAGCGGCTTCCTGATCCGGTCATTCAGCGCCGGGTACGCCATGTGGTCAGCGAGAACGCTCGCGTCCTAGAGGCCGTCGAGGTGCTGCGAGCGAGCCGCATCGCCGATCTGGCGCCTCTCCTGGACGCCTCGCATGCTTCGATGCGCGACGACTTCGAGATCACGGTGCCGCAGGTAGACCTCGCCGTCGAAACGGCTCGCGCTTCCGGGGCACTCGGCGCTCGGATGACCGGCGGCGGATTCGGTGGCTGCATCATTGCGCTGGTCCCGGCAGGCGATGTCGAGCGGGTAGGAGGCGAGATCGCCCGCAGTTTCGCGGACGCGGGATATGGTCCGCCCGTACACTTCGCTGCCCTTCCGTCCGCGGGTGCCCAGCGCCTCCAGTGAGGTGCAGCAAAAATCGTTTCGATCGGATTCCAAACCGACCGCCACCGATCAAACTCAGGCGTCGCGTGGAAGGATTCACTCTGTCGTCAGGACCCATCCGCCGCCTACACGAGCGGTGAATATGCGAAATCGGCCCAGGCCCAGATGGACCTTGGGATTGGAAGGGAGCAACACAAATGAATGTCCGGATGAAGCTGGGTGTGGCCGCGGCGTCAGTCGCCGCTCTGGCGTTGAGCGCCTGCGGCTCGAGCTCACTGGGTGGTGGCGAGCCCGGCGCCGAGAGTGCCCCCTCCGTTTCGGTCAGCGAGAACGTGGATCTTGCAGCCAAGCTGCCCGAGAGCATCAAGAACGCTGGCGTCATCAAGATCGGCGTCGACGCAAGCTACCCCCCCAACGAGTTCCTGGCTGGCGACGGCAAGACCGTGCAGGGGATGGACGTCGACGTCTTCAATGCAGTCGCTGACAAGTTCGGGGTCAAGACCGAGTGGCACCCGGCCGACTTTGGCAGCATCATCAACGGCGTCAACGGCAAGAAGTACGACATGGGGATCTCGTCCTTCTCCATCAACCCCGAGCGCATGAAGCAGGTCAATATGGTCAGCTATTTCAAGGCCGGCACCCAGTGGGGCACCCAGATGGGCAACCCCAAGGGCATCGACCCTGACAATGCCTGCGGCAAGACGGTCGCGGTCCAAAGCAACACCACGCAAGAGTTGGACGACCTTCCGGTGCGGCAGAAGAAGTGCGGCAGCAACAAGATCAACGTCTTGTCCTTCAAGGACCAGAGCCAGGCTACTGCCGCCGTAGTAAGCGGCAAGGCAGACGCCATGTTGGCCGACTCGCCGGTGGTGGCATATGCGGTGAAGCAAACCGGCGGCAAGCTCGAGCCGCTCGGTGACATCTACAAGGGAGCACCGTACGGTTATGTGCTGCCCAAGGACCAGACCGATTTCGCACAGGCAATCGTCGAGGCGCTCAAGGAGATTGACAAGGACGGCGCCTACAAGGCGGCGCTAGAGAAATGGGGCGTCGAGCAAGGCGCCATCTCCGACTTCGCCGTAAACCCGAGCCCGAGCCCGAGCCCGACGTCATGACCACCACAACGGAGGCCCGGCCGGCGGTCAGCGATGACCGCCCCGGGCCGATTCACGCCAAGCCGGTTCGCCACCCCGGTCGCTGGGTCGCCATCGCCGTGATTGCAGTGCTGGCCTTGATGTTCTTGAACATGGTGATCTTCAACCCAGCATTCAACTGGCCGCTGGTGTTCCAGGCGATGAACCAGACCCCCGTGATCGAGGGCTTCTGGAAGGGCACGATCCTCGTCACCATTCTGTCGATGATCTTTGGTGTCGCGGTTGGGGTACTGCTCGCGGTGATGCGGCTGTCCGACAACCCCGTTCTCAAGGGCGTGTCGTGGCTCTACACGTGGTTCTTCCGGGCCATCCCCCGCTACGTGCTGCTGACGATCATGGGTGCGCTTGGCGTCCTCTTCACAGCGGGCCTGGCGATCGGCGTGCCGTTCGACTGGAAGATCATCGACTGGCTCGGGCTCTCCGGTAGCTGGCGCTTCGCGACCTTTGACGCCAACGCCATCTTCGTTGGCCTCGTCGGCGGCGTGATCGGCTTGGCCGCCTCCGAGGCCGCGTACATGGCGGAGATCGCGCGCGCCGGCATCCTCAGTGTTGACACGGGTCAGATGGAGGCCGCGCAGGCCCTCGGCATGAGCCGTGGCAAGGCGATGCGCCGGGTCGTGCTGCCGCAGGCGATGCGTGTCATCGTGCCGCCGACAGGCAATGAGACCATCGCCATGCTGAAGGACACCTCGCTGCTCATCGCCATTCCGGTAGGCACCGAGCTCTTCTTCCAGCTGCAGGGCATCGGCGCGCGCACCTTCCAAGTCTTCCCGATCCTGGTGGCGGCCACGCTCTACTACCTGATCGCCTCCAGCGTCCTGATGGTCGGCCAGGCCTATCTCGAGAAGAGGTTCGGCCGCGGATTCGGCACGGTGAGCTCGGACAAGGACAAAGCCGCCAAGAGCCCGGCAGTTGAGAGCGCGAAGTGACCGCCACATCGACAGAGGCCGACCACCTCGTACGCGCCTTCAATGTCACCAAGTCGTTCGGCAGTAACGAGGTCTTGAAAGGGGTCGACCTCACCGTCGACCCCCGACAAGTCGTGTGTTTGCTCGGGCCCAGCGGGTCTGGCAAGACCACCTTCCTGCGCCTGATCAACCAAATGGAAAGTCTCACGGGTGGCCGAATCTGGGTTGCCGGCGAGCTCATCGGCATCGAAGACCGCAAGGGCAAGTTGTATGTTCGCAAAGACAAGGACATCGCGCGGCAGCGGGCCCGGATTGGCATGGTCTTCCAACGCTTCAACCTCTTCCCGCACATGACCGCTCTCGAGAACGTGATGGAAGCACCAGTCAAGGTGAAGCGGCTGCCCAAGGCTGACGTAAAGCGCGATGCCCTGGAGCTCCTGGAGATGGTGGGTCTTGGGGACCGGGCCAGCTTCTATCCTTCGCAGCTCTCAGGTGGGCAGCAGCAGCGGGTGGCGATCGCCCGAGCCCTGGCGATGAAACCGGAGCTGATGCTCTTCGATGAGCCCACGTCGGCACTCGACCCCGAGCTGGTGGGTGAGGTCCTCGGGGTCATGCGCAATCTCGCCCAAGAAGGCACCACCATGATCGTGGTTACCCATGAGATGGGCTTCGCGCGCGAGGTCGCCGACCGCGTGGTCTTCATGGATCAGGGCGTCGTCGTCGAGGAGGGAGCGCCGAACGAGGTGCTCCTGAGCCCGAAGGAGGAGCGCACCAAGGCATTCCTCCGACGGGTCAAGCAGCAAGCCGAGGCCGAGGCCGCGCACGACGAGGAACTCATCCACACGCTGGAAGTGATTGGCGACTAGCGCCTCCGCAGGACACACCCGGGGCTGCCTACGGCTGCGGCTTATCGGCAGGCGGCCCGACGAAGACCGCGGTCGACCGAGGGTGCAGCACCCCGACCAGAACGGCAATCGCCAATGCGGCTAGGGTCACCGACACCCAGGTGGTCACACCGCCGCGGAAGCTCCACGCGATCGGGAGCAAGATCAGCTGGGTAGCCACCGCCGGTCCCCTGCTCCATCGCTTGGCCCGGAACACCCCTCGTGCTACCAGGAGCAGCAAGAGGCCGAATCCGGCCATCAGGATGGCTACGCCAACCCCGACAGCAGCTCGGGTCATCCGGACCTGGCCGACCTCGAGCGCTGCATACGAAAGGGCGATGACTGCCTCGAGCGCCAGCAACGCTGCCGCCATGACCATCGTGAAGGGCCGTCGCCCTAAAGGCCGTGCGGCTGTTGTCATGTCGCGTGTTTTGAGGCGGTAGGAGCGGGTACAACCGGTTGAAAGGACGGCAAGGACCGTAACAGGACCGAAATGTGAGCCACCGAACGCTCGAAACTCTTGTATTGCCTGTCAATACTTGAAAGTCTTGGGGAGCGCGAGTCAAGGCTCAGTGTAGAGGACTCGTGGCTTCCCCGTCCTGCGGGGTCCTACGCCAGGGACCCAGAGCAATCAGTTAGGAGTGTAACGCCATGGATTGGCGCCACCGGGCCGCCTGCCTGGATGAGGACCCTGAGCTGTTCTTCCCGATCGGAAATACTGGCCCGGCCCTTCTCCAGATAGAAGAGGCCAAGCAGGTCTGCCGGCGATGTGAGGTCAGGGACGCTTGCCTGCAATGGGCGCTGGAAGCTGGTCAGGATCATGGTGTCTGGGGCGGTCTCAGCGAAGATGAGCGGCGAGCGTTGAAGCGGCGCGCCGCCCGAGCCAGGATCCGCACCGCCTAGCGCTGCCCCTCGAGTCAGGTAGGAGCGCCGGGGAAGTTCCCCGGCGCTCCTGTGTTGCGCTGCTGGCTCAGTCGACGGTTGCTGATGGAACGTGCGTCACCTGGTCCCAGACGAACGTCACCGATGAGGTGGATGTCAGCGTGAGGGGGATGTCTGACCCGCCCGCTGCCCCGCCGGCTCCGTAGTTGACGTCCCAGCTGTTGTTGATGGCGACCTTCCAGGCATACTCTCCGGCCGGAAGGGTGAAGGTTCGCCTCCACATGCCGTCGGTCGTGTCGAAGGTGAGGTCGCTCGCGTCACACGCGGGATCCCAGTCGCCCGGGCAGCCCATCTCCGACTGCACCGACCCGGCGACCGTCACGCTGGGCACCAGCGGCTGCGGTTCGGTCCGCGTCACCGTGCGGACAGCGCTCACCACGTGCGTGCCGTCCGGCTCGTCGAGAATGGCCCGGTATTCCAGCGTCGTGCCCACCGGCACTGCCGCCAGGTCGTCGTAGTAGCTGTAGATCGGCGACGAACTGTCGGTCGTTCGGGTCTCCCAGTCCCCGCCGGTGAGCCGGCGCTGGATCTGGACCACCTGACTGGACCGCTCGGGATCGGCGAGCACTCGCACCTCGATCTTCCCGAACACCCCGGCGCCTTC
>Ga0184612_10001880_pt1 | contig 10195 bp, 4 predicted proteins | sample PLM3_60_coex_FD_133163 | JGI IMG/M metagenome (GOLD analysis project Ga0184612, IMG submission 133163) | Groundwater sediment microbial communities from an aquifer in East River, Colorado, USA - PLM3_60_coex | ecosystem: Environmental > Terrestrial > Soil > Riparian zone | place: USA: East...
TCAGGCCGATACACCCCCCGCATAACGACAACGCGGCGCTTTCGCGGGACACTGGTCGTCCTCGAGACCGCACTCGTGCTGGTGCTGCTCGTTGGCGCGGGCCTGCTGTTCAAGAGCTTCTGGAAGCTGCAGCGGGTCGATCCTGGCTTTCGTGCGGACGGGCTCCTCACGATGACCGTCTCGCTGCCGGAGCGGGCGTACCAATCGATCGATCAGAAGCGTGGTTTCTCCACCACCGTACTCGAAAGACTTCAGCACCACCCGCTCATCGACAGCGCCGCTGCGATTAATCTCGTGCCGTTCGGCCTCATGCAGTGGCAGGGGGATTTCGGAGTTGAGGGCCGGGACGAGTCAGAGGTCAACCTCCTGGTGGCCAAGCCGGCCGTCAGCGACGACTACTTTCGCGTTGTCGGCATCCCGCTGAAGCAGGGACGGTTTTTCCGCGATGACGATCGCGAAGGCGGGTCCCCGGTGGCGATCGTCAGCGAGAGCGTCGCCCGCGCCTGCTGGCCGGATCGGGACCCGATCGGACGGCGGGTCAGGATGGACTCGACGAATCGTTGGCTGACGGTCGTTGGGGTCGTCGGCGACGTTCATCAGGCGAGCCTCGAGGCCAAGCCCACGCCGTCGATCTACGTGCCGCTCCGGCAGGAGTGGCGCGGTTTTTTCCTGGCGTCGATGACTTACGTCGTGCGCTCGCGCGCCGCGAACGAATCCGCGACGGCCGCCGCGCTCCGTGAAGCAGTGCGGGCTGTCGACCCGGAACTGCCCATTCAGCAGATGGCAGGTTTTGACGGGCTGCTCGCCAGGTCGGTGGCCGAGCAACGGTTCCGCACCGCGCTGCTGTCGGCGTTCGCCGTAATGGCGCTCATCCTCGCCATGGTCGGCATCTATGGCATCGTCAGCTTCGAGGTGGCGCGCAGGATCGGAGAGTTCGGGATTCGCCGGGCGCTCGGTGCCCGCTCCGCAGACGTCTTGCGGCTCGTGATCGGCCGGACCGCGCTCCTCGTCGCGATCGGTCTCGCCATCGGTATTCCTGTCGCGCGCACCGCCGCGCGTGCTCTCGACACGTTCTTGTTTACCGTCGAGCCGACTGATGCTGCGACGTTTGTGCTGGTCTCTGCCGGGCTCGGCGCCGTCGCTCTGCTGGCGACCTGGCTTCCCGCCCGCCGCGCACTATCGGTCGATCCGATCACCGCGCTGAGACACGAGTAGCCAACTGCCCTGATCCTGGACTCCGCCCTCTGACCTCTGATCTCCGGCCTTCGACTCAGTTACAGTAGGACGTGCGTCGCGGTCCTCTCCTCCTTCTGATCATCGCCTGCGCCCTCGCGGGCTGGGCGCTCTACTCGTACTGGACGGCGGGGTTCGTGCACGTGCTCGTGAGCGGCACGCCCGACCAGGGCCCGTGGCTCGAGCGCGTGCGGGAGACCGTCGCCGGTTGGGGCCGGCTCGCGCCCATCGTCTACACGCTGGCCGTCGTCGTCGAAGTCATCGTTGCGCCGATTCCGGGGACGCTGCTCTACGCCCCGGCGGGTGCCATCTTCGGCGGGTTCGTTGGCGGGTCCTTGTCGCTTGTCGGCAACGTCGTGGGCGCCGCGATCTGTTGCGTGCTCGGCCAGATGATCGGCGAGCGGGTACTGTCGAGGCGCGTCGACAAATCGCAGCTCGGGCGCTACCGGACGCTGCTCGAGAAGCGAGGGATGTGGCTGGTTCTTCTCCTTCGCCTCAATCCGCTGACGACATCGGATCTCGTCTCCTACGCCGCGGGCGTCGCCGGTGTGCCCGCGTGGAAGGTCGCCGTTGGTACGCTCTTCGGCCTCGCGCCCTGGTGCTACCTGCAGGCGTACTTCGCGGAACGTGTGTTCGAGGTCATCCCCGGCTCGATCCTGATCCTGGGCGGCGTCGCCCTGATCCTCATCGCCGTCTGTGTTCTGGTAATCGGGCGCCGGACCAACTCACCGGGGACACTCAATCGGGACAGTCCCCGGGGACAGTCAACCGGGACAGTCCCCGGGGACACTCAACCGTGACTGTCCCCGCCGTTTTGAGGGCACTGGTTAGCAAGAACTGCGTACCATTTGGTCGCCGTCAGCTCACCGAGCCTGCAGCGCCCGTTACTCGCACCTTAGCGCGACCACGGGATCGACGCGTGCGGCCCGGCGCGCGGGCAGAAACCCCGCGAACATCGACACGACCAGCATCAGGACCGCCGCGGCAGCCAGCGAGAGGGCATCGGTGGGTTTCACAAGGTAGAGCAGATCGCGCGCGAAGCGTCCCAGGGCCAGGGACATACCGGCGCCGGCCGCGATGCCGACCAGGGCGACGATGAGGCAGTCGCGCAAGACGATCCAGAGCACCCCCGCACGGTTGGCGCCCAAGGCGAGTCTCAACCCAATCTCTTTCGCCTGTCGTGATACGGCATACGCTAGAAGGCCGTAGAGCCCCGCGCATGCCAGTGCCAGCGCCGTGAAGCCGAGACCCGAGGCCAGCAGGGCCATGACTCGCTCTTTCACGAGCGACTCCCGGATCCGATCGGTCACGGTCTCGATTCTGACCGGCACACCGGCATCCAACTCGTGCACCTCACGCCGGACGCGCTCGGCGATCGAGGACGGATGACCGACAGGCCGGACTTCCGCGAACAGATTCTGATCGACGCCCTGCTGGGCGATCGGAAGATACGCGATGCGGCGGGCCGGCTCCTGCAGCGTTTGGTACTTGGCATCCTGCACGAGACCGACGATCGCCAGGTTCCGCCGTCGGTCGCTCCGGCCGATGCTGATGACGCGCCCGATGGGATTCTGATTCGGGAAGAACCTGTGCGCCAGCGACTCGTTGACGATGACGACCCGGGTGCTCGCGAGGGTGTCGGCGGGCACGAAGTCGCGTCCCTGCAGCAGGCGCATGCCCAGCGTGCCGAAATAGCCGGACGAGATCGCGTTGAAATATACGTAGCGTGACGATTCCTCCTCCATGGGTCCGCCATCAACCGCAATGCTCTGCGTCCAGTTGCCATCCTCGTTGCTGATCGGCGGCATCATCGAGAGGCTGGTGGACTCGACACCGGGTATCCCGGCGAGCCTTTCACGAAGCTGGGTATAGTAGCCGCTCAAGCGCTCGTCTTTGTATCCGCCGACCCCCGCATCAGTGGCGACGATCAGCACTTTGTCGCGGTCGAAGCCCGCGTCCTGCGCCAGCACGCTCGTCAGGCTGCGCACGAACAGCGCCGCCCCCACCAGCAGCACCATCGTCACGGCCACCTGGGATACGACGAGCACTTTGCTGACCGACCAGCGCCTGAGGATTGAACCGGGGGCTTGTCCCGTCTCTTTGAGCGTTGACCCGGGCGCGAAGCGTGTGGCAAGGAGCGCCGGCAGCACCGAGCAGATGACGACCGTGACCAGCGTCAGCCCGAGCGCGAACAGCATGACGCGCCAGTTCGGGCTGACATCCAAAACGACAGGCTCCTCTCGAGACGCCATCATCGCGACAAGCCCGCCGCCCGCCCAGGCGGCGAAGAGCACACCGACGCCGGCAGCGAGCGCGGCCGAGACGAGCGATTCGGTGAACAGCTGGCGAACGAGCCTGGCACGGCTCGCGCCGATCGCCAGCCGCACCGCGATCTCGCGCTGGCGCGCGACGCCGCGGGCCAGCAGCAGGTTGGCGGCGCTGGCGCACGCGACGACGAACAACAGCCCGACCAGCGCGAACAAGATCCACAAGGGCTCGCCAAACTGCCTGCTGACGCGAGAGAAGCCGGCCGTGCCAGGCTCCAGCGCCGTCTGCCTGCCCAGGTACTTCGCCCGCCGGTCGGCGGGCATTCCCGGGTTTGTCGTGACTTCGAGCACCGCGGGCCAGATACGCTGAAGCGCCACATCGGCCTGCTCGTGACTCAGGCCATCGCGCAGCCGTCCCATGAGATGCAGCCAGGCGGTCGACGGTGAGGCGAGGGCCCCTGCGTTCTGAACGGTTGTTAGCGGGATGGTGATTTCCGGCGCGAGCCCCGGCGCGACGCCGAAGAATCCGCGCGGCGCGACGCCCACGATCGTGAACGGTTGACGCTCGATGCGCACGATCCTGCCTATGACCGCGCTGTCGCCTCCAAAGCGACGCTGCCAGCAGGCGTAGCTGATGATCGCGACCATCCCGTTCGGGCCGCCGCCAATACGATCGTCCTCCGCGCTGAATGTGCGGCCGATGGCCGCCCGGATGCCGAGCGTCGAATAGAAGTCGCCCGTTGCCATCAGGACTTCGGTCTGCTCGATCTCACCGCTCCAGTCGACGTTGACGGACTCGAGGTTCCACGCGAAGAAGCCCGAGAAGATGTCGGCCCCGCGCCCGCGTAGCTCGGAGAAGATCGGATAGGAAAAGCTCGGAGTCCGGAAGTAGACGAGGCGATCAGGATCGTGGACCGGCAGCGGCTTCAGCATCAGCCCGTCGACAAGCCCGAAGACGCTGGTGGTCGCGCCGATGCCGAGCGACGTCACGAGGATGACGGCGGTCGCGAAGCCGGGGTTCCGGCGCAGGGCGCGCAGCGCGTACGCGACGTCCTGCCGCACGCTGTCGAGCCACGGCCAAATCCACACGGACCGCGCGTCCTCGCGCGCGAGCCTGGGGTTGCCGAGCGCGCGGCGGCTCGCGTAGGCCGCCTCGGTCGCCGGCACGCCCGAGTGTTCCAGTTGCTCCTGTCGCATCGCGCGATGGCTCTCAAGCTCTTCGGCGAGGCTCGCGTCAAGTTCATGGCGACGGAGCCAGTACGTGAAGCGGCGGTATAACTTGCTCATGGTTGGCTTCATGTGTCGGGTTCTGTTTGCTTTTCTCACTGCTCGCGGGGCCTCGCCTTCGCTGAAGCTTCGGCGCAGCTCGCCGTAGCCTTGGCGGAGGCGGCCCATCCCCGCGAGCTCTCGCGCGGCGACTTCGCGCCGCGCTCGGGCCGCGGGCGCTTCTGCTGTCTGCTGCCTTCCTCTTATTCACTCCTGAGCGCGATGATCGGATCGACTCGCGTGGCTTGCCATGCCGGTACCGACACTGCAATCAGGGCGGCAACACCGAGAATCACCGTGACCGCTACATACGAGAGCGGATCGAACGCGCTCAATCCGTAGAGGCTGCCGCGGAGCAGCTGCGCGGCCGCCATCGCCGCGGCCAGCCCCGCAAGCGTGCCAACCACGAGCGGACGCGATCCGAACGCGAGGACGCCAAGGACCACTTGTCGCGATTGGGCGCCGAGCGCCATCCGGATGCCGATCTCACGCGTCTGGTGGCGGACAACGTACGCGAACACCCCGAAAACGCCGACGGCCGCCAGGACGAGCGCGGTCATCCCCAGCACACCCGCGAGCAGTGCCGTGAATCTGCCTTCGGAGAGCAGCGCATCGCGATTGGCCTCGAGCGGCACGGTCCGCACGTGGACGCGCGAATCGAGACCGGCCGCAAGCGCAGCAATCATCCCTGAGGCTCCCGCCGCGTTCGGCGCGAGCAAAATCTCGGGCACATGCCGGTGGTCGTCGCCTTCATGCACCTCGTTCGCTCGTCGTGGGCCGGTGATGGGCTCGTAGATCCGCAGACGCGGAGGCTGGAGGCGAAGCGCCTGCGCTTCGGTGTCATCGTTTCCGACGACCCCGACGACCTGGCGCGTGGCGGCCAGACTGTTGTTCCAACCCGAGATGATCGTCCGACCCAGCGGGCTCTCGCCTGGCCAGTACTCGGCGGCGAACGCTTCGTTGATGAGGATTCCGTCGCCTCGCGCATCCGCAGCCTCCAGCGAGCGGCCGGCCACGATCGGAAGCCCCAGGACAGTGAAGTATCCGGATGAGACCGCGACGATGCTGACGACCGTGGCCTTGTCGCTCTTCTGGCCGGGCAGACGAACGCGCGCGCGATACCGGTCGCCGAACGGCGTCGCCGTAGTGATGCCGAAGCCTTCGGAACCGGGCAGCGCCTCGACCTCTTGCACCAGCTGGTTCGAGAGTGTGCGGACGCGTGCCGCGTCATACGAGGCTGGCGGCTCGAATGACACGACCGTCACGCCGTCGACCACGAACCCGAGATCGCGCGTGCTGGCGTGCTGAATCCCACGCACGAGCAGGCCCGCCGCAACGAGCAGCACGATGCTGGTGGCAACCTGCACCGACAAGAGGACGGCGCGAAGCGGAAAGCGCCCAACCGCGTTCCGGGCCTGATCTTTCAATGTGTCCGCGGGGCCCGCCCGGCTGGCGTGCAGCGCCGGCGCGAGACCGAATGCGAGGCACGTGACCGCCGTCATCCCGGCCGTAACTGCAAGGACCCAGATGTCTGGCGTCACATCGAAGGCCAGATGGCCCCCGGCATCAGACGACTGCAGTGCCCGGTCGAGGATGAGCGCCGGCAGCAGAAACGCTATCCAGACGCCCACGGCCGCTGCCGCGGCGGCGAGCACGAGACTTTCGGTCAATAGCTGGCGGACGATGCGGGACCGGCTTGCGCCGAGCGAAGCCCTGACGGCAATTTCGCGGCCTCGGACGAGCGTTCGCGCGAGCAGCAGATTGCCGATGTTGGCGCAGGCCAGAAGAAGGACGAGCAGGACGTCGAGGAACGCGACGGCAAAGAACATGTAGCTTTCCTGGCGGTCGTTCGGCCGCGAGAACGAGCTCGTACCGATCAGCAGGATCTCGATCGGTTGTCTTGCTTGGCTGTCGATATCGGGAAGCAGCGATTGCAGCTCCGCCTGCGCCTGCTCCCGCGAGATGCCGGCCCGGAGGCGTTCGGCAACTTCGACCCAGGTCGTATCGCGGTTGGTCGGTCGCAGGATTCCGCCTGCGGCGAGCGGCAGCCAGACATCGCGACCGAGCAGCCATGCGCCGTTGAACCCGCGAGCGGCCACACCTATGACCGTGAAGGGCTCACCGTCCACCTGGATGGTTGTACCGATGATCCTGGGATCCGAAGCGAACCTGCGCTCCCAGAGGCGATGGCTGATCACCGCCACCGCTACCGGTGCGCCCTCTCGATCCTCATCGTCGACAAAGCCGCGCCCTCGCTCCATCCCGATCGCCAGTGCCCGGAAGTAGTTGCCGCTGACGAACTCCGCGGTCAGTATTTCGCTGCCGACCTTCACAGTGCAGTCTTGGACGCGGTTGGCGTTCCCACAGCTCGTCGCGATCACCGCCGTGAGGCGGGCGTTGTCTGCGAGGCTGCGGTACTGGTCATACTGAAACTCGTAGTTGATGCGGCGGCTGTCGCGCTTCATGATGTGCACGACCTCCGCAGGATTCGCGACCGCCCAGGGCCGCCAAAGCATCGTCGTGAACATCGTGGCGAGCGTCGTGTTGAGGCCTATGCCAATGCCCAGCGTCACGAGCGCCATCAGGGTGAATCCCGGCTGACGCGAGAGGCTGCGCACGCCGTACCGGAGATCCTGCCCGACGCTTTCGAGCCACGGCCAGATCCAGATCGCGCGCGAATCCTCACGCGCCAGCGTGACGTTGCCAAGCGCGCGGCGGCTGGCAGATGCCGCATCTCGTACCGCGACGCCGGACTGCTCGAGCCGCTCCTGTCGCATCGCGCGATGGCTCTCGATCTCCTCGGCGAGCGCCGCGTCGACGTCCCGGTGACGGAGCCAGTACTGAAGGCGGCGCATCAGCTGACGCATGTCGGATCCTATCCGCACCTCAACGCGACCCTGGGTTCGGACTCTTCCAATTGCGCTTGTCTCATTGCGAGATGGATCTCGAGCCGCTCGGAAAGGTCCACGTCGGCACGGTGGCGGATCCAATGCGCGAGGCGACGGAGGAGCTTGTACATTTACTGATCCCTCAAGGCCACTATTGGGTCCACGCCCGCCGCTCGCCGCGCGGGCAGCCAGCAGGCGACCGCCGAGACGAAGGCCAGCAGGAGTCCGACCGCTCCGAAGGTCATCGGATCCACCGCGCTGACGCCGAAGAGCATGTGCGCCATCACGCGACTGAGCGTCAGTGCGGCGGCGAGCCCGACCGCGAGGCCTGCCAGCGGTAACCGCATGCTCTCCCGCACCACGAGGCGCACGACATCCTGCCGGTCCGCGCCGAACGCCATGCGCACGCCGATCTCGCGCGTGCGCTGGGCCACGGCATATCGAACGATCCCGTAGATGCCGATGGCCGCGAGCGTGAGCGCCAGGCCGGCGAAGAGGGCCAGCAGCCACGTCTGGAATCGTCGTGGCGCGCTGATCGATCCCAGCCGGTCCTCAACCGTCGTCATGCTGAGGACCATGATGTGCTTGTCCACGGATCGCACGGCGTCTCTGATGGTGCCCGCGAGCGCCAGCGGATCTCGATCGGTCCGGATGACAAGATCGGTCGTTCCGCCGATCAGCTGACCGTACCACTCCGGAATCGTTTGGCGTTCCAGCCCCTGGCGGTGCATGTCGCCAACGACGCCGACGATCTGGAACCAGTAGTACTTGCCTGGGTTGCCGATGTAGAAACGTCTTCCGATGGGATCTTCGTCAGGGAAGTAGCGGCGTACGAACGCCTGGTTGATGATCGCGGCCTCTGCGGCCGGAATTGTCGTCGACGGCGGGAGGACGTTGCGTGATTTGGGGAAGAAGAGGCGGATCTTGTCGAGCGCGTCAGCGCGAGTGAAGAAACGGCCACGGATGAGCGGCACGCCCATGGTCGTGAAGAAGTTCGCGTCGACGTCGGCCGCGGCGAGCTGGGTGGCGTTCTGACCCGCTTCGATGCGTGATCGTCCCTCAATCGTCACGAAATCGTCGGCGGCGCCGGGGATCAGGAAACTGCTGATGGCGCCTGCCGAGCGCACGCCCGGGATCCCCGTCACTCGTTCGTTGATCCGGGCAAGCAGATCCTCGCGCGTCGCGAACATGCCGGCTCCGCTGTCGCCAGGGACCTTGACCGGTGGCCGCAGGCCAGGGGCCAGCCCCGTCCTCACCAGGAGCACGCTCTCGGGATTGAATCCCGGCGCGATCGCCTGGAGCTTCAGGAAGCTTCGGATCATCAAGCCCGCGCCGGCGAGCAACAGGACGGCCAGCGCGCATTCGACGAGAATGAGGATGCCGCGCGCGCGGTGCAGCCGGACGCTGCCGGCGAGTCCCAGGCCACCTTCCTTCAGTGACTCGTTCGGATCCATCCGCGACATCTTCCAGGCGGGCACCAGCCCAAAGATAAGCCCTGCCGCGAGCGAGAGAACAGTGGTGAAGGTCAGCACCGTCGCATCGATCCGGATCTCTTCCAGCCGCGGGATTCCCGGCAATGTCGAGGCGGAGAGGACGCGGACTGCGGCGGACGCGAGCCACAGGCCGGCGAGTCCACCGGCGATGGCCAGCAAACTGCTCTCGATGAGGAGCTGGCGGACCAGCCGGGTGCGTCCTGCGCCAAGCGCAGTTCTGATGGCCAGCTCGCGCCCGCGCGTCGCGCCGCGTGCAAGGAGAAGGTTGGCGACATTGACGCAGGCAATGAGCAGCACGCATCCCACGGCGCCGAGCAGCACCCACACCGCGAGTTGGAGCTGCCGTCCCACCACGTGGTCGAGCATCGGAACGACGGTGATACCAAAGCCCGGAAAGTCTGCGTCCGTGACCGGGTACATTTGTTCGAGGCGCTGCCCGATGGTCGCCATCTCAGCCTGCGCGTCGCGTGCGGTTGCCGACGCCGAGAGGCGTCCCACGACGCCCCAGCGCCGCACGTCGCTCGAGAATCGTTCCGTGCTCTCGCGCGCCCAGCGCCAGTAGACGGTCGCCGGTTCCCAGACCTGGATATCCTTGTTTGGAAAGTAGAATCCCTCCGGCATGACGCCGACGACGCGAACCGTTCTCGGACCTTTCTTGTACGAGTTCGCGTCCCCGTCGATCTCGATGGTCTTTCCAATCGCATCCGGACTGCCGCCGAACCGCCGCTGCCACAACCCGTAGCTCACGACCGCGACGCGTTCAGCGCGCTGTTCCTCGTCGGGCGAGAACGTTCGGCCGACCGTTGCGGGAACCCGAAGGAGCGCGAATAGATTGGCGGAGACGAATGTCGTGACCGTCCGCTCAGGCGCGTCGGTCCCAGTAAGGACGGCGCTATTCGCGGAAAAGATCGCCATGTCGGAGAAAGTCCGGCTCTGGCTTCGCCAGTCGGTGGCGAGCAGAGACGATGTCGGCGCGTCGCGGATGCTGCGTTTCGTGTCGTCGGTCCACAGCATCGCGAGCTGATCGGGATTCGCGTAGGGAAGTGGA
>Ga0184612_10001884_pt1 | contig 10189 bp, 11 predicted proteins | sample PLM3_60_coex_FD_133163 | JGI IMG/M metagenome (GOLD analysis project Ga0184612, IMG submission 133163) | Groundwater sediment microbial communities from an aquifer in East River, Colorado, USA - PLM3_60_coex | ecosystem: Environmental > Terrestrial > Soil > Riparian zone | place: USA: East...
CCTCAACCCGCCCGAGGAAGAGATCTTCGGCCAAGGCTTGACAGAGAGGGGAGCCAGATGCGGATGCCGGGCCAACCGCCCACTGTTCGGCGATGTGATGCAATCATCCTCAGATGGCCGATGCGAGAGCGCGTGTTCTGGCGCGCAGTGCCAACCCAACCACGCCGTACGGGATCCTGTACGGAAGCGGTGCATTGACAAACGACTGCGGCCGTCGCCCGGGGCAGATCCCGGCAGTGTCGAGTTGACCGCAAGGCCTCGTCCCCCGGCCACGCCCTGTCCGTCGCCCAGGGTCAAGACACAACGACTTGGCAAGACACTCGGACACATGAAACAAAGCAGAGACGCTCACCAGGCTCCGGCGCACACCGGTTGAACCCGCCCCTTATGGCCTCACCTATTCCTTGACGGGATCAAGATCGATGATGGGCCAGCATGTCGCTTCGTCGGATGAGCTGTGCTAGCGCGAGACGCGCGGACCTGCCGGCGACCGCGGCGACCGGCGGGGGCTCGACAAGCGTTCTAGGGTCGGATGCGACACAAGCGACCACTGCGGATTGGCGGAGGCGGACGTGCGGGAACCTTGGGTGGGCCAGACCGCGGGGCGCATCGCGGACGCGGTGCGTAGTGGCGAGACGACCTCGGCGGAGGTGGTCTCTGGCCACCTGGACTACATCGCGCGCCACGACGGCGAGCTACGCGCATTTCGGACCGTACGGTCGGAGGAGGCCGTCGTCGAGGCCGGCGCGGTCGACGTGCGGGCGGACCGGACGGCGGCGCCTCTGCTCGGTGTACCGATAGCCATCAAGGAGAACACGGCGGTGACCGGCCTGCCGACGTGGAACGGGTCGGCCGCGGCCCGCGGACCGGTCGAGGCCGCCGACCACGAGGTCGTGCGACGCCTGCGCGCCGGCGGTGCGGTCGTGGTGGGCGTGACGCGCATGCCCGAGCTGGGCCTGTGGGCGCTGACCGACGACGACACGGCCGTGACGCGCAACCCCTGGCAGCTCGACCGCACGCCAGGCGGCAGCTCCGGCGGCGCCGCCGCGGCCGTGGCCTCGGGGCTCGTACCGATCGCGCACGGCAACGACGGTCTGGGCTCGGTGCGGATACCGGCCGCGTGCTGTGGGCTCGTGGGGCTCAAGCCGGGCCGTGGCGTGGTGCCGTGCCAGCTCGGTGCGGAGGACTGGTTCGGCCTGACCGAACATGGCATCCTCGCCACGACCGTGGCCGACGCCGCGCTCGGCTTCGCTGTCCTCGCCGACCGGGACCCTGGCCCGGTCACCGACCCGTCGCGCCAGCGCATCGCCATCTCCCTGCGCAGCCCGGTCGCCGGAGTGCGCGCCGACCGGCCCAACCGCGCCGCCGTGGCCCGAGCGGCCAAGCTGTTGACCGCCGCCGGGCACGACCTGCGCCGGGCGAACCCGACCTACCCGGTCGTGTTGAGCCTGCGCGGCACAGCCACTTGGTTCGCCGCCGCCTACCGCGACGTGTCGGCGGCTGGCCTCGACCGCGCGGCGCTGCAGCCCCGCTCGCAACGCCATGTCGCCCTTGGCGAGCGCGTCTGGCGCCGAGGATATGTCCGCGAGGCCGACCGCACCGCCTTCCGCGACCGGTGCCTGGCCTTCTTCAGCCACGGCGGCCACGACCTGCTCCTCATGCCGGCGCTGGCCGGCGCGCCGCCGCTGGCCCGTGACTGGTGGCGGCAGTCGTGGCGGTCCAACATCACGACATGCCTGCGGTTCGCGCCGTTCGCCGCACCCTGGAACATCGCAGGCCTCCCGGCGATCGCCGTCCCCTTGGGCACCCGCCCCGATGGGTTGCCCGTCGGCGTACAGCTGGTCGGTCCGCCCGGTGCCGAGCCGCTGCTGCTGGCGGTCGCGGGCCAGCTCGAGTCGGCCAACCCGTGGCTGCGTCACGCACCCGGCTGGCCCCGCGTCGACGCGCTCAACTAATCCGAGCGCGCGCTGTCGTGCCGATGTCGGCGAGCGGTTCCTGGACCATGATGATGCGATGACCTGGACCGCTCCCTTTGTCGCTCGGATGGACGAGCCATTCGTGGCAAGCGAGCGCGAGATGCTGCAAGGCTTCCTCAACTGGCACCGCAACACTCTGCTGGTGAAATGCTCTGGATTGAACGAGATCCAACTGGCCCTGCGGGCTCCGCCACCGTCCACACTCTCGCTGCTCGGCCTGGTTCGACACCTGACCGACGTCGAACGCACATGGTTTCGACGCCGATTCGGCGGCGAGGCCATCGACAGCCTTTACTGGCGGGAAGACCGGCCGGAGGCCGCCTTCGACGATGTCGACCCAACTCGGGCCAAGCAGGACCTTGCCTGCCTAGTCGCCGAGTGGCGGGGCGCACGGGGCGCGGTCGCGGCGCTTTCGCTGGACCACATTTTCGTGAGCCCTAGGTGGGGTGAGATGTCCCTGCGATGGGCCTACTGCCATATGATCGGCGAGTACGCCCGACATAACGGCCATGCAGACATGCTGCGCCAGTCTATCGATGGATTGACCGGCGTTTGAGGGTCCTCGGAACTGCACACGAGGCCTGGGGCCGCATACTGCGGCGGTGATTCAGTTCTCGGAGGAAATGCGCCGCACCACCGAGGCGACCATTTTGGCGACGCTACCGCCAGGTCAGCTAACTGCAACGCCCTCCACGAGGCGCCCGACTTTGCCGAGGTGAGCGCGCCTCAGTCGATCACCAACATCGATAGTCATGCACTTTGTGCGACTGCCGGAATCGGGCCGCGCCCATGTGCTCCCGGCGGTCAAACACCTCGCCGTCCCCGCCGGTGCGCTGGTATCGCGTCCGAGCGGCACGACCTTGTGGCCGGCTCGGCTCATGCGAGCGCTGCCGCGAGACCGGCCACCCCGACTCAGCACCAGCAGCTTCACCGCCATGCCTACCGTCCGGGTTTTGTTCGGCCGGGGTCGGCGGTCAGCCTAGCCGGCGTCGGCGGTTATGAGGCTGATCGGTCCCGCCAGCGGGGTATGCTCGATGAAGCGCCAGCCCGTGTCGGGTAGCCAGCCGCAGACCTCATCGACGCTGTAGACGTCGCCGTTGCGCACGTGAGTGGCGAACTCGCCGGCCATGAGTGCGGCCATCACCGGCTCGGTGTGAGCGTGGTTGGTCCAGAAGTCGGCCAGCAGCAGCCGGCCCCGGGTGTCGGCGGCGCGGCGGACGCGGCCCAGCAGATCCCGGTTCTGCTCCGGGGAGAAGTAGTGGATGAGGTTTGCGAGCAGGAACAGGTCGTGGCCGGCCGGCAGCTCGCCGGTCATCGCGTCGCCGGTCACGACGTCGACGCGTGCCGACAGCCCCGACGCGTCCATGCGCTCGCGGGCGACATTGGCGACTGCGGGGAGTTCGACAACGGTCGCGCGAAGATGGTCGTGCCGGCGGACCGCGGCGAGCGACCACGACCCGGTTCCACCGCCAACATCGAGCATCCGCCGGTACCCGCCGAAGTCGACGGTGTGGGCCAGCGCAGCGGCGGGGCCGGCGGTGAATGCCTCGATGCCCGCGGCCGCGACCGCCTGCAGTGCCTTGTCCAGCTCGACGATCTCCGTGCGCGGGCCACTGGCCAGTGCCTCAGCCATCCCGGTCCACGCCGGGTAGCTGACTCTGTCCCAGAATCGGAGGACCGGCCGCAGATCGACGGGCGACTGTCCGGCCAGGAAGGCGGCCGCCGTCGGGCTGTTGCGGTAGTGTTCGCCGTCTCGCTCGATTAACCCCAACGCCACCATGGCGTCGGCGCTGATCCGAGCCGCCCGGGGCGTCAGCCCGGTGCGCGCGGCGATCCCCTCCAGCGTGGTCGGAGAATCATCGAGGGCCTCGAACAGGCCGAGCTCGTTGGCGGCGAATAGGTGTTTGGCCGCCATGAAACCGGCCGCTAGGCGCATGATCGGCTCGGGTGTCACCTCGACCGAGACCGCATCGGACCCGACGCCGGCCAGGGCCGCTGATGTGCTGGTAGTCATGGTTGTCTCCTCGTACTCGGGTCTACCAGCCTGATGGTGGGCTCGCGGGTGCGGTTGGCCCATCCCAGGAACCCGGGGACCTCGGCCGCAGGCATCCCACATGCCTGGGATGGCCGCGGCCAGCCGGGCGGATCTACGATTTAGAAATGAAGCGCGAGGACCTGCGCCGCACGCGGGGCGAGATGTTGCGCCTGGGTCGCGAAGGGCTGGACTGGGTGACCTATTCGGTCCAGGCCAGCGAGATCATCCGCCGAGCCATTTCCTTTCAGCGCAGCTGCTGGCACACGGTCGACCCTGGCACGGTCCTGTTCACCGGTAGCCTCAACCAGAACCTCAGCTGCTCGGGAACGTGGCTGGCCGAACACGAGTACGTCATCGATGACGTGAACAAGTGGTGGTTCCTCGCCCGCAGCGGCCGGCGCGCCGGCGCAACCAGCCTGGCCACTTATGGCGACCTGTCCCGTTGCGTACGGCACCGCTCACATGAGAGCTACGGCATCGGCGAAGAGCTGCGCGGCTCGTTCGTAATCGACGGGTCGTATTGGGGGGCGGCCGGACTTCTCCGCGACCGGGACGAGCCGTGGTTCACCCACGAGGAAGTGCAGTTCCTGGCGGCGCTAAGCGAACCGATCGCCGACGGGTTGCGGCGGGCCTTACTGGTCACCGTCGCGGCCCAGGATCCCGTGCAGGACGGGCCCGGCGTGATGGTGTTCGACGAATACGGCGAGGTCGCATCCATCTCACCCGCGGCCGAACGCTGGATCGCGCAGTTGGTCGAGGTGCCCGCGCCGGCTGTTGCATCGGAGTCGAGGATCGTCCAAGCCGTGGCGGCCCGGGCTCGCCGGCTGCGTGACGACCAGGATCCCCTCGAGCTGTCGGCGCGGTCCCGGGCGCGGACGCGGTCTGGGCACTGGCTGCTGCTCTACGGCACCCGACTCGCCGGCCGGACGGACGGACGCACGGCAGTTATCATCCAGCCCGCCGCGCCCAACGAGGTCGCTCCGCTGGTCGCGCTCGCCTACGGGCTAACAGAACGGGAGGCGCAGGTGACGCGATTGTGCCTGCGGGGTCACTCGACCGAGCAGATGGCTCAGGCATTGCACGTGTCGGCCTACACCGTGCAGGACCACCTCAAGTCAATCTTTGACAAGACCGGAGCCCGCAGCCGGGGACAACTCGTGGGGCAGGTCTTCCTCGAGCACTTCGTGCCGCGTTGGGAGGACATCAGCAACTGCCCGCCGGGATGGCATGCCGTCGGATCGTACGGCCGTGCCATGCCGCCGCAGGAGACGCCAGCCGCACCCGTACCGGACCACGTAGACACCGTCCAGGCGTAGCCGGAGCGTGTACTAGCGTCCATCTCGGCAAGGGACGCGCTGGGTCGGAGCCTCGCTGACAGATGGGATCCATTGTGGACGGCTCGCCGAACGGTCGGTGGTGTGGCCCTGCACCCCCCGACCGCCGCTACTTCGCCACTTGGTGGCGCGCACCAGCAACCGCCCGATCATCGGGACAGACTACGACGGCGAGTTCCGCCACGACCGGCAGCCCGTCGGAGCGCTGCAGGGCACGGCACTCGATCGCGTCGCCTACGCGGGCACCGCATCCAAGACCGTCGGGCCGGCACTACGGTTGGCGTGGGTGGGTGAAGCGGCCGCAATCCCCTCGGGCGAGCAGACGTCCGCAGCATGGGTATGGACCGCCACTCATGATCATGTTGTGTACGCGAACGCTGAAGATGACGATCACTAACCCGGGTGCCACCGGGCTCGCCGAAACGGCCTGTCATACCGCTGAGCGGGCAAGAGCCTTGAAGTGCCGGTTGCGCACCACCCCTGCTTCAATGTCCTCGTGAGCGTAATGGCGGTGCTGCGTGAGCACGGCATGCTCCTGGCGTCCGCCAAGGGGCCGATACCGAACGTGGCGGAGTTAGTCGTCGGCGAACCGATCCGCGGCAGTTGGTGGGCCCATCCCCGCAGCCATGAGATCTACGCGGTGCTGAACGAGCTTGCGGATTCGCCGGAGGTGGTGCGGCTCCGCCTGATCCGCGGCAAGATCACCTTAGTGCATCGACGGATGTGGCCCGCCCTGGTCCGCCTCTCCGACCGATTCCCCGACGGTGCCCTCGCGGCGGTCGATGAGCAGCACACGGCCTCAGGTGCACACCGGACGGTCGAGGTCCCCTTTCCGGCCTGGGTTCCTCCAGAGGTGATCCGCGAAGCCGCTCGACTCAGCGAGCACGAGGCACTCGACCAGATACCGGCGCCCGCTCTGATCGCTGCGCGCGCTAACAGATGAGTTCGGAAGGCACGCGGAGTTCGTCGCAGGCATAGAGTTCCGCGACGGCGGAGGGATCCTCGGAGGCGCAAACCGCGGCGATTGTGTCGAGAAGTTCATCGTAGTCGGCGCCGGTCTCGCCCTTGTACGACGCGTCCATGCGCCCCCACTCGTCCCACGGAAGCATCTCCACCTTGCTCAGTGCGGCGAGATCCCTGATCGCGTTGCCACGGATCTCACCTGGCCCCCAGTTCTCAGTCCCACACACGCCGAAGTGCGCGGCGTCGATGTGGCCCTCCCGATAGGCGACCCACGCCTCACCCCCAGTGAGGAACTCGCCGAAACCTAGGTCCTGTGGGTTAGCCACGACCGACTGGTCTAGAACTTCGGAATCGATCCGCACCCAGCGACTGTCACCGTCATGCCAGTACTCGGTGATCCAGTGATCCAGACCTAGCCCAGGCTGGAAGTACGTGGCGAAACCGCAGCGGGCGCGGGCGGCGATGCCGCGGTGGCGCAGCAGCGCACAACTCATTACGGCGAAGTGACGGCAGGTGCCGATCACTCGTCGGCGCGGCTCCCGGGGGACGTTCAGCGGTGCCGCATCGAGGGCCAGTAGCGCGTCGATCAAGCTGCCGACCGGACGAATCTGGTTCTCAGACAACCGGTCGGCCCGCACACCCAGTTCCTTCGCCTCGTTGGGCTGGATGATCAGTCTGTGTACAGGACGGCAGATGTCGATGGCCCCGCCTGAGATTTGATCAAGCGCTGACGGACGAACCCTGCCGAGGTCAGTCAGTTGGCCAGATGTGGTGTAGTCGATCGTGTCCACCATGGCCGCCATGGTAGAAGTCGGTTCCGACATATCCGTGGATCCCTTTGACAAGATCCGTCCGCCCGCTCGGCCGGGCCGAAGGACCAGCGGCCACGGCCTCTTCTGCCGCATCTGCCGCGGTCGATACAAGAGAAGCGGACAGCACCGTCATGCGGAGCACAGCGAACTCGTTGGTTCGCCGGCTGGTCAAACGTCGACGGCCAGGCGGACAGTCACAATGCCGCCTACCTCAAGCCCTTCGGCCTTCCGCACCCACGCCTTCACCGGCACGATGTATCGCCCATCTTTCGGGAACAGGGACGTCTTCCACCCGGTTCTCCCGATCTGCACCGTGACCGGAATCATTCCCCAGCCGTAGGTCACGAACGCGGAAGTCGCCGCCAGCTCCCCGCATTCCTCTTCCGGAACGGTGATGAAGTGCCACGGCGCCGGGCCTTTCCAGAACCACATCTCGCCGCTGAACTCCAGGTTCATTCGATCAGGATAGGAGCCAACCAGTTCAGGTGCGCGGCCCGCTCTTCGCCGACGCGCAGCCGGCCTGGCCCGCCTCGGCGATGCGCTTGTCCTGTCCGGCGAGGACGGCGTAGGCGCGCCAGGCGGCTGGTGACTGGACGCCAGGCCGGGCCTGGTCGTAGATGATCGTATTGAACGCCGGGTGCGCCCCACCGAGACTGACGTGCAGGTCCTAACCGTAGTCGCTCCGTCGTACGCGTCCTCGCGGCTCAGGACGACCTAGTCTCGAGCACGTCAAAGTCGCGTTCGGCGTACAGCCGGTGCTCCCACTCCTCGTTGAGGATGGCCTGTAGGCATCTGCGTACGGCGAAGCTCTCCGGCTCCGGGTAGCCCGGCTCCATGACTGGTTCGGTCATGCCGGCCAGCATCTCATCGGTGAGATCGGCGATCACCTGACGCACGGTGGCCATGCGGTCGGCGCGCAGGACGAGCATCTGGTCCAGCGACGGCCGCGCGCCGCGGTCGCGCGGGACGCTGGGTTCGTCGGGCATCTCGTCGTGGGGCAGGTCCAGTGGGTCCCACGGCGATGGCTCCCCCAAGATTGCGCGCTTCACCCAGGCATCCGTCGCGAAGACGAGATGGCGCAGCGTCTCGATGAAGGACCACTCTCCTTCGACCCGCTCGTCAAGCAGCTTCGGGGCCATCCCGCTAGCCCGCTCGACGGTCCGCTGCCACAATCGCTCGAGGATGTCCCATGCTTCGCGGAACCCGTCGGCATCGGTCGGCCGCATCTTCACACGGTCCGGGTAGCGACGGTTGAGCTCCGCCTCCACCAGGGGCACGACGTCGACGCCGTTGACCCGCAGGTTCTTGATCTCGCCGCTGATATCCACGTTCACCAGGGCCGCGCCACGGATCATGACCCCCGTCAGATCGACCAGGTGGAAGCGCGCGTTGGTGAGGTCGACATCATGGAACCGGGCGTCGGTCAGATAAACGTCCTCGAACCGGGAGCCGGTCAGGTTCTCGCTGGTGAAATCAGTCACCCGACCAGCCTTCCACGAACGATAATCAGGCGACTAGCGAGCACGTGCGGAGCAGGTTGGAAGTGTTCGGACACTCCCTCGTCTGGACCCGGGGTGCGCGGGTGGCGCTGGTCGAGGACGTCCACGTCGCACATGGTCCCACGGCTTCCGGACGCAGAACGTCCGCAATGAGGTCTACCGTGGCGCCGTGTCCAACAGCGACCCCCCGTGGGAACCCCCTCGCCGGCACCGAGGCCGAGCACCTCGTCGGTGCGGTCGACCGCCTGCGCACGACCTTCCGTTGGAAGGCCGACGACCTCGACGTCAGCCGGTCAACGGACCTGAGCTGCATGATGTGCACTTGGCCTGACTGGCTGGCTACGGAATCGACTGAAGCACCCGCTGCCGCACCAAATCGGCGTCGGTGCCGAGGCCGACCAGAACCTGGACGGCCGTGTCCCCGCTGTCCTGGAGAAGTCCAAGCAAGATGTGCTCCGTACCAAGGTGGTCGTGCTGCAGCCGCAATGCCTCCTCGAACGACTGCTCGATCGCCTTCTTGGCCGGCGGAGTGAACGGAAGGTGAGAACCCGGACTTTCCGCACCGTGGCCGATGGCCTCCGCGACCTGCCGCCTGACTGCGTCGAGGGAGATGCCGAGATCCGCCAAGGCGGCCGCTGCTATACCCCGGCCCTCCCGAAGCAGCCCGAGCAGGAGGTGCTCGGTGCCGATGTACGGATGGTTGAGTCGCCTCGCCTCGTCTTGGGCAAGGACGACGGCCCGCCGGGCTCCTTCAGTGAATCGCTCGAACATGCCGCGCCTTTCACCACCGTCGACGCCATCGTAGTCAGCCGGGCCACGCGCCGAACAACCGGACGTGGATTCCCCTAGCATTCGGCGCATGGCGATTCTGTACCGAGCCGAACTTCATCCCACAAAACTTGAGCTCCTGGCCGTTTGGTTACCCACCCGCAGCTGGTACGGAGGGCCAGCTGCTCCTGACCTGAGACGCGTGGTGTCCTACCGGTTCGACGATCCCGCCGGTGAGGTCGGCATCGAGACGCTTCTCGTCCGCGCCGGCGACGGACCGCTGCTACAAGCTCCGCTCACGTACCGCCACGCCCCGCTCACGGGCCGCGACCAGTGGTTGGTCGGCACAGCCGATCACTCCGTCCTTGGCCGGCGGTGGGTCTACGACGCATGCGGCGACCACGTCTACGCCAATGTACTAGCCAACACCATCTTCACTGGCCGCGGCCAGGCAGAGGAGTTCGTAGAAGTCGACGGCCGGCTCGAGCGCCGAGAGCCCACCATTTCCGTCACCGGCAACGGGGCGCAGGGGGTCGACGTCCCATCCATCAACGCTGTCGTCCGAGTTGACGACAACGATCCCACGCTCATCCTCACCGACTCTGTCGAGTTGGCCGTCGCCCGCATCCTCGACGACATGGGCAGCCGGGGACGTAAGGCAGAAACCAGCGCGCAGCCTATCCTCACGGGCACATGGAGCGGTCAATCCACTCCGCTGCTCCTGGCCCACGCCCGAGCGGTCTGATGCGAGAGAATCTCCTTCGCCGGGCTACGGAGCAGCATTGCGCCGCTTTCCTGGCGA
>Ga0184612_10001885_pt1 | contig 10188 bp, 9 predicted proteins | sample PLM3_60_coex_FD_133163 | JGI IMG/M metagenome (GOLD analysis project Ga0184612, IMG submission 133163) | Groundwater sediment microbial communities from an aquifer in East River, Colorado, USA - PLM3_60_coex | ecosystem: Environmental > Terrestrial > Soil > Riparian zone | place: USA: East...
GCCGTCGTGGCAGAGCATCCCGGCGTCGGCGCGGAACACCGGTCCGACCTGCGTAGCGAGGTCGACCACCGCGGCGCCGGCGGCCCGTGCGGCGCTCGCCTGTGCGCGGGCGACCCGCCGCCCGTACCAGCCAACAATCTGACGCAGTGGTGGCGCCACCGCCCGGAGGGCGGCCAGATCCGGGCAGGTTCCGACGACCACCGCGGTACCCGCGTCACGCAGCCGGCGTACCGCGGTCGCCAGAGCGGCGGCCGCCTCACCCGGGCGCACCAGGTGGGTCGCGTCGTTGGTGCCAACCAGAATGACGGCCAGGTCGGGCCGTACGCCGAGTTGGGCACGCGCCACCTGGGTTGCCAGATCGGCGCAGCGGGCGCCGGACACCGCGACGGTGGAGAGCGACACCTTGGCTCCGGCCGCAGCGAGCATGTGCGCGAGCTGGCCGCCGACGGTCTCCTCCACGATGTCGACGCCGACTCCCAGCGCCGATGCGTCACCCAGAAGCACCATGCGCAGGATGGGCTTGTCGTCGTCGCCCAGCGTCGCGCGTACCGCCAAACCCAGGTCGGGCTTGGCGTAACGGCGTGACCGTGCGGCGACCGTCTCGGCGGCGAGCAAGGCGGCTCCACCCACGGTGCCGGCGATCATGGCCAACCCGGCGGCCTTCGCGAGGCGCCGGATAAGGCGGGCAGTGTCCACCTCGACTTCGCTCCTTCCGGCCTAGTCCGCGGGGATTGGGGTGGTCGGGCCGAAGGAACCGGCCGACACCCCCGTCACGGAGGGTACGGCGCGAACGCCGCTCTGCGTATCCGCCGCTCTGGTCGGATCGCCGGCGCCGGAGGCGATCAACAACGCACGGTCGCCAGTGGCGATCAACGAGGCACTGTCCGCGGTCAGACCTAGCGCCTCCAGCGCGGACGGCAGCACGGCGGCTGCCGCCTCCCGATAGCCCTCGGCTGATGGGTGAAAGCGGTCGGCCCCGAACATGTGGTCCGGCGCCGCCGCGAACCGAGGACCGAGCAGGTCACCGAGAGAGACCACGCGGCCACCGGCGCGGATCACGGCCACCGTCTGCGCCGCCGCCAGCTGGCGGCTCCACCGCCGAGCAAGCCAGCGCAGGGGTGGCTGGATCGGCCGGATGGTGCCAAGGTCCGGGCACGTCGCGACGACAACCTCGGCGCCCGCCTCGCGAAGCGTGTGCACGGCCTCGAAGAGGTGGCGTACAGCCGCGGATTCGCTCGCGCGGGTCGTCACGTCGTTGGCCCCAATGAAGACGATGGCCAAGTCAACGCCGGCCTCGAGAGCGGTCTCCACCTGGGCCGACAGCCACGCCGACACCGAGCCGACGACCGCTGGGCAGGTCAGGCGCACCGGACGCTTCGCCGCGTCGGCGATCCAGGTGGCGAGCAGGGCGCCCGGCGTCTCGGCGCGGGTCTGCACGCCGTAGCCGGCCGCGGTCGAGTCGCCGAGCACGGCCAGTCGCAACGGCACCGCCACGCCGGCGGCCGCGTCGGCGTACCCGGTGCCGTAGAGGCCGCTACTACGGGGAGGTGGCGCCTCCGCCCCCGGAATCGTCATCCGAGCGATGAGCACCTGACCGAGGAGGACGCCAATACTGAGCGCCCCGGCGGCGGTGAGGGCCCCGCCGGCGTACGCGGCGACAGCCGCTAAGCGGCGCTCCGGACGGATAGGTGTGGTGTCGCTCATCGGCGCCCTTCCGACGACGAGTGGTGGTGATCCACAGACTACCTATGACGATCCGGTCCCACGTGGCGGATTTCAATGCGAACGATCAGGCGTTGCTCGCGCTCCATGGCCGCGCGATAGTTGCTCCAGTCGGGGTGTTCACCGCTGACGCCGCGGTAGTAGTCGATCAGGAGATCCATCGCCTCAGGCAGCTCGACAATCTCGGCGACGCCGTCCACCTGGATCCACCGCCCGAAGAAGCCGTCCGGCAGCACGCAGAGGAAGACCCGCGGGTCACGCCGGATGTTGCGGACCTTGTAGGCGGCCTGGCGGGTGCTGATCACGACGCGACCGGCGCCGTCGACCCCAGCGAGGACTGGTGTGAGCTGCGGCGTGCCGTCAGCGCGCATGGTGGCGAGAACAGCGTGGTGCTGGGTTGACAGCACGTCCAGGGCGGTGTCGGTATCCATGCCCTCTATCCTCCCGCGCCGGTCCGTTCGTCCCGGCGACCGAACGGGGGTTTGGCCCCGCGAGTTCGCGGCTATCTTGGTGGCATGCCTGCCCGTCTGCGCCGCCGCACCGCACTCATCGCCTTCGCGCGGGCCTTCAAGCCCGGAACGCCTGGACTCAGCCGCCGCCTGACGGCCTTGCCCCGATTGATCAAGGCATCACTTCGCGGAGAGTACGACGGGGGGATGCGCCTGTTCCTCATGGCTGCCGCGTCGCTCTATATCCTGTCGCCGCTCGACGCAATCCCCGAGTTGTTCACCGCGTTCATTGGTCTGATTGACGACGCGTTCGTGGTGACCTGGCTCATCGGCGCGCTGCTCGCCGAGACCGAGCGCTTTCTCGAGTGGGAGAAGACTCGCGGCATGGGTCCGCAGGTGATCCCCGGGCGGGTCCTCCAGGGCTGACCGCCCAGGCCAGCGTGCCCGCGGCAATCACTACTAGGCTGCGGGAATGCGCTACTTCGACAACGTCGTCGAGATGATCGGCAACACCCCGCTCGTGCGTCTACGCAACGTGACCGAGGGCATCTCGGCGACGGTCCTCGCCAAGGTCGAGTATTTCAACCCGGGCGGAAGCGTGAAGGACCGCATCGCCCTGCGCATGGTGGAAGAGGCGGAGAAGTCGGGGTTGCTCCGCCCCGGCGGAACCATCGTCGAGCCGACCAGCGGCAACACCGGCGTCGGTTTGGCCCTGGTGGCGCAGCTCAAGGGATACAAATGCGTCTTCGTCTGCCCGGACAAGGTGAGCGAGGACAAGCGCAACGTGCTCAAGGCATTCGGGGCTGAAGTTGTGGTCTGTCCGACCGCCGTCGCGCCCGAAGACCCGCGTTCGTACTATCTGGTCTCCGACCGACTCGCGGCCGAGATCCCTGGTGCGTGGAAGCCCAACCAGTACGTCAACCCGAACAACCCGTTGTCGCACTACGAGACGACCGGCCCGGAGCTGTGGGAGCAGACCAACGGTCGGATCACCCACTTCGTCGCTGGCGTTGGTACCGGAGGCACGATCTCCGGGACAGGGCGTTACCTCAAGGAGGCCTCCGGAGGTCGGGTCCGGATCATCGGCGCCGACCCGGAGGGATCGGTCTACTCCGGCGGGACGGGCCGGCCGTACCTCGTCGAGGGCGTGGGTGAGGACTTCTGGCCGGAGACGTACGACCGCACCGTATGTGACGAGATCGTGGAGGTCTCGGACAAGGACTCGTTCGAGATCACCCGGCGGCTGGCTCGTGAGGAGGGTCTGCTCGTCGGCGGTTCGTGCGGAATGGCGGTGGTCGCGGCCCTGGAGGTGGCGCGAAAGGCATCGCCGGAGGACGTCGTCGTGGTGCTGTTGCCCGATGGCGGTCGCGGATACCTCTCGAAGATCTTCAACGACGACTGGATGGCCCGCTACGGGTTCCTCCGCTCCGGCTCGGCCGAGTCCACCGTCGCCGACGTACTGGCCGGCAAGGGTGGCCGGATGCCGGAGATGGTGCATGTGCATCCGAGCGAGACCGTGCGCGACGCGATCGACTACATGCGCGAGTACGGAGTATCGCAGCTCCCGGTGCTGAAGGCTGAACCGCCCGTGGTGACCGGCGAGATCGCCGGCTCGATCGCGGAACGTGACCTGCTCGACGCCCTGTTCACCGGGCAGGCACACCTGCACGACATGGTGGAGCGGCACATGGGTCCGGCGCTGCCCATGGTCGGTGGCGGTCAGCCGGTGAGCGAGGCGGTGGCGCTGCTGGAGAAGTCGGACGCCGCGATCGTTCTCATCGACGGCAAGCCCGCCGGAGTGCTCACGCGGCAGGACCTGCTCGCGCACCTCGGCGCCGGTTGACCTCAACCCTCCAGGGGTGCGGGCACGGCCACGACATCGACAAAGGCGCCGCGCCGTAAAACGGTGATCTGCAGTCTTGCGCCGATGGCCGAGCCCAGCATGAGCCGGGTGATGTCCTGGACGCCCTTCACCGGCTTCCCGCCCGCGGTGACGATGATGTCGCCAAGAAAGAGGCCTGACCGGGCGGCCGGGCTTCCCGGTACCACCTCCAACAGGCGCAGTCCGCGACGTTGGTTGAGTTTCTGTGCGATCTGCGGCGGCAGGGGGGCCGGCGCGCCCGCGACGCCGAGCCACGCGCGGCGCACCCGACCGGTCGACATCAGCTCCGAAATGATGGTGCGGGTCGTGGTGTTGATCGGCACGGCCAGTCCCACGCCGATCCCGGCGACGGCTGTATTGATGCCCACCACGCGGCAGTTGGAGTCGGCCAGTGCGCCGCCGGAGTTGCCGGGGTTCAGCGCCGCGTCGGTCTGGATCACATCGTCGATGAGCCGGGCCCGCCGGCCGTCACGAACCGGGAGGGAACGGCCGAGGGCGCTGACCACGCCGGCGGTCACCGAACCGGCCAGGCCGAGCGGGTTGCCGACGGCGACCACGAGCTGGCCGATCCGCAGCGTGTCCGCGTCGCCGAGGGTCGCCGGCGGTGCGCCACCGTCTCGTACCCGAAGAACAGCCAGGTCAGCCAATGGGTCCGTGCCGACCACATCGAATCGGCTCTCCGTGCCGTCGGAGAACTCGGCTACCCCAGCCGGCGCTCCAGCGACCACGTGTGCGCTGGTGAGCATGAACCCGTCGTCGGTGAACGCGACGCCCGAGCCGGCGCCGTCGCCGCGGGTGGTACGCACCACGAGGCTCGCGACGCTGGGCAGCAGTTTGGCCGCGACGGTGGAGACGACGTGCGAGTAGGCGTCGAGCGCTTCGGTTTCGGAGGGCATGTCGGCGACAACGCCATCCGGGCCCGGTTGATGCCCGTCGGCGTTTCGCTTCCGGCGCAATGTCACGTTGTTCGCCTCCGGCGCGTCGGCTAGGTGTGAGCGCTGAGGCAGACGTCGGGGAGGTCGAACCACCGCAGCTCCTCGAAGCCGGCCGAGACCAACGCCGCGGTGCCCACCTCGGAGCGGTCCGCGTCCGGCTGCTCGGCCAGTTTGGCGAAGAGCTCGCGCGCGTCGTCGAGGTAACCCTCCAGGGCGCTCTCGGGCGCGCGCTCGTGCCGGGAGGGCCAGCTTAGACGTCCGTCCGCCTCGTAGCGCAGCTGCGAGAGCCGCAACGGCGGCTCCACAAGCCCGGCGCGGTGCCGCCACAGACCCGTGGCCGGCTCGAACCGGTACTCGGAGAGCAGCAGCCAGCCGTAGGTCGCGACCAGATCCACGGCCTCGACGATGTAGCGGAATGTGGGGTCGGAGATGAAGTAATTGAAGCTGACCCGCACCCAGCCGGGCTTGATCCCCTCGCACCCGGCGACGATCTCCTGCTCGAAGCGGTGCGACCGGTCGAGGTCGATGCCGAGCAGGCGGTGGCCGTACGGCCCGGCGCAGGAACACCCGCCGCGTGACTGGATGCCGAAGAGGTCATTGAGGAGCGCGACAACGAAGTTGTGATGAAGGTAACGGCTACCGGGTCGGCGGATCACAAACGACAGGATGGACAGTCTGTCGGCGTCGACGTTGCCGAGAATCTGGATGTGCGGATTCGCCCGCCAGGACGCGACCGCCCGATGAAGGAAGCCTTCCTCTTGGGCCCGGATGACATCGGTGCCTACGGCCTGCTTGAGTCCGAAGACCAGGCCGGCCCGGATCGACTCCACGATGGCCGGCGTGCCGCCCTCCTCCCGGTGGGCCGGGTCGGACAGGTAGTGGTGGTCGTACTGGTTGACGTAGTCGACGGTGCCGCCGCCGGGCACCGTGGGCACCCGGTTGCGCAGCAGTTCGCGCCGCGCGACCAGGATTCCCGGCGTCCCCGGGCCGCCCACAAACTTGTGCGGCGAGAGGAAGACCGCGTCCTTGTAGGCCTTCGGGTGAGAGGTACATCGCCCGTACATCTCGATCTCGACATACGGGGCGGCGGCGGCGAAGTCCCAGAACGACAATGCTCCATGGCGATGCAGGAGGTCGGAGATCGCGTGTGCATCGGTCACGATCCCGGTGACATTGGAGGCGGCCGAGAACGATCCGATCCTCAGTGGACGGTCGCGGTACCGGATCAGCTCGGCTTCGAGCCGCGCGACATCGATGTGTCCATCGGAGTCCTCGGGAATCACCACGACGTCGGCGATGGACTCGCGCCAGGGCAGCTCGTTCGAATGGTGCTCAAACGGTCCAATGAACACGACCGGACGCTGGTCGGGTGGAATCTGGGCCGCGAACTGGTGTGCGTCGTCGAGCTCCGCGGGTATCCGGATGCCCAGAATCCGGATCATCTTGTCGATGGCGCCCGTTGTACCCGAGCCGGAGAAGATGACGACGGTCTGCTCGTCACCGCCAACGGCGTCGCGGATGATCTGGCGCGCGTCCTCCCGCAGGCGCGTCGTCTGCAGGCCGGTGCCGGAGGACTCGGTGTGGGTGTTGGCGTAGCGGGGGAGCACCTCGTCGCGGATGAAATCCTCGATGAAGGTCACGCCGCGACCGGAGGCGGTGTAGTCCGCGTACGTGACACGGCGCGGGCCGAACGGTCCCCACATCACCTGGTCGTCCCCGATGACGGACTCCCTTATGCGGCGTAGGAGTGGGCTCTCGGGCGGGGCGTCGGCCATGGTTCATTATGTGGGATAAGCGCGATTGCGCCTACAGCTGGGTCAATCCGCAATGTCTCGTGCCCGGTCTTTTCCGGACGAAGTCGCACATGCTGTCCGTCGGTGTGGGATGCCCCGCTCGTACTTTTTCTACGGAGCTACCCGGAGGGTCAGACTCCAACCATGGGGAGGGGCTTTGAGTAAACTCGACCTCGTCGAGGCTGAAGGTCCGACGGATGCGGAGTGTCCGGCCGATGTTGTGGACAGGCTGTTGTGGCGGAACGCGCAGCGGATCCTGGATCGTCACGTATTGCGGATCGATGGTACGTGTCAATGGTGCGGTCGGAACTCGCCGTGCTCGCCACGGCGGCTCGCAGAGCGTGCTGATGCCGTATCCCGGCAACCCTGGCACGAGGCATGGACCGCCCGCAACGAGATCACCCGCCTGTTGCCCGTGCTGACGGCCGAGTTCGCGGCCTGGCCGGGCGGGTCTGGTCGGGTTGGGCACCGGCGAAATGAGCGCGGCTTCGACTGAGCCTCATCGCGCGGTCGGCGTCGCAGCTGCGGAGAGGATCGCAGCATCTAGTCCAGAGTTCCCTCGCGGTAACGGTTTAGACGCCCCCGCCGGCGCCGATCGTGACCGCACGACCCGCTCGCAGGGGGCCGGCAAGCCTCCGTCGGTCAAGCGCCTCCGGCCAGGCGCATCCCCGATCACGAGCGGGCCCGGAGGGGCGAGGGTGCGGGGCTTCCGGTTCCCCCGCATTGATCGCAGCCGCGCGCCCTCGCCCAACCCAAGAGGCCGAACCTACGCCGCTCGGTTCGAGGCGCGGGCTAGATTGAGGGCCATGGCTGAGCTGCTCTCCGCCGACGAGGTCGCCTCTGGCCTAGCGGACGTCAACGACTGGTCGGGCGACACCTCTGGCATCACGCGCACCATTTCGCTGCCGACGTTCCCGGCCGCGATCGACGTTGTTGACCGGGTAGCGATGGTCGCCGAGGAGTTGGACCATCATCCCGACATCGACATCCGGTGGCGAAAGCTGACCTTCGAGTGCTCGACCCACTCGGCCGGTGGCGTCACGGCAAAGGACTTCGCACTCGCCAGCCGCATCGACGAGATCGTCGCGGCCGTCGCCGCCGGCTAGGCCACCGCCGTTGCCGCGGCATCGGCGTCTGGCCAGATTCGACCGATTCCCACGCCGGCACCTGCGACGATGGAGAGTCGACGGGTTGTGGATCGCGGCGGGTCGCCGCAGCAGCCGGCGAGGAGCGGGCAGATGATCCAAGCGGAGACGATCGACCGCATTGTCCGGTGGAACGGCGATGGGCTGCCCGTGGTTTCGCTCTACGTTCACGTCGACCCGGATCGCCGCCTGGATCTTGACAGTCAGCTCGCGAGCCTGCTGGATCAGATCCGGTCGCTGGCCTACGACGAGTCCCTAGCGCACGAGGCGAGGCTGTCGGTGCGCGGCGACATCGACCACATCCAGCAGGCGGCCGGACAGAAGCGGTGGAAGCCGGGCGCGGTCAGCATCTTCTCGTGCAGTGGCCGGGGTCTGTTCGAGGAGATCGAACTTCCCCGTGCGGTCCACGACCGCGTCGTCGTCGACAAGACCGCCTGGGTCCGTCCTCTACTAGCGGTGCTCGATGACTATCACCGCAGCTGCATTGTGATGATCGATAAGGGCAAGGCCCGGATGTGGGAGCTCTATCAGGACGAGCTGCGGGAGGCTGCGACGGTCCAGGGCGAGACCCTGCGTAAGTCCAACTACGCGCACGGAAAGGCCGAGCACAACGTCCACAACCGTGCCGAGGAGTTGATGAACCGGCACTACCGCGGGGTCGCGGAGCAGCTCGATCAGATGTTTCGATCGGATGGATATGAGCTGCTTGTCATCGGTGGTCACGACCACGAGGTGCCGGGTTTTGTCGAGTTCCTCCCGCTCGACCTGCGCGCTCGCGTTGCCGGCACGTTCACGATGGACCCGGGCACGGCAACGCTGGGCGACATCAGGAAGAGGGCTGGGTCCGTCCTCGACCGGTACGAACGTGAGGAGGAGCGCCGGATCGTCGCCGAGGTTCTCGAGCTGAAGGCGATGGGCGGGTTGGCCGCCGTGGGTCTATCGCGCTGTCTGTGGGCCGGTTCTATCGCGGCCGTACAGCTGCTGCTAGTCCACGATGGTGCGGCGGGTCCAGGCGTCATGTGCGACCAATCGCGCTGGCTGGCGCTCTCCGGCGAGGCGTGTCCGATGTGCGGCCGGTCGACGCGGCATGTCCCCGACATCATCGATGAGCTCGTGACCGCTGTGATCGACGACGGCGGATCGGTCGAGCATGTCCAGGCCGATACGGAATTGCGCCAACACCTCGTCGCTGCGCGACTTCGGCTCCCGCTTCCGCCCGATCCCGTTCACGATGCCTGAGGGTGCCTTCACGGCTGCTGGAAGTTCGGCGTCTCCCAGATGCGCTGGTCGAGGTAGCCACGCACGCGGCCGACGTACTCCTCGCCGGCCGGTGTGTGCCAGCGCCCGCTGAACCAGCGCCCGATGCACCCCCACGCGTCGCCAGCGGAGTACTGGCGACCCCGCTCGACGGTGTTCAGCCAGCCTTCGTGTCCCTCGAAGCACGTGCGCCAGATCGCGTAGGCCACGTCGGCGTTCATCGCCGTCGAGTTGGCAATGCCGGGCCAGGCCGACTGCTCGTACGGGTACCGGTTCTGCAGGATGCCGAAGCTCTCCGGGCACTGCCCGGGTTTGCCGTCGGCGCCCAGGCCGCGACCCGGCGCACACCGCGCGCCGTCGGCGGTCCAATCGCCCAGCGTGCCCTGCTGCCACCAACTCTCCACGGCCGCCTGCGCCAGTACCAGATCCTCGTCGATGCCCCACTTGCAGGCCGCCCAACGCAGGATCTGCCGGGTGGTGCCGGTGAACTGGCCGTCGACGCGCGGAGCGATGACCGAGTTGGCCTTCGGGTCGTCGCCGCTGAAGAAGTTGGCGTTCAGGTGGTGGCCGGTCTTCTGGTTTGCGTTTCTATTCGCGCCTTTGCTCTCCGGGTACGACCTCGTGCGTACCCAAGCGGCGCATTGCGCGCCGGACGGCAGCTTGGCGCCCGGGCGAAGGGTGGTGAAGCGCGCCGGTGCGGCGACGGACGGCGGCTTGGGGGTCGCGGTCTTGCTAGGGGTTGGCGCGACTGTGGCGCTGGCCGCCGCCGAGGTTGCGCCGGTGCCGGCTGCCCCGGTCGCGGAGCCCGGCGTGGTCGTGGCGTCGCCACCGGATGGCGACGTCGAACCGGGTAATCCGACGATCGTCACGGTCGCGACGGTGACCAGGAGGAGGCCGGAGGCGAGTCCGGCGACCGGCCACACCTGCCGCCTGAGCAGCCGCCTCGGCCCCACGTCTCGCGCCACGGCCCCGACGCTATTGGCGACGTAGCCGACCGGTCAACGC
>Ga0184612_10001886_pt1 | contig 10186 bp, 9 predicted proteins | sample PLM3_60_coex_FD_133163 | JGI IMG/M metagenome (GOLD analysis project Ga0184612, IMG submission 133163) | Groundwater sediment microbial communities from an aquifer in East River, Colorado, USA - PLM3_60_coex | ecosystem: Environmental > Terrestrial > Soil > Riparian zone | place: USA: East...
CAGCCCGACGTGCAGCACGTCGTACCCGTCGGGACTGGCGAGTTCCGGCTCGATATGGCCTACGTCAAGGCCAAGATTGCCGTCGAGTACGACGGTGCGGAGAACCACAGCAGCGAATCCGACATCGTGTACGACGAATGGCGGCGCGAACTGCTCACGCGACGCGGGTGGACCTTCCACGTTGCGCGTTCCCATGACGTCTTGAGCGGGTGGATGGCGTTCACCGCCGCAGTGCGGGCGTCGCTACGAGCGGCGGGCTGGACGGATGCGGCGTGAGTACGGGCGGCTTCCGGCGTGTCGCGCAGGAGTTGCATGATCAGCGGGGGTTGAGCGCCGGCGTGTCGCGCAGGAGTTGCATGATCAATGTGGGAGGAGGTCGATGCCGAGGAGGGCGTCGACCACATCCCGGACGAGTCTTGGACCAGACGGCTCGCCCCCGCCGGTCGAGAGCACCTCGGCGACCCAGTGGTCGACGCTGGCGAGCGCTGTCGGCGTGTCCAGGTCATTCGCCAGGTGCTCGCGGACGTCCGCCAGCACGCCGTAGGCCGGCGGACCGGAGGGCGCCGTCACGGCACGGCGCCAGCGCTGCAGGCGATCCGACGCCGCCCGAAGCAGGGACGGCGACCAGTCCCTGTCGGAGCGGTAGTGGTCCGCCAGCAGCGCAAGCCGCACAGCCGCGGCCGGCACGCCGTCTGCGCGAAGGCCCGAGATGAACACCAGGTTGCCCATTGACTTCGACATCTTCTCGCCGTCCAGGCCGAGCATGCCGGCGTGGACGTACGAACGTGCGAACGGCCAGCTCCCCGTCGCGACATGGGCCTCCGAGGCCGACATCTCGTGGTGCGGGAACACCAGGTCCGAGCCGCCGCCCTGGACGTCGAAGCCGTTACCGAGGTGCTCGAGCGCGATCGCCGCGCACTCGACGTGCCATCCCGGTCGGCCGCGCCCGGTCGGCCCGTGCCAGGCCGGCTCGCCAGGACGTTCGCGCTGCCAGAGCAGGCAGTCCAGCGGATCCTTCTTGCCCGGCCGGTCCGGGTCTCCTCCTCGCTCGGCGAACAGCTCGACCATCGTCGCGCGGTCCAGCCCCGACACCTCGCCGAAGCGGGGGTCGGCCTGCACCGGGAAGTACAGGTCGCTGTCGACCTCGTAGGCGGCGCCTACTGACCGCAACCGCTCGACGAGGCCGGCGATCAGGGCCATCGACTCGACCGCGCCGGCGAAGCGACCCGGCGGAAGCACACGGAGCCAGGCCATGTCCTCGCGGAAGAGCTGGATCTCTTGCTCCGCGAGCGCCATCCAGTCCATGCCGAGCTCCCCGGCCCGTTCCAGGAGCGGGTCGTCCACATCGGTGACGTTCTGCACATAACTGACTTCGTGTCCGGCGTCCCGCCACGCCCGGTTCAAGACGTCGAACGCGACGTAGGTCGCAGCGTGCCCGACGTGAGTCGCGTCGTACGGGGTGATGCCGCACACGTAGATCCGGGCCGTCGATGCCGACGCCGCGAGGCGCCGGCCGCCTGTCGCCGTGTCGTGGACGCGCACCGGCGGGCCCTGGCCGGCCAGCCGTGGGAGGTCCGGGGCGGCCCAGGCGTGCATGGGCGGGAGCCTATCCCGGCGGTCCGTTCAGAACGGCGGCCAAGGGATGGGCATCCGGGTGGCGCCAGGGCCTGGCAACCGGCCTTCGGTGAGCAGCGCGTCGATCCTCTTCACCGTCGCGGCGACCTCGGCGGGCGCGAGCAGCGATTCGAGCTGCTTGCCGAGACCCCCGAGCAGCGCACCGACGAGGCCGGTCAGCATGTCCTGCTCCTCGTCGGCCAATGGCGTGCCCGACCATCCCCACAGGACCGTCCGCAGCTTCGGTTCGACGTGGAAGCAGACGCCGTGGTCGACACCCAGCACCGTGCCGTCGGCGGCGACGAGCACGTGCCCGCCCTTCCGGTCCGCGTTGTTCACCACGACGTCGAACAACGCCATCCGCCGGAGCTGCCGGTCGTCGGCATGGACCAGCGTGACCGGTTCGCCGGCGCCGTTGTCAGCGTCGAGCACGCGCAGCCATCCCCCGGGAACGGCGTCACGGGCGACGACGTCGACGAGCTCGGTGCCGTCCTCGTCGATCCAGAGTTGACACATGCCCGGACCGAGCGGACCGTCGCGCAGAACGGTAGGCGGCACCACGTGCCATCCGGCGGCCTCGGAGACGAGGAATGCCGCCACCTCGCGTGCAGCGAGCGTGCCGTCCGGGAAGTCCCACAGCGGTCGTTCACCCGACACGGGTTTGTAGACGCACCGCACACCCTCCGGGCCGCCGAGCCGGCAGAGCAGCGTCGCGTTGGATGCCGCCACCAGCCGGCCTTCCACCCTGAGCTCACTGTCGCGGAGCAGAGCGGGCCCGAGATCGATCACCAGCTCAGTCCCGGCGCCGATAGCCGTTCTGCCGGGGGCACACGTGGCCCTCGGGGTCGAGCGGCAGGGCACACAACGGGCAGGGCGGTCGCCCTGCCGCGATGAGTGCCTGCGCCCGCTGGACGAACGCACGAGCCGATGCCCCCGTGATCCGCACCACCAGGACGTCACGGTCGTCGCTGGCATCCATCGGCGCTGCGTCATCGCCTTCCACATCTGCGCCGTCGACGACGGCGAACGCCTCGATCACGACCCGGTCGTCCGCGCCGTCCCAGGCCAACGTGAGCGTGCCGACCCGGAACTCCTCCACGATCGGCTGTTCGAGCGGCTCCAGATCCTCGAGCTCGTCGGTGGGCAGGACGGGTACCGGGGCGGCGCCCGCCGATCGCCGGACGATCTCGTCCAGCAGTGCGTCGAGACGTTCGGCCAGCAGCGCCACCTGCTCCTTCTCGACCACCACGCTCGCCAATCGCGCTGAGTCGCGAGCCTGTAGGAAGAACGTCCGCTGCCCAGGCTCGCCCACGGTGCCCGCGACGAACCGCTCGGGCGGATCGAACTGGAAGACCTGGCGCGCCACATCTTCGACCCTACGACCTTCCCGCGCCCCCGCCCACCGCGGCATCGCCGGACGATCGGCGCCGCCGGCGGCCGCGTCGGCGCAGGCCGGACAGGTCGCCGCCGGTGTCGTTGAGCCGGACGACGAAGGGACGCGTGTCTGTGTACAGCAGGATCGTCACCGAGCCAGGGTCGACGACGAGTCGCTGGAAGAGGTCGAGGTGCATGCCGAGCGCATCTGCGACGACGGCCTTGATGACGTCGCCATGAGAGACCGCGACCCACGCCGCGTCAGGCCCTGCGGCCGCGGCGACTCGCGCGTCATGTGCACGGATGGAGTCGACGGCCCTGGCCTGCGCGGCGCGTATCGACTCACCGCCGGGGAACGTGACCCCGGACGGGTGCGACTGCACCACCTTCCACATCGGGTCGCGCGCAAGTTCCTTCAGCGGCCGGCCGGTCCAGTCGCCGTATCCACACTCGGTGAGCCGATCGTCCGCCTGCACCACCAGACCGTCCCGTCCGGCGACGAGGGCGGCGGCAGTCTCCAGGCACCGCTCCAATGGGCTGGACACCACGGCCGCCAGGGGGACGTCACGCAGTCGGGCGGCCAGCGCCCGAGACTGCTCGTGACCCGCGTCGTCGAGCTGGATCCCAGGGGCACGGCCGACCAGGATCCCGGCAGCGTTCGCGTAGGTCCGGCCGTGACGGACCAGCAGAACGGTGGGCACACGCGGAGCCTACGGAAGACTGTGCCGCCGCCGGGCCCGACGTTGCGTCTGATTTACCCTCCTTTTCACCCATCTTCACACCGACGAGGGTCGCGCGGAACGCGTCGATGAGCTAGGTATGGGTAGGCACTACGGATCGGGAGGGGGGCCAGGGCCGGCGATGTGGACTCTCGCGAGACGGACGATCGTCGCAGTGATCGCTGCAGCGGTGCTCGCGCTGATCTCGTCTGTGCCTACTGCAATGGCGGTGCCCGCGCAGACGACGCCTCCGTTCACGCCCGATCCGACGCCTACGCCGACCGCTACCCCGACCCCCATTCCGACCGGCGTCCCGGCGGCGCCCGCGCCCTCGAGGCCGCCTGTCCCGAACCAGCCCGAGCGCCTTGCGCCACCGGCCGACCCGATTCCCCACCCGGACGGCGGCGCCTTGTCGGAGCATGCCCACGACGTCATGTCCGCCCACGCCGACGCGGTGACCGAAGCCCAGGCTCTGCTCGAGAAGGCACTTGCCGACCTCAAGGCCGCTGAGGTCACGGTGGCCGAGGCCGTCGCCGAGGCCGACGCGGCTCGGGAAGCCCGCGCGGAGGCAGTCCTGGCGGTGGAGCGCGCCGCCCGGGCAGAGCAACGCGCCGAACGCCAGCTGACGCGGGTACTGGAACAGATCGCGGAGACCCGCGACGACCTCGGGACCATAGCGCGCGACGCGTACCAGGGCGGTGGGCTGACGACGTTGTCCGTCGTCCTCGACGCCGACACGCCCGCCGAGTACGCCGAGAGGTACATCGGCATGAGGACGGTGCTCCGGGCCGGCGACTCTGCCCTCGGAGACCTCGCCGTCGCCCGCGCCGACCTGCTCAGCGCACGGGAACGGCTGCGGGCACTCCGCGCGGAGAAGGAGAACCTGGCCGAGGATGCCGCCCAGGCGCTGACGGTCAAGGAAGCGGCCGAAGCAACTGCGGCGGCAGCCCAGCGTGACCTCAGCGAGGCGGCGGCGGTCCGGCTCAAGGCGTTGCAGGCCGCCCAGGAAGCCCGCCTCGAGGACTACCTGCGCTACCAGGAGTTCCTCGCCGAGTCCGAGGCGCTGGGGCCGGTCATCGTCGATCTGTCCGAGTTGCTGGCGCTGAGCTCGTCCACGGTCTTCGGCACCGGCGAGTTCGTTCGCCCCGGTACCGGCGATGTGACGTCGCCGTTCGGCATGCGGCGGCACCCGATCACCGGAGTGGTCAAGCTCCACACCGGCGTCGACCTGAGCCGCGGCGACGGCTCCGTGTACGCGGCCGACTCAGGCACTGTCGTGAAGGCCGAGTGGAACCGCGCGTACGGATACATGACGGTGATCGACCACGGCCGCGGTGTCAGCACGCTCTACGGCCACCAGGCGGCCATGCACGTGGGACCTGGCGACCGGGTCACGCGGGGCACGCGGATCGGTGTGATCGGCTCGACCGGTTACTCGACCGGCCCACACCTGCATTTCGAGGTGCGCTGGGACGGCGTGCCGGTCGACCCGTGGCCACTCATCCAGAATGCGCCCTTCCCGCCGGGCGCCGAGCGTTAGCGGCTGCCTCGTCAGGCGTTGATCGTTCCGGCGGCTAGTAGTGCGAACACCAGCAGGCCAAGGATGATCCGGTACGCGACGAAGGGCGCGTACGAGCGCCGCTCGAGCCACCTGAACAGCCACGCGATCACGGCATAGCCGACCGCGAACGACACGGCCGTCGCCAGCAGCATGGGTCCGAGGCCGTAGGTGCTGTCCTCCCCCAGCGCCGCGGGCCATTCGAAGAGCCCCGCCCCCAGGACCGCGGGAATCGCGAGCAGAAAGGCGAAGCGCGCTGCCGCGGCGCGGTCGTAGCCCAGGAACAGTCCCAGGCTGATCGTCGCCCCGGAGCGGGACACACCGGGGACAACCGCGAGCGCCTGCGCGAGACCGAGGAACAACGCATGTGGCAGGGTCAGCGACTCGAGGGTGCGGTCCTTGGCGCCGACCCGGTCCGCGACACCGAGGATTACGCCGAGCACGACCAGCGTGGTCGCGATGATCCACAGCGAGCGGAAGTCGTTCTCGATGACGTCCTTGAGGGCCAGGCCGACCGCCACTATCGGCAGCGTGCCGACGATCACGTACCACCCCATCCGGGCGGCGTGCGGATCCCAGTGGCGCCGGCGATGTGCTCCCCCGCCCTGCGCCGCGACTTCACCGCCTCCGACCAGAACCTCCTCGTGACGGCTCGTCCACACGGCCCGCTGGTCGAACAGCGACCGCGTCCAGGCGCCGACGATCCGCCAGATGTCCTTGGCGAAGTAGAGGATCACCGCCGTCTCGGTCCCGATCTGGATCACCGCCGTGAAGGCCGCGCCAGGGTCGTCCCAGCCGACCAGCTCAGGGAAGATCCGCAGGTGGGCGCTGGACGAGATCGGCAGGAACTCCGTCAGGCCCTGGATCACGCCGAGGACTGTGGCCTGGACCCACTCCGTCATGCCGAGCCCTCCGCGAGCCCGGCCGCCTCGACCGCGTCGACCATCGCGCGGAGCGTCGCGATCCGCTCGTCGAGGTGGCCCTCGTAGACGGCGATCGAGAGCGTCGTCACGCCCGCCTCCGCGTACGCGGCCAACCGGTCCCGCACCCGGTCGACCGGGCCGATCAGAGCGGTCTCGTCGACGAACTCGAACGGCACAGCCTCCGCGGCCTCGCGGTGCTTGTGGTCGAGGAAGAGCTCCTGCACCTCGGCCGCAGCCTCTCCGTACCCCATGCGGACCGCGAGTTGGTTGTAGAAGTTCTGCGTTCGGCTCCCCATGCCGCCGACGTAGAGAGCGGAGTACGCCCGGATCGGCGCCGCGCACGCCTCGAGGTCGTCACCGAACACGAGTGGGACCGTCGGCACCACGTCGAAACCTTCCATGTCTCGCCCGGAAGCCGCGCGTCCCTGCACAACGTGGTTCAGCGACTCCGTGGCGTGCTCGGGCGCGAAGAAGATCGCGAGCCAGCCATCGGCGATCTCACCGGTGAGTTCGAGGTTCTTCGGCCCTACGGCCGCGAGGTACACCGGGACTCGCTCCCGCACGGGATGGACGGTGAGCTGGAGCGCCTTGCCGGGCCCGTCGGGCAACGGGAGCGTCCAGTGTTGCCCGTGGTAGGTCAGCCGCTTGCGGGTCAGCGCGGCCCGCACGATGTCGACATATTCCCTGGTACGGCCGAGCGGCCGGTCGAACCGCACACCGTGCCAGCCCTCGGACACCTGCGGCCCGGAGACGCCCAGCCCCAGGCGGAACCGACCGCCGGAGAGGCTGTCGAGGGTGGCGGCGGTCATCGCCGTGCAGGCCGGTGTACGGGCCGGGATCTGCATGACGGCGCTGCCCACGTCGATCCGTTCCGTCTGGGCGGCCACCCACGAGAGCACGGTGGGTGCGTCGGACCCGTACGCCTCGGCCGCCCACACGACCGTGTAGCCCAACCGGTCGGCCTCCTTCGCGAGCGCGAGGTTGTCACGGTCGACGCCCCCGCCCCAGTAGCCGAGGTTGAGCCCGAGCCGCATCGTGGCCTCCCCTCGGGTGCCGTCGTCGGTCGCCGCGCGACTCTACCTGCCCGATAATCTCCCGCCGTGGAACAGCGACGGCTCGGGCGGAGTGGCCTACGGGTGTCCAGGCTTGCCTTGGGGACGATGACCTGGGGCCGAGACACCGACCAGCACGAGGCCCGTGACCAGCTCGAGGCCTTCGTCGAGGCGGGCGGCACCCTCGTCGACACGGCGGCGTCCTACGGCGACGGACAGAGCGAACGCGTGCTGGGTGACCTGCTCGAGGCCGTGGTGCCGCGCGGAGACGTCGTCCTCGCCACCAAGTCGGGCGTCTTACGGGCGCTCGGCAGTCGTGTAGTCGACGTCTCGCGCAAGGCCATGCTCGACCAGCTCGACGCCTCACTGGATCGGCTCGACATCGACTACGTCGATCTATGGCAGGTGGAGACCTGGAGCGACGAGGTACCGCTCGAGGAGACGCTCGCGGCCGTGGACTACGCCGTCTCCACGGGGCGGGCGCGATACGTCGGCATTTCCAACTACGCGGGCTGGCAGACCGGCTGGTCGGCCTCCCACCAGGCTGCGGCGCCCGGCCGGGCTCCGCTGGTGTCGACCCAGGTGGAGTACTCGCTGGTGCAGCGGGGCATCGAGCGTGAGGTGGTCCGCGCAGCGAGCTCTCTCGGGCTCGGAGTACTGGCGTGGTCGCCGCTGGGGCGCGGCGTGCTGACCGGCAAGTACCGCAGCGGCACGCCGGCGGACTCCCGCGCCGCGTCGCCGCATTTCTCGAGGTTCGTCGACGTCTACCTGGACCAACGGTCCCGTCAGATCGTCGAGGCCGTGTGCACCGCCGCCGAAGGGCTTGCCGTCCAGCCCCTCGAGGTGGCACTCGCGTGGGTGCGCGACCAGCCGGGCGTCGGTGCGGCCATCGTCGGTGCACGAACGGCCGCGCAGCTGCGCGGGGTTCTCGCCGCCGAGGAGCTCACGCTTCCGGACGAGATCCGCACTGCCTTGGACGAGGTGTCGGCCCCGATCTGGGGCTACCCCGAACGCCGGCGGTAGCCGGGCGAGATCGGCCGATGGGTCAAGACGCTCGTCACTCCGATTCGGCGTCCGGGGCGGCCAGGACCTCGTCGACGCGGTAGACGAGCATCTCCTCGTCGGCGACGCCGAACGGGTCGTCGACCAAGGTCGCGGCGTCCTCGTCGTCGAGGGCCTGCACCCAGACCGTCCCGCCCCGCGGGCGCAGGCCGGCCAGCTCCGCCCTCTCGTCGAGTCCGTCGATGCCGTACACGTGGACCAGTTGGTAGAGAGCGCGCCCAGGGTGGCTGACGTCGGATCTCGCCGCCTCGTCCGGGTCGTCGGGATACAGCTCCGCGTAGGCCTCACGGCCGGCGGTGAGCAGCGCGTCGCCGTCGTCCAGGATGTAATCACGCCGGACCAGCACCCCGACGATCTGTGGTACGACATCGGGGTTCTCGTACTCGACCTCGACATGCGGACCCTCTGGGAACTCCCATGGGGTCACCTCGTCGAGCAACGTGAACAGCAGGTCGTCGTAGCGGGATGCGGCGGTGCGCAATGCGGTGTAGGCCGCCTGGACGGCCGGATCGGCCTCTCCGGTCCGGCGTGTGCATGCAGCGAGATGGGCCTCGAGTGCGTCGGTCAGGTCGTCGAGCGCGGCGGTCAGGCGGGCTTCGTCCTGGGGCGTGGTCGTCACGGTGCCGACCGTACCCGCGGGCATGGCACCATGTGCCGATGGCGAGCATGGCGCCGACGGGCCGGCGCATCACGGAGTACGAGTTCCACCATCTGCTGTTGCCACGCGGAACGTCGCGCGGCGCCGCCCGCAGGCTGCTCACCGACCACGCCGAGTACGGACACTGGGAGCTCGACCGGCTCCGCCTCTACCCCGACGGCACCCGGAAGGTCACGCTCCGGCGCCGCATCCTCCGCGTCGCCAGGGCCGACCTCTGACCCTCCGCGCCTGGCGGCGACGTCCTCACCAGGCTCGACCCCACTTGTGGCGGGATGTCAACCTGTCCTTGCCCCCGGACACGTGCACAACCAGCCACAAGACGATGGCGAGCTTGTCCACAGGGGGTGTCGGGGTCATCTGACCGTCCCCAGATCAGTCGGCTGAGGTGGTGAGAACCGGCGCGGGTGCGGTGCGGTGACCGCGTGCCGATCCCCGCATTAGTTCCTGAGCGGCTCCGGCTCGCTCCCTTTCTCGGCCGGGCGGCCGTTGACGCCGGCCTGCTCAGTCGACGCCAGCTGCAGTCGAGGCCGTGGTGCCGCCTCCTGCACGGCGTCTATGTCCACCGCGATCTACCTGTGACGGACCTGGTCCGGGCGCGCGCCCTGCTGCTCGTCCTCCCTCGCCGCTCGGTGGTCGCCGGGATGACGGCGGCCTGGCTGCATGGTGCTTGGCAGCCACTGCCGGGTCGAGTCGTGCCACTCCAGTACGCCCGCCACCGCGAGGCCACCAGCAGCCGGCTGGCTGGAACCGAACTCTCGCGCCGCGTCCTGCACGTCGACAGCACGGTGTTCAGTGACCTCACGGAGGTGGGAGGGATCGTCGTCACGTCACCGATGCGCACGTGCTTCGACCTCATGCGAGGGCGCAACCTGGTCGAGGCCGTCGTCGTCGTGGACGCCTTTGCGCGCTCTGGCGTGCTCGATCTGCCATGGCTCGCGGCCTACGTCTCGGCGCACCGGAGGTGGCCACGCGTCCGCATGAGCTCGCTTTCCGTCGAGCTCTCGTCGGCGTACAGCGGTTCGCCCGGCGAGTCTCGTCTGCGCATGGTCGTCGTGCTCGCGGGCTTCCCTGTACCCCTGGTGAATCCGGCGGTCTTCGCGGGCACCCCGCCGACATTGTTGGGCTATCCAGACCTGGTGATCGTCGCGAGGATCCCCGTGCTCGGCTTGGAGTACGACGGCGCGTACCACGGCGAAGCAGAGCAACGGCAGGCCGACAACCGCCGC
>Ga0184612_10001887_pt1 | contig 10173 bp, 10 predicted proteins | sample PLM3_60_coex_FD_133163 | JGI IMG/M metagenome (GOLD analysis project Ga0184612, IMG submission 133163) | Groundwater sediment microbial communities from an aquifer in East River, Colorado, USA - PLM3_60_coex | ecosystem: Environmental > Terrestrial > Soil > Riparian zone | place: USA: East...
CAGGCGAACCCGCCACGCGTCGACGGCAAGTGCACCCCCGCTCGGAGACGATGCGCTCGCGTGTTTACTGGCCGGCGACAAGGGCGACCCGTCGAACAGGGCCTGGACCACCCGGACGGCGGCCACGCCATCGGCCAGCGCGTGATGCAGCCGCAAGACGACCCCGACCCGGCCGTCGACCAGGCCCGGCAACAACGTGAGGTCCCACAGCGGGCGGGAGCGGTCCATTCCCGGCGCCAACACGATCTCGCAGCAGTGCAGAAACGTCGGCTCGTCCCCGGGAGGGGCCACCGGAACGACCCGCAGGTGCCGGTCGAGGTCAACATCCCCCGCGTCGACCCACACCGGCCGACCCTGGCCGGGCAGGGTGCTCCGCACCACCTGCCGCAGCCTGCGCGCTCGCTCTAACGCACCAGCCAGCGCGTCGCGCACCCGGCCCAGCCGCAGACTGCCGTCGGACGCAATCAGTGGGCCACCGTCGAGCACCCCAATGAGACCGATATGCCAGGGAGTTCCAGGGCGCTCCGCCAACAGATTCGTCACGTCAGCGCCAGAGAGCCGCTCGTACCTGCTCTCGATGTCGAGGGTCGCCACAGCTCCGACTCCACCACACCCGCCGTCGTTTCGCCCGACTCCCGCCGAGGGCCCTGCCGCCGTCCCGGCACCGAAGCAATGATGTGTCTGAGGAGCGCCCAGTCCGTCGCAGGACTGATTGATCCTCTTGATCCTCGCCGGTACCGGGTCGTGCACCGGCGAGGCTTGTTGGAATGCTGTCGTTGACCGCGTCAGGACGGCAGCCGAGAAAGCGGTGAACGCATGGCCGAACGACTGGACACCGAACGCCTGCTTCTTCGACCCTGGGACCCGGACGACGCCGAGGCGGCGCTGGGCGTATACGGCGTGTCGGAGGTCGCCCGTTGGCTGAGCCCGGTGATGGATCGTGCCCCTGACAAGCCGGCGATGCGCCTGGTCCTGCAGCAGTGGGCTGCCGAGGACGAGCGGATGCTCCCGCCGGCCGGTCGCTGGGCGATCGAGCTGAAGGAGGACAACCGCCTGGTCGGTGGGGCGATCCTCCTTCCCCTGCCACCAGACAACGTGGACCTGGAGATGGGCTGGCAGCTGCACCCGGCGGTCTGGGGCCGGGGCTACGCGACCGAGGCGGGGCGAGCGCTCGCAAGTTGGGCCTTCAGCCAGGGGATCGACGAGGTCCTCGCGGTCGTGCGCCCGGCCAACAGGCGGGCCGAAGCCACTGCACGCAGGATCGGCATGGAGTGGGTCGGGGAGACCGAGAAGTACTACGACCTGCGGCTCCAGGTCTTCCGGTTGCGACCACCAGACCTCGAATCGACCTACCCGCCCGTGGACTGAGCCATGAGAAGTATGCGCAGCGCCGGGATCTTGGTCTTCCGCAGAGTCGGCGGCGACGTCGAGGTGCTCCTCGGTCACATGGGCGGTCCGTTCTGGGATCGGCGCGACGCTGGTGCGTGGTCGCTGCCGAAGGGCGAGTACGACGACAGCGAGCGTCCCGAGGCGGCGGCGCGCCGCGAGTTCGAGGAAGAGCTCGGCCTGCCGGTGCCGGCCGGCGACCTGGCAGAGCTCGGGGCTGTCAAGCAGGCCGGGGGAAAGGTCGTGACGGCATTCGCGATCGAGGGTGACATCGACCCGAGTCTGGTCACACCCGGAACGTTCACGATGGAATGGCCGAGGGGGTCCGGCCAGATCCAGGTGTTCCCGGAGATCGACAGGGTCGCGTGGTTCGACCTCGAGCGGGCCCGGAAGAGCATCGTGACCGGCCAACGCGAGTTCCTCGACCGGCTGGCCGAGCGGCTCAGCGCCGCAAGGCTGCGACGGGAAGATCATCGGTGAGGAAGTTGGCCCGGATCGCCGCCGTCGTGCTCGGCTTGTACCTCGTCGTACGGGCCGTGATCGAGCCCTTCGTGATCGACATTTCCGACCCGGCCACATACCGCGACGACTGGGGCGGGCCGAGCCTCCTCGGCGTCCTGGTGGTCCACTGCGGACCCGGCCTGATCGCCGCCGCCGCGATCGTGACAGTGCTGGTCCGTCGTCGCAGGTCGACCGAACACGGGTGAGGGCGCAGTGGAGCAGACGTACAGCGTGGAGCGTGCCCGAGCGGTTCTTGCCGAGCTCCGGCCCACGATCGACGATCTGATCGCCGTGCGGGCCGAGGCGGCCGAGCTCGGTGCGGCGGTCCGCGACGGCGTCGCGTCGCCGTTGGGCGGGCTTCCGGAGCTGAAAGCGGCTCAGGCCCGGCTCGACGAGCTGCTGTCCGCATTCGCTGCGCTCGACGTGCAGATCAAGGGCGTCGCCCCCTTGCTGCTCGACTTCCCGGCGGAACTCGATGGCGTCCCGGTGCTGCTCTGCTGGCTCGAGGGCGACGCCGAGCTGGCGTGGTACCACCGAGCCGACCTGGGGTTCGCCGGCCGGCGGCGGCTGACCTCTGACCACCTGGCCTCTGGTAGTACTTGAGCATGTACCAGGTCGACATCGCCGCAGCGGCCCGATCCAACGACGCCTTCCGCCGGGTCTTGCACACCACCGGTCATGTCCAGCTGGTCGTGATGACACTGCGGCCCGGTGAGGACATCGGTGCCGAGGTCCACGAGCACAACGACCAGGTCCTCACGTTCGTCGACGGCAGCGTGCGCGCCGAGGTGGGCGACGACACCAGCCAGGTAGGCCAGGGCGATGTCGTGGTCGTCCCGGCCGGAACCCGGCACAACTTCACCAACGTGGGCGACGGCCCGGTGCGGCTCTACACGCTCTACAGTCCGCCGGACCACAACCCCGACACGATCCATCCGACCAAGGCCGACGCTGAGGCCGCGGAACGCGAGCACAGCGACGTCCCGCCATCCGAACACGACTAGGCGGGTCAGCCGTCGTCAATTGGCACGGTCGGCAACTGTGTTTGGCACGCCGAGCTGGTGTGATGGCGCCCGAGTTGCGCAGGTTTGTGGAGCGGCGCAGCGTGCCAATCGGCAAAACGGACGCCGTGACGCTGCCGCGGCCAGCCGACAGCTGGCTGCATCGCGTCAGCGCGCGGAACGCGCGACCTCGACGGCCCAGTACGTCAGCACTATGTCCGCGCCGGCGCGGCGTACCGAGGTGAGGGTCTCGGCGATCACCCGGTCCCGGTCGATCCAGCCCTGAGCGGCCGCTGCCTCGACCATCGCGTACTCGCCTGACACCTGGTACGCCGCCACCGGAACATCGACCAGGGCGCGCACTTTCGACACCACGTCGAGGTAGGACATCGCCGGCTTGACCATGATCATGTCCGCGCCTTCGGCCACGTCGAGCCGCACCTCACGCAGTGCTTCGAGTCCGTTCGCGGGATCCTGCTGGTACGTACGCCGGTCGCCGACGAGCGACGACTCGACAGCCTCGCGGAACGGCCCGTAGAACGCCGAGGCGTACTTCGCGGCGTAGGCGAGGATCGCGACATCGGCATGGCCGCCACCGTCGAGCGCACCACGCACAGCCGCGACCTGGCCGTCCATCATCCCGCTCGGCCCGACGACGTGGATGCCCGCGGCGGCCTGGGAGAGCGCCATCCGCTCGTACGCCCTCAACGTCGCGTCGTTGTCGACTGTCCCGTCGTCAGCGAGGACACCGCAGTGCCCGTGCGACGTGAACTCGTCCAGACAGAGGTCCGCCATGACGACGGTGGCGTCGCCGACCTCGCCCACGACGTCACGGATTGCCGTGTTCAGCGCGCCGTCGGGATCGTAGCCGCCCGAGCCGGCCACATTGCGGGAGGAAGGAATGGCGAAGAGCATCAGCCCACCGACGCCGGCCTCGACTGCCTCCAACGCCGCCTTACGCAACGTGTCGCGGGTGTGCTGGACGACGCCCGGCATCGACGCGATCGGGCGCACCTCGGCCGCGCCCTCACGGACGAACATCGGCAGCACCAGGTGCCGCGGCTCGACCGAGGTCTCGGCGACGAGCCGGCGCAGCGCCGGGGTGCGACGCAGCCGGCGAGGACGTTCAGCAGGAAAGGCCACGTCGGATCATGTTGCCTTACGACGCGCCGACGTGCGACGCCGTTGCGACGGCTTCGTCACCGGCTCCCCCGCCTCCATCAAGGCCAGCCGACGCGCGGCGCCGAACTCGGCCAGCGCCTCGGCCAGCACCTCGACCGACGGCTCGGCCGCGAGCACGTCGACCCGGAGGCCGTGTTCCTCGGCGGTCTTGGCCGTCGCAGGCCCGATACAGGCCACAACCGTCGTCGCGTGCGGCTTCCCGGCGATCCCGACCAGGTTGCGGACGGTCGAGGACGAGGTGAAGACCACGGCGTCGAACTTGCCGGTCTTGATCGCGTCGCGGGTCTCGACGGCCGGCGGAGCGGCCCGCACGGTCCGGTAGGCCGTGACGTCGTCGACCTCCCAGCCCATCTCGACCAGGCCGGCGGCCAGTGTCTCGGTCGCGATGTCGGCGCGCGGCAGGAACACCCGGTTGATCGGGTCGAGCACCTCGTCGTAGGGCGGCCAATCGAGTAGCAGTCCCCGGGCGGAATGCTCGCCGGCCGGAACCAGGTCGGGCTCGATTCCCCAGGCCCGCAACGCTTCGGCGGTCTTCTCGCCGACCGCGGCGACCTTCAGCCCGGACAGGGCGCGCGCGTCGAGGCCGTACTCGACGAGCTTCTCCTTGACAGCACGGAGCGCGTTGACCGACGTGAACGCGATCCACTCATAGCGGCCCTCGACCATCCCGCGGACGGCCTTGTCGATCTGCTGCGGGTTGCGCGGCGGCTCGACCGAAATCGTCGGAACCTCTTCGGGCACGGCGCCCGAACGGCGCAGCGCCGCCGACAACGACCCGGCCTGCTGCCGCGTCCGCGGCACGAGCACGCGCCACCCGAACAGCGGTTTGGTCTCGAACCACGACAACGCGTCGCGGTGGTCGACGACGTCGCCGACGACAGCCACGACCGGCGCCGGCAGCCTTGCTCCACGGACGTCGGCCGCCACCCTTTCGAGGGTGGTGACGATCGTCCGCTGCTCCACCGTGCTGCCCGATGCGATCACTGCGACCGGTGTGGTCGGTGCCGCGCCCGCGTCGATCAGCGCGCCGGACACGTCGCCGATCTGGTCGTCGACCTGGGTGAGCACGAGCGTGTCGGCCGTACACGTTCGCCAGTCGACCTTGCCGGTGACGTCGACGACCTGGACGCTGCGCTTGCGCCCTGCGGTCAGCGGCACGCCAGCATGCGCCGGGATCGCGGTCACGCCGGACACGCCGGGGACGATCTCGAAAGGAACGCCGGCCTTGGCGCAGGCCAGGGCCTCGTCGGCACCGGTGGGGTGCACGAACGGGTCGCCTTCCAGCAGCCGGACGACGTGACGCCCGCCCTTGGCGGCGGCGAGCGCCAGCCGGCCCCGCACCGCAGCCGGTAGTGGCAGCCCGTCGTCGTCGACGCCGCCCTCGACGATCTCGACGCCGTCGGGTGCGTGAGTGAGCAGAGCACGGTGGCGCGGGTCCTCGATCACGACGACGTCGGCTTCGGCGAGAACCTCGACGGCGCGGAGGGTCAGCAGGCCGGGATCGCCCGGTCCGGCTCCGACGAAGGCAACGCTGCCCACGATTGGACGCTTCCTGGTGGTCACCGAACGGTCTCCTGTTCCAGCGCCCGGTCATGGGCGCCGACGAGCGCCCCGGCCCCGTCGTCGAGCATCTCGGCCGCGAGATCGCGTCCCAGCTGCTCGGCCGCCGTCAACGGGCCGGTGGCGGACTTGCGGATGCTCACCGCGCCGTCGGGTGATACCGCGACAGCACGGAGGTAGAGCTCGAGGCCGTCGTCGCCCTCCGCCGCCTCGGCGTACGCGCCCACGGGGGCGGTGCAGCCGGCCTCGAGCGCGGCGAGGAGGGAACGCTCCGCTGTGACGGCGGAGCGGGTCATGGGGTCGTCAAGAGCCGTGAGGATCTCGACGAGTGCGTCGTCGCCTGCGCGGCATTCGACTGCCAGCGCGCCCTGCCCAGGGGCCGGGAGCACCTGGAGCGGGTCGAGGACCTCCGTCGCCTCGTCGAGGCGGCCGAGCCTGGCCAGCCCAGCTCGGGCGAGCACGATGGCGTCGAACGTCCCGTCGGCGATCTTGGCCAGCCGGGTGTCGACGTTGCCGCGGACGGGCAGGAGGTGCAGGCCCAGCCCTAGGGCGCGGATCTGTGCGACCCGCCGTGGCGCTCCGGTGCCGACTCGAGCGCCGAGGGGCAGCTCGGCGAGGGTCAGCCCGTCGCGGGCGCACAGCACGTCGCGCGGATCTTCCCGCTGTGGGACGGCTGCCACTGTCAGGCCTTCTGCCGGAGCAGTTGGCAGGTCCTTGAGCGAGTGCACGGCGAGGTCGATGCGGTCCTCGAGCAGAGCGTCCCGCAGGGCGCTGACGAAAACGCCGGTGCCGCCGATCGTCGCGAGCGGCTCGCCGGAGATGTCGCCCCGGGTGGTGATCTCGACCAGTTCGACGTCGTGACCCGCTGCTGTGATCGCGGCCGTGACCGTGCGGGCCTGGGCAAGGGCAAGCGCGCTGCCCCGCGTGCCCAACCGAAGAGGGTGCGCGTTCATCGACCCTCACCTCCAGGACGCCGTTGATCATGCAAGTTCTGTGCGACACGCCCGGCGTCCCCGCCGGCGTGTCGCACAGAACTTGCATGATCAACGGGAGGGGTCGGGTGGGCGACGGCCTCGACTGACCGTGGGTCGAGGGCGAACAGTTCGCGCAGCGCTGACTCGTACGACGCTCCCCCGGGCTCGGCTGCAAGTTCCTTGACCCGGACGGTCGGGGCGTGCAGCAGCTTGTCGACAACGCGTCGAACGGTGGCGGTGACCTCGGCTCGGGTGCGCTCGTCCAGGTCGGGCAGGCGGCCACCCATCCGGGCCAACTCGGAGGCGACGACGTCGTCGGCCATCGCCCGCAATGCGACCACGGTCGGTGCCACCCGTGCCTGTCGCCGCGCGCCGGCGAAGGCATCGAGCTCGTCGCTCACGATCGATCGGACGGCTGCGACGTCCTCGGCGGCTGCCGCGGCCGCCTCGGCGCTCTCGGCGACCGCAGCGAGATCGGCGATGACGACACCCTGCAGGCCGTGCACGGCTGAGTCGACGTCGCGCGGCAGCGCGAGGTCGAGGAGTCGCAGGGGGCTTCCGCCCCTTCGTGCAATCGAAGCCTCGACGACCTCGAGAGGCAGCACCACGCCCGACGCCCCCGTGCACGAGACGACCAGGTCGGCCGCGGCGAGTTCGGCCGGCAGGTCGCTCATCCCCACGGGGCGGCCACCGACGGCTTCGGCCAGCCGCGCCGCGCGGTCGGCTGAGCGGTTCGCCACGACGACCTCGGCGCCGGCGCGGGCAAGCGTCGCGGTGGCCAGCGACGCCATCGATCCGGCACCGACGACCAGGGCCGTCATTCCCGCAACGCCGTCGGGCGCGACGGCTGCAAGCCCGACCGTCACGACCGAACGACCGGCCGAGTCGATGCCGGTCTCGGCGTGGGCCCGCTTGCCGACCCGCAGCGCTGCCGAGAACAGCTCGCCGAGCACGCGCCCCGCGACACCGGAAGTCTTGGCCAGTCGGTACGCGTCGCGCACCTGGCCGAGGATCTGGCTCTCGCCGACGACCATCGAGTCCAGTCCGCATGTCACGTGGAACAGGTGCGACACGGCGCGGTCTTCGTAGTGGACGTAGAGATGCGACGTGAGCTGAGCGAGATCGACGTCGACGTGCCGAGCGAGCAGCCGGCCGATCTCCTCGACGCCGCCGTGAAACGTCGCGGTGTCCGCATAGACCTCCACCCGGTTGCACGTGACGACGGCCACGGCCTCGGCGAGGTGATCGGACGTGTGCACCTCGTCGAGTAGCTTGACGACGGCGTCCGGCCCGATGGCCGCGCGCTCGAGGACGTCGACCGGTGCACTGTGGTGGGAGATGCCGACGGCCAGGACGCTCATCCGCGTACCGCCTCGGCCAGCTCGACCGCCTGTTCGGGCGTGAGCGCAAGAGCCGCGCCGTTCTTCCGCTGCTCGTGGTAAGCGAGGATCTGCAGCTCGATCGACAGGTCGACCGTGCGAAGGTCGACGCCGTCGGGGACCTGCAGCAGGGTCGGCGCGAAGTTGAGAATGCTCGTGACGCCTGCCGTCACCAGCCGGTCGCAGACGTCCTGGGCGACCCGGGCCGGCGTGGCGATCACACCGATCGCGATGCGGTGCTCGGCGACCAGCTGCTCGAGGTCGTCGGCGTGACGGACGTCGAGGCCCGCGACGTCCTCGCCGGTCCGCGAGGGATCGGCGTCCACGAGCGCAGCGACCCGAAACCCGCGAGAGGCGAACCCGGCGTAGTTGGCCAGGGCGTGGCCCAGGTTCCCGATCCCGACGATCACCACGGGCCAGTCCTGGGTGAGGCCGATCTCGCGCGAGATCTGGTACCGCAGGTACTCGACCTCGTACCCGACGCCCCTCGTTCCGTACGAGCCGAGGTGGGACAGGTCCTTGCGAAGCTTCGCGGAGTTGACCCCAGCCGACTCGGCCAGCTCGTCGGATGAGACGGTGGCAACTCCGCGCTCGGCGAGACCGGCGAGGGCGCGCAAGTACAGCGGGAGCCGCGCAACGGTCGCCTCGGGCACGCCTCGGGCGGCGGTGCCCGCGGTGGGCTGTGCCTGCGGACGGCGCGTGCGACGGGTCACAGTACTCCCGGGTTGGCCGACCGACGGCGTACGAGCCGCGCGGCCGGTGAGGTGCGTCAGCAGTCAGCGTAGGTCTTTGTGAACACGGGCACAAAGTTGCGCGACCTGGCCGGCGTGACCTATATGCACGCGACCCGGGTTCCTACTCACCGTGCTGGTTGGTCAAGCCACTGGCGGCCGACGCCCGTCCCATCCGACGCCTCAGGGCCAGGAAATCTGCGGCGACCGATAGAAGTCCACGTCCATGGCCACCCAGCGCTGGGCCTGAGCTGCGAGACGCGTCCTGAATTCGTCCCAGGTCCGGCGGTCGGATCGCGACCAGGCGACCTCCGCGATCGCGGGCAGACGCGGAAACGTCATGATCTCCACGTCGCCTATGTCCATGAGCGTCTCGGTCCAAAGCGGTGCCTCGACGCCGAGCACGTCGGCCTCGGAGACGCCGGCGATCAACGTCGCCGGGTCCCAGTCGTACGCATCCTCGACCTCGACGAAGCCGGCCCAGTCGTAACCGAGCGCGGTGTCGGCGTCGTATTTCATGTCGAGGTAGACGCGGTCGGCCGGCGACAGCACGATCCGAGCGCCCTTCTCGACCGCCTCGACGGCCCGGGCCGGACCCTCTCCGGTGTTCCAGTACTGCACGACGGTGCCCGTCTCGAGCGGGCCGGTCGCCAGCTCCTGCCAGCCGACCGACTGCTTGCCCGTCGTGGCGACGATCTTCTGCACACGTTCGGTGAAGGAGGCGTACTCCTCGTCCGCGACCGTCTGCGCCTCGTCTCCGCCGATGTGCAGGTAGGGCCCGGGGGTCATGGCGGCGAGCTCGCCGAACACGTCCTCCAGGAACTCGTACGTCACCGGCTTGTCCAAGCACAGCGCGCTGAATCCCACCTCGGTCCCGGTGAACGGCACGGATGCCCGTCCGTCGCAGTTGAGCTCGGCGTACGACGCGAGAGCCGCATTCGTATGACCGGGGACGTCGATCTCCGGGACGACCGTCATGAACCGGGCGCCCGCGTAGTCGACGATCTCGGCGTAGTCGGCCTTGGTGTAGAAACCCCCGCGGCCGCTACCGACCTCCGTGCCGGCTCCGACCGCCGTCAGGTCCGGCCAGCTGTCGATCGCGATCCGCCAGCCCTGGTCGTCGGTGAGGTGGAGGTGCAACATGTTGATCTTGTAGAGTGCGGCCAGGTCGATGAACCGCTTGACCTCGTCGACGGAGAAGAAGTGGCGGGCGACGTCCAGCATCGCTCCCCGCCATGCGAACCGCGGCTCGTCGGAGATCCGCACGCCGGGGATCTCCCACGGGCCGGCTTGCGCCGTCTCGCGTTCGACCGAGGCCGGAAGCAGTTGCCGGAGCGTCTGCACCCCGCGGAACAGCCCGGCCGGCTGGTGCGCACTGAGCGTGACCCGGTCCCGGGTCACGTCGAGGTCGTAGCCCTCTTCGCCGAGCTCACCAGCACCGTCGAGCCGCAGCGAGATC
>Ga0184612_10001888_pt1 | contig 10173 bp, 7 predicted proteins | sample PLM3_60_coex_FD_133163 | JGI IMG/M metagenome (GOLD analysis project Ga0184612, IMG submission 133163) | Groundwater sediment microbial communities from an aquifer in East River, Colorado, USA - PLM3_60_coex | ecosystem: Environmental > Terrestrial > Soil > Riparian zone | place: USA: East...
AGGCCGAGCCGCCAGAGCCACTCCAGCGCATACCGTTGCATCCACGGTGGCGGCTTTCGCAGCTGGCCCGCGTGGTAGTCAAATGCGGCTCCTACCGCCATCAGCGGCATGTCCAGCAACGGCCGCATGGCGAAGGTGAAGATTTCCTGCCGGGGGCAGCCGAGTCCCACCAGCAGTAGCCGGGCTTGCGATTCGCGGATCCGCGCGGCGATCTCGACGTCCTCGCCTGGCCGGACCGGGCGGAACTTCGACGCCTCCATGCCGGCGATCTTCAACGCGGGCATCGCGTCATGCAACGATGACACGAGCCGATCCAGGGTCGCCTCAGTCGAGCCGTACAGATAGACCGGCAACCCTTCATCGGCGCAGCCGCGCAGCACTCCCAACGTCAGCGCCGGACCATAGACCCGATCGGTCAGACCCGCGCCGTGCAGGAAGTTCAGCGCCCACCGCACCGGCTGTCCGTCCGGCGTCACCACGTCGAACCCGTTGAGGCGGGCGGCATGTGCTCGGTCCTGCACGCCGGTCATCACGCCGTGAACGGCCAACGCGGTCAACGCCAGCGGACGACGCTCTCGGGCCGCGGCGAGCACCTTCTCGGTGGCTGCCTGGTAGTCAATCGCGTCAACCAGGACGCCCAGAACATTGCGCTTGCCCTGGTCGATCATGTGTCGGCGCCCGGGACCCACTTGTCGGCGTTCGCGTCGTGGATCTCCCGCAGAATGGCCGGCACGTCGTAGGTCATCCCCCATCCCGGGTAGTGCGCCTCGAACTTGGCCATGCTGCTGATGTACCACTGATGGTCGCCGACCCGGTTCTGCTCCACATAGTTGATCTTTGCGTGATGTCCCGAGATCTCCTCGGCGATACGGAAAGCCTCGATGTGCGATGCGTTGGAGAACCGTCCCCCGCCCAGGTTGTAGACCTCGGCCGAGCGCGGGTTGCGGAAGAACGCCTCGAAGGCGGTGAGCACATCGTGCGAGTGGATAGCGTCGCGGACCATCTTGCCCTTGTAGCCATACAGGTTGTAGGTGCGGCCCTCCATGACACACCGCATGAGATACCCGAGGTAGCCGTGAAGTTCGGCGGCCGAGTGGGCCGGGCCGGTGAGCGTGCCACCCCGGAACGAGGCGGTCTTCATCCCGAAGTAGCGCCCGTACTCCTGCACCATGATGTCTGCCGCCACCTTGGAGACGCCAAAGATCGAGTGAAGGCTGTGATCGATCGACATCTCCTCAGTGATGCCCAGCTCGTACGGGTGCCCAGGCTCAATCTCGTATCGCGTCTCCAGCTCGGCGAGGGGCAGCGTGTTGGGCCGGTCGCCGTACACCTTGTTGGTCGAACAATGGATAAACGGTGCCTCGATCGCGTACTGGCGGGTGCTCTCAAGTACGTTGAGCGTGCCCACGGCGTTGACGTCGAAATCGGTGTACGGCTCCTTGGCGGCCCAGTCGTGGCTGGGTTGCGCGGCGGTGTGGATCACGACGGCGATGTCGGCACCGTATTTCTTGAAGACCTGTGACAGGCTCTCGCGGTCGCGGATGTCGACGTCGAAGTGTGTGTACGCGTCACCGAGCTCATTGGTCAGCCGGAGCAGGCTCCAGGCCGTCGAGCCGTCCTCGCCGAAGAAGTAGCGCCGCATGTCGTTGTCGATGCCGACGACGTCCAGGCCCATGCCGGCGAAGTGGCGGACCGCCTCGGAGCCGATCAGACCCGCCGATCCGGTGACCAGTGCGACGCTCAAGGGTTGCTCCTGTCGGGTTCAGTGCTGCTCAGGGGTGTGGTGCTGCTCACCCCGCAAAGACTTCGGGGCCTCGGACCAGACCGCAGCTTACCCGGTCTGATCCGAGGCCCCTGTTATGCCTTTCGCTCGCTGGCGCTCGCTCCTCGTGCTCGCGTGTGAGCCCCTGTGCTGGTCAGCGTCGCAAGGCGGTGGCCCGACGAAGCTCGCGGGCTTCTCTCCGCACGGCGCGAAGCCGGGTGGGGCTGATCCCGAGTTGCTTTGCCAGCTCGGTCTGGCTGATCTCCGGGTGCATCCGCTCGATCTCTGCGGCGAGTTCGGCGGTCTCCTGGATCGGGCGCCGTTGGCGTGGTGCCAGCGGGTCGGTCGCGCTCATGGTCGGCGCGGTGACGATCGTTCGTGCGGGCGCCGAAACGGCCGCACGGGCAACGCTGGGCCGGGCCGGCGGGGTCGAGCCATTGACGTAAGGCGAAACTGGTTTAGTCGCCACCACGGCCGGGCTAACCGGGGCCGCGCTCAACGCCGAGGACGACGAGCGCGGGTCGTCATCGGAGAGGGCCGGCGACTGGCTCGACCAGCCGGTCGGGGCGGCCGGGACGGGTTCGGGGGTCGCCGCGGGCTGAAAGGCGGGGGCAGTCGCCGGCGCGGCGACCGGCTGCGGCGACTCCACCGGCGGGACGAACTGGACCGGCGCTACCGCTGGTACGGCGGCCGCGGCCAGCGCTGCCTTGGACAACTTGTCCTCGAGCAACCAGATTCGTCCGGCGAGTTCGACCAGGCTCACACTGGCTACGACGATCAGGCCGTCGACGGAGATCGGGAGCAGGTAGGCCGACGTCTCTGTCTCGCCGAACCGGACCGCAACGCCCTGCATGTGCCAGTAGGACACCCACGCGGCGATACCGGCGATGGTGACTGTCGCCATCACCCGTACAGCGGCGAGCAGCGGCTTGTGCATCGGGATGCGGGAGGTCAGTTCGATCGTGAGCAGCAGGGCCAGGGGTGGCCAAGCGGAGATAGTTTGGCTGATGGGGTTCGGCTGGGCGTGTAGCACGTTGGCGGCCACTGACGCGGCGACGCCAAGTATGAGGGCGGCACGGACGGCCCAGCGGATGCGTCTCAGCTGTGGCAGTTGCACGGGTCTCTCCTCGGTAATGGCTGAACAATCTAGGGTCGTGGTGTTCGGCGGTCCTTCCCCCCGGGCAGGCCGAGGCCAATCGCCCAGACGTCCATCCTCGGCACACCGAATGACAGCCGTGTAGTTACCTGCGCGGCGTGTCGCGAAACTGACCCAAAAAGCTGAGCCATCGAAGAACCGACAGCCTGTAGTCGTGCGAACCACTCATAGTGACAAATTCCTGGTCAGCGCCCTACCGCTGCCGGCAATCAGACAGCTGCTAGGGGAGAATCCGACGAGCCCCCACTCGAACCGAGTGGGGGCTCCTCATCAGGGTGGGGAAGGAGGGAGTTGAACCCTCACGCCCTTTCGGGCACACGGACCTGAACCGTGCGCGTCTGCCATTCCGCCACTCCCCCTGGCGACCCAGGTGCCGGGATTTGCGAGTGGAGCCGGGCATTGCTCGACCCAGCAGCGTGGACCAGGATAGACCGTGATCCGGCGAAGGGGCGAGCCGGATCCCACCAGGCTCGTGCGCACCTCGCGAAGCGCCTGGGCAGAGTAACATGCCCCAGCCGGTCGGTACGCGGATAGGAGTGCATGGGCCGGATACGATCGTGTCCTCGACGGACCGCGGAGGACGAATGAGCGCGAGACCGCAAGTCAGCGAACGCAGGCGCGAGCGGTACCGGCCAGTCGCGAACGGAAGGGCTTGCTGTGAGTGTGCTGCAACGCTTTGAGAAGCGATTGGAAGGCCTTGTGGAAGGGGCCTTCGCCAAGGTGTTCAAGGGGGTCGTCCACCCAGTGGAGATCCTCAATGCCATGCAACGGGAGGCGGAGGCACACAAGGCGATCCTTGCCGGAGGACGCACGCTCGTGCCCAACCGCTACGTGATCGACCTGTCCCCGTACGACCACAGTCGCCTCGCGCCGTACGCCGCCGCGCTCGCCCAGGAACTGGCCCAGTCTCAGGCCGAGTTCATCGGCGAGCAGGGGTGGACGGTCTATGGCGACGTGATCGTGGAGATCGAGCGGGGCGAGGGCCTCGACACGGGCATGTTCCGCGTCACCGCGGAGGTCTATACGGGCGGCGATGTGCGCCGGCGCCGGCGGGGTATGACGCCGGCCCGGGCTACGGGCCGTACGCACAGCAGGGCGGATACCCCGGCGGCGGAGTCCCGATGCAGGGCGGTCCGGCTCGCAATGCCCGCCTCATCTCCAACGACGGGCGCACCTACCCGCTCTCCATCGGATCAACCGTCATCGGCCGGGGCGATCAGGCGAACCTGCGCCTACCCGATGTCGGCATCTCGCGCCGTCACGCACGCATCGACTTCGACGGGGGCCAAGTCGTTCTCACCGACCTCGGCTCCACCAACGGAACCTCCGTCAACGGCCAGCGCATCTCCGCGGTAGCGCTGAATCCCGGTGACATGATCCAACTCGGGACGACCACACTGACGTTCCGAGTGGACGGCTAACCTTGCCCGAGATCGTCATCAACGTCGCCCGCTACGGGTTCCTCGTCCTTTTGTGGATCTTCGTATTCACAGTGGTCGGGGTGATCCGGCGTGATCTGTTCGTGGGGGCGCGTTCGAGCCGGCTTGTGGCCGCACCACGGGGGGTGGGCGTAACCACGGGGGGGCGCCCGGCCAAGGTCAAGCGAGGACGTGCCGCCCATCACCTCTTCGTCACCGAAGGGGCGCTGGCCGGAACCCGGCTCACCCTCGGCGAGGCCCAGATCACAATAGGACGGGCGGAGGACTCGACCCTTGTGATTACCGACGACTACGCCTCCGCGCGCCATGCTCGACTGGTACCACGCGCGGGGCAGTGGTTCGTGGAGGACCTCGGCTCCACCAACGGCACCTACCTCGACCGAGCCAAGGTCACCGCCCCCACCCCCGTACCCCTCGGCGTGCCGATCCGCATCGGCCGCACTTCCCTCGAGCTGAGGCCATGACACTCACCATGCGCTATGCGGCGCGCAGCGACCGCGGCCTGATCCGACACGGGAACCAGGACTCCGTGTACGCCGGCCCGCGGTTGCTCGCCGTCGCCGACGGAATGGGCGGCATGGCCGCCGGTGACGTCGCCAGCAACATCGTCATCGCCGCCCTCGCCCATCTCGACGAGGACGTGCCCGGTAATGCCCCCGTCGATGCGTTGCGCCAGGCCGTCGACGCCGCCAACCAGCAGATTCGCGACGCGGTCGACGAGAACCCGGCCATGGAGGGCATGGGCACCACGCTGACCGGATTGCTGTTCGGTGGCAGCAAGTTCGGCATGGTGCACATCGGCGACTCCCGCGCCTACCTGCTCCGAGAGGGGGACTTCGCCCAGATCACCCGGGACGACACCTACGTCCAGCTGCTTGTCGACGAGGGTCGGATCACGGCCGAGGAGGCGAACACCCACCCACAAAAGTCGCTGCTCATGCGCGCGCTGGACGGAAGGGACGCGGATCCGGAGTACGCCGTGCGTCAGGCCGTGCCCGGCGACCGGTATCTAATCTGCAGCGATGGACTGTCGGGGGTGGTCTCCGACGAGACCATCGCCGCGACCCTGCGGGAGTACTCGGATCCCAACCAATGCGCCGAGCGGCTGATCCAGCTCGCGCTCCGCGGCGGCGGCCCGGACAACATCACGGTGATCGTCGCTGACGTCACCGACGCGGACATCGTTGAGGAGTCGCCCGTCGTGGGCGGTGCAGCCGCCAACGACCGGGGCATGACGAGCACGGCCGACGCCTCCACACCGGCGGCGCGGGCCTCGGCCTTGACCCAACCGCGCGACGCCACGCCGGCCGACGCCCACGCCGACGACGCGGACGGGAGCCCCAAAAGGCACCCGCTGCGCACCGCGTTGATCCTGGTCGTGCTGGCTGCGGTGTTGGGCGGCGGGTTGTGGTTCGGCTGGCAATACACGCAGTCGAAGTACTACGTGGGGGTGACCGATGACGGGACGATCGCCGTCTTTCAGGGCATCCCCGGAGAGATCGCGGGCTTCGATCTGTCGACCGTGGATCTCCTGAGTGGCACGAAGATCGAGGAACTGACCCCGGTAGCGCAGGACAAGGTAAGGGAGGGGATACCAGCCGAGAGCCAGGAGGAGGCCAGGCAGCAGCTACAGACGCTGCTGGACCCACTGAGCAAGAATGTTCTGCCGTTCTGCCCCACCGCCGCGCCGCCGGCGACCACCGGACCGACCGCGTCGGCGTCGCCCACAGGAATCTCTCCGACCGGTGGGAGCCCGGCATCGACGACGACAGTCCAACCAGTTGAACCAACGCCCAGCGGCCCGCCGGACTGCCGGCCGGCCGTCCGTTGAATCGCCGGCCTCGAAAGAACCACGTGAGGATTGAGTCGTGACCGCCCCCGCCGTCGCCGCGCCCGCACCGCATCCGGCAGTCGCCGGAGCTGGGCGGCGCCCGCGTACCCGTCGAGGCGCCGAGCTGGCCCTGCTGATATTCGCCATGCTGGTAGTGCTCCTCTACTCGGGAGCGGTGGAGACGGGCCTGCTCGAGCAGGTGACACCGGATTTCTGGGTCCCGGTGGCGGCGCTCTTTCTGATCTTCTTCGCCGTCCACTTCGCGATCCGATTCCTGGCTCCGTACGCGGATCCGGTCCTCCTGCCGACCGTGGCTCTCATCAACGGGCTGGGTGTGGCTTTCCTGCGCCGGTTGGATCTCGGCGCGGCAGCGCCCGAGCAGCGAGCCGATCTCACCGTGTTGACCGGGATGGCGATCCGGCAGATCCAATGGACCGCGGTGGCCGCGTTCGGCGCCGTACTCCTGCTCCTCATCATTCGTGACCACCGGTCGCTGTCGAAGTACGCGTACACCCTCGGCCTGGTCGGCATCGTCCTGGTCATGATTCCGGCTCTGCTGCCCGCCCAGTACTCCGTGGTCAACGGAGCCAAGCTGTGGATTCTTGTTGGTGGCTTCTCCATCCAGCCCGGCGAGTTCGCCAAGCTCGCGCTGCTGTCGTTCTTCGCCTACTACCTGGTCCGCAAGCGTGAGGTGTTGTCGCTGGCCAGTAAGCGGATCCTCGGCGTTGACTTCCCGCGCGGGCGCGATCTCGGCCCCGTACTCCTCGTGTGGCTGCTGAGTCTCATGGTGCTGGTCTTCGAGCGGGATCTCGGCACGTCGCTCATGTACTTTGGCATGTTCGTGGTCACCCTCTACATCGCCACTGAACGGTCAAGTTGGCTGATCATCGGCCTGCTGCTGTTCTTCGGTGGCGCGTTCCTCGCCTGGTCGCTGGGCGAGACGATGGGTGGCCCCCTCACGAGCTTCACCGAGCGTGTTGATGTCTGGCTGGACCCGTTCGCCGATGCCGATGGTTCGGGCTACCAACTCGTCCAGTCCTTGCTCGGCCTGGGCACCGGCGGACTCTTCGGCGCCGGCCCGGGCAACGGCCTGCCCTACCTGGAGCCGCTCCACCGGTACGTCGTTCCGGAGGTGCACAACGACTTCGTCTTCGCCGGCATGGGGGAGGAGATCGGCCTGTTCGGACTGACCGCGCTGCTGGTGGCGTACCTGCTCATCATTCAGCGTGGCCTGCGGACCGCGGTAACCGTGCGGGACTCGTTCGGCAAACTACTCGCCGGAGGCCTGGCATTCACCCTCGGCCTGCAGGTCTTCGTCATCATCGGAGGGGTAAGTGGGCTCATCCCGCTCACCGGCCAGACCACGCCGTTCCTGTCCGCTGGGGGCTCGTCGTTGATGGCGAACTGGCTGTTGCTCGCGCTGCTGTTGCGCATCTCCGACGCCGCCCGCCGCCCGGCTTCCCTCGGGCAAGTCGGCGGAACCATCGCGCCGCCGCCGACGAAGCTTCATGAAGCCCCGACGGAGGTCGTCCGATGATCGGGGGGTGGGTAACGTGAATGCGCCGTTGCGCAAGGCCGGTGTGGTCATGATGGTGCTGTTTGGCCTGCTCTTCGCGAACCTCAACTACGTACAGGTGGTTAAGGCCGATGACTACCGAACCGACGAGGAGCACAACCGGGTTCGGGTGCAGCAGGAGGAGTATGAGCGCCAGCGTGGCGAGATCATCGTCGATGGTCAGGCCGTGGCCCAGAGCGTAGCGACCAAGGACACGCTGAAGTTCCTGCGCAAGTACCCGTTTAGCGCCACGTACGCGCACGTCGTTGGCTACCGCCCAGTCAACCTGGCGGCTACCGACATAGAGCGGCTGGAGAACGAGTTCCTCTCCGGTACGTCGGACAGCTTCGCCGCCGACCGGCTACTGGAGATGTTCACGGGCAAGGAGTCGCCCGGCGGCAGCGTGGTGCTGAGCGTGCGCAAGCAGGTTCAGGAGGCGGCGTACAAGGCGCTGCTCAACAACGACACGTCGAGCAAGACCGGCGCCGTGGTCGCGATCGACCCGGCGACCGGCGCGATTCTCGCCATGGTCTCGACGCCGAGCTTCGATCCGAACCCGTTGGTGAGCCACGACTTCGACAAGGCGGAGGCCGCGTTCAACAAGCTCGACAAGGACCCGGCCAAGCCACTGCTCAACCGTGCGGTCTCGGAGACCTTCCCACCCGGCTCGACGTTCAAGGTGCTGGTTGCCGCCGGGGCCCTGCAGAACGGCGCATCGCTCGATACGGTCCTCACCGGCGGAACCAGCTATACCGCGCCCGATACGACCACCCCCATCCGCAACTCTCCCGGGGTGGGCTGCCCGACCGAGATCACGCTGCTCAATGCCCTGCGGGTCTCGTGCAACACCGCATTCGCACGGTATGGCGTCGAGCAACTGGGCGCGGACAAGCTAAAGCAGACCGCGCAGGCGTTCGGCTTCGAGACAGCGCCGCTCTTCGACCGTGACCCGGACAACATCATGCGGGTCACGGAGAGCCACACCGGCGCGATAGAGAGTCCCGGTGGCGGAGTCGATCGGCCCGCGCTAGCCCAGTCCTGCATCGGTCAGCGTGAGGTGCGGATGACCCCGTTGCAGGGCGCCATGGTTGCCGCCGCTGTCGCGAACAACGGCGTCCAGATGCGCCCCTACCTGATTGACACACTGCAGGGGTCGGACCTCTCACCGGTGGTCCGAGCGGAGCAGAAGGTCCTGCGGCAACCGGTCTCGGCTCAGGTCGCGGCACAGCTTCGCGAGATGATGAACAGTGTCGTGAACAACGGTACGGGCACCAACGCGCAGATCGACGGCGTCGAGGTCGGCGGCAAGACCGGTACAGCGCAGAACGGCGATGCCCCCGACCACGGCTGGTTCATCGGGTACGCGCGCAAGAACGGCCAGCCGGTGGTGGCGGTCGCGGTGCTGCTGCAGAACGCGGGTTCGGGCGGCAGCGGCGAGGCCACCCAGATCGGTGGTCAGGTTATGAAGGCAGCGATCGCCGCCGGGAAGATCAAATGATGCGGCACGTGGGTGCGACACTGATGCTGGTACGAGCGAGGTTGCGATGATCACCCCCGGGACGATGCTGGGCGGGCGCTACCGGTTGGAGGAGCGCATCGCCAGCGGTGGTATGGGCGACGTATGGCGTTGCGTCGACGACGTTCTCGGCCGGACGATCGCGGTGAAGATCCTGCTGCCCTCGCTCCTGGAAGAGGCCGGTTTCACGGAACGATTCCGGGTCGAGGCCCGCACCATGGCCACGATTAACCATCCCGGTGTCGTGGACATCTACGACTATGGCAGCGACCCTGCCGCCGGGGCCTATCTGGTGATGGAGTACGTGGAGGGTGACGCGCTGTCCCGTACTCTCTCCCGGGTCGGGCGGCTTACCCCGGCTCGCACGATGGCTCTCGTCGCTCAGGCGGCCGACGCCCTGCACGCCGCCCACGAGAAGGGGGTCGTGCACCGCGACGTCAAGCCGGGGAACCTGCTCGTGCGCCCGAACGGAACCCTGGTGCTCACCGACTTCGGCATCGCCCGCTCCGCCGGCGCGGCTCAGCTCACCGCGGCTGGATCGGTGCTCGGCACCGCCTCCTACATCTCGCCCGAGCAGGCCATGGGAGAGCAGGCGACCCGGCTGTCGGACATCTACGCCCTCGGTGTCGTCGCCTACCAATGCTTGGCCGGGCGCCGGCCGTTCGAGGGGGAGAATCCGCTGGAGATCGCGATGCGTCACGTCCGCGAGGCGCCTCCGCCGTTGCCGCCGGACATTCCGCCGGCGGTACGGGCGATCGTGGAGCGGGCAATGGCCAAGGATCCCGGGCAGCGCTGGCCCACAGCCGCCGCGTTCGCCTCGATCGCCCGACGCTCGGCGGCCGAGTTGGCCGGCGCGGGTCCGCGCCCGGGTGGCGTCACACCCACTGCACTGACGCCCGGCCAACCGCCTCGGC
>Ga0184612_10001891_pt1 | contig 10155 bp, 6 predicted proteins | sample PLM3_60_coex_FD_133163 | JGI IMG/M metagenome (GOLD analysis project Ga0184612, IMG submission 133163) | Groundwater sediment microbial communities from an aquifer in East River, Colorado, USA - PLM3_60_coex | ecosystem: Environmental > Terrestrial > Soil > Riparian zone | place: USA: East...
GCTCGAGACCCTCGACCTCGCGCTTGAGCTGCTCGAATCGGAACTGGAGCAGCCGGCCGCGGGCGTGTTGCTCGATCGCGGGGACCCGATCGTCAGAGCGGTCCGAGATCGCCTGACTCCAGCGCGCTATCTCGAGCCGCCGTAGCCCGAGGAACAGCAACCCGGTCGCGACGACCCCTGCGGCGACCGCGAGGGTGGCGCCGCTCTGGTGGCCGAGGGTGAGTGAGCCTGCGATCACGAACGTTCCGTCGTTCGAAGCCCCGAGCAGGACGCCGACCATGGCGGCCGTGAAGAACCCGCCCAGCACCAATAGGGCGACCCCGAGGACCATCCGAAAAGCTCTTTCCGACGGTGTAGTGAGTTCAGGGTGCCCTATCTCGGGGACCGCAGCATCGGCCATCCGACCGAGTGGCTATCAGACTTTCGGCGGACCAACAGTGTGCTCGGGGATGCCTCTACCGGCGATCGGCGAGCTGCAGGGCCTTCGCGACGGCCTCGTCGGGATCCGATGCGCGGACGATCGCATCCACCGTCTCCCCGTCACGGGCGAGCTCCCACGTCCCGAGCCCGATCACCGGCTTGCCCATCTTGAGCGCGAGCGCGATCTCCGAGAGCGTCCCGAACTCCCCATGGACGGCGATCACGACATCGGCGGTCCGCACGACGATCGCGTTGCGTGCCTCTCCCATCCCGGTCGCGACCGCGACGGTCACGTACGGGTTCGCGTCCAGCCTCGAGTCGCTCGGCAAGATCCCGACCGAGCGCCCACCGGCGCCGGCGCACCCGCCCGCCGCGGCCTCCATGACGCCTCCCATCCCACCGCAAACGAGCACGCCCCCAGCCTCGGCGATACGCCGGCCGACGGCCTCGCCCAGAGCGAGCTCGGTGGGCGTCCCGGCCGACGGGCCGACCACCGCGATGTATGGCTCCCGAGTCATCCTTCCGTTCCTCCGCCCGGTGTTCTCCGGGCCGATCTCAACCCCACGCCTTCCCAAGCATCGCAGCCAGCAAGGCAACGGCGCCGGCCTTGTCGAGCGGCTCGTTGCCGTTACCGCACTTCGGCGAGTGCACGCACGAGGGGCATCCGTGCGAGCAGGGACAGTTCGCGACCGTCTCCATCGTCGCCTCGAGCCACCGTTCGGCCGAGCGGAACCCGCGTTCCGCGATCCCGGCGCCGCCCTCGTACCCGTCGTACACGAAGATCGCGCACGAGGCGGTGTCCGGATGGTACGCGGTCGAGACGCCACCCACGTCCCATCGATCGCAGGTCGCGACCAGGGGCAGCAAGCCGATCGCCGCATGTTCGGCCGCATGCGCCGCGCCTGGGAGGTCGGTGGCCTTGATCGCGGCTCGGTCGACGACCGCCTGGGGGATCGCCCACCACACCGCCTTCGTCTCCAGGGTGACCGGTGGCAGCGCGAGCGGGACGACGTCCAGGATCTCGCCGGTCGCGACGTGCTTGCGGGCGTAGGCCACGACCTGGTTCGTCACGCGGACGGTCCCGTACGACGACCGAACCCCGCCGGATAGCTCCTCGCGTTCGTTCTCCTCCACCATCTCGATGTCGGTGGTGTCGCGCGATTGCGTGTAATAGTCGGGATCGGCTCGCGCGACGAGCGCGGCGTGACCCGTCAGATCCAGCTCGCGCACCTCGAACTGCTCCCCCTGGTGTAGGTAGATGGCGCCCGGGTAGACCTGCCAGAAGGCGCGCGACCCATCGACGGTGCCGAGGAGCTCGCCGGTCTCCTCGATCACGATCCGGAACTGCCGCCCTCCGGCGCTTCGGATGTCGACGGTGCGATGCGGCGCGTGCCGGCCCGCATGATGGAGCGTCGAGCGGCGACGGCGGAGCTCGCCTGCGGCTTCGAGCCGTTCGACGGCATCCCGCGACCCCGGCCAGAACACCTCGACCTCGTCGTCGGACAGCGGGTACTCGCGGGCGGCGCACAGCAGGTGCGGCTCGAGCACGAACCGGTTCGAGGGATCGATCACCGCGGACTCGGGCGGCTTGTCGAACACGTCGGCCGGATGCGTCACGAGGTACTGGTCGAGCGGGTCGTCCTGCGCGACGAGGACGGCGAGCGAGCCGTCCGAGCGCCGGCCGGCGCGACCAGCTTGCTGCCACATCGACGCCCGAGTGCCCGGGTAGCCGACGAGCACCGCCGCGTCGAGCGACCCGATGTCGATCCCGAGCTCCAGGGCGTTCGTCGACGCGACCGCGATCAACTCGTCGTGCGCGAGCTGGTGTTCGAGCTCGCGCCGGTCCTCGGCCAGGTACCCGGCCCGGTACGACTTCACGCGTGATCGCAGCTCGGCGTCCACCTCCCGCCGGGTGAACTCCGCGAGCAGCTCGGCCGCTCGCCGCGACCGGGTGAACCCGATGGACTTCACGCCCCCCTCGGCCAGGCGCGCCATGAGGAACGAGGCATCCGACAGGGCGCTTCGCCGCGCCCCGGACTCCTCGTCGATCACCGGCGGGTTCCACAGCGCGAACACCTTGCCGCCGCTCGGCGAGCGGTCGTCGGTCACGGCGTCGAACGACGTGCCCGCCAGGCGCTCCGCGAGCTCGGACGGGTTGCCGATCGTGGCGCTGGCGAGCACGAACCGCGGCTCGCCGCCGTAGTGGGCGACCAGGCGTCGGAGCCGTCGGAGGACGTGTCCGACGTGCGAGCCGAACACCCCGCGGAACACGTGGGCCTCGTCGACGACCACGAGCGCCAGCCGCAGGAAGAAGTCCGCCCAGCGCGCGTGATCGGGAAGGATCGCCGCGTGGAGCATGTCGGGATTCGTCATGACGAGGTTCGCGTTCCGGCGGATCAGCGGTCGCTCGTCTCGGGGCGTGTCGCCGTCGTACACGCCGGCGCGCAGCTGCGGCAGTCGCAGCTCGCGGACCTGGCGGAGCTGGTCGCGCGCGAGCGCCTTCGTCGGGAACACGTAGAGCGCGGTCCGTTTGGCGTCCCGGACCGCCTCGGCCGCGAACGCGAGGTTGTACACGAGGGTCTTGCCCGACGCGGTCCCGGTCGCCACGATCACGTTGCGACCCGATCGCACGACCTCGAGTGCCCGGCGCTGGTGCTCGTACAGCCCGGTCACGCCGACGAGCGCGAGGCGCTGGCGAACGAGCTCGGGGAGGTCCTCCGGGAACGCCCCCGGGGCTTCGCGACGGGGTGGGAGCTCGCGCAGGTGGACGAGCGAGTCCTCCGCGTCGAGCGACTCGAGGAACGCGCGCGCCTCCACGCAGCGATGGTATCGGGACCTCCGGCTGAGCCGGCCGGGCGATGTCCTCGTTCTACTCGCCGACCGCCTCGTCGTCGCCGAGATGTCGGTACGGCGTTCGGAACCCGTCACGCAGGAGTGGCCGGATCAAGTCGCGCTGTCGGGCGAAGGTCACGAGCCCGAGGATCAGGTAGACGATCCCGACGCCGACCCGCTCGATCCCGTGGAGCGACTCGGGAACCAGCCCGCCGATGATGAACTGCGCCCAGAACAGCCCGAACAGCAACCATGCCTCGCGCAGCGAGATCGATAGGGTCACGAGGACCGCGATCGCGAAGAACGACTGGGCGGCCGTGAGGAATAGCTCCTGGCGCTGGACGGCGTCGACCGGAAGGCCGTGGAGCCCTCCTGCTCCGATGCTGAAGACGATCGGCAGCGTGCCCACTAGCAGCGTCCACTGGTTCACCTTCGACGAGACCAGGGTCCCGAGGCCGGCGTTGGTGTTCAGTCGCCAGGCGTACAACCCGGCCACGAGCAGCTCGGGCGCCTCGGAGGCCAGCGGGGCGAGCCATTGGACCAGCAGGAACTCGTTGATCCCGAACTCCTGTCCCGTCGCGACCAACGCCTCGGCGAACGCCTCGGCGACCAGCAGGATCACGGCCGCAGCGAATACGAACATCGTGACGACCGACACCCGCCGGTTGATCTTCGAGAACGTTCCCACCAGGCGTGCCGGCCCTACTAGATGGGGCTCTTCGGCCGGCGCGCGCGAGACGCGGACCGTGTACAGCACGAAGATCGTCACCAGGACGAGCGCGTCGATCGGCGTGATCGAGTGCTTCAAGGGCAGGGTCAGCGAGTACATCGTCGCAACCGCGAGGAACGAGACCTCGACGGCGTGTGGACGATCGAGGGTGACCGCACGGAGCACCGGCGTGCGCCGTCTCGACCGGTAGAACGCGATGAACACGACCATCGACCACCCGATGCCGATCAGGAGCCGGTTGGCGCCGGTCATGTTCGCGAGCGCAAGCGAGCACGCGCTCTCGGCCGGGTCGCCGGGAGCCTTGCACGCCTCGCCGAACTCCGCGAACGCCTCGCCGCCCTGGAACGCGAACACCATGTCGACCGCGTACTCGGGCAGGACCGCGATGAACGCGAGCACGGCGATGGCCAGACCGGCCGAGATGTCGAGCTGGGCGACCTCCGCGGCCCAGGACAGGATGAACGCGGCTCCGACGATCGCGAGACCGAACAGAACGGCATCGATCGCGTTCCCGGTCTCGATATGGGCCAACCGGAGTACGAGCCCGGGGACGGTGATGCCGACCGCGAGGATGATCCCGAGCCATTGGCGAGCCGGGTGGACGTCCTCTAGCTCGTCCCTCAGCCTGGTCATGAGGGCCGAAACTAGCAGAGGCCTCTCGGAAGCGGGCTACTCGCCGCTCGTCAGCGACGCATTGGGGGATGGCGGGATGTTCTTCTTCTTCAGCAGGCCGTCGTCGGCCAGGTCCGAACTGATCGTCGCGAGCGCCGTCTGGTCGAGCTGCACGACCGACAGGCCGCCGACCATCCCGGTGCCGCCGGGGAACACCACGTTGGTTACCGCGTTCTGGTTGATCGCCGTACCGGTGAAGGCCAGGGTCATCAGCTCGTCGAGCGGCAGGCTCGTCTGCACGTTGCTGAGGAACGAGCCCACCCAGATGAGCATCCGGCTCGGGTCCTTCGTGTACTCCTTCTTGAACTGCCCGAGCGCGGAGACCATCAGCAGTCCCTGGTTCTCGGAGCGTCCGAAGTCACCCGCCGGCAGGTCGTGGCGGTTGCGGCCGAACGCGAGCGCGTCGTTACCGGCCAGCCGTTGCACGCCCGGTTCGAAGAACGCGCGCGAGGCCTGATCGTCCATCGCGAAGGGAACGTCGACGACGAGTCCCTCCACGCCGTCGATCATGGCTTCGAACCCCGCGAACCCGGTCATCGCCCAGTAGTCGAACGTCAGGCCGGTCAACTGCTCCACCGTCGCCACGACGAGGTCCGGGCCGCCGAAGAACAGCGCGGTATTGATCTTGTTCTGTCCGCTACCCGGGAGCTCCACGTAGGCGTCGCGCGGGATGCCGACGATCGTGGCCTTATGCCGAGCGGGGTTGATGGTCAGGATGTGGAGCGAGTCCGCTCGCTGGCTCTCGACCGGCTGGTCCGGACGGGCGTCCGAACCGATCACCAGCACGAAGATCGGCTGGCTGCCGTCGAGCACCGGCGCGAACTCGGCATGGGCCGGCTCGATCTGGAACAACGGCGCCGCGGCCGCTCGCTCGGCGGGCCGGGTGGCGCCGAGGACCGAGCCCGCCACCCACGCCACGAGGAGGGCGGCGAGCACACACGCGCGGCGGCGGGGGGCGATCGTCATGACGAGGATGGTGAGGCTGAAGGGGAGGGGGTCGGCGGCTGCGTCTCTCGGTCGGACCGCGTGACGTCGAACGCGGTGATCGTCCATCCGTCGATATCTCGCAGGAAGAACTGGCCGTCGCTGACGAGCTTGACGAAGGTCCCGTCCTTGCGCTCGCCGACCGCGACGAAGTGGAACGTCACGACCGCGGTGTCCGGGTTGGCCTCCGGGTCGAACAGGACGTCGTAGGCGAGCGAGCCCTTGTCCGGCTCGACGTCCTCGAACAGATCGCCGGCCGTGGCGCCGAGCGTGAGCGTCTCGACGCTCTGCTGCGCCGCAGGGACTGCGTCCTCGGCGAAGGCCTCGAAGACCTCCTCGTAGTCGCCCTCGCGCCAGTTTGTGGGGTCGAGGAACGCGTTCGTGAACAGATCGTCGATCGTCGGGGTGATGTCCTGGCTTGTCTGCTCGGCAGAAGCTGTGAGCGCGGCGAGGTCGGCGTCCCCTACCGTGGCGACGGCGGACGCCTTCTTCACGTTGAAGTCGAAGGCCGGAACCTCGTCGTCCTCGCCGTTCCCGCCGAGGATCGGGATGTCCGCGCCTCCGCTCAGCACGAGGATGAGCACGACGATGACCGCGACGATCGCCGCGGGGATGGCGAACAGCGCGATCGGCGTCCGCCCCTTCTTCCGCGAGGCGCGCTCGGTCCGGTTCGCTTGTACGGGGGGTTTCGTGCTGTTGCTCAGAACGCGAGAAGGGTAGCGGCCGGGAAGGGGGGCAGCAACCACGGTAGGATGAAGATGTTCCGAAGGTGTGCCGGGAAGACTGGTCGGCGCGGAGTCCGCCATGTCTTCGAAGGCAACGCCGCCCCCCGACGCTCCCCTCCTACGCACGCCTTGGTCGCGATCGCAGGGCGCCGTCGCTCGCCGCGTGCTGCAGCCCCTCCAGTCCTTCTTGGAGGCCGAGGCGTCCTCAGCCGCGCTCCTCGTGGTGGCGGCGTCGATCGCGATGCTGTGGGCCAACTCGCCTTGGCAGCGGAGCTACGAGGATCTGTGGTCCACCGCCGCCGGACTGTGGGTCGGCGACCTCGCGATCGAAGGCGATCTGCGGTCGTTGGTGAACGAGGGCCTCATGTCGCTCTTCTTCCTCGTCGTCGGGCTCGAGGTCAAACGCGAGCTCCTAACCGGCGAGCTCCGTGATCGTCGAACGGCCCTGCTCCCGGTGGTCGGCGCCGTCGGCGGGATGGTCGTGCCCGCGCTCGTCTACCTGGCGGTGACCGCGGGAACCGAGGCCACGCGAGGATGGGGCGCGGCGATGCCCACCGACATCGCCGTTGCGGCGGCGGTCCTGGCGCTCGCCTGGCCGCGATCCTCGCCGGGGGTGCGGGTGTTCCTGCTTTCGCTCGCGATCGCCGACGACATCGGCAGCGTCGCCGTCATCGCCGTCGCGTACTCGGGTGACGTCGCGTGGGCCTGGCTCGGCGTCGCGACGGTCATCGGCGCCGTGATCATCTCGCTGCAGAGGATCCACGTCCGAGCGACGGTCGTGTACGTCCTCCTCGGCGTCGGGATGTGGCTGGCGGTCCACGAGGCCGGCGTGTCGCCGACGCTCGCCGGTGTTGCGCTCGGGTTCCTGACCCCCGCCGTGCCCTTCCAACGCCCGAGAGCGGTGAGCGACGAGGCGCATCGGGTGGCTGATGCCACGCTCGACTTCCCCCCGACACCCGACGCCGATGCCCCCGAGTGGCTCCGGCTCGCGGGGTTGAGCCGCGAGGCCGTCTCGCCGCTCGCGCGCGTCGAGGCCGCGTTGCACCCGTGGACCAGCTACGTGGTCGTGCCGCTGTTCGCGCTCGCGAACGCTGGCGTGGTGTTGGGCGCCGGAGCCCTCGACGAGACCGTGGAACAACGCGTGGCGCTCGGGATCCTCATCGGGCGACTGGTCGGCAAGCCTCTCGGGATCGGGCTGGCATGTGCGCTCGCGATCAAGATCGGGATCGCCCGTCACCCGGCCGGCGGCCGCCTCCCGATGCTTGGCCTGGCGATGGCCGCCGCCGTCCCCTTCACGGTCTCGCTGTTCATCGCCGAACTTGCACTGCCCGCGAGCCTGCTGGATGCGGCGAAGCTGGGGATCTTCGCGACCGCGATCGTTGCCGGTCTGGCCGGCTACTTGTTGCTCCGCTTCGCCCGGAAGGCGTTGTCCGGCACCGTTCGGTAGGAACGGGGTCGATCGTCGCAGGTCGCGGCGGGTGGGTCTTCCTTATACTGCCCCGGTTCCAGGCTCGGCCGGAACCCGGAAGCGTCCCCGAAACCGATCGAGGAGGTCTTCAAGTTGCACGGTGTCCTGGCCCAGGAGGGCGGTCCGATCCAGGCCGTCTTCGGGTCGTTCGAGACCAACGCGTTGTGGCTGATCCTCGCGATCTCGCTCGTGGCGCTCGTGTTCGCGTACTACCTCGTTCGCGAGGTCCTGGCCGCTCCCGAGGGCTCGCCGAAGATGAAGGAGATCGCGACGGCGATCCAGGTTGGGGCCAAGGCCTACCTCTCGCGTCAGTTCCGCACCGTTGGGATCTTCATGGGGATCTTGACGGTGGTCCTGTTCTTCGCGCTGCCGGTCTCCGAGAGCGCGACCCACAGCGAGTTCTCGCTGCGGTTCGGGCGGTCGATCGCGTTCCTCCTCGGCGCCGGGTTCAGCGCGATCACCGGCTACACGGGCATGTGGCTCGCCGTGCGCGCCAACGTGCGCACGGCCAACGCGGCCAAGGAGTCGGGCCTGCGGGCGGCGCTCCGCATCGCGTTCCGCGCCGGCGGGGTCGCGGGGATGTTCACGGTCGGGCTCGGGCTGTTCGGTGCCACCGTGATCCTGCTGATCTACCAGGAGGACGCGACGGCCGTCCTGATCGGGTTCGGCTTCGGCGGCGCGCTGCTCGCGATGTTCATGCGCGTCGGCGGCGGCATCTTCACGAAGGCCGCGGACGTGGGTGCCGACCTCGTCGGCAAGGTCGAGAAGGGGATCCCCGAGGACGACCCGCGCAACGCGGCCACGATCGCCGACAACGTCGGCGACAACGTCGGCGACTGCGCCGGGATGGCCGCGGACCTGTTCGAGTCCTACGAGGTCACGCTCGTCGCCTCCCTGATCCTGGGCGCCGCGGCGTACGCCGACACCGAGGTCGGGGCGATCGCGGGCGTGATGTTCCCGCTGTTCGTTCGAGCGGTCGGCGTCATCACCTCGATCATCGGGATCCTCGCCGTCACGCCGCGCAGCGAAGAGGAACATGGGATGCGGGCGATCAACCGCGGCTTCTTCATCTCGGCGGCGATCTCGGCCGCTGTCGTCTTCGTGATCAGCGGGATCTACATGGACGATCTGCGTCCGGCGGTGGCCGTGCTGCTCGGGTTGGTCCTCGCCAGCATCATCCAGATCCTCACCCAATACTTCACCGACACGAAGTACAAGCCCGTGCAGGAGATCGCCGAGTCCACGCAGACCGGCCCGGCGACGACGATCCTGTCGGGATTCTCCGTCGGCCTCGAGTCTACGGTGTGGGCGATCCTCGTGATCGCGGGGGTCATCGCGGGCGCCTTCGTGCTGGGCGACAACACCGCCGAGGCGCTCTACTTCATCTCGCTGACCGGCATGGGGATGCTCACGACGGTCGGGGTCATCGTGTCGATGGATACCTACGGCCCGATCTCCGACAACGCGCAGGGCATCGCGGAGATGTCCGGTGAGTTCGAGGGCCGTCCGGCGCAGGTCCTCGGAAGCCTCGACGCGGTCGGCAACTCGACGAAGGCGATCACGAAGGGGATGGCGATCGCGACGGCGGTGATCGCGGCGACCTCGCTGTTCGGGTCCTTCCAGGAAGCGCTGGAGGAAGCCGGGTTCGACTTCCTTGGGGTTCGCGTAGACCAGCCCGACGTGCTCGTCGGCCTGCTCATCGGCGGCTCGGTCGCCTTCCTGTTCTGTTCGCTCGCCATCCGTGCGGTGGGGCGCGCGGCCGCACAGGTCGTCGTCGAGGTCCGCAACCAGTTCCGCGACCACCCCGGCATCATGACCTTCCAGGAACAGCCCGATTACGCGCGCGTGGTCGACATCTGCACGCAGACCTCACTGCGCGAGCTCATGACGCCGGGTCTACTCGCCGTCCTGTCCCCGATCATCCTGGGGTTCGCGCTGGGAGCCGAGGCGCTCGGCGCCTTCCTCGCGGGGTCGATCCTCACCGGCCAGCTCCTCGCCGTGATGCTCTCGAATTCGGGGGGAGCGTGGGACAACGCGAAGAAGTACATCGAGGAGGGGCACTACGGCGGCAAGGGCAGCGAGGCGCACACGGCCGCGGTGATCGGCGACACGGTCGGCGATCCGTTCAAGGACACGGCCGGGCCCGCCCTGAACCCGCTGATCAAGGTGATGAACCTCGTGGCGTTGCTGATCGCGCCGATCGTCGTCCTGCACGCGGACGACACGGCGCTCCGGGTCGCGGTCGTCGTCGTTGCCGTCGTGGTGCTCGCGTCGATGATCTGGGTCTCGAAGTCACGCAAGTCGGAGCTGGGAGCCGAGATCCA
>Ga0184612_10001894_pt1 | contig 10150 bp, 11 predicted proteins | sample PLM3_60_coex_FD_133163 | JGI IMG/M metagenome (GOLD analysis project Ga0184612, IMG submission 133163) | Groundwater sediment microbial communities from an aquifer in East River, Colorado, USA - PLM3_60_coex | ecosystem: Environmental > Terrestrial > Soil > Riparian zone | place: USA: East...
AGGATCGCCGGCGTTTGCGGGCCGTGCTAGGGCATGCGGTGTCATTCGGGACCTGGCGGTCCCTCTGCATCGATAACACGCTGTCGGACAGCGATGCCGTCGAGGCCATGACCGCACTAGTGGCGGCAACTGCGCCGGACCGACAGGAGACCGGGGCTTCGGCGCACGCAGGTTGACGGATCGTGGCACTCTCCACGAGCGTCGTCGTCGGCAGAGCCAGCCGCTGACGGTCGACCTATTGCCGGAATGAGGGCGACGATGGCAGCCACTCCGACGGCGGGGTCGGGCGAGGACCTCGAGCTGACGTACGACAGTCCGCGAGGGCGGTGGGTCGTCGCCGGGACTGTCCTCGGGTCCGCGATGGCCGCGATAGACGCGACGGTGGTCGGCATCGCCTTGCCCGCCATTGGGCGAGACTTCGACACGGGGCTCGCGGCTCTGCAGTGGGTTGTGACTGCGTACACGCTCACGTTGGCAGGCCTGCTCCTTGTCGGCGGAGCCCTTGGGGACCGCCTCGGACGGCGGCGGATCTTCCTCATCGGGGTTGTCTGGTTCGCTGTCGCATCAGTGCTGTGCGGGATCGCCCCGAGTGCTGACTTCCTGATCGGCGCCCGGGCGCTGCAAGGAGTAGGCGCCGCCCTGCTGACCCCAGGCAGCCTCGCAATCCTCGAGGCGTCCTTCACTCCTCGCGACCGAGGCAGGGCGATCGGCGCCTGGTCCGGACTTAGCGGAGTGGCCACTGCCATCGGCCCGTTTCTCGGTGGGTGGTTCGTTGAGGCGGTCTCCTGGCGGCTCATCTTCGCCATCAACCTGCCGGTCGCGGTTGTCGTCATCCTCGTGACCTGGCGGCACGTGCCGGAATCCCGCGACCCTGATGCGACAGGACAGATCGACATCGCAGGAGCCGTCTTCGTCACGCTAGGACTTGTTGGACTCACGTACGGGCTGATCGAGGGCCCTGCCAGAGGCTGGACCGATCCCATCGTCCAAATCGCGCTGATCGGCGGCGCATTCCTCCTCGTGCTCTTCGTCGCCTGGGAAAGCCGTGTACGAGAACCGCTTCTGCCGCTGAGCCTGTTCGCATCCACGCAATTCACCGCCACCAATGTGGTGACCTTCGCCGTCTACGGCGCACTTGGCGGCGCGCTCTTTCTCCTCCCCATACAGCTGCAACAGGTGTCCGGGTACACAGCGCTCGAAGCCGGTGTCTCGCTGCTTCCGATCACCGTCATCATGCTCGCGCTGTCTGCTCGCTCCGGAGCACTCGCCACCCGCATCGGGCCGCGCGTGCAGATGAGTGTGGGACCAGTCCTCGTCGGAGCCGGACTCGCGCTCTTCACCCGCGTGGACGAGAACGGCAGCTACCTGACCCAGGTGTTGCCCGCCGTCACTGTCCTGGGCCTCGGTCTGGCCACGACGGTCGCACCGTTGACGGCGACTGCGCTGGCGACCGCACCCGCCCGTCACGCGGGCACGGCCTCGGCTGTCAACAACGACGTCGCTCGGGCCGGCGGACTCATTGCCGTGGCCGTGCTCCCCGGACTCGCCGGGATTACCGGAGCCGCGTACCTCGTACCGGCGGAGTTCTCGGCCGGATTCCATACCGCATCGCTCATCTCCGCCGGGGTATGCGTGCTAGGCGGTGCGCTCGCCGCGGTGACGATCCGCAATCCACGTCCGGCCGTGCCTCCTCCGACAGCACCGGCCCGACAGCCACTGCACTGCGGGCTCGATGCACCGCCGCCACCACCCGCGAGCTCCCCCGCTCACGCGACGGGCGGCTGAGCGCCCCATCGGGGCGTCACTACAAGCGTTGCGACCGTACACATCCGGGGCATCGCCACCTGATGAGCGGGCAGTGCGAGGGCGTGGGAGGGTGATCCGATGAGCGAGCGCGACGAGGTACGGGACGGGGTGTCGCTGACAAACCTCGACCAGCCTCTGTTCGAGGGAGCGGACGCCACCAAGCGAGATCTGGTCGACTACCTGGACGCGGCCCGCGACAGGATCATCCGGCAGTTGCGCGACCGGCCGCTCTCGGTAATCCGGGTGCTTCGCGGCCAGGCGCCGTTCATGCAGAAGAACGTGCCCAAGTACACCCCGTCGTGGGTGCCGACCGTCCCGCTGTGGGCAGAGAGTTCTAAGCGCGAGGTGTCTTACGCGCTTTGTAACGACCGCCGGACGCTGCTCTGGTTCGCCAACCAACGCGCGATCGAGTACCACCCCACTCTGATCCGCGCCGATGCCTGGGACCGTTCCACCCACCTCGTCCTCGACCTCGACCCACCAGTCGGTGACGCGTTCCGGTTGGCTGTCCTGGCTGCCCAGCTTGTGCGCCAGGCCTTGGCAGATGCCGGCCTCGCCGGTGCGGTGAAGACAAGCGGTGCGAAGGGCGTACACGTCTTCGTGCCGGTCGACCGGCAAGCGACGATCGAGGAGGTGGCTGCCGCGACCCGGGCGATCGCCGCTCGCGCCGAGCGCATCGACCCAGACCTCGCCACCACGGCCTACATCAAGGAAGACCGCGGAGGGAAGGTGTTCCTCGACTCCACCCGAAGCGGTGGAGCCACTGTCGTAGCGGCCTACAGTCCGCGGGTGCGTCCGGGCGTACCGGTGTCATTCCCGCTTCATTGGGCGGATCTCGACAGCGTCTCGCCGGCCGACTTCACCGTTCACACCGCTGCGCGATTGATCGGCGACAGTGATCCGTGGGCCGACCAGATGCCCGAGCCGCAGCACCTGCCCGCCGATCTGATCGAGGAGGGTCGTGCGATCCCCGTCGCACGGGTGCAGGCGATGCATGAAGGGAAGCGGCGCGCTCGCACCCGCCGTGATCTCGAGGAGTCCTAGGGCTTGCGGCCGAGCCAGGAGGCGCTAAGGTGATTAGTGTAGAAGCTAATCTAATTAGCTAGCTTGCATCGAAAGTGGGATCTCCGATGAGCAACACGAAGTTTCTCGACGTGCCCGACGGCCGCATCGCCTACGACGACACCGGTGAAGGGCCGCTCATCGTCGCCACCTCCGCCATGCTCGATCTGCGCTCCGAGCTGCGGTTCCTCGTCCCATTGCTGGTTGCGGGCGGCTTCCGAGTGGTGACGCTTGACCAGCGTGGTATGGGCGAGACCAGCGGGGTGTGGCCGGAGTACGGCAGTACGCCGCTCGCTCACGACCTGATAGCGCTGATCCGGCACCTGGATGCCGGACCGGCGATCATCTACGGGACCTCCAACGGCGCCGCGGCGGCCGTCTATGCCACCGCGGAGGCACCGGAGCTGATCCGCGGGCTCGTCCTCGTCGCGCCCTTCGTCCGCGACGGGAGGATGTCCTTCGTCCAGCGAATGCTTATGAACGTCATGCGAGTGCCCGGGCTGGCTCATCCGCTGTACATGTCGTACTTCCCGCAATGGGAGCCCAAGAAGCCCGCCGACTTCGCCGAGCACAAGGCGAAGCTTGCGGCCAACCTCAAAGAGCCCGATCGGCGCGGTGTCATCAAGGCCTATCTCCTCCAGCAGTCGCACGCCGAGGCCGAGGCACGCCTGGACAAGGTGACGGCGCCTGTGTTGATCATCATGGGGACCGGTGACGTCGACTGGCCGGACCCGGCCGCGGAAGCCAGATGGATCGGCGACCGCCTGTCTGGCGAGGTGCTCATGCTCGAAGGCGCCGGGCACCATCCGCACGTCGAACAGCCCGAGGAGATCGCCGAAGCCGTCATCGCATTCGCCCGGAAGCTCGACCAGCCTCAGGACCTCGATGCCTAGGGCCGGACTGACCGCCGAGGACGTCGTCACCGCGGCGGCTGACATCGCGGACGAGACCGGATACGACAACCTCACCATGAGCCTTGTTGCGGAACGGCTGGGTATCCGCTCACCCTCGCTGTACAGACACATAGACGGTCTCGCGGACCTGCGGCACCGCATCGCCACGCTGGCCATCACCGAACTAGGCGAAGCCACCCGCGATGCAATGCTCGGCACCGCCGGACCGGACGCACTCGCGGCCTTCGCAAGGGCCTTCCGCTCCTACGTCGTGGCGCACCCTGGCCGGTACACCGCAACGATCGGGGCGGAGTTCACCGGTCCTGAGGATCCGCTGTTCAAGGCCAGCGCGCGCCTCCTCGACTCGATCGCTGCGGTGCTCCGCGGATACGGCATCGCCGCCGACGAGATGGATCACGCACTGCGAGCAATCCGCTCCACGTTTCATGGGTTCGCTGCGCTGCAGGCCGCCAACGGTTTCCAGTGGAGCGCAGACCTGGACGAGAGCTTCGACTGGATGATCCACTTCGTCGACCGGGGCCTACGCCGCTAGCAGCTCTCCCCGGTGGCAGCTTCGCCGCACCAGGCAGCGTCCCGAATGTGGGCGGCGGCTGCGGGTAGGGCTGCGGCATGACGACCGCAAGAGGCCAGACGGAATCGGACCAGGCTGACCAAGGCACACCGAAGGATCCAGGCACGAGCGAGAGCCCCAAGGAGCGGGTCGACAGGGAGCTCGGTGAGCTGCTGCAGGGGCTTCGGGTGGCGCTGCCCGGCGTCCAAGTCCTCTTCGCGTTCTTGCTCACCCTTCCCTTTGCGGCCGGCTTTGAGAAGGTCGATACATTCGAGCAGCACGTCCTCTTCGTCTCGCTGATAAGCGCCGCCATTGCGTCCATCTGCTTCATTGCCCCGGCCGCGCAGCACCGAGTGCTCTTCCGGACGGGCACCAAGGAGATCCTTGTGCGCCGCTCGAACCGTTACGGGATCGCCGGCGCAGTTGCTCTCGGAGTGGCAATGGCGAGCGCGGTCATTCTGGTAGTGGACGTGATCTACACACGATCTGCGGCGGCCTGGACCGCCGGTGGACTCATCGCCTTCTGGACCTGGTGCTGGTTCGCCCAGCCCCTTCTCACCAGACGCCGCGCGGAGGAGACCGAGTAGGCCCTCGTGACGCTGGGCATGCCGGCCTCGAAGAGGCTCACCTCTCCGGCATAGGGGCCGGTACGATCCGCTGCCCGGCTGCGCGAGCAAGCGTGCAACCGCACTGGCCGCGGTGGTGTTCAGGAGGGTGTTAGCAGCTGGCCCGTCGACGGTCCGCGTCAGGGTGATCTGGGATGCCGCGAGCGAATGAGGAGCGGAGAGGACACGAAATGGACATCGACAACCGGCGCTTCCGGTTCGGGGTGCTCGGCGAGAGCGCGGCATCGGGGAAGCAGCTGCTCGAAGAGGCCCGCCGCGCGGAGGACCTCGGGTATGCCACTTTCCTGCTCCGCGACCACTTCGTGGCCGACACCTTCGGGCCTCAGCTGGCACCGCTTCCTGCCTTGACGGCCGTCGCGTCGGCGACCAGCAGACTGCGCATCGGCACGCTCGTGCTCGACAACGACTACCGCCATCCAGTGATTCTCGCCAAGGAGGCGGCAACGCTCGACCATCTCTCCGGCGGGCGCCTCGAGCTAGGCATCGGGGCGGGCTGGCTTCGCGATGAGTACGACCGAGCAGGGATGTCCTTCGACCCGCCAGGCGTACGTGTCGGTCGGCTCGAGGAGTCCCTCACGCTGCTCAAGGGGTTGCTGTCGGGTTCTGCAGTCACATTCGCCGGCACGCATTACTCAGTCAGCGGGCTTGACACGTTCCCCGAGCCGGCGCAGCGGCCCAGGCCGCCGATCCTCGTGGGCGCAGGCAGCCGGCGGATGCTCGGGATCGCGGGGAGAGAGGCAGACATCGTCGGCATCCTGCCCAAGGCGCTGCCGGGCGGAACGATCTCGGACGATCTGGCAGAACGGACGCCCGAGACCGTTGCCAGAAAGGTCGAGTGGGTACGACAGGCAGCGGGAGCCCGGTTCGACGAGGTCGAGCTGAGCATGGTCATCTCGCCGGACATCACCGACGATCACTATGGTGCCGCGGAGCGGTACGCCGCTGAGCACGGCTGGGGCATCGCGGCCGCCGAGCGCGTCCTGGAGATGCCAAGTACCTTCGTCGGTCCTGTCGCCCGGATCGTCGATGACATGCTGGCGCGGCGCGAGCAGTACGGCTTCTCCTATTACGTGGTGTCCGATCAGGACCTAGACGCATTCGGCCCGGTGGTCGAGCGTCTGGCCGGGCGCTAGGAGCCGCCGTCGAGCGCCAGGATCGAGACGCGCCGGACTCCGGCGCAGACGTCACAAAGGCGCCATTCGCATTCGCCTTCGATGGGCGAGCCGTGGCCAGGATTAACGCAGTGTGGAATGTCGCGAACCTTAAGCGAACCCAGCGGCCGCGCGCCATGCTTGATAACACAGGTCTCATGCGACATCCAGGCTCATCGAGGGAGACGGCTGTCATGGATGTGTCGAGGTTACGTGCGTTTCGAATCACTGCTGCTACGGCGGCCGCCACGGTCATTTCGGCGGCCGCTTTCGTAGGAATATGGGCGTCGCCGGCCGCCGCGCTGACATGCCCTACTCCAGGACACAGCGACATCAACGGCGACGGACAGGCGGATGCTGCAGTGAGTGAGCCCGGCCGCAGCAATTTCGCCGGCGCGGTCCATGTGCTCTATGGGACCGCTGATGGGCTGACCGCGGATGCGTCAGGTAGTGCGCTCAACGACCAATTTCTCACCCAGAATTCACCGGGAGTGCCGGGCGCGTCAGAGGCTAATGACGAGTTCGGCTTCACGGTCGCCGTTGCCGACTTCAACGGCGACGGATGCGGAGACCTCGTGATCGGGGCACCCGGTGAGGACCAGGCCGCGGGCACGGTCACGGTGCTCTATGGTTCCGCATCGGGGGTGATTACCACCGGGGCGCAAACGTTCCAGGAGGGGAGCGGCGTTCCTGGCAACCGGTTCTCCGGCGAGGGCTTCGGCGACAGCCTTACAACCGGCGACCTCAACGATGACGGGTTCGCCGACCTTGTCATCGGGGTCCCCAGCGAGCGGGCCGGCGGCTTCGATCGCGGCGCGGTCGCCATCGTCTACGGAGCCGCAGCCGGCCTGGGCACCGGGGCAACTGCGACTCAGCTGCTTACCCAGAACAGCCCGGGCGTTCCTGGTGGCTCGGAGGACGGCGACGGCTTCGGCGCCGCCCTTGCCGTTGGCGACTTCAACGGCAACGGCGTTGACGACCTCGCGGTGTCCATCCCGGGCGAGAACGTAGCCAAAGGGGTGGTCGACGTCCTTCCCGGACAGGCGGGTTCCGGGGTCGGCGTCCTCACCGGCTCGGCGTTCAGCCAGAACACTCCCGGTGTTCCTAGCGACGCCGAATCCGGGGACTTCTTCGGGGGGGCACTCGCGGCGGGCGACGTCACTGGTGACGGCAGCGCCGATCTCGCCGTCGGCGTCCCCGGGGAGAACGACCAGCGCGGGTTCATTAACCTGCTCAAGGGTTCGCCAACCGGCCTCGTCGGGACAGGTGCGCAGGGATTTAGCCAGGACACGGCGGGTGTCGTCGGCGTCGCCCGGCCCAATGACAACTTCGGCGCAGCTCTGGCCATGGGCCACCTCGACGGTGGTTCTACCGCCGATCTGGCGATCGGTGTTCCAGGCGACGTCATCGGCTCGGCGGACGGCGCTGGATCGGTCAATATCCTTCTCGGCACGAGCGGCGGGCTGTCCACTATCGAAGCCGGCGGGGAACAGTTCTCACAGAACACCACCGGGATCAGTGGTACGGCCGAGACCGGCGACGGGTTCGGCTTCACCCTCGCCGCGCTTCCGATCCAGAGCCCCGGGATCGACAACCTGATCATCGGAACGCCGTTCGAGGCGATCGGCAGTCAAGATCTCGCCGGTGTGTTCCATGTACTGATGACCAACGAGTTCGGACCCAACCCGTTCGGCAGCCAGACCTGGAGCGACAACTCGGCAGGTGTCCAGGGTCTCTCCCAGGTCGAGGGGTTCCTCGGGCTCGCGATCGACTGAGGAGTCGGTTGCGGTCCAATCGCAGGCCGCGCTCAGCCCCGTCGTCCCGGCGCTGGGCGCGGCCTGTTAGCCACTCGCTCGAGGGTTGTCCAGCCGACAGATCGCGCTGGAGGAGATGGGCGTCAAGGGACACTGGGCCCACTTCAGGCCCGCTGGTGCCTGGGCCCGGTCGTTACGACGGACGAGAGCGCGTCCGGCTCATGCGGGGTAGAAAGCTCCTTGCGTCGGGCGTCGCCCTCCAGATTCCGGATCACTGTCGCAGTGATGCGCATGAAGGCGGCGACCTCCTCGTCGCTCAACCCTTGCGTCGCCGCCGCGTTCACGGCTCGCGCGGCCGCGGCGAGATCCGGCTCCAGGGTCCGGGCGCGCTCGGTGAGCTTCACCCGCATACGGCGCCTGTCGGTACGGTCAGGAACGCAATCGACCAGGCCGTCCCGCTGCATTCGCTGCAACGTGTTCGCCATGGTCGCCTGCTCGATACGGATCCGATCACACAGCTCGCGTTGGGTCAGGTCGTCCTCTTCGTACAACGCCAATAGCTGAGCGAACTGACCGGGGACCACCCCGTGGGGCGCGATCCTCACAGCGAGCGCCTGGGCGAGCAGACGGGCGAGGTGGTTGACCTGATAGCCCAGCGATTCCTGCCTGGGTAGCGAGGCGGTCATCGATGGGCCGCAAGCTGACGCGCGAACCGGCGGACCTTCGGCCATTGCCACATCAGCACTCCGTCCACCACGAGGAGCGGAAGCACGACCCACCTGATGGCGACCTCGAACAAGGAGCCTGAGCTCGCCGGCAGGTACACATAGGCGATCAGAAGCGCCCCGGTGAACAGGTGCATACCCCGCTGCCGCTCGCGGATCCGCTTGGCACTGGTCTTGTGGGTTGGGCGATGAGCACTCATCGCTGCCTCCCTATCCATAGCTTGCTATGAACTTAGATAGCAAGCTATGGGACTGTCAAGGGGCGCCGCGATATTGCTGACATCGGTTGGCTCTAAAGTGCAGCCGTGGCGATCGCGCGATTCAAGAAGCTGTGCATGGATGCGAACGACCCGGCTCGACTCGGGCAGTTCTGGGCTCGAGCCCTCGGTCTCGAATGGAAGCCGTACGAGAACGGAGAGGGCGGCGTCTTCGGGTCAGGCCCGCGGCCAACTATCTGGATGAACCAGGTGCCCGAGCTCAAGACGGTGAAGCACCGCGTCCACCTCGACATCTATGCCACCAGCCTCGACGACCTGGAGGCACTCGGCTCGCGGATCGTCCTGCCGGAAGGCGACGACAGACAGTGGACGGTCATGGCCGATCCAGAAGGCGGTGAGTACTGCGCATTCCTGCGCGCCGAACCGCTACCGGCGAGGCTTCACGGACTCGTCGTGGACAGCGTTGATCCGCCGGCGCAGGCCCGCTGGTGGGCGGAGGTCTACGGCAGTTCTGTGGTCGACCATCCGCAGGGCTTCGCGACGGCCCGAGGCGTCCCTGGTATGCCGTACACGCTGGACTTCGTCAAAGTGCCGGAGCCGAAGGCGGTCAAGAGTCGCCTTCACATGGACCTGGCAGTGGACGACATCGGACCACTGCTCGACCTGGGCGCGACCGTGGTGCGGCCCCAAGGTGGTGACATCGCCTGGCACGTCCTGGCAGATCCAGAAGGCAACGAGTTCTGCGCCTTCCTGGAGAGCGACGCTGCCTAACGGGCCACCGCCAGGAGCCCCGTGCTGGAAGACTGACCATGTGAGCAGCCGCCAGGAGATCGTTCTCGTGCGCCACGGCGAGACGGAGTGGAGCCGTGACGGACGGCACACCGGGCGCACCGATCTGCCGTTGACGGATGTCGGCGAGAAGCAGGCCGAGCGCCTCGGCTCCATGCTGGCCGATCGGACCTTCGCCCTCGTCCTGACCAGCCCGCTGCAGCGGTCCCGCCGGACATGTGAGCTGGCCGGTCTCGGCGGTGCCCAGGTGACCGATGATCTGCGCGAGCTCGACTATGGCGTGTACGAGGGTCGGACCACTGCCGACATCCAGCGAGACGAGCCAGGCTGGACCGTGTGGACCGCCCCGCTCGTCGGGGGCGAGACGGTCGACGGGGCGGGCGCTCGGGCGGACCGAGTGATTCGAAGGCTCCGCGAGACCGAGGGCGACGTGGCCGTGTTCGGGCACGGACACCTGCTCCGGATCCTCGGCGCGCGATGGTGCGACTTTCCGCCCGAAGCTGGTGCGCATCTCGCGCTGGATACCGCGAGCATCTCGATCCTCGGCTACGAACG
>Ga0184612_10001895_pt1 | contig 10148 bp, 9 predicted proteins | sample PLM3_60_coex_FD_133163 | JGI IMG/M metagenome (GOLD analysis project Ga0184612, IMG submission 133163) | Groundwater sediment microbial communities from an aquifer in East River, Colorado, USA - PLM3_60_coex | ecosystem: Environmental > Terrestrial > Soil > Riparian zone | place: USA: East...
CACGGCAAACTCCCGGCGCATGACTTTTACGTACGGCTCGGCCAGAAGCTGCTTGCCTATTTATCGGCGCCCACGGAAGAAGGCATCGCTTATAAGATCGATATGCAACTCCGCCCATCCGGCAAGGCCGGTCCCCTGGTATCTTCCCTCGACGCGTTTCGCGAGTATCACCAAACCAGCTCTCAGCTCTGGGAACGCCAGGCACTGATCAAAACTCGCCGCGTCGCCGGCGACCCGTCGCTCGGGAAGGAAGTTGAAAAGATCACTGCGGCCTTCGCCTACGGTCGCGGATTGGATCGCGAGGGCATCGGAGAAATTCATTACCTGCGCATGCGCATGGAGCGGGAGTTGTCGGGTGAAGATGAAAGCCGCTTTAATTTAAAAAAGGGGCGCGGCGGCCTGGTCGACATCGAGTTTCTCACCCAGATGCTGCAACTCGCCCACGGGTACCGACTGCCTTCGCTGCGTCGCCGCGAGACACTCGAAGCCTTAAAAGCATTGCGCGCAGAAAAGATATTGAAAAGCGTCGAATATCGGGTTCTTTCGGATGGCTACTTGTTCTTGCGCCGCTTGGATCATCGCCTGCGCCTGGAGCGCGACCAGTCCATCGATGCGTTCGAGGCGGAGCCTGGCAGACTGGAGGGCATCGCCAAAGCGCTGGGCTACAACGGCAAAGAAGTGAGGAAACGCGAGCCAACGGGAGGCAAGAAGCTCTTGTGTGAGTATCAAGCGCGCCGTGAGAAAATCCGCGCCTGTTACGAGCGTTATTTTCTCGCCAAGTGACTTAGAATTTTCCACCTATTACCTGGGCAGCCAGGTAATTTAGGTCAAGTAGCAATCCAAAAATAACCTTGTTTTTAAATTGATAAGCAAACGCGGTGGAGCCGATGGACTCAGCCAGGTATAGGATTACCTACCTTCCCAAAGGCGGAAGTTATTTTGGGGGTAAGCAAATAGCATGGTAATTTTTTAAAATGTAATTATTGACAGTAGCACAACTCTGCGATATGTTCGCGGCATGAAAACACAATTGCTCAAGGGCATTGCCCTAGCTTCATTAGTTACCGTGATCGCTGCTCCTCTTTACGGGCAGACGGCGGATCAAAAGAATGAACCCGCTGCTGAACAACCTGTGGGAGAGGAAGCCGGTTACGGCGTGGGAGCGGCTCTCGCGAGCGTCTTCTACATCCCGGCCAAGGTGACCTACGCGGGATTGGGCCTGCTAACCGGCGGGCTCGGTTACCTGTTGAGCGGCGGTCGGGCGGACGTTGCGAACAATATTATTTACCCCGCGGTGCGTGGCAACTACGTCGTTACGCCGAGCCACCTCAAGGGTACCGAGCCGATCTATTTCGTCGGCGCGCCGCCCCCCGAGACCGAGCCGCGAGCCGAGGCGCCTTCGTCGGCTCCGACCGCAACTCGCTAACCTCCGAAGCAGACTCCGCGCTTCGAAGCCCTGATAAATTCTACAAGGGCCAACACATCGCTGTTGGCCCTGGCGGACTCTTCTACCTCTTTAATCGCCAGCGCAAGGTTTCGCCCCTTGCGGAACAATACGCGAAACGCTTCACGGATCGCGCGAATCCGTTTTTCATCGAACCCCGCACGCTTCAATCCGACAACGTTAACTCCCCTGACCGTGTGCTGCCAATCAACAATCGCATAGGGCGGCACGTCGCGGCTGGTGCCGCTCAAGCCGCGCATCAACGAGTAGTCGCCGATCCGAACAAACTGGTGCACCACGCAATTGCCCGAGATAAAGACACTATTGCCGACTTCGACGTAACCCCCGAGCAGAGAGCCGTTGGCAAGAACGATATCATCGCCCAGCTTGCAGTTATGGCCGACGTGGGAAGCGGCCATGAGAAAATTATTATTTCCGATTGTCGTCGCCGAACCTACGGTGGTACCACGATGAATTTGCACGTACTCACGAATGATATTGTTAGAGCCTATCCGTAGATAAGTCTCTACGCCGTTGTAAGCTTTGTCCTGTGGCGCAGCTCCGAGGATCGCTCCCGGATGAATTTCATTGCCTTCGCCGATCTCCGTCCAACCGGTTAGATAAGCGTGAGCCATGACACGCGTGCCGCGCTTTATCCGAACTTGCCCCTCGATGACGACGTAGGGACCGATCTCGACGTCTGAATCGATCTCTGCCTTGGAATCAATGATTGCCGTCGGATGAATCTTCACGGAAGTAGAAAACGATCTCGTTTAGATTCTTGCCTTTGAAATGTTGAACAAAACGACTTCAAGAAAATTTATCGCGCCAAGACGCCAAGAACGCAAAGGAAGAAATATTTCTCTGAACTTGGCGCGCTTTGCGCCTTTGCGCGAGTCACTCCGATTTCTTTGATTCTCTACTTTGCGCCCTTTGCGTTCTTTGCGGCTAAATTCCGAATCCGAATCTTATCTCACTATGTGACCTTTGTGCCCGTTGTGGTCAATTGTCTTCTTCGGTTGCGGCTTTGCCGCGCTAGGACTTTCGCGAGGCATCGATTATCGGACTTCCTCGTCGTCATCATCACGGTCAGCAGGCTCAAACTCGTCGCTGGGAATGCGGTAGCGTTCGTTGGTCCAAGCTCCTAAATCAATCAACTGGCAACGGTCCGAGCAAAACGGCCGGTGCCGGTTATTCTCCCATTCCGTTTCCTTGCGGCAAGTCGGACACTTGACCTTGAGAGGCATGGCATCTTTTTCAGTCATCGAGCGTGTTGCCGGCGAACAGCTCTTCCAATTCAAGCCTTCTTTCCATCAACCCCTGGTCCACTGAATAGCCGATGAAGCGCTCCAAATTCGCGCGATTCTTCTTGATCCCGTGGGGCCAAGGGTCATCGCCGAAGGCCTTTCTTTCCTCCTCGAAAAGATGCCTGCCCCACACTAAACGCGACCAGTTGGGGTCGTCATAATACTCCATGCAGACTTCCTTGGCTTTGTCGAAGGCCGCCGTCACATTCGTCGCGAGCCATGAATTTTTCGCCAGCACATCGTTCTTGAAAGCAACCACGTGCATGATCGGATAGTAACCGTTCTTGCGAAAATATTTAATCTCCTCAGCTTTAGGATCGGCAAACAAACGACGAATGTCGCCGTCGCCGCGCAATGCTTCCTTGGGCGGATGCGGCATCATCAGTGCGTCGATTTCGCCGCGTTCCAGCATTGCGCCCATCTTCTGTCCAGCCTTCAATAGCTGCATCTTCACGCCCTCGATCGGCTTGAGGGGAACCGCTTCGTCTTTCGAAATATACCAATCGATCGCGCGCCACGGCACATTATATTCCGCTTGCAAATCTCCCCTCGCGAGCACGGACAGCGTGGTTTGAAACGTACTGAGCCCAACTTTCTTGCCGCGCAAGTCCAGCGGCGCATGAATCCCAGCGTTCATGTTGACCCACATCTGCGACAGGCTAAACAGCCGCCGAGGAAACACCGGAATGGCCGTAAAGGGCATGCCCCGGCTTTTGGCGATCAAATAATTCGACAGCGACAACTCGCAGATATCGAACTCGCCCTTTTGCAGCATGCGCTCGTGACGGTCCTGACCGTGCTTCAGTGGACTCGACTGGCCGACTTCCCAGACTTGAAGATCAACTCCTTCAACCTGAACCGAGCCGTCGAAGAACGGAATATGCCGGTCGTAGTGGGATAATGCCATCGATAATCGCAAATTAGCCATATTGGGGCCTCGACTGTGCTTTTACGTTTTGCTTACTGCATTTTTCTCAGCCTTTCCACTCTAGTGCAAGACGTTCTATTCATTTAACCACTGCAGCCATGCAAAAAGGCTTGCATTTCCTGGGCGACTTGAATTGCCGGGAAAACCCGCTTGAACGATTTGAACGACTGGAACTATTTGAACAATTCTCGGACAAAAGTTTGGAGCGGGTGACCGGGGTCGAACCGGCGACGCCAGCTTGGGAATTGCACAGCAGCCTGGTAGCACAAAAGTCTACTGTGCAAAGCAAAATATTTTTGACGGTTACATAATGAAAGTGCATCCTGCCCCACTTGTCGAACTACGTAGAACCCAGTCAGTTCTAATGGGCTTTTGGTTGGGGCGGGATGATCGGGAGAAGGAGAGAGGCAGCGCGGTCGGGACCGCTGTGTAGCGTCGTCTTCCCCGCGAAAATCTCCGGCGGTCTGTCACGCGGGTCGTCATGAAGGAACGGCCCGCAGCCTTTCAGCTCGTTCTTGAAGCTAGCAATCCGTCCGCCACTTGGCCCCGGATACTCGTAATCTTTTCCGCGCACAGTGAGGCCGATCCGGTATCCGGTGGGCACCACGATGGAGGTCGGCCAGATCTCGACGTCAAGCTCGACGATCTCACCCGGTTTTAGCGGCTGCTTCTCGTCGTGAGTGTGATACGGCCGGTAGGGCGTGCTCAACTCAGGATTGAGCTTGCGATGCGACGCTCGGAGCCAACCCTGACTGATGGGTGTGTGGGGATCGATGGCGCCCCGGAACACGACCTCATTCCCTTCGGGAGAGAAGATGCGCAGCACGAGGAAGATGTCCACGTCAGTCGTTGAAGATGAGACAAAGAGCTTGACCGCCGAAGGTCCTGTGATTTCGGTCTCGCGCTCCAATGGTGGTGAAAGAAACGTGATGCCGTCTCCAGATGCGTCGAACTCGACGCACCCTTCGGCGGCGGGAATTGAGCTTAGACTTTGATCGGCAGGATTGAGATAGAGCTTCGTCCATCGAGTGGCAGCGATGGGCCATTCGTTTTCCACGCGCTCGGCGAATCCTTCGATCCGACGAATCTGCAATCGAACGCGCGGCTCGTTGACCCAGCCGTTGTGTATGCCTTTTAGAAAATAATCGAAGAAGCGTTTCTGCAGTAGTCGCCCGTAATCCGTGTAGAAATGAGTCCAGTGCTCCAGCCCGTGCAGTTCGAGCCATTTCTGGCGTGATGCCGCGCGAACAAAGCCTTCGACGTTTCCGCGTAAATGCAATCCCTGGCCTCCCCAGTTTCCCGCCGACAGAAACGGTACCGTTACCTTTGACCACACAGGTGAGCGAGCCTTGTGATAGCCGTCGTCGAGCGGATGGGCAAGGATTTCATTGCCGAGATCGCAGCGATTTCTCGCCAGCTCTTCCTCCGAGAGCGTTTCCGGTCCGCAAACCGGCTCTCCCGTAACCTGGTTCCGCAGGCCGCGCTCGCTCCGGCCATACTGCACCGTCTTCACCTGCATGTCGTACCAGTTCGCCCAAAACGTGCAGAGAATACCTCCGTGGTGCGTCATGTCGCGGTACCAATCAGCGGCGCCTTCCCAGGTGCACATCGCCGCAAGGTGCGGCGGCTGAAGCGACGCCACGTGCCACTGGTTGATCGCATAATACGAGATGCCGTTGAGACCGACTTTTCCATTGCCCCACGGTTGGATTCCTGCCCACTCGATGCAGTTGTAGAAGTCTCTGGTCTCGCGCGGCGAGAAGTGGTCGATGTATCCCGGCGAGCAGCCGCAGCCGCGCGAGTCTACGCGCACACAGACGTAACCACCCGGCACCCACTTTTCCGGATCGACGACTTCCCAGCTCTGGTATTTGTTGGTCGAGCCCGCCGCAGCATCCGGATGCTGCTCGATCATCCGCTGCCACTGGTTCGGGTAGCCATCCTGGAAGGAGAGCCCTTTCGCGTAGGGTCCGTAGCTGAGAATAACCGGGAATTTCCCGTCAGAGATCGGACGAAAGACATCGGCGCGCAGAACCAGGCCGTCATCCATCGTGATCGGCACGTTCCAGTCAATGCGCATGCCGTCGCGTGTTTCAGATCGATGCTGCATCGCACCCTTCTAAGTTGGCTTGCTTAATAACTGCCTACTCAGTCAACTTGAGCGAAGAAGCGAGCCGGCGCGCCTTCGGTTCCTTCGATTTTGTAAAACGGAGCATAGAATGGCACACGCTGGCGAGGCAACGCTCCCAGGTTAGTAATCCCTTCCATGATCACGATTCCCGCACCGAGAATTACGCGGTGCATCGGGAAATCCTCGGAGGTGAAATCAGGGAGCCGTGCGCAGTACTCTTCGAAGAAATCGAAGCCGATCGATTTGGGGTCTTTGGCCACAAGCCACTCGGCAGACTCCGGCGGGAAGAACGGCGACTGGGTGAAGTAGTCGGGCCACTGGCCGTACATCTTATCGGTCCAACCGGTGCGCAGAAGGGCAATGTCACCTTTTCTTACCTGATCGGCTCCGCCGCGTTTGAGATCGTCGATGGTGATCTTATGATTGGCGTCGACAAACATGAGATCGATCGTGATAGCCTCACCAATGACCTGATCCAAACTGATCTCGGCCGTGGTGATCCCGTCCTTGAATACGTGGAGCGGAGAATCGATGTGAGCACCTGTGTGGAGCCCTTGATTGACACTCGAGACCTGCCAGAAGCCCGGCCCGCGCCGATGTGGCGTGATCTCGACCCTGATGTTGGTGGAGGGAGGGCTCAGAGTATTGGTGTTCACAGCAACAGAAAGGTCTATGAGCCTAGCCATCACCGCGCCTCCTAACAATGCTTGCAGGGCGGGTAGTCGCGGGAATAGACGGGATTCTTTAGATACTCCTCGGGCCTGTATGTCCAGAACTGCGAAACGTTTTGAAAAGTGTGAATCACGCTGTTCTGGAGCCGTCCTCCAACCCGCTCCACTTTCCGCACATAGATGTTCTGGATTGGGTTACCGTACTCGTCAAACCGAATCGGCCCTCGAGGAGTATCAGAGAGTTCTGCTTTGCGCAGGGCCCCCGCGAGCCGCTCGGCATTCTCGGCTTCTCCGCTGATCGCTTCGAGCGCGCGTTTCAGCTGAAGCCCTCCCACGTATGTCCCCTCAGAGTAGTACGAGGGAATCTGCTTGAACCTTCCTTCGTAGGCCTGGGCGAACTTGCGATTTCCTGGAGTCGTCAGAGCCGCGGAATAGTGGAGCGCTGTGACGATGCCAAGGACCTCATCGCCCATCGTTCGAAGCACGTGCTCGTCAGTGAATGTCCCGCCTCCGATGAGTGGAATGCGCGCCTTGAGTCCGGCGTCTTCGTACTGCTTGGCAAAGCGCAGCGCGTCAGCCCCGGAGAACACGGCGTAGACTGCGTCTACGTCGCGCTTGAGCTGGGCGAGATAGGGGCCGAAGTCTGAAGTACCCAGGGGTGACCAGAGTTTTTGGACCACCTGACCTCCGGCCTCTTCGAACGTGCGTTGGAATCCTCCTGCCACCTCCCAGCCAAAGGCGAAGTCGAAGCCGATCATCGCAATCCGGCGGTACTTGAGATTGTCATAAGCCCATTTACCGAACGGATGAGACGGCTGAGCACTCGCCCAACCGGTGCGGGTGATGTAAGGAGTCCGCTTCCGCTGAGTGATATCCTCGCCCGAGACGATAGGATAAATGGCCGGAAACTTTTTGCTTTCGATGTAGTCGCGCAGAGCGTAACCGACCGCGGCTGACAGCGGTCCCATGAGGACGTGAACTCCCTGGCCCTCTACCATCCCTCGCAGTTTGGTGAGACCAGTGGCCGGCTTTGATTCATCGTCCTCGATGAGAACCTTCACTTCCCGACCTGCCAGCTTTCCACCTTGCTCGTCCAGAAAGAGTTGAAAGCCGTTGACCATATCCTTGCCGTTGGCCGCTTGCGGCCCGGTGACGGGAAGCAGAAGACCAACTGTTATGGGTCCCTTTTGTGCCTCCGCCAGCGGGATACCTAGAAGAAAGATCAGAGACAGAGCGATGCTGACGATAAGTCCCTTACGCATACAAATCCTCCTTTCAGTTTCTGCTAAAAAACCAGCCCTTCATGCTTCGACACTTCGACTTGGCTCAGTGCAGGCTCCCTCGACTTGGCCTTTAGTCCCGAGCTCGTCGAGGGCTCAGCATGAACGAAAAATTTTCAACGCTATCCCGGTAATTCCCGTTCGCCTTGAGCGTTGTCGAAGGGAGAACGAGTCTTTCAGCGAAATCCTTTCAGTCTTTTTTCTCCGATGGACGATCCTTTTTCAATCCGGCAAGCAATTCCCAGGTTGTCACGATGGCAGCCAGATCTTCCTCGCCTCGTCCCGCCGCGGCGGTGGCGGTGGTCAGCTGCTGCGTGACGCTTGTCAGGGGCAACGGAACTCCGAGGCGAAGCCCTTCCTCTAACATGAGCTTAAAGTCTTTCAAGAAAAGATCGATCTTCATCTGCGCGTCGAAGCGACGGTTCACCATGAGCGGGCCGCGCACGTCGACCATCTTCGACGCCCCAGCACTCTCTTTGAGAATTTCAACCAGCACACCAGGTGCCAAACCTCCTTTTGCGCCGAGGACGAGCGCCTCTGCAAGCGCGGCCGTGTTGAGCCCGACCAGCAGGTTTGTCGCGAGCTTCGCGAGCGAGGCCATGCCGGCATCGCCCACGTAGTGAGTTTTCTTTGCAATCACGTCGAAGATGGGTTGGCAGGCCTCAGCCCGCGAGCGGTCACCGGCGACAAAGATCGCGCAGTCACCGCGCTCGACCATCGCGCTGGTCCCACTCATCGGTGCGTCGAGAAACCCAAGGCCTTTGGCCGCCGCGGCCGCGCTGAGACGTCGCGTCAGCTCGGGGGAAATTGTGCTCATCTGGATCACTGTGCAGTTCTGCGGCGCGCTCTCGATCAAACCCCCTGTGCCGAGGATTGCGGCCTCGACGCTGTCGAGCGATGGTAGGATTGTAAAGACGGCGTCAGTTTCTGCTGCAGCCTCGGCAATGCTCGCCGTCGCGATTAATCCCTGAGTTTGGAGTGCCTTGAGCTGGGCGGGGCGGTTGTCATAGCCTTTCACTTGAAACTTCCCTTTGAGAAGACGCATGGCTACCGCGCTTCCGAGCAGCCCCACTCCGATGATCCCGATTCGTTTCATCTAGGCTCTCTTCCTTAAAGATTTTAAAGGCCGAGATACTTGCTCTTAATCTCCTCGTTTTCCCAGAGCGCCTGCGGCGAGCAGGAGTGCACGATACTGCCCCGCGAGAGCACGTGAACCTGGTCAGACACCCGGAGCGCAAGCGGCAGGTTCTGCTCCACGAGCAAGATCGACAACCCTTGAGATTTCAGATTCTCAATGACGCGGCCGACCTCGCGAACCAAGAGCGGCGCCAGCCCCTCGGTCGGCTCATCCATTAATAATAGCTCGGGATTCGTCATGAGCGCGCGTGCGATCGCCAGCATCTGTTGCTCGCCGCCTGAAAGCTTGCCTGCCCGAATCGCACGCCGCTCACGAAGGCGCGGGAAGAGCTCCATCACACGCTCGAGATTCCATTGGCCGCCGTTCCGTTTATCAGCGACCGTGAGATTCTCGAAAACGCTGAGGGAGGGAAAAACCCGGCGGCCTTGAGGCACCAAGCCGAGACCAAAATTGATCGCACGGTTCGACGACCACGCGGTGATATCGTGATTCTTAAAAAGTATCTGACCGCGGCGTGGCGGTGTAAAGCCGACGATGGAGCGGATCAGCGTTGTTTTGCCCATGCCGTTTCGTCCAAGAAGCCCCACTACTTTCCCTTTGTCGACCTTGAAAGAAATCCCCTGAAGGATGTGGCTTTCACCGTAATAAGTGTGAATGTCGCGCACCTCCAACATGGTGCCGTGCCGATAAGCTTCGTATCTCATCGTTCTCGGTCGTCGGGACTCCTCGACGTACAACCGCGTACGCCTCCGGATCCCTCCTCACTCGGGCCTCGATCTACTTGCTTCTCGCCACGGCACAGAGATGCTGTCATCCTACGTCTGTCCAACATCACGCAGTCTCCATGGCGGCTCCGAGATAGATCTCTTGCACGACCGCATTGGACTTCACCTCGTGACCGACGCCGTCAGCGATGACTTTACCGTAGTGCAGCACAGTGATTCGATTGGTCAGCTCGAAAGCGACATCCATGTCGTGCTCGATTACGAGCAGAGTGATAGCGGGATCGAGCTTTTTGAGAAGGGCGACCATCATGTGGGACTCGGCCGGCGATAGTCCGGCGGTGGGCTCATCGAGCAAAAGGACTTTCGGCGCTCCAGCCAGCGCCAGCGCGATCTCAAGCTGGCGCTGCTCGCCGTGAGAAAGATTGCGGACAACCTCGTTCTCCTTTCCCCGAAGCCCCACAGCTTCCAGGACAGAGCGAGCCTGATCAAAATGATCAGTATAGCGGGATAGCGAGCGGTGAAGA
>Ga0184612_10001897_pt1 | contig 10147 bp, 9 predicted proteins | sample PLM3_60_coex_FD_133163 | JGI IMG/M metagenome (GOLD analysis project Ga0184612, IMG submission 133163) | Groundwater sediment microbial communities from an aquifer in East River, Colorado, USA - PLM3_60_coex | ecosystem: Environmental > Terrestrial > Soil > Riparian zone | place: USA: East...
CCCGTCTCAACTCTCTCGCACTCATCCATGTCCTTCCCAAACGATGACCCCCTTCGAGGTCATCAGCTTAGGGGACATTTCTATTTCGCTCAGGAGGGGACACTATCATTTCGCTACAACAGGCCCAGGGTCGCCGGCCCAGACCCGGCCGCGGAAAGCAGGGAGCCAGAAGCTGGAGTACAGTGTCCCCCCATGACCCTGGCGCCGATCGACTGGGTGATTGTTGCCGTCACGCTGCTCGTCTGCTTCGTGCCGGCGCTGTTCTTTGCGAGGCGGGCGGGCCGGAGCACCTCAGAGTTCTTCGCGTCCGGACGCGCGGTCCCGTGGTGGCTCGCGGGGCTGTCGATGGTCGCCACGACGTTCAGCAGCGACACCCCGAACCTCGTCACCGACATCGTGCGGCGGAACGGTGTTGCGGGAAACTGGGTGTGGTGGGCGTTTGTCCTGACCGGCGTGTCGACGGTCTTCTTCTACGCCAGGCTCTGGAGACGATCGGGCGTGCTCACGGATCTCGAGTTCTACGAAATCCGCTACTCCGGGAAGGCGGCGAGCGTCGTCCGCGGATTCCGCGCCGTATACCTCGGGCTGCTCTTCAACTGCATGATCATGGCGACGGTCAACCTGGCCGCCTGCAAGATCGCCGGCATCCTCTTCGGCCTCGAACGCTGGCAGACGCTCCTCGGCGTGGGCATCCTCAACGTGGTGTTCGCGGCGCACTCGGGCCTGTGGGGCGTGCTCGTGATCGACATGATTCAGTTCTTCATCAAGATGACGGCGGTGATCGCGGCCGCATGGTTCGCGTTGAAGGCGCCGCAGGTCGGAGGCCTGACCGGGCTCATCGACAAGCTGTCGGCCACGCGCGGACCGGGCGGCGTCGACTATCTGGCCGTGCTGCCGGACTTCTCGAACAACTGGGACATGGCCGTCGCGGTGTTCATCATGCCCATCGCGGTCCAGTGGTGGGCCGTCTGGTATCCTGGCGCGGAGCCCGGCGGCGGCAGCTACATCGCGCAGCGGATGCTCGCGTCGAAATCGGAGAAGGACGCGCTCGGCGCGGTGCTGTTCTTCAACGTCGCGCACTACGTGCTGCGCCCCTGGCCGTGGATTCTCGTCGCGCTCTGCTCCATCCTGGTCTATCCGGAGCTGTCGGACATCCAGCGGGCGTTCCCGAATCTCGATCCGCGCCTGCTCGGACACGATATCGCCTACCCCGCGATGCTGAAGTTTCTACCGGCCGGCTTCGTGGGGCTGATGGTCGGCGGGCTCGTCGCGGCCAACTCGTCGACGATCCTCACGCATCTCAACTGGGGCGCGTCGTACCTCGTCCACGATTTCTACCGGCGCTTCATCCGGCGCGACGCGAGCGAAACGCACTATGTGATGGCCGGCCGGCTCGCGACGATCGGCTTGTTCGTGTGCTCGTCGCTGCTCGTCTATCTGCTCGATACGGCGAAGGACACGTTCGACATGATCCTCCAGATCGGCGCGGGCACCGGACTCCTCTACCTCGTGCGATGGTTCTGGTGGCGAGTGAATGCCTGGTGCGAAGTCGTCGCCATGATCAGCTCGTTCGCGGTGTCAGTGGTGCTGCTCGTCCTGGCGAGAAACGGGATCGCGATGAGCACGCACCGCGCGCTGCTCATCACTATCGGGGTCACCACCGTCTGCTGGGTGGTGACGGCCTGGCTCGGACCGGAAACGGATCGCGCGGTACTCGTGGAGTTCTACAGGAAGGTCCGGCCGTCAGGGCCGGGCTGGGAGCCCGTTCGAAAGGCCGCGGGGCTGCCCGTGGACCCGGCCGGCGCCGACAACATCCCTCTGGCGATGCTCGGCTGGACGGCCGGCTGCACCGCCATCTGGTCGGCGCTCTTCACCGTCGGCAACCTGCTCTACATGCGGCCCGTCGCCGCAGGGATCCTGTTCGCCGTGTTCATCGTCAGCGCGCTCGTCCTCGCTAGCGTCACGCGAACACTGTGGGGGCGGACAGACTCACAGATACCGTAGCTTCAGGGACATCGGCGCCGGCCCTTCCGCCTGAAGGCGGAAGCCACGCTGTCACCGCGTCCGCGCGGTGAACGTCCTCGAGAGGATCTGCCCGTCGCGGCCGAGCACTCCCAGGTCTTTCCCGTCGACTACCAGGCGGATCGCGCCGGCGTCCCCGGCGCGGACGGCTATCGCACGGTCTGCGCCGAACGACATGCGCTGATTGGCGACGAACTCTCTCTCGACGGCACGACGGCCGTCGACGGTGACGCGGGCCCAGACCGGCCGGAGTGCGACGAGCTCGATGGTCAGGGCACGCGGCGGTCCAGCCCCCGGCATGGGCGATGCCGCAGCCGCAGCTGGCCCCGCCGGGCTTGACGCGATCGGCGTTGCTGGCGCCGTCGATGCCGCGGGAACGGCTGCCGGATCCGGCTGCACGACCGGCCCCACCGGCGCCACGGCGGATCGCCACATCAGGACGGCCACCGCCACGACAGCGAGGGCGGCGAGCGTCACGCCAATGTAGGCCGCGCGCGGCCGGGCCGATCGACTCGCCGCGGCCACAGCGATCGGTTCGACAGGTACCGCCGCGGCCCACGCACTCTCCGGAATGCTGGCCGAGGCGGGCGGAGCGCCCGGGACGGGCACCACGGCGCGCGCCGCGTGCGTCGCGGCGCCCCCGGCCGGGCGATCGTCCGCGCGTCGCTCGCGCTCGGTGGCCGCGATCGCCGAGGCATAGCGGGCTTCGCGGAATGTCCGGACGAACGCGTCGAACTCGGCGACGGCCTCCGCACGCTGACGCCTGGACAGTTGGATCTTGTCGGCCAGCTGCTCGAGCTCCTCGAGCGCCGACCGCTCATCAAAGGGCGGGGTGAAAGGCTGGGGTTGGGTCGAGTCAGTCACAGTGATTGAGTAGTTGACCCGGTTCGCGCGCCGCGGTCAAGCGTTTATCCGAAGGTCGTGACAAAGTTGCACGGCTGCGCCGCAGCAGACGACAGAGAATCCTCCGCTGGCGTGTGTTTTTCGTGACATGGCGGAGGGTCCCTCTCTTGCAGAGTACCTTGGCTTCTTGTCCATCAGATGGAGGAGTCCTTGTTCCAGCTCAGCCTGGTCGATCACATACGCTTGAGCTTCGGGAGCGTCGCCACGAGCTATCGTGCGCATGCGCGAGCCGCTGAACGCCTGGCGGCCCGTGCCCGGCAGTCGCGGGTTGTCCTCGTGATACTCCTGGGCCTGGCCACAGGCTCCAGCCTTGTGGCACTGACCGGCGCGCGACCGTTCCAGATCGCGGCCGCGGCGTTGTCGGCAATCGCGCTCGTCAGCCTGGCTATGGTGCACTCGCTCGAGTTCGAGGCCCGCGCCTTCGCGCATCGCGCCTGTGCGGCACAACTCTGGCTGCTCTGCGAGAAGTACCGTGCGCTCCTCGCCGAGGTCCACGACGGACTCGTCGATCTGCCCGAGACGACCGCGCGGCGCGACAACCTGATGCGCGAAGTGCAGAACGTGTACGAGCACGCGCTCCCCGCCGATCGCGAGGCCTATCAGATCGCGCGGGAGGCGCTCGGCGCCGGCACCGGCACGCCATCCGACCAGGATATCGACCGGCTCCTGCCCGCCTCGCTCCGGCAGACGGCCCGGGTCTCCCCGACATAAATGTCAGGTCTGTAATACCGGGCCGCGATCGACGTTAGTATGGGTGGAACTACCGTTGACTGTCGTCCTGGGGCTGAGCGGGCCGAGAAATCCGACGCCCCGGTTCGCACGTAGGTAGAAAGATGGCGCTCTCGGTCCGGCTGCGACGGATCGAGAGAACGCCCGTGGCTTGATCTGGCCACTTCGCTGGTGTCCCGTCGTATCGTCGAGGATCATTCGCATCGGAGGAAGCGTAAGTGGTCGAACCGGAGGCACTCGAGGACTGTCTTGCGCGAATCCGGCAGCTCGAGGAGGAGAACGCACACCTGCGCGAAGCCGCCAAGACGTTCGGCGATCTGGCCGAGCGCCTGAAGCGGGCCCTCGACGCCGAGCTGAGGCGGACCGGTCGCTCCGGCCACCTGCCGGTCGGCAGTGATCGTGCCGGAGTCGACGCCGGCCCGGCGGGGCTAGCCAAATAGCCCACCGACTGCTACTCTAGAACGAGCGCGCACCTCCTGGCAGGCGTTTTCTGAAGGAAATCTAACCGAAATGCGTTTTTCTGTGGCACTTGTGTTGTCTGTCGCCATGGCCGGGCTGGTGTGCCGGACAAACGCCCCCTTGGCGGCGGCATCGCCGACGACATCGCGGAAGGAATTGCCCGAGTCTGGGGCCTTCGCCGGCGCGCGGTCCCTCGACCGCTCCGTGCTGCGCCTCGCACTGAACGCTGTTGCCTGCGCACGCGACACCGGCGCCGTCGCTCAAGACAACGACCGCCTGCTCACAGTCATCGACTACTCCAAAGCCTCGACACAGCCTCGCCTCTGGGTCCTCGACCTCGAACGGGAGCAGGTGTTGTTCGAGGAGCTCGTGGCGCACGGGCGCGGGAGCGGCGAGAATTTCGCGACCCGGTTTTCGAACGCGGAAGGCAGCCACCAGACGAGCCTCGGGCTCTTTCGTACGTCGGACACGTACGTAGGCACCAACGGCTACTCGCTGCGCCTCGACGGTCTCGAGACCGGCGTCAACGACCGTGCGCGGGACCGCGCTATCGTCATGCACGGCGCACCGTACGTGAGCGAGGACCACCTGCGTACTGTGGGCCGCCTGGGCCGCAGTCACGGCTGCCCCGCGCTCCGACCCGCCATCGCACGGACCGTGATCGACACCATCAAGCAGGGCTCGCTCGTGTTCGCCTATTACCCCGATAAGCAGTGGCTGCGGGGGTCACGCTTCCTCAACAACTGTTCCTGAGCCAACCGCTCCATCTCGTCCTCCTTGCCGGCTTCTTATCAGGTCGGCGCACGCGCTAGAATGCGGTCAATGCCGTCCTCCCGGACCCGCACTCCGCGCCTGCGGCCCGAGCGCGGCGCGAAGTCCGCCTTCGCCAAGGCTATGGCGAGACCTCGCCGAAGCTCGAAGAGCGTAGGCGGGTCGCCGCGCGAGAGCGAGCGGGGGTGGGACCCCGCGAGCGCTGAGTAAAGATATGCGCCGCAGCTACGCTCGCGTGCTCATCGTCTGGGCCGTCACGCTGCTCGCGCTCTACGCGTTTCAGGAGTACTTCTCCTGATGGCGTCGGGAACCCGCTGAATGCACCCGCTCGACTGGGCCGTCGTCCTCGGCTTTACCGCCTGGATTGTCTACGACGGCCTCAAACGTACGAAGGACAGCCACGAGATCGAGGGGTACTTCCTCGCGAACCGCTCGATTCCCTGGTGGGCGGCCGGGATTTCCGTGATGGCGACGCAGCTGAGTGCCATCACCATGATCGGCACGACCGGGCAGGGCTACACCGACGGCCTGCGGTTCATCCAGTTCTACTTCGCTCTGCCGCTGGCGATGGTCATCCTGTCGCTGACGCTGGTGCCGTTCTTCTACAAGTCCGGCGTCTACACCGCATACGAGTATCTGGAGCGGCGCTTCGACTGGAAGACGCGGAGCCTGACGAGCTTCCTGTTTCTGATTTCACGCGGCATGTCGTGCGGGGCGGTAATCTCGGCGCCGGCAGTGGTGCTTTCCCTGGTGCTCGGCTGGGATCTGACGGCCACCGCGCTCGCGATCGCGATGCCGGCCGTGGTCTACACGATGTTCGGCGGCGTGCAGGCGGTGACGTGGACCGACGTGAAGATCATGGTCCTCATCGTCTTTGGCCTCTTCGCCGTGATTGCGACGGCGCTCATCGGGCTGCCGTCCGGCGTGGGCCTTGGCGACGGACTGAGCATCGCGGCGGCGACCGGACGCCTGCGGACGTTCGACTTCTCGTTCGATCTGACCAACCAGTACACGTTCTGGTCGGGGATGATCGCCGCGCTCTTCCTGTTCTGCTCCTACTTCGGCACCGATCAGAGCCAGGTGCAGCGATACCTGACCGCGAGGTCGGTCGACGAAGCGCGGCACTCGCTGCTGATGAGCGCGTACTGGAAGATCCCGCTGCAGCTCCTCGTGCTCCTCCTGGGCGTGCTCGTGTTCGTCTTCTACGTGTTCACTGCGCCGCCACTTCTCTTCAGCACGGCGCAGGCCGAGCGTCTCCGGGCCGGGAGCTCGGCCCAGGCATTCGCGGCGCTCGAGTCCGAGTTCCAGACGGCGTTCGACGCGAGGCGAGTGGCGGCGGCCGAGTTCGTCGCGGCCCGTCACGCTGGTGACGGTGGGCGAGTCGAGGCCGGGAAGGCCGCGGTGCGGCAGGGCGAGGCGGGCGTCAACGACGTCCGCAGCCGTGCCGCGGCACTGGTCCGCGAAAGCAGCAACGACCGCCGCTTCTCGGACGTCAACTACATCACGCCGACGTTCATTCTCACCCGACTCCCGATCGGCCTGGTCGGCCTCCTCATCCTCGCGATCATCATGGCCGCGACAGACACGATCGCCGGCGAGCTGAACTCGCTCTCGACCGCGACCGTCATCGACTTCTACAAGCGTCGCTTCCGGCCAGTCGCGACCGACGCGCACTACCTGACCGTCTCGAAGGTCGTGACGGGCATATGGGGACTCTTCGCGTGCGCCATCGCGGTCTGGGCCGCCGAGCTCGGGTCCCTTATCGAGGTCGTCAACCGGTTCGGATCGTTCTTCTACGGCTCGATTCTCGGCGTGTTCATCCTCGCTGTCGCCGTGCCTGTCGCGACGGGCACGGGCGCGTTCGTTGGACTCATTGCCGGCATGGCCTCAGTCGCGTGGGTGGCCTCGTTCACCAACATCGCGTTTCTCTGGCACAACGTTGTCGGCGCCGTTGCGGTTGTCGCGGTCGGAACCGCCGTGAGCGTCGGCGACCGCGCCGTCAGCGGTTCGCGGAGGGCGTGATTCGAAACCTGTCGGGATCACTAGAAGCGATACAGGTAAGACGCCTTGAAGAACAGGCCGCGCTGGCTCGCCGCGTAATCGCCTTCGCCGGGTATCCACTGTCCGTCGAGAAATCCGCGCCGCTCGATGAGCGACCCATATCCGGCGTAGACGACGGTGCCGGGACGAAGCTCGTACGAGGACAGGAAATCGGTGAGTACCCGATAGCGGGAGCTGTCGAACTGCACGATGCCGCGAACGAAGAACTGCCGGGAGAACTGATAGGTCGTGCGGCTGTAGATCAGATCGAGGTCGTAGACGTGCTCGCCGGTCGACGCACGATCGAACGAGATCCGTCGGTAGTTGAAGGCCTGCGACAGCCGGCCGCTCGGCTGCAGGGTGACGCCGAGGCCTCCTTCGTAGCTCCTGCCCAGATACGGATCGACCGGGTCGTAAAACACCGCATCGCCGAAAAAGAACTGGCCGTCCAGGTTCAGCCAGCGATAGAGCTGCACACCGCCGAACATCCGCCATCGTGCGCGGTCGAAGCGCTGTCCGGCCCATGCCTCGAAGCCGTCGAACCGATCGAACCTGAAGCTGCCCTGGCGGCTGAACTGCATGCGCAGTCCCGTCACCTGGAGCAGCTCGTTGCCTCCGGCCTTCTCATCGTGGCCGCCCTGCGTGAACGAGAACGGGGACACCTTCAGCAGCCACGTCTTTGTTTTCGGCGGATAAAAGTTGTACTCGGCGTATCCCCACCCGCCCGTAATGCCGACCCGGTTGATGAACGCCGTGTCCATCTGGAAATCGCGATCGTAGTGTTCGGCGTAGCCGAAAATGTTGAGGCGGCGCGTGCTGTACTCGTAGCCGGCCTGCGCTCCGATCCCGGTGGTCGACTCGTTCGGCGTGCGAGGATCTCTCGACGCCGAGCCCAGGACGAACCCGCTCACACGCTGCGTCGAATTCACACGCCACGACAGATCCGCGCCGATGACTCGGTTGTACCCGCCCGCAAACTCGGTATCGATCGCAATTCCACCGACGTAGTTGCTCGGCCCGAGGCTGTACTGGACGCGACCGATGTTGAAGAGCCGATCCTTGTCGGTGTCGGGGTGCCCTTCAGGCAGATTGTGGCCGGGCGACTGGTCGAGCGCCGACAGCGAGCCGAACGCCCATCGCCCGAGGCTCCCCGTGACCTTTGCGCCGAATACGGGATCGACGATGCGGCGGGTGTGGACCGCGGCTTGAAGGCTGTTGTCGTTCCCCTGACCGGCGAGCGTGAAGATGCCCGAGCCCTCCATGAAGAACGGACGCTTTTCCGAGAAGAACGTCGGAAAGCGCTGGTTCACTTCGACCTGGAACGCATCGCTCTCGACCTGGCTGAAGTCGGGGTTGACCGTCGCATCGAGCGTCACCGTGGACGTGATGCCGTACTTGCCGCTGACGCCGACGTCTCCCTGATTGTCCGCGCCGGCCCACCGTGACGGCGCTTCGCGCCGCTCGGTCCTTGCATAAGTCGTCGACGGGATGAGCTCGCGGATGAGCCGCGGCCGGAGGTCGCCGAACCCGAGCGAGGCGTGCTTCTCGAACACCCATTTGCCGGGCTCGAGTGGCGGCCAGGCGACCGAGACGCCCGCGCGGCTCACCCGGCGCCAGAACAGAATCCCCATGTGCACGTCGGGACCGCCCTTGAAGCGAATCGTCTGGAGCGGCACGCGCATCTCGACGGCGTAGCCCTGCGCGTTCCTGCGCCCGGCGCTGTCCCATACGTAGTCTGGCGATTGGTCTTCGCCGCCCGACACGGTGTTCAGCATGTCGAGCTGCACACCGTTGGGATTGACCATCAGGTGGTACGAGAGCTGCCCGGTGCCGAGCGCGTCGAGGCTGATGCCCACCCAGTCGTCGGACCAGATGTTGTCGCGGCGTGTGATCGAGGTCTTGATGGCGGACGGATCAGGATCGTCGCACTGAAACGCGAAGTAGAGGTAGTTGGTGTCGTGTCCGATCCAGACCTTCGTTTTCTGTGGGACGGACGAACCGAAAAGCGGGTTGTACGACAGCCAGTCGCCGGTCTCGAGCGGACCCTCACGCCATGCGTCGTCGTCGAGCACCCCGTCGATGGTCGGGGGCTGCGACAGGCCATGGGATCGCAACGAGGGTCTGACGGCCGCGGCCGCGGCCGGCTTTCCGGTCGGCGCTTGAGCTTCCGCCAGGACGGGCGACGCGGTCACGACCGCCAGGATCGCAGCAAACGCCAAGAACCTGGCACCGACACGAAGGGACATCGCCTCGAAACGCACACGCATAAGCCCTTAGACGGGCCAACGCGCATGACTGTTGCTAAGAATTTCGCACGCGATGCCTTCGAAACTCAGCCGACTTCCGCGTCGTTCGCGCTGCAGGCGTTCGGCCGCTTCTGTTCAGTCCCCCTCGGCCATCAGGACCCGTCTGGCCTCGAGCAGCTCCTGTTTCTTCTCTTTCGTCAGGGTCGGGTACCTGAGGTTGAGATCCTCGAGCGTCTGATACGTAATCGCCGCAACGGCCAGACGCATGAACCACTTGTTGTCGGCCGGGATGATGTACCAGGGCGCGTCCTTGGTGCTCGTGTGCGTGAAGGCACAAGCCGATCCATCAGCTTTCTGATCCTCTTCATCGATGCCTCACGTAAGAATCCGAACCGTGCGCTACTTCTGACCGGCCGCTGTACGCAGAGATGCGACGACGCCAGCGGGGATCGCAACGGCGCGCATGGAGCCATCGTCCTGGCGCGTGGCACAGGCGGTTGTGAGCCACCCGGTGCCGACGGCCGTCTCGCCGCGCGTGAAGACGAACGAGTACTTGATCGTGCGCTTGGTGACCGCATGCACGCGGGCGACGACTGTCAGTTCGTCCTCGAAGAAGAGCGGGTTCCTGTAGTCGAACGTCGCTGACACGCGGGGGTAGCCGATTTCCGCGCCAGCGCGGTCGACTGTGAGTCCTGCCGCACGCCACAGCGCGTGTTCGGCCTCCTCCATGTAACGGAAATAGCAACTGAAGTGGACGACCCCGGCCAGGTCGGTCTCGTAGAAAAATACCTTGCGGGTGTACCGGAAGCCTGGCTCCGTGGGGTCAATCTTCTCGGCCGTCCGGTCCGATGTGGTCACTGGTAGATCCTACTTTCGAAACCGCGTGAGCGCGGTCTGTGGAGTAAGACCCCCGTTCAAACCGTGCATGCGGATTTCCCGCACACGGCTTACCAAGGGGCATTGGGAGAGCGGCATTA
>Ga0184612_10001899_pt1 | contig 10144 bp, 9 predicted proteins | sample PLM3_60_coex_FD_133163 | JGI IMG/M metagenome (GOLD analysis project Ga0184612, IMG submission 133163) | Groundwater sediment microbial communities from an aquifer in East River, Colorado, USA - PLM3_60_coex | ecosystem: Environmental > Terrestrial > Soil > Riparian zone | place: USA: East...
CCGACATGGCGATCGGCGGCAGCACCAACGCCGTCGTCCACCTGTCGCCATCGCCCGTCGGGTCGGGATCCGATTGCCCCTGCAGCTGTTCGAAGAGATCTCGCGACGGGCCCCGCTGCTCGCCAACGTCCGGCCGTCAGGGACATATCAAAATGGAGGACTTCTACTACGCCGGCGGGCTACCCGCCATCCTCGCGCAGTTGCTGCCGCTCCTCCATCGAGATGCCATGACTGTCAACGGACCAACGGTCGAAGAGAACGCCACGGGGTCCGAGATCCTAGACGTGCGGGTCATCGGCTGTACCAGGGGCATGTCCTTCAGGCCCACGAGGGCGCCGACTTCGATTTCCTTGAAGGCGGACCTGGCGTCGACCTCGCACCGTACCGTCCGACCAGCCACTGAGGATGTCTCGGGCGGCAGGGCTTCCGTGCTTCCTTCCTCGCAGTCCTAAGACTCCTGTGGCGCTCCGCCTCGACCTGCCTGCTTACAGCGTTGGACCGTCGCGGTGGCCACCGCCTACCGCACTTCCGCACTAGCCTGGGGATGTGCCTGATGGGTCATCGACGGATACGGTTCGGGCGGCCGAGGTGGTCGCGGCGCTGTCGTTGGCCACTGACCTCGGCATGGGGTTACCGCTGGAGCACAGTCTCTACAGCACCGTCGTCGCTATGCGGCTGGCCGCTCTGCTCGGTGTTGACCGGCAGACCGCGTCGCAGACCTACTATGGCGCACTGCTGTCCTATATCGGCTGCACCGCCGACGCGGAGGTCGCCGCCGAGGTTTTCGAGGAGGGCACGCTGCTGCGGCATTTCTCGCCGGTGATGTTCGGGTCGCCAGCGCAGACGGCGGCCGGAATCGTACGCGCCCTCGCCGGGTCGCGTGGGCCCGGGCCCGTCCGCTTCGTCCGCGGAATTGCGCGATTGCCGGGCGCCGCGCGCCGGCATCGGGGTCATCGCGCGGCGATCTGCGAAGTAGGCATGATGCTCACGCGTCGGCTGGGCCTCCCCCGCACGGTGAGCGAGGTCTTCGCGCACCTGACCGAGCGCTGGGACGGCAAGGGCGACCCCGGCACGCTCGCGGGTGACGACCTTCCGCTGGCGCTACGCATCGTCCACGTTGCCACCGACGCCGCCATCCAACGCATGATTGGGGGACATGCGTATGCCGCCCGGGTCATCCGCGAGCGGGCGGGTCATGCTTTCGACCCGTCAGTCGCCAAGCTCCTGGCCGACAGCGCCGACGACGTACTGGTGTTCGGTGATGACATGTCGGCGTGGGATCAGGTGCTCCGCGACGAACCAGATCCTCAACTGCACCTGACCGGAGCTGAAATCGAGGGCGCCTTGGCTGCGATGGGCGATTTCACCGATCTGATCTCGCCCTACCTCGTTGGCCATTCCAACGCGGTGGCCCACCTCGCGGCCGGGGCGGCCCGCCACTGTCGGCTCGCCGAAGCGGACGTGGTCGCCGTTCGTCGAGCTGCCTTCGTCCACGACATCGGTCGGGTCGCGATCTCCGCCCACGTCTGGCAGAAGCCCGGCCCGTTGACCCCGGACGAATGGGAGCGGGTAAGGCTGCACGCGTACTACACCGAACGGGTCCTGCACCGGTCGGCCTTCCTGGCGGCGCTCGCGCCCATCTCCATGTCACACCATGAGCGCCTCGATGGCAGCGGCTATCACCGCGCCGTCACCGCCGCAGCGTTGTCCCCACCGGCACGGATACTGGCGGCGGCCGATGCGTACCAGGCGAAGACGCAAGCCCGGCCGTACCGCCCGGCGCTCACCCCACCGCAGGCGGCCGAGCTACTCGGCGAGGAGGTCCGGGCCGGTCGTCTTGCCTCGGACGCCGTCGGAGCGGTACTCGTTGCGGCCGGACAGGTCGCGCCACCGCCGGTACGACCGGCCGGTCTGACCGAGCGCGAGGTCCAGGTAATCACGATGCTGGCCCGTGGGTTCCAGACCAAACAGGTGGCTCACACGCTCGGGATCTCGGTCAAGACGGCGGACCGGCACGTGCAGAACGCCTACGCCAAGATCGGTATCTCTACCCGCGCGGCCGCAGCTGTGTTCGCCATGGAGCATGGGCTCGCCATGTGGGGAGAATTCCCGATCGAGTCGCCACGGCGTCACTCCTAACGTCGCCTATGAGGGCACCACGTGGGTGCACCGTCGGAAGAGGCGACAGAGATGACTGCAGAATCTATAGAGTTGCGCGAGACCGTCGCCGCACGATCACGGCCGCTGGTACGAGTCGCCGCTTGGGCCGGCATCATCGGTCCGTTCCTGTTCACCGTGACGTTCGTGGCGCTTGAGGTCTTCCGGGCGACCGACTACAACCGCGTCGCGGAGCCGATCAGTGCGTTGCAGGCCGGTTCTGGCGGGTGGCTCCAGCAATGGAACTTCGTCGTGTTCGGCGTGCTCACGTTCGTCTTCGCACTCGGTCTGCACCGAGGTGTCGGTCCCACGCGGACCGGGATCCTCGGTCCGGCACTGCTGGCCGTGACAGGCATCGCGCTCGTGCTGGCGGGGATCTTCCCGCTACGCAAGGATGCGGCCGGGGTCCTCTACGACCCGGGCGGCCATATGGTCGCTGGACTTCTCTTCTTCCCGGGCAGCATGGTCGCGCTCATCGTGCTCTCGCGCCGATTGGCGCACGACAGCCGTTGGCGCAGTCTCGCCAGCTACTGCCTCGCCGCTGGCGTTGTCGGAATAGTCGGCGTCGTCGCGTCCGGCATCCTCACGGTGCCCGACGACGCGCCGCTGCATCACTGGGCCGGGCTGACCCAACGGCTACTCATCCTGGCCGTGCTGTTCCCTTGTCGTTTAGTCCTCAGTGGACGGTTGCTCCGCGTGGCGGAGCCCAGAGTCTAGTGCGGGAGATGACGAGATCCAGCCGCGCGCCGCGCGATCCGCTCGTCAGCAACATCCTCGTGCCGTCCACGCACTCGTCGAGCAACTCGCGTCCGCGTACGGCCTCAGCGGCAAGCCCCGCCGGACGCCTGATCACGTCGTCCGTTGCAAGCCGGCTCAACGCGGATCCACCGTCCATGTCCGAGCCGCTTAGTCGCGGGGGCGTGCGGTGGCGACCTCGGCGTCGCTGCGAAGGAAGCAGAACTCGTTTCCCTCCGGGTCAGCGAGCACTACCCAACCGGTGCCGTCTGGCTTCCGCCGGTCATCGACGTGGGTCGCGCCGAGTTCGACCAGCCGCGCGAGTTCCTCATCGCGGGAACCGTCGCGGGCGCGCAGGTCGAAGTGGATCCGGTTCTTGCCCTGTTTGGGCTCGGGAACCTCGATAAACAGCATCCGATGCTCTCGGTCGGGGGAATAGATCATGCATTCCTCGTGGCCGGGCTCGTTGGGGTCATCGGGGTCCTCGACGTAGTCCAGGACGGTCCGCCACCAGCAGGACAAGGCATAGGCATCGGCGCAGTCGATGGTCGTATGGGATACAAAGGAAGCCATCCGGACCATATTGCCCGCGGTCAACGGCGAGGGCGAGTCGATTTCGGTCGCCGCCGGCCATCCGCATCTGCCGCCAACGCCAGGCTATCGGTGTTGGACCCCATACGTTCTGCTCGACGTACGTTCCTCGGTCGGCGTCGCGGGCCTAGGTCGGACGGGGATGGCGACGGGAGATCTGGGGTCTAATGATCCCTCAACACGCACCGGCGAGTCATCCAAACGGCGGATGGTGACTTCGTCCTTATAGATCTGTGCGGTACCCGTACGTAGGAGTACCGTCAATTCAGCAAGATCGATCAGGTCGACGCCGGCACTTCCCCGGGACCCCGGGTTGCGCCCTCTTCGGCACCGAACGAGGCAATCGCTTCGTTTGGTCCAACGGAGGCCAACAACGGGCTGGAAGACGAGCGACACCATGCGGCAGACCTTCGATAACCCTCACTCGAGGCCAGGTTCGGGCTTGAACCGACCGGGTGACCTGTTCTTCATGATTGACCATCACCACCGCTCCGTACGTCTAGCTGTGGCCGGTGAAATTGACATTGCAACGGTGGACTCGTTGACCGATGTGGCCATCAGCGCGCTACGACGGCCGGCGCGAGTGCTATTGCTCGACCTCAGTGACGTCAGCTTCTGCGGGGCCGCGGGCGTCAGCTCCCTGCTCAAGATCCACCGTGCCGCCAGGCAGGCCCGGATCAACCTTGTCTTGACCTGCATCCCGCCGCACGTCCGGCGCATTCTCGACATAGCCGGCACAACCGCTGTAATCCCGATTGCGGACCCCCGCGAGACCAGGCACACGCATGACAGCTGGACTGCAACAGCGCGGCAACAAAGAACACCAGCGAATAACACCCAACCGAACCGCTCGCGCCGGCTCCAGGCCGTTTGACTTCGCGTGCAACTTTCGCCGCCCCCCAAAGGGCGCTGAATGAGTCGTACCAGCGGATTGTGCCGGTGATTGTGCTGTCCACCGTGTACTGGAGCTGGTCGTGCCCGAAGTACGCGCGCAGTGCGGCGGTGATCGCTCCGGTGTGGCAGCCATGCCCGGACGGGTACTCCGGGTGGTTGACGATGAGTAGCGACTGCCAGGTCGGGTCGGGCTCGGTGGCGGCGTTGCGGTCGGTGTCCGCGCGCGTGATCGCGTGCACCGGTCGCCAGAACCGATAGTGGTACTTCGCATCCATGCACGCGAGTAAGGGCCGACGTGGTGTGACGCCCGTCGCATTCGTCGTTTGTGTGCAGCAGTACGCAGACCGGAGTGCGAGCCCGTCGTTGCATGGGACGCATGAACCTATTTCTCCTGCATCCGGCGATCGTCCAGCAACGTGCCTTCGAGGACATCGTGTGGCGCCGACTCGACGTTTCGGCAGAGGCTGGTACTGACACCTCCAAACCACCGCGTCGCGGTCTACTCGCTTTGGCCGTACGGTGGTTTCGGCGGGTGATTGCTTCCACGACCCGCACGTCCTATGCGCGTTGCTTGAATCGGAACCGAGCACGACTGGTCGAGGCAACCGTCTGTGGCCCTGCCTGTCGGCCGGGTCCTTGACCGGCATCGGTCGAGTGGGTCATGCCGAGGATCGCCGCGGCGACGCACGGACGCCGGCTTCTCCTTTTGCAGTCACGCGCCGTGCGAGGGTCACGGTCTTGTTCACCGCCTCGAGGAACCGGTACGGGCAAAGTTGGTCAACGCCCTCGCCGAGCCGGCCGGTCGCGGTACTTCCGTATTGCTGGCAATGCGCTCCGATTTCTACGGCCGGTGCGCCGATAGTCCAGCGCCGGTGCGTAGGTCGGGATCGTTGCTACGATCGGCCGCATGCCCCGGCACCCCGGCTCCGCTTCAGGGCGGCGACGACCGCGGGGGGTGGCCGTCATGCTCCCCATCGGAGCTCTTCTGCTGGTCGCGGCGGGCATTGGAGGGCTTCGACTTCTCCGGTACGGCGACACCGCTCGTTCGAACGCCGACGCGGTCCAACCGGCGAGCCCGACAGGCGCGCCGGCCGGTAGCCGGACGTCCGGTGGCCCGATGCCGGGAGTATCTCCGTCGGCCACGATCGCGCCAACTCCGAGCGCAGCGAAGCCCTCGACTTCCGGCTCGTCGAGCTGCCCCGTGGTTGTCCCGGGAGGCCAGGCCGGCTGTCCGACGGCGCCGCCGCTCGCAGCCGCGTCCGGCAAGCGTTGGAAGCTCACCTTCAGCGAGGAGTTCAGCGGCTCGGACTACGACCACAGGAAGCTCACGCCCTGCTTTGACTGGAACTATGGCGGCTGCACGTCGACCTTCAACAACGGCCGGGAGCACTATCAGCCGTCGCAGGTAGTCGTATCGAACGGCACCGCCAAGCTCATCGCCGCGCCGGCGACGCCGCCATACCAGTCAGACGCATGTCAGGGTGGCTCCTGCACCTACAAGGCGGGGCTGCTGTCGACGGCGCGGCCACGGGCCGACAACGGCTCGGACTACCTGTACAAGTTCACCTACGGATACGTGGAGTCGCGGTTCAAGTTTCCTGCCACCCGTGGGTTCTTCACCGCCTTCTGGATGCTTCCCACAAACACCAGCTATACCTACCGCTCCGAGATCGACATCCTGGAGCTCCTAGGCGACGATCCGAAGACGATGTTCATGACGTACCACTACAACAACCGATCGCAGTCGTACAACGTCAACCAGGGCAAGTTCAATAACGGCGCCTGCGCGGTCAAGGACTACTCCAAGGGCTTTGTCCGCATGGGTCTTGACTGGGAACCGAACCGCGTTGCCTGGTACATCGACGGGAAGCAGTGCGCCGTCTTCACGAACGCCAGTCAGATCGAGAACGGGCCCATGCAGCTCATCTTGCACATGATGGTCGACAACGACTGGCAGCGCTCCTGGCACGTCGGCCTCGCCGATCCCACTCTCGTACGCCAGCTTGAGGTCGACTACATACGCGTATTCCAGCAGGTGCCGCGATAGCCAAGAACGTGGGGCGCATCGAGCGTGGGAAATCAGGCATTGCACCGGATTCGCGAGATCTGTGCAACGTTTCCCGAGGTCGCCGAGCATGTGCGCGACGCTAACGCGTTCAGCGTTCGCGGCCGGAACTTCGTGGTGTTCTGGCCCAACTGGTTCAGTAATCCTCGGCCCTCGGTGTGGTGCAAGGCGCCGCTCGGTGTGCAGGAGCAGCTGATCGCACGCGACGGCGAACGGTTCTTCGTTCCGGCCTGGATGGGACGTTTTGGCTGGATCGGCGTCTGGTTGGATCCACCGCCCGACGATTGGGACGAGCTCGCGGAGATCTTTGAGACGGCCTACAGGATGACCGCCCCGCGACGGCTGACCGCCAAGCTCGATAATCCGTCCTGACTCGCCGGGCGAGATCGCATGGCCGCTCTTGACTCTCGGGTAACCCGAAACCGCATGCTCTTGGAGTGGACGACGGCCAGCTGATGTCGATCGGGCGCTTCGCTCGCGTGAGCGGGCTGTCGATTCATGCGGTCCGGCACTACGACGATGTCGGCCTGCTCACCCCGGCCGAGGTCGACGCCGCGTCGGGCTATCGCCGCTACCGGAGCAGCCAGATCCGGTCCGCACGACTGATTCAGTCGCTCCGCTGGATCGACCTGCCCCCTCCGTCAGGTCCTCGGCGAAGCGCAGGACCACTACTGCACGCTGCTGCCGTGGCAAGGTCTTGAGTAGCCGCCAGGAGCATCCCAGGACGCCATGTACAAAGGACGCAGCGGCCCGGTGAACGGTTGTCAGCGCGACCGAAGATCGCCGGTGAACGATTCAGCCGGATCTCAGGTATCGGGAAGACAGACCGTCGGGCATCAACCGATCGGCTAAAGATAAGCGGCATTTCCCTACACACACGGTGAGGCGACTTGACCGGGGTTATTGATCCGTTACGGTCCATTTCGGCGCAACGCACGGCACGCGCGCACCATACTGCGCGTGAGCACCATGGGCCCCGCCGGACTCACCGGTCACGTGGACGCGCATGGAGGCACGCCGGGCGTACCGCTGGACCTGTTGCCTCGAGAAGGGTGACCCCTTTGGCCGAGCGATATAGCGGCCGCCACATCCGTCAGGCCCGTCACGGCGCCTGGCAGCAGAAGAAGCGAGCGCGTACCAGGCCAAACCGTCAACTCCTTCCCGCCGCTGCGGCGATCACCGTCGCCGGTCTTCTCGTCGGTGGCGCCGGCACGGCCATGCAGCTAAATCCGCCCGGGCCGGGCGCCGCTGCGGGCTCATCGCCGGCGTACAGCACCGACTTCGCGCCCGACCGCTCGGCACAGCTGGACCGGGCCAACCGTGGCGAGGCCCGGTCTACCCTGGGCACCTCTCCGACGGCGACCAAGTCGCAAACCCGGCGCTCCGGCGCTGGGGCGGTCATCTCCACCGGCGCGTGCGAGGCCTCGTACTACGACGAGGGCCAGGGCACCGCGAGCGGTGAGGTCTTCAACCCAGAAGCGTTCACGGCCGCGCACAGTAAGCTTCCGTTCAACAGCCGGGTCCGGGTCACCAACGTCGCCAACGGAAAGTCCGTCGTCGTCCGCATCAACGACCGCGGCCCGTTCATCTCGGGGCGCTGCCTAGACCTTTCCCGGGCGTCGTTCCGCGCAATCGCAAACCTCGGCAGCGGTGTCATCGACGTCCGCTACGAGGTGCTGGCCAAGGACGCCACCTAGACGTTGCGCCCGCTCCACCCTGTTTCCCGTTGATCTAGGACTTGTTCTCGTGGTTAGAGATCAAACCACGAGAACAAGTCCTAGATCAACGAAGGAGCATGAACGGGTTTGGCCGAACGGGTCGAAGAAGCCGCCGGCCGGCCACCTTGGGTCTGGGCCAGTCGGGTGGGCGAGACTTCATCGGGCATGCTGACAACGAGACCCCACCCGCGCAGACGACCGCGCCGATCCTCGCGCCACAGACAACCGACATGAGACAGGCATGCCAGCACGTCGCACACCACTGACGCCTGAGGGCCGGGCCGGCCTCAGCGCCGCCGTTGTGGTGCTCGTGCTCATCTCGGCCATCGAGATCGGCGAGGGCCCGGACGCCAGCTTCGTCGGCTGGCTGGCGGTCGCTCCGTTCCTTGCCGCGGCGTTCGCGCCGTGGCGGCAGGTAGTGATCGTGGGCGCTATCGCCACCGCCCTGACGCTGGTGTTCGGCATGCTCGACCCCGCGGGCTTTGGCGAGATGGGAGCCGCCGGCCTGGTCGGCATGGCGTTCGCCACCGCGGTGGCGGTCGCCGTGAGCGTGATCCGCCAGTCCCAGAGCGAGCGGTTCGCCGAGCTGGCCCGGCTGGCGACGGTCGCCCAGGAGGCGGTGCTACGCCCGATCGGGCCCAGAGTGGGCCAGCTTGCCATCGCCGGTCGGTACATCTCGGCCAGCACCGCGGCCGACATCGGTGGCGACCTGTATGAGGCCCTGGACACGCGGTACGGCGTACGCATGATCATTGGCGATGTTCGGGGTAAGGGTATCGACGCGGTACGGCTGGCGAACATCGTGCTCGGGTCCTACCGGCACGTCGCGTATGAGCGCGCCGACCTTCGCGCGATCGTCGACGACCTGGATCGCGCGGTCGCCCGGTCGGTCGGCGAGGAGGACTTCGTGACGGCCGCGCTCGTCGAGGAGCGCGGCGGGACGCTCAGCGTCGTCAACTGTGGACACCCCGCGCCGCTCCTGCTGCGCCGCGGACGGGTGATCCCGCTCGACCCGCCGCATTCGGCACCACCACTCGGTTTCAATCCCGTCGTGCAGACGCGCGTTGAGCACCTCGAGCCCGGCGACCGCCTCCTGCTCTACACCGACGGCCTGGCCGAGGCCCGGCGCGCGGGCGAGTTCTTCCCGACCGCGAGCCGGGCCTGGGCGCTGCTCGGCCACGGCACCGTCGCGCATGGACTGGCCTCGCTCGAAAGCGCACTCGTCGAGTGGGTGCGAGGACATCTCGACGACGACATCGCGCTGATCCTGCTCGAGTACACCGGTGCGCAGCCGCCCGCCGAAGGGGCCGTACCGAGTTGGGAGATCGGTGGCACGGCTACGGCCCGCGGCTGATGCCGCGGGCCGTACCTGCTCCTGATCCACGTGGGTTCCGCCGCCCACGTGGGCGCCTCCTACTCGGCGCGACGCGGCGCCGGCACCATGAAGATCATACGGATGGAGATCCGTGCGCGGTGCCTTCCGACGTAACGCCGGGGATAGCGCGGCGTGAGCATTGACTGGACCATAGTCCTCAGCATGAGTGCCTCCCCTTGCTGTCCGGGTTTGCCCGGGTCCGCACATTCCGCGACCTTGCTGGGGAATGGCGGGTAATTACCCGATGCAACGATCACGACGGGCATCGGTGACGTTTGGTCCAGGATTCGCCCCTACCAGTGTCCGGTGTGGACTCCGCGACCCTGCGTCGCCGGATGACTCCAGTGTGGTCGCCGTCACGTCATCGACTCACTTGTCGATTGTTACCCGCGGGTAATACAGTCTAGTTACCCCCGAGTAACTGGTGCCGGGTAAGCCGACAACGGGAAGGCCCAACGACCGATGAGCCACTACAAGAGCAACCTGCGCGACCTCGAGTTCAACCTGCTCGAGGTCTTCGGGGCTGAGGATGGCGCCGCGCATCCCGTGCTGGGCGCAGGGCCATACACCGAGGTCGACGTGGACACGGCCCGCAGCGTCCTCGCGGAG